>Ga0308169_10006059_pt1 | contig 10764 bp, 9 predicted proteins | sample PhyBR1_2_FD_202139 | JGI IMG/M metagenome (GOLD analysis project Ga0308169, IMG submission 202139) | Phyllosphere microbial communities from UC Gill Tract Community Farm, Albany, California, United States - DLSLSB.R1 | ecosystem: Host-associated > Plants > Phyllosphere > Unclassified | place... | reverse complement strand
CGCCTTCGAACCGAGCCGCATGCCCATTCCCCCTGGTCCCTTGCGTCTACGCAAATCGGATCGACTGCCCCGAAGATCCGAAATGGAGATTTTCAATCATTCGACGGCTGAAATCGCCGTCTTGCGTATGAATGATAGCGGCTCTCGAATATGATCCGAGATGGAGAAATAGCCGATACGACCGCAATCAGCGGGAGTCTTTCTCAAGCGTTAAAGCCCCGGAAAGTATACCTTTGCTCATTTCCTCCAAATCAGGCGTCAATCCTGATCTTTGGCCATTTAGGGGTACGCCAAGACTATCGCCAAACATGTTCGGATCGGTTCTTTCCGATCCACGCAAAAGCCGGTTATGCGTTAGCAGGGAAAGCATAAGGCAAGAGCAGAACAGAATGGATCGCCTGCTTTGCGCATTCTCGTCTGACGCTTCTCTTCGGCTTCCGCCGACATTTGCGAAGATTATCGCCGGATTAACATTCTGAAAGCGGCTTGCGGATCCAGCTGAACGGCGCTTTGTTAGTCTATTTACTTACGACCGCATAAAACCTTCTATCAGGTTTATTTCGCGGTTGCGAAAACCCGTCGGGCTGGCAATCATCGATCCGTCCGGACTCGCAGACGCAGGGCGTCCGATCCGGGCTCGGGGGCCAGACTGCAATGATAGTGCCGAACAACAACGTCGTGGAATTTCCGCCGGCTGCTCCGGCGGGGACCAACTCTTCCGGGGCCGGGCCGTCGGGAGTACCGGGGGCCAACGACGACGGCCTGCCGGGAGGCAAGAGCGCCTCCCGCGGCGCAGGCTTCGCGCCGCAACTGGCCATGCGGCTGCGCGCCTGGGAAGACGGCACGCGTTTCTATCCCGGCGCCATCGCACTCTGTGCGCTTTGCCTCGGCCTCGTTTCCAGCCATGCCCCCGCCGCCGGCGTGATCGGTTCGGCCGCAGCGGGCGCTCTCTTCGTCCTGCACAAGACGATCAAGGCCGCGCTGGTCACCGCCGCCCTCAGCGCGGGCTTCTACCTCATTCCCGAAGCCCGGATCGCGCCCGCCTACTGGACCACCCTGGGCATGGTCGCCGCGGCCGGGTTCTTCCCGCGCAGCCTCGTCACCGTGCTGCTGCGCGCGCCGCGCTGGACCTGGGTGCTGGCACTGCTGGTCGCCATGGCCAGTTTCTGCGCCACGCTGATCGTCCCCGGCCTGCCGGCGACCGTTGCGGTCTTCACCGGATCGCTGAGCGCCGCGTTCCTGGGTGCCGGCCTCGCGCGGCACCTGGCCATGGTCGACGCCCGGCTGCTGGCCTGGGGCGAGGACGGCCTGGTGCCCGTCACCCGCGACCTGCTGCTCGGGCGCGTAACCGCGGGCATGCTGCACGACCTGGCGCAGCCGCTGAACGTGATCTCCATGGCCAACGGCAACATGCGCTATATCGTCGAGCAGCTCGACATCGGCGAAGAGAGCCGCAAGCAATTGCTGGACCGGGTCGCGCGCATTTCCACGCATACCGAGGCCGCGGCCTTCATCCTCAGCCTGTTCCGGTGGTTCGGCCGCGATGGCGACAAGGAGCGCAGCGCACTCAGCGTGCGCAGCGCGCTGGAGCGGGCCGTGGCCGCCACCAAGTCCAACGTGCGGCACCACGGCGTCTCGGTGGAACTGGACGGCAATGCGCTGGACCATCTCCTGCCCGAACATCACGGCGCGCTGGAGATGATGGCGGTGGCCGCGCTGCTCAGTGCCTTCGGCAGCTTCATCGGGCCGGGCAGCGAGAAGCGAAAGGGCAAAGTCCTGCTGCGCGCCGCCATGACGCCGGTTCACGTCGTGGTGACGGTCCAGTGCATCGACGAGAACGAGGCGCCTGCCCCCGGCTGCAAGCTGGACCATGCCACGCTCTGGCTGGTCGAACAGGTCGCGATCGAGGCGGGCGGGGACTTCCGCTCCATGCTGCGATCCAGTCAGCCCACGCGTTTCGTGATCCGCCTAGGCCGCGACGACATCTGAAGTTGCCGGCCTGCCCGACGCGGAAGGCAGGCAGATTTCCACCCGGGCGCCCACGCCCTGATTGGACACCAGCCGGATGCCGCCCTTGGCCTTTTCCATGATCTGACGGCAGATGTGCAGGCCCAGGCCGGTGCCGTCCTGCGCTTTGGTGGTAAAGAACGGTTCGAAGGCCAGCCGTTCGAGATCGGCGGAAAGGCCCGCGCCATTGTCGGTCACCACGCAGCGCATCTGGCCGGGCTTGCCTTCCAGGGCGATGGCGATCCGCCCCTCCCCATCCCAGCCTGCCGCGCGGCGCGACTGGATGCTGTCGGCGGCGTTGCGCAGGACGTTGACGAAGACCTGCTCCAGCTCCACCCGCCCCAACGCGACACAGGCGGAAAGGCCCGTGGGTTCCAGCTCGACGGCGATCTCCGCCCGCTCGAACAGCGCTTCCAGGAACTCCACCGCGCTGGCGGCCGCTTCCATCACGTCGGTATGGCGGGCGACGATCTTTTCGTCCGCGGCCTGACCCAGCGTGCGCTTGATGATGACCTGGGCGCGCAGGACCTGCTCGGCAATGCGCGAGGCGCTGGTCTGAAGGCGCGAGCGCGTGGTGTCCGGCCGGTCCAGCATGAGACGCAGGCTCTCGTTCGCCATCGAGATCGTGAAGAGGGGCTGGCGCAGTTCATGGGCCAGGGTCAGCGCCCTTTCGCCCAGATCCGCCATGCGGGCGCGCTCGGCCATGGCCTCGTGCCCCATTTCCTCATGGGACACGCGCGGCTCGGGCGCGTTCAAGAACACCGCGCTGGCCCAATGCATGCCGCCCAGGTTGCCGCGCAGGATCACGGTCAAAGTGCTGCGCGGGCCAGTGCGAAGATCGGTCGTCACGTCCGAGCGGCCGCTCAGCGCGGCAAGGCGCAGGACATCCTCGGAATGGATCGCCAGGGCCTCGGGCTGCTCGCCCTCCCCGGCATTCTCGCGGCGGAACAGGATCGTCTTCGCGGCCGCATCCAGGCGCAAGTCGCTGACGACCCGCAGGCCGACATGCTCGCGCAAAGCCTCTATCAGGCCGCTCGCGGCGGCCGCATCATCGCCGATCCCCGTCACGCACCGACACCGTTGGCCAGCATCTTGCGGATCGTGCCGATCAGCGCCTGCGGCTGCACCGGCTTGGTCAGGAACGTGTAATGCGACGTGCCGGCCACCAGATCCTCGCGCATCTGGTCACCGGTGATGAAGACATATTCGAATTCCCGCGCGCCCAGCTTCGGGTGCTTGCGGACGCGGGATACGATGTCGAGCCCCGATTCGCGGTCCAGCCGCAAGTCGCAGGCGACCACGCTGACGGCGGGATGGCGCTCCAGCATGTCCACGGCTTCGGTGAGATTGGCGGCACCGACGCCGGGAATGCCGTGAAGCGACATCAGGGTCAGCAACTCTTCGACGATGGCCGAAAAATCATCGAGAACAAGTACCCTGGCCTGGTCGTCCCGCATCCGATCCCGTTCCTCCGTGTGACGTCCGCCACCAGCAGCCACTGGTGGATCGCCACTGGACATCGTTACTCCTATAAGCGCGGGACATTATCAATAAATGAAAGCGGGATGCACGAACTTTCACGTCAAGCCGTTCGAACGGCTTAAAAAAATGCCTGCAATCGAATTCAGAACTCGATTACGATTTTCACTTTCGCCGGTGCGACATTGAAGTGGGTCGCGATCTGATCGCGATATTGGGCCATGAGAAAGGCCAGGTTATCGGTGCGCGGCAGGCCGTCCAGTTCGTCGACCGTGGTGCCCAGCGCTTCGGCTATTCCTTTCAAGCGGGCATCCTGCGGACGGGCGCGACCGTGCTCCCAGGCCCAGACCGTCGGCTTGCTGACGCCGATCCGCTCGGCCAGTTCGCCCTGGCTGAAGCCGTTCTGCTTGCGCAGCCGCCGCAGGCGCCGGGCCAGCGATTCCTGCGCATCGTCATCGGTATCGGACGCGGCATCGGCAGCGTCCTCCTCTTCCGCTTCCTCGGCCGCGAGCGGCGCCGCGCGCAGCCGGGCCGCGCCCAGCACCGCCGCGGAGATCGGCGTCTCGAAACGGCAGCCGTAGAAGCTCTCGCTGTGCCACATCACCCGGGCGCGCACGCGTTCGTGCTCCGACAGGTCGATCTCGATCACATCGTCGACCGTCAGCTCGACGTCGCTTTCGACCAGCAGGCCGCCCTGGGAGAGGTTGTGCACCACCACGTCCGCCTCCTGCCCGTCGGCCCGTACCTGCGCATCGAGCAGGAGGCTGAAGCGCGGCAGGTTCGACCGCGCATCGCGCTCGAAACGGGCGGGCAGGCTCTGGTTGCCCCAGTTCATCGGGCCTCCTTCATCGGCATGCTCTCCTTGATCGGAATAGAGGGGCCGGGTCATGCGCAGCTGCGGATGCTGGAGTAGGCGGGACGGCCGCGCTGGATCGCCAGGGCCATGGCCTCGATCGGCGGGGCGCCGGCCGGCAGATCATCCAGCGACTCCGCGTGCGAACCGCCCAGCGCATCGAGCGCGCCGGCCACGAGAGCACCGCTCACGCGCGCTTCGCATTCGTCGAGCATGTCCAGCGCGATGCGCAGGAGTTCGCGGGCGTGCTGGACTTTGTCGTTCGTCATCTCGGCTTCCTTTCCAGTCTTTTCGTTGGATTATGGGTCATCAGAAAACGGGGCTCTGCGCCGCGAGCGGCCAGGACAGCGGCCTGAAACGGGCAGGTTCGGGCGCGGCGGTTTCGAGGGCGGAAGGGGCGCTGACCGTTCGCGCCCGCGGGATCCGGTCCTGAGCCGCCCGATCCGGCGCCGACCACACCCGCCGTGTGCCGACGCGGCCGAGCCGCGCACCGGCAATCCATTCCGCGCCCTCCTCCGCTGCCAGCCGGATCTGCGCCGGGGTTTCGGCCCCGGTGAGGATCACGGTGCGGCACAGCGTGCGCGCTTCCAGCGCCAGCCGGCCGACGCGCGCGCGGTTGCGCTCCGAAAGGAAGGCGGTGCGCAGAAAGGCGCTGTCCAGCTTGACCTGATCGGGCCGCAGCACGGCAAGTTGCCGCACCGAAGCATGGCCCGAACCGAATCCGTATAGCCCCAGGCCCACCCCCAGCTCGCGCAGGGTGTTGAGAAAAGTCAGCGTCCCCGGCCAGAACCGGCAGGCAGCGGATTCGTGGAATTCGAGCACGAGCCGCTCCGCCAGCTCGGGCCGGCGCTCCAGCCGCGCCAGAACGTCGGTCCAGGCCGCATCCGCGCCGCCAAGGTCGAAGGAGAGGCTCTGCGGCGAGATCGCGATGGACAAATGCGCGTGCGGATCGGCTTCGAGGGCGTCCAGCACCCGGAGCACCAGACTGCGATCCAGCAGGTGAGCCATGCCCAGCCGCTCCAGCGCCGCATAGGCAGCGGTGCAGTCGAACTGCTCGCCCCGCTCCCCGGCATAGCGCAGCAGCGCCTCGTGCTGGAACAGGCGGTCCGGATGGCGCGGATCGAAGATCGGCCGCCACGCGAAGAAAGTTTCGCCCCGCGCGATCTGGCCGAGCAGCCGCTCCGCCCGCGCCATGTCGTCACGGTAGCGGGCGAGCATCTGGGCACTGGCCTCGTTCGCCAGGTGAAGGCTGGCCGTATGGCCGGGCGCGGCCAGTCGCTCCAGCCGGGCGCAGGCCGCGGCAAGCGCGGCCGAGAGGTCTTCGCCCAGGACGCCGGGCACCGGGTCGCTATGGCCGATCGAGACCGAGAGCAGGATGCGGCCCGCGCCATGGACCAGGGGGTCCAGGCAAAGCTGCATGCCAAGCGCCTCGATCTGGGCGCAGACGAAGTCCGGTTCGAGCATCGCCGCATGGGCCAGCAGGGTCATCCGGTCCCGCTCGGCCTTGTGGAAGCGGACGGGGTTGAGGTTCCGCTCGATCGCGCCGGCCAGGTGCGCCATCGCGGCGCGGAGTCCGTCCTCGCCGTGGATCGCGGCAATGGCCTCGGCATTGTCGAGGCGTGCGACAAGCAGGGTGTTGCAGCAGCGGTTGGGCGGGCTGATCCTGGCGAGGTCGATCATCGGTCGGGTCCAAGAGCTTCGAGAGGGAAAGGCGGCCGGGGGAAAAGGACCGCCGGGAGGGGGAGAGCGGTTGGGCCCAGCCGGCGCGGGTGGGGGAGATCCCGCGCCGGGGGCCGGATCGGGTCAGCTACCCGACGCGCCGCCAAGCAGGCCGCCGAGCAGCGCGCCGCCTGCCGATGCCCCACCGGAAGCGCTGCCCGAGGCGCCCCCCGTGAGGCCGCCACCAAGGCCGCCGGTCAGCCCGCCGACCAGCGAGGACACCGCGCCCGTCACCGGCGCCAGCACCGAACCTGCCGCGCCGCTGCCCGTCGATCCCGGCGCCAGGCCGCCGACGATGCCTTCGACAAGACCGGTCACCGGCGCCAGCGGCGAACCGCTTCCGCCTGCTCCGGCATTGCCGAGACTGCCGACCACGCCTTCGACAAGGCCCGTGACCGGCGCCAGCACCGATCCGGCGCCCGTGCCGGCGCCAAGGCCGCCCGTCACTTGCCCCAGCGTACCGCCCAGCGCGCCGTTCACCGTATCGAGGACCGGCGCGGTCACGGTGGCGACCGTGGCCGTAACCGGCGCGACGACCGGCGAGATACCGCCCGTCACCTGGTCCACCAGTCCGCCGACCTGCTCGCCCAGCAGGGCGCCGGCCAGGTTGCCGACCGGCGCCAGCCCGGCGGCCACGCCCTCGGTCGTCGTCGGCAGCGCCACGTCGACCACCTTGCCGTCGGAGAGCACATTGGCCGTCACCAGCTGGCCGGTGGTCAGGCCGGGATTTTCGGCCAGGACGTTCAGGCCCACCAGGGTATCGCCGTTGCTCGGCCCGGTGACGGGATTGTTGCCGAGGTCGACGCCGAGCAGCGGGCCGTCGAATGTCCGTGCCGGGCCGGAGCCATCGGCCCCCCCTGCACCGGCCAGGCTGCCGGTAACGCCGTCGACCAGCCCGCCGAGCTGCCCGGTGACGGGCGCCAGCACGCCGTTCTCACCGGCGATCGGCGCGAGCACGCCATTGACCGTGTCGAGTAGCGGGGAAGTGACGCTGCTCACCGCCGAAGTGACCGTGGCCACCGTTGGCGCGAGACCGTCGGTCACTTGCGTCACCGTGCCGCCCACCTGGTCGCCCAGCAAGGCGCCGGCCAGCGTGCCCACCGGGGCGAGCGCCTGCTTGGTATCGTCCGCGGTGGTGGGAAGCGTGACCTGCACCACTTTGCCGTCGCCGGTGAGGACATCGACGGTCACGCCGCTCGTGTCGGTGGTCGCCTTGTCCGGATTCACGTTCACATTGACCAGGGTGCCCGATCCGCTCTGGCCGAGCAGATCGGTGCCGCCCACCGAGACACCGGCGGCCGGGCCGGTGAAGCTGGTGGTAGAGCCGCTGGGATCGGTCGGACCCGTGGGACCGGTCGGGCCGGTGGGACCGCTGGGGTCGGTCGGACCCGTCGGGCCCGTCGGGCCGGAGGGGGTGCTCGGGCCGGAAGGCGTGCTGGGACCGCTGGGCGTGCTGGGGCTGGTCGGCCCGGAAGGGGTGCCGGCCTGGAAGTCCATTCCGCTCGTGCAGGCCGCTACCAGCAGCAGCGGGATCGTGGCCGTGCCCAGGAGGGCGTGTCGCTTGAACGAGGGGTAATGACGGGTCGGCATGGGTCTTCTCCAACGTGATCTCAGCCGCGATCGGCCTGTTGAAGAGATGATAGGTCGGCCCCGCCGAAGCACCGCGTCCAGAAGCAGCCGCCTCGGACCTGACCGCATCCGGGCGGGCCGGGAGAACGGAAAGCCGTTCGGGAACAAGCCGGAAAATTCGCGGAAGTGGTCGGCGCAAACACGCAAAGCACCGGAAATCCGCGCAAACCGAGGGAAAATCGGCGGCTTGGGAAGGGAGAGGGAGGAAACCGGGCCGCGGAAGTTGCCCTATGGTTAAGCACTCAGTCCGGTTCATTTTCGTTACGTTTCGATAGCCCCCGATAGGCCTGATTACGGTTTGCAGCGGCGGCCGTAGCGGGGATCGAGCGGCGGCTTGGGCGGCGGCTTGGGCGGCGGCTTGGGCGGCGGCTTGGGCGGCGGCTTGGGCGGCGGCTTGGGCGGCGGCTTGGGCGGCGGCTTGGGCGGCGGCTTGGGCGGCGGCTTGGGCGGCCAGAATCGAAGAGGCAGCCCCGTCGCCGGGACTGCCTCTTCTCCCCCACCCCCTTCGGTCAGAAGGCGGGGGTCGTTCGCGTGCCCGGCCATGGGGTTGTGGGGCGCCGGGCACGCATGACGATCAGTTCGTGCGGCCGCCAAGCCCCCCGAGCAGCGAGCCTACGAGACCGGTGACCGGTGCGAGTGCGGAGCCCAGACCATTGGACGCCCCGGTCCCGGCTCCGGTGCCGGCACCCGTTGCCGCACCGGTGACACCGCCCACCAGCGCGTTGACCGCACCCGTGACGGGAGCGAGCGGCGCCGTGCTTTCGGCCGCGCCGCCGGTCAGGCCGCCGACCACGCCTTGCACCACGCCCGTGACGGCGCCTGTTACCGGGGCCAGGGCGCCGCCCTGGTTCGTGCCGCTCAGCAACGTATCGACCGCGCCTATCACGGGCGCGAGGACAGCGCCTGCCCCCGTTCCGCTGCCCGTCAAGCCGCCGACGACGCCTTCGACAAGTCCGGTGACCGGCGCCAAAACGCCCCCGGCTCCGCCCGTCGCGCCGCCCGCCAGGCCGCCGACCAGCGAGTCGACCGCGCCGGTGACAGGGGCCAGCACCGCTGCCGCGCCGCCGTCACCCGATCCCAATCCTCCGGTCACGCCTCCCGTCACACCGCCGACAACGCCGCCAAGTGCGCTGTTGACGGTGCCCAGCAGAGGCGATGTCACGCTGTCCACGACGGCCGTCACCGGCGCCACCACCGGCGCAAGGCCGCTGGTCAACTGGTCGACCGCGCCGCCGGCCTGCTCACCCAGCAGGGCACCGGCCAGGTTGCCGACAGGTGCAAGTCCAGCAGCCACGCCTTCCGCCGTAGTCGGCAGGCCCAGTTCCGCGATGTTGCCATTGGACAGCACACTGGCCGTCACGAGCTGCCCCGTGGTCTGGCCCGCCCCTTCGGCGAGGACATTGAGGCCCACCAGCGTGTCGCCGGTGCTCGCCCCGGTCAGGGCCGTGTTGCCCAGGTCGACACCCAGCAGCGGACCGTCATATGTCCGTGCCGGACCGCCCGCGCCGCCCAGCGAGCCGGTCAGTCCCTCGACGAGACCGCCGACCTGGCCGGTGACAGGGGCCAGCAATCCGGTCTCACCCAGCACGGGCGAGAGCACGCCGTTCACGGTATCGAGCAGCGGCGAGGCGACGCCGTCCACCGTGGAGGTCAGCGTGGCCACCGTCGGCGCCAGTCCGTTGGTGAGCTGCGTCACCGTGGTTCCGGCCTGATCGCCGAGCAGGGCCCCGGCCAACGCACCGACCGGCGCGAGCGCCTGCTGAGTCTGCGCCGCGGTGGTCGGCAGCGTTACCTGCACGGCCTTGCCATCTCCGGTGAGCAAGTCGACGGCCAAACCGGTGCTGCTGGTGGAGGCGGTATCCGGCGCGACATTGACGTCGATCAGCGTGCTCGAACCGCTCTGGCCGAGCAGGCTGCCACCGCCAACGTTCACGCCCGCAATCGGTCCGGTGAAGCTGGTGCTGCCGCTGGGATCCGTGGGCCCGGTCGGGCTCGTGGGTCCGGTGGGACCAGTCGGGCCGGTCGGTCCCGTCGGGCCTGCGGGGCCGGTAGGCCCAGTTGGACCGGTCGGACCTGCCGGGCCGGTGGGGCCTGCTGGACCAGTCGGGCTGGTGGGGCCGGTGGGGCCAGTTGGTCCAGTCGGACCGCTAGGGCCGTCGGGACCGGTGGGTCCTGTTGGACCGGTCGGACCGGCCGGACCCGTCGGGCCGCTCGGATCCGTCGGACCGGTAGGGCCGCTCGGATTGGTAGGGCCTGTGGGGCCACTGGGATCGGAAGGGCCGCTGGGGCCGGATGGGCCAGTCGGGCCTGTGGGGCTGGTCGGGCCTGTGGGTCCGGTTGGACCGCTTGGGCCCGAGGGCGAGCCGCCGCCACCCGCGCCGACGCGGAAGCCGACGCCATCGGCACAGGCGCCCAGGAGAAGAAGCGGGATAGCCGTCGCACAAAGCAGAAGGTGCCTGGCGGATCGGCGCGATTGTTGACGCGGCATCGTGTTAACCTCCATGAAAATGCCCACTGCGTCGGAGCCTAGGCACAGTTCGGAGGCGCTTCGCGGCCAGATGGAACCGGCCTGAAACTGCCGATCCCGGACTTGCGACAGTCCCGCATCGGGAATGAGCAAAGGTGCTGTCGCGCACGGAAAATCGGGCCATTGCGGGGCTGGCGCCACGCAAAGGCCATGCTCATCGTCGGATCGGAGGGAAGGAAGCACGCAAGGCGCGCAAGGCGGCCAAACCGCCTGCCGAGCGGTTAGAACCGAAAAGACTATTGTTTGGAACAGGCTGCCGAAGACGGCGTCTGTCATCGCCGGAGAAAATATGTCAGCCACGAATTCAACCGCTGCCACCTTCGCAGACCCGCGGGTCAGCCGGCGAATCGGCCCAGCCAGAGGCTGAAAGATTAGGGAGAAATCCCGCCCCGCCAGGGAGTAACGATATACCCGGTCACCCCGTCAGCGCCAACGAGTTGCCCTTCACCGCCGCGAACGGCCACGGAAGCCGCTATGGCCCGCTCGGTCAGGCGGCCGGCTCCGGCTCTACCGAGAGAAGGCGGCGGCTGTCGATCAGGGCGTCCCGCAA
>Ga0308169_10006057_pt1 | contig 10766 bp, 8 predicted proteins | sample PhyBR1_2_FD_202139 | JGI IMG/M metagenome (GOLD analysis project Ga0308169, IMG submission 202139) | Phyllosphere microbial communities from UC Gill Tract Community Farm, Albany, California, United States - DLSLSB.R1 | ecosystem: Host-associated > Plants > Phyllosphere > Unclassified | place... | reverse complement strand
TCTACAGTTTGTCCGCGCAGATCCAGCGTGAGCGCAAAGCCTACTACGACATCCTCGAACGCACGCAAAAGGCCGGCCTGGATGTGACCGAATGGCTGCTGTGGTTCCTGCAGATGCTCGGTGAGGCCGTGGGCCTGGCCCACCGTGCCCTTGATGCCGTGCTGGAGAAGGCTCACTTCTGGCAACGGGTATCGGGTGTGGCTCTCAACGAGCGGCAAATTAAGATCATCAATCGCCTGCTCGATGGCTTCGAGGGCAAGCTCACCAGCAGCAAGTGGGCTGTGCTCGCGAAATCTTCAACCGATACCGCGCTACGCGATATCAACGAGTTGGTCGAGCTGGGTATTCTGCGGCGGTCCGGTGCTGGTGGGCGCAGTACCAGCTATGACTTGGTGAGACATCAGGCGGCCCCACTGCCTTGAGCTTTGCGACGAGTTAGTGGTGCAGAAACGCCTCGGCACGCTCAGATCTTCCTTTGTGCACTACTGCTGACACCGCTTCCGCCAAGCATACTGAACAAGAGCCCCACAAGTTGGGGCTTTTTGTTGAGTTCAACGAATCTTGGGCTCTAGCGTAACGGTCAAGGGCATCGCCTCCTTGTGCTGAAAGCTGCCCGCGGTCCGATTCCGGATGCTGGCATAAGGCGGCTCCCACGGCCGTAATCCCTGATCCTTGCTCAGCCTGATGCGGTGGACTTTCATCGCATCGATGACATCCGCAGGCTCTGGATTGGTCACGAGTATTGGCAAGGTCTGCGAAGCTTCGAGGAAGAACTGGCGGCGCGTGCCATCGCCCTGACTGAGGAAAGCCTCACTCCACCATTCGCTGATGGTATCGCTGGCGCGCTCCAGTGCCGCCTGAGTGACTAAACGGTTCGATTTCTGGATATTGATCGGCCGTGCCGCCGGCATCAGGTTCCACGCATCCCCGCAAGGCCACGCGGCGAAAGGAAAGCAGTGATCCACGTCGTACTCGTCACGCAGGCGAGCACCCGACCATACGCAGTACACCGGCTGGCCGGCCGCGCGGATGCGATCCACCGCCGCCCTGGCGAAGATGGTGTCACGCGCAGGATCGACCCAGGCAAGCAGCGAATACGCGAGCGTGCGGATATCCTGACGTCCGTCGTCGCAGTAGGACTCGATCAGTCTGACCCACTCCGACACCAGCACGGGCTCGATCCACACGTTGTAATGCGTTAGCGCCTGCCAGATCTCCAGCGGGATGCGGAAGTCGCCAAGGCTCCACAGGAAGGCTTCGTCGATCTGGAGTTGAGCTGGTGTAGCGATCATGCGGCGCCGCGTGACCTCGAAGATGGGGTTGTCGCTGGATGGCCAGCGCAGATAGGTCGCAGGCATATTGCGGATCACTTGCGAAATCTCCGACAGGCTGCGGTGGAGATGCTTCGCTGTCTGTCCATTGAATACGGAGCCGATTCGCAATTCGACTGTGGTGACAGATCGAAGCGCAATAAAGCTATCGGTAAGAAAGCTTGGACCGTTCCCAGACTGCGATCCCGGCATTTGCGGCAGCGCGTTGTCGATCAGCGGCTTGTACATGCGCATCCAGAAGAGCGATACAAGTCCCAGCGGCACGACCACGGAATCGGTTTCATAGCGAGCCATTCCCGCCGCGGCATCGGCAATGCGGGCCAGCACGCGAAGAAGCGCAATCTTGTAAGTCGACGACTTTCCATCGACCAGGATCAGGTGCCGCAACAAGGGCAGGGCGCCCAGACCGTCATCGGGGAGGCCCAGTACGACATTCGTCCACGACACTTCGCTTCGTCCAAGTTTGTCGTGGCTATCGCTTGTACGAACGACCCGTAGCCCGAACTGTTGGGCGAGGCTCGCCAGTTCCGGCAATGAAACCTCGTACATCGCTCGCTTGGTATCGGGCGTTCCAAGCCGGAGACTGATCGCGATGCGTCCCTTCGGCGCGAGCAGCGTTGCCAGCTTTCTTAGCGAGCGTTGACGCGCTGCCGGCGGAATATGCATCCAGACGGCGGACAGGAGAATCAGATCGAAACTCAGGCCGAGGCGCCGGACATTCGCAAGGTCCGGCAGGCTGTCGGATATCCAGTGAATTCGCGTCGACGGATGCAGCTTTCGCGCGTGGGCGAGCATGGCATCCGAAGGCTCGACGGCGACTACGTCGTATCCATTTGCCGCGAACCAGGCCGCGTCACGACCGGAACCGGCGCCAACGTCGAGTACTGTTCCGCCGGGTGGCGGCAGTATGTCAAGAAGACCCGCGTGAATCTCTTGAAAGGATAGCGACTCATACTGTTCAACCAGCCGGGTGGCATGCTGTTCGTAGTGAGGAATGGAGACCATCGACGGCTGTTCAATATTGTTGAGCTACCGTCGATTGTAGTCTGGAAACGAACGTCGTTGAACTTTGCGTGCGCTGCTTATGTACCGTTCAGCAGCGCGAAGCAATTATCAGGACTTGGCCGCACAAGCCTTCCCATGCTCCCCATGAAAGCCCTTGGCCTTGGCATCCGCCTCGGACATGTATTCGCCTTTCTTGGTTTTGCCGTAGTACTTGTCGCCCTCGCAGTGATACACCTTGCTGGACGTATTCACCCAAACTTTCCCGTCACCGCCACCGGCCGCCTGTTCCATCGGCGCGGCCTTGGCCTTGGTGGTTTTTTCAGCAGCCTTGGTGGCCTTCTCGTGCGTCTCGTGCATCTTGGCCGGCGCCGCCTGGCTGTTCGTGCTCGACGGTGCAACCGGATTCGGTACGGTGGTCTGGGCAAATGCGGCGCTTGCTGCAAACATGACCAGGCCGGCCAGCAGTGAGAGTTTTTTCATGATTCTTTCCTTCGAGCTGACACGAAGATACGTGCGTGTTCAAATAACGTGCCTCGGCTGCAAAGGTTGACTGCGGCGTGTATCAAAATGTGTGCAAATGTTTTCGAGTCTTAGCAATACAATGTCATATCGAAACGATAACTGGAGCGACCAAATGCCAAAACAGATCAAGCCGCAGCCCCGCCAAGTCCAATGGCTCGAAGACGCCAGCGACGAAGACTACAGCGCAGCAGCGCACTACCTGTCCTTGCTCGACGTCCAGAAAAACGTGGATAAAGCCGTCGCAGAAATGCGATCCGCAACGATCACGGAGTTCAAGGCGACGGATCTGCTTCGCGCCGCTCAGCTCACGGTGCCGAAAATAGACGACCGCCCGTCCCGCGAGCAGATGAAGAAGATTAAGAACGGGGAACCGATTTCGCCGGTCCTGCTGATGCGTGCGAGTGCACTGAAGAAGGTGATTATCGCGGACGGTTTCCACCGTATATGCGCGGCTTACCGGATCGATCCGGACGTCGTACTGCGCTGCAAGCTCGCCGGCTCATGAGAACAAGCGGCAGTACAAAAAGAAAGGCCCGCCGGGGCGAGCCTTTCATCAGCGATCGTTGCTGACAGCGCTCAGGCCTTGCGGCGTCGAACCGCTCCCGCCAGCAAACCTGCGGCGATCAACGCTGCCGTACCGGGTTCGGGAACGTCCGTGGTCGGCGTACCCTGGTCGGAAAGCGTGAAAGCGTGCTCGCTCCCGTTGCTGCTCCAGGTCGGTCCACCCGAAAAAGCCTCGTTTCCGTTGCCGAAGGCACCGGTGGTTACCCAATAAATTTCATCGCGATCGAAATTCGCCGAGGCGTGAATGCCGAACCAGTAGGTCGTGCCGGCTGCGGCAGCAAATGGGTTAATGTCGAAATCGAAAGCAAAAGCGTTCCCGGCAAGCCATGGGAATCCGCTGTCGCTTACCGTCACATTTGCAGCGTCGCCCCCTGCAAGAACTGAACCCGGCTGACCGCCCGCGTTGGCATAGATAGCGTAGGCGAGATGGCCGTCCCAGGCGCCAATACCATTAAAACTGCCGAGATAGACCGTTGCGTGCGAAACCGTCGCGCCGCCGGCGATCGTGAAATCTTCGGCCTGAATCCACTGTGTGGTTTCATTGCCGTTGTTGGAGGCGGGTGCGCCGTTGTTGTAGACGACAGCGGCCTGTCCGTTGCTGGCAATTGCGGCAAATGCGAGAAGCGTGGAGACAATATATTTTTTCATTATGATGATCTTTCAGGGCATCGATGAGCCGCGTATCGCCGCGGCCGTGCGCCAGCCTCGAAACATTCTTTGTTATTGGCTGGGTTTAACTCCTTGGGAAACCACTAGTGCCATTAGCAAACACTGTGCCATCAGAAAATATTTCGAAAAATCAATGCCTTAAAGAATTGGTGACTCAATATAATTTACTGGTTGTAAATATTTCCGACAAGATAAATGGTTTTGAAATCGCGTTAACGAAAGAGGAGACAGCAGCTTCGATGCGCCGCTGTCTCCTCGCAATCATTCCCGCAAACGTCGGGAAACCGGCTGCCTATCCCCGGCGGCGCCGGGCCATCATTCCCAGCAACCCAAGCCCACCCGCCATCAAGGCATACGTCCCGGGCTCCGGCACCGCCGAAATATTCACCAGCACGCTCGACGTCGACGTCAGGGTCTGGCCCGCCTCGTTCACATAGATGGTATCGGGGCCGAAAGTCAGCACCGGACTATAGGTACTCGAGGGATCGACCGTCGCGCCAATGATCCTGGGCGCATCCGCAAACGAAAACGCGAAGCCGTTGAATCCGCCCGGGGCCACCGGGCCGCCCGCCGTGTAGCTGATCCGGATCGTCGAAGCGCCGACGTCGACGGTCACGGGCAGCACGTCGAAGCCCACCGCGGTGGACATGAAGCTCCCTTCCGGGAACTCCACGGTCGGGCCGACCGTCGCGGTAAGCGTATTCGTCACCAGGTCGGATGGGGTGACGGCCGTGCAGCAGTAGCCGGCGACGGTGACCTGCGAACCGGTCAGGCTCTGCGCCTGCGCCGCCGGACTGAGCGCGATTGCGGCTGCAGCGGCGGCAAATAAAGCGGCAAATAAGGCTCTGGTTGCCATGATCTCTCCTTTGTCCGAGTCATTCGGGTAGTGGAAAGATCTAATCTCGATGATTGGCCGAGTGAGCGTTTGATACTGATCAATTGGAACTCATCGATTTTGAGTTAGCGCACTCAACCTCGCGCCAGTGCCGGCAGCCGGTCGAACCAGGGTTGGGCCTGTTCGAGCTGGCGGGCCAGCTGCAGCAGCCGGTCTTCGCTGCCGAAGGGACCGACGAACTGCACGCCCAGCGGCAGGCCATCGTCGGTCCAGTGCAGCGGCACGCTCATCGACGGCGTGCCGGTCAGGTTCGAGAGCTGGGTGAAGGGCACGTAGCGCAGGTTGTCGGTCGCGATCTTCCGGATCGTGCCGTCGAGCAGGCCGAGGCGGGCGAGCACGCCCAGCACGCCAGTGCCGTGCAGGAAGCCCAGCAGCGCCTTTTCCGCGCCCGACTGGTCGCCGGTGCCGTGACTGACGGGCGGCGCCGCCAGGGTCGGCGTCAGCAGCAGGTCGTAGCGCTGGTGGAAGGCGGCGAGGGCGCGCGCGTATTCGTTCCAGCGGTTCAGCTGCGCGGTGAGCGACGTGGCCGAGATGCTGTTCCCGAGCGTGACCAGCAGGCGGTTGGTGAGCTCCAGGTCGCTCGCCTTCGCGCCCAGCTTTTTCGCCTGCGTGACGGCGGCCGGGATCTGGCCGAAGTAGATGTGCAGGTAGCTCTGGGCCAATGCGGCGCCGTCGATGTCTGGCGCCGCTTCTTCGACGTGATGGCCCAGGCTTTCCAGCAGCCGGGCGGCATGTTCGACCGCCTTCACCGCTTCCGGATGCACCTCGGTGCCGATCGGCGATGCCGTCGTGAAGCCGATGCGCAGCCGGCCCGGCTCACGCAGCATCGCCTGGGCGTAGGGTTCGGTGGGCGGCGCGATCACGAAGGGATCGCCCGGTTCCGCGCCCTGCAGGACGTCCAGCGCCAGCGCGGAGTCGCGCACGCTGCGCGAGATCACGCCTTCGCTGGAGGCGCCGAACCAGCCTTCGGCGGCGCCGGGGCCGGACGAGACCCGGCCGCGCGAGGGCCGCAGGCCGAACAGGCCGCAGCAGGCGGCGGGAATGCGGATCGAGCCGCCGCCGTCGTTACCGGCCGCCATCGGCACGATGCCGGCGGCCACCGCCGCCGCCGCGCCGCCACTGGAGCCGCCCGGGGTACGGGTCAGGTCCCAGGGATTGCTGGTGCGGCCGTACAGCTCGGGGTCGGTGACGGCGCGGATCGCAAATTCCGGCAGGTTGGTCTTGCCGAAGATGACCAGGCCGGACTTCAGGAAGCGCTCGACCACATGGGAGTGGCGGGCGGGGACGATGCCCTGCATCGAGCGGCTGCCGTAGCTGGTCGGCAGGCCGGCGTAATCCTGGCGGCCGTCCTTGATCAGGAAGGGCACGCCGGCGAAGGGTCCGCCCAGCGGACCGTCGAGCTGGCCGCGCGCCTGCTCTTCCATCAGCCGCACGATGGCGTTCACGCTGCCGTGCACGCGCCGGTGCTGGGCCAGGGCCAGGTCCAGCAGTTCTCCGGGACGGACGTCGCCGCGCGCCACCTGCTGGGCAAGCGACGTGGCGTCGTGGGCAAGATAATCGCTAAGCTGCATTGGCATCCCCTATGTTGTTATGGTGTAATCTGACACCACATATTGTCATAGAAGAAATCGCGCCGCAATGTCCGAAGTTTCCCAACTCATCACCACCATCAAACGCCAGCTCAAGCTGCAGGGCAAGACTTACCGCGATGTGGCCGTGGCGCTGAAGCTGTCGGAAGCCAGCGTCAAGCGCCTGCTGACCTCGGATAACCTGGGCATCGACCGCGTGATCGAGATCAGCAATATGCTCGGCTTTACCCTGGCCGAGCTGGCCCAGGAAGCGGCGGTGACGGAAAGCCGCGTGCGCACCCTCACGCCGGCCCAGGAAAAGGAACTGGTGTCGGATACGCGCCTGCTGCTGGTGGCCGTGTGCGCGCTGAACCACTGGACCCTGCAGGACATGCTGGCCGTCTACAAGCTGAGCGAGCCGGAGTGCCTGCAGAAGCTGCTGCACCTGGACCGCCTGCACCTGATCGCCCTCATGCCCGGCAACCGGATACGCCTGAACGTGGCGCGCGATTTCGACTGGCTGCCCGACGGGCCGATCCGCCAGTACTTCCGCACCGAAGGCCTGGACGACTTCCTCGACAGCGGCTTCGACAAGCCCGAGCAGTCGCTGGCCTTCACCCACGGCATGCTGACCGAGAGCGCGCTCGCCCGCATGCAGGCCGAGCTGCGCCAGCTGCGCGCCCGCTTCGCCGAGCTGCACGAGGAGAGCCTGGCCTCGCCGCTGCCCAAGCGCCGCGGCAGCGCGCTGCTGCTGGCCTTGCGCGAGTGGGAACCGGCGGCGTTCACGGCGCTGCGCCGTTAAGCCGGCTTAGGCGTTCTTACAGGCTCTGCTCCCATTGCAGCCGCCACGTCGTGCGGGCGTGGTAGACGTAGCTGGTATCCAGGTCGTCCCCGCCGGCGTAGACGCTGCGGCCGGAGGAGTCCCGATGCAGCAGGTCGGACACCGACAGCCGCAGCTTGCTCTTCTGGTCGCGCTTCCACACCGCGTAGAGGTCGAGCTGGCGCTTGGGGCCGCCATAGTCGGCCAGCAGGGCACTCTGGCGCGAGGCGACACGCCCGCGGTAGCTCATGGTGCCGCCCAGCTCGACCGGCACTGTCGTCGCCCCGACATCGAGTCCCAGGTTGCCGCTCCATGCCGGCTGGCCGGCGATGCGGTTGTCCGGCCCCGCCACCGCTTCCAGCCGCGACCAGTTGCGCGCCACGTTCACGCGCGCCGCCAGCGCGCCGCGCCGGGTCCTGGCTTCGAATTCCAGGCCGCGCACGGTGGCGCTGCCGGCATTGTCGGGCGTGACGATCCAGGCGCCGTTCTGCAGCAGCACGCGGTCCAGCGTGATGTCGCGGATGCGCTTGGCGAAAGCGCCGATGCTGAGCATGTCGTCCTTGCCCACATAGTGTTCCCAGGCCAGGTCGGCGCCGAGCGACAGTTCCGGACGCAGGTTCGGGTTGCCCTGCTGGTCGGGGTTGGTGGCGCTGTTGTTGTTGTCCACCGTGTAGCGGCGCGGCATGAGCTGGACGATCTGCGGCGCCTTGTAGGTGCGGCTGAGGGCGAAGCGGAACTGGTCGCCCTTGTTATCCTGGCCGCCGGGCTTGAACAGGGCCTGGAAGATCGGGCTCCAGACGCCTGAATCGACGTCCACCGGCGCGTGCGCGCTGCCTTCGCCGGTGGTGCGCAGGTCTTCGCGGCGCAGGCCGAGGTAGGCCGACCAGGCCTCGCCGATGTCCCACTCGTCCTGGATCCAGAAGGCGGTACGGGCCACCTTGGCGCGGTAGTCCTCGTCGCTGTCCAGCAGCGGGCGGCCGGCGGCATCGAACTGGTGCTCGCGCCGGAATTCCTCGCGCCGCGTGCGGCTCACCTCCCAGCCGAGGGCCAGCGCGTGGGTCTTGAGGATCGGCCGGCGGTAGCTGCCGTTGAAGCTCATCCCGCGCTCGGACTGGCCGGAGTCCACGTGATGGGTCTCAAACAGGGTATCGGCGAGGTCCATGCCGCGGTAGAGGAAGCCGGCGCCGATCGATTTCGCATAGCCGGACAGCTTGGCGGAAAGGCGCGCGCCCTGGTCCAGCTTGCGGGTCCAGGAGAGGTCCGCATAGGCTTGCGGCGGCGAGTGGGCGCGGTAGCTGCTGGCGCCGTGCGGGAAACCGCTTGGCGAGCCAATCTCCGTGCTCTCCAGCTCGGACTTGGCGTTGTCGATGCGCTTCCAGCGCACCCAGCTTTGCGAAGACACGGTGTCGTTCGCGGTCGGCTGCCAGTCCAGGCGCGGTGCCAGTTCCAGCTGGTCGTTGACCTGCCGGTCTTCCCAGGCCGTATGCCGCAGCAGCGGATGGGCGCGGCGCTCGTCGGTCGACACGCCGGTATAGGTGTCGTCCCGCCGCTTGAGGGTGGCCGCGAGGGTATAGGCCAGCGTGCTCGCGCGGCCGGAATGCTGGACGCTCAGGCTGGGCGCCGGGTGGCCGTCGGCGATCGAGGCGCCGGCCTTCACCTCGGTCTGCGGCGCGGCCAGCTTGCCCGTCTTGCGCAGGACGATGTTGATGGCGCCGGCCACCGCCTGGCCGCTGGTCTCGGCGGTGGGCGCGCGCAGGATCTCGATGCGCTCGACCAGGTCGGGGTCGATCTCTTCCAGCGAAAAGCCGCCGGGCGCGGGCGTGCCGTTGAGGAGGATGGCCACATAGCCGCTGCCGAGGCCGCGCATGCGGATCGCCGGCTTGCCCGGGGCGCCGTCGATGGTGATGCCGGGCTGGCGCTTCAGCACCTCGATGAGGCTGGCGTCGCCCTGGCGCACGATCTCGTCGCGGGTGACGACGAGGGCGGTGGTGGTCGATTGGGCGCGCTGCTGGAGGGCGCTGGCGCTGACCGTCACCTGCTGCACCGCCGCTTGCGACGGGGACGGAGATTGGGCCTGCGCGCTGGCGCAGGCGTGGACGGCGAGCAGGAGCGCCGCCGGAGTGCCGGTTCGTAGGGTCTTCATCGGATCGCATAGTTTCTGGACGAAAAAAGTATGCGATCCGTCAGGGACGAGCAGCAAGGGCGCTGGGACGAATCCCCGGCACCCTGTGACCGGCGCTTAGTGGCGCTTAGTGGCGCTTTAGTGGGCGCTTTAGTGGCGCGGCGCGTCGATGCGGTAATCCCAGGCCGCCAGCGACTGCTGCCTACCGCCGGGCAGCGTGAACTTCTGCGCCGCGTTCGACAGGTTGACGCTGACCTTCACGATATTGCCGTCGCGCTTGCGCTGGAAGGCGAAGACCTTGTCGTTGCCGGTCTCCAGCACCTCGGCGGCGCCGCCGTACTGGCCATTCCACAGCGCCGGATTGTCGTGCTTGAGCTTGAGCAGGCTGGCGTAGAAGGGCGCGTACTGGTAGTTCTTCCACTGGATCGGGTCCTTCTCGAAGAACTCGATGCGCTTGTCGAGACCGGCTTCCTGGCCGCCGTAGATGAGCGGCATGCCGGGCAGGGTGGCGGCCAGCACGGCCATCGCCTTGAAGGCCGGGCCGTAGAGTTCGACGTCGCTGCCGGCCCAGGAATTCTCGTCGTGGTTCGAGGTGAAGCGCATGCGGTAGGCGCCCGGCGGATAGGCCCTGGGCGGATGCGCCAGGAAGTCCTTCAGCGCGCGCGCATCCTTCCTGCCCTTGGCGATGTCCTTGAACAGGTCCTTGGTATCCCAGCCGTAGGTCATGTCGAAGGCGTGTTCGTGCAGCTCGGGCGTGTCCGCCTCGGCCAGCATGAAGACGGGCTTGATGCGGTCCAGAGCGTCGCGCGCCTGGTTCCAGAACGGGGTCGGCACCTTGCCGGCGACGTCGCAGCGGAAGCCGTCGATGTCGGTTTCGCGCACCCAGTATTCCATCGCCTCGGTCATGCCTTTCCACAGCGCCGGCTTGCTGTAGTCGAGGCCGGTGACGTCGGTCCAGTATTCCGGCTCCGCGCCGTCGGTGTAGGTGACCGGGAAGATTTCTCCCTTGTCGTTCAGCAGGTACCAGTCCTTGTGCTCGACCGTCCACGGATTGTCGAAGGCCGTGTGGTTGGCGACCCAGTCGATCAGCACCTTCATGCCCATCCCGTGGGCCTGCTTCACGAGGTCCTTGAAGTCGGCCAGGGTACCGAATTCCGGATTCACGGCCGTGTAGTCGCGCACCGCGTAATAGCTGCCCAGCGTGCCCTTGCGGTTCTTTTCGCCGATCGGCTGGATCGGCATCAGCCACAGGATGTCGACGCCCATCTTC
>Ga0308169_10006055_pt1 | contig 10768 bp, 12 predicted proteins | sample PhyBR1_2_FD_202139 | JGI IMG/M metagenome (GOLD analysis project Ga0308169, IMG submission 202139) | Phyllosphere microbial communities from UC Gill Tract Community Farm, Albany, California, United States - DLSLSB.R1 | ecosystem: Host-associated > Plants > Phyllosphere > Unclassified | place... | reverse complement strand
GTGGCGCTGCTCGTCGGGGTGGTCTCGCTCTCCGACGTCCCGGTGGTGTGGGGCATCGTCTGGAACGCGACCGCGACGTTCGTCGCGATCATCATCGTCAGCCTGCTGCTGGACGAAGCCGGGTTCTTCGAATGGGCGGCGCTGCACGTCGCCCGCTGGGGCGGCGGGCACGGTCGACGGCTGTTCGTCCTGATCGTCCTCCTCGGCGCGGCCGTGTCGGCGCTGTTCGCCAACGACGGCGCGGCGCTGATCCTGACGCCGATCGTCATCGCGATGCTGCGGGCGCTCGGCTACCGCGACAGGGCGACGCTCGCGTTCGTCATGGCGGCCGGATTCGTGGCGGACACGGCCAGCCTGCCGCTGATCGTCTCCAACCTGGTCAACATCGTGTCGGCCGACTTCTTCCGCATCGGCTTCGCCGACTACGCGTCCGTGATGGTGCCGGTGGATCTCGCGTCGATCGCCGCGACGCTAGTCGTGCTGCTGCTGTTCTTCCGCCGTGACGTGCCGACCAGCTACGACGTGGCGCAGCTGCGCGCACCAGCCGACGCGATCCGTGATCGAGCTACGTTCCGGGCCGGCTGGGTCGTCCTCGCCGCCCTCCTGGCCGGCTTCTTCCTGCTGGAACCCATCGGTGTGCCCGTCAGCGCGGTCGCCGCTGCCGGCGCGGTCCTGCTGCTCGTCGTCGCCGCACGCGGCCACGTCATCGAGACCCGCAAGGTCCTGCGCGGAGCGCCGTGGCAGGTCGTGATCTTCTCGCTCGGCATGTATCTGGTCGTCTACGGCCTGCGGAACGCCGGCCTGACCGATCACCTCGCCGGTCTCCTCGATCGCGCCGCCCAGGGCGGCGTCTGGGGCGCGGCGTTCGGCACCGGCATCATCGCCGCGCTGCTGTCGTCCGTGATGAACAACATGCCGACGGTCCTGGTCGGCGCTCTGTCGATCGATGCGACCCACGCCACGGGCGCGGTCAAGGAAGCGATGATCTACGCCAACGTGATCGGTTGCGACCTCGGCCCCAAGATCACGCCGATCGGCTCGCTCGCGACGCTGCTGTGGCTGCACGTCCTCGGGCAGAAGGGCATCCGGATCGGCTGGGGCTACTACTTCAGGATCGGTGCGACCCTGACCGTCCCGGTGCTGCTGGTGACGCTCGCTGCGCTGGCGCTGCGGCTCGGTGCCGCCTGATGCCGCGGAAACGAACCAATCCTACAGGACACACCCGCTGATGCCCCTACGCACGCTCTCCGACCCCGACCACCTGCCCGCCCTCGATCGGCGCTTCGCTCTCGATCGGCCAGCCGTCGGGCTGGGTGCAGGAGATCCAGCCCCGCGCATCCTGCTGCTCTACGGTTCCCTGCGGGAGCGGTCGTACTCCCGGCTGTGCGTCGAGGAGGCGGCGCGCCTGCTGCGGTTCTTCGGTGCCGAGACGCGCATCTTCGACCCCTCGACCCTGCCGCTGCCCGGCCAGGTGGCCGGCGACGACCATCCGGCCGTCCATGAACTGCGCGAGCTGTCGATGTGGTCGGAGGGGCATGTCTGGTGCAGCCCCGAGCGGCATGGCCAGATCACCGGGATCATGAAGCTGCAGGTCGATCACCTGCCGCTGTCGATGGGTGGGATGCGGCCGACGCAGGGCCGGACCCTCGCCGTCATGCAGGTGTCAGCCGGATCGCAGTCGTTCAACAGCGTGAACACCCTGCGCGTCCTCGGCCGCTGGATGCGGATGGTGACGATTCCGAACCAGTCGAGCGTCGCCAAGGCGTTCGAGGAATTTGACGACGCCGGCCGGATGAAGCCGTCCAGCTACTACGACCGGATCGTCGACGTGATGGAGGAGCTGGTCCGCTTCACGGTCCTGCTGCGCCCGCACGCTTCCCAACTGGTCGACCGGTATTCGGAGCGGAAGGATTCCGGCGTGCCGATCGACGTGGCAACTGACCTGTCGAGCATCGCGACGGCGTCGCAGCGCATTGGCTGACGCCATATCCCATCACTTTCGCAAAGTCGGATTGGGATCGAGCTTGTCGCGATATTCCCGGTCAGCGTGTGACACGATGCGTTTGAGGCGCGCAGGACGCTGACCAGGGAATAGGGCGACCAACTCATCGGACGGCAGTTCGAGTAATTCGTCCACAGACATAAGTTTTGTCCGCTGTTCCGACCCCGTCGGCTTCTCCTTCCCGCGAAGCTGCCGGCCGTGTGTCTCAACCGTGCGGTCGCCTAGAGCGTCGACGATCCATTGGGCAGTTGCGGTATCGGTACGCCCCAAGCCGAAGACGCGCACGGTAGCGCATGCGCCGAACAGCGTTGTTGTCGCCTCGCGACCATACACGGCCTCGACTTGTCCCTTGTCCTGGGTGACGAACATTGCCTCTACACCTGCGCCCGCGGCAACCGTAGCCATCGTTTCGAAAGACTGCATCCGTCCCAATCGGACGAACTCGTCGAGCAGCAACAAGAGCGGTTTGGGAAGGGTGCGATGGCCATCCTGACGAGCAACGGCACCGAGGATGAGGGTGGCAACCAGACGCATATAGACCGAGAGTGCCTCCACCTGATCCAGCGGCACAACGACGTAGAGATCGGCGCGGTTTTCCAGCACGTCATCCAAAGACCAATCGGATGGTCCTCCCAGAAACGTTTGCATATCGTCTGATACCGACCAGTTGAGCGCCTTCTTGACCGTCGTCATCACCGCCCCGCGTTCCCGATCGCTGGCGGCTAGAAGCGTGACTGCGATCTGGACAGCGGCTCGGCCGACGCTCTCCGGCGCATCGCGCCAGCCTTCCAAAACCGGCACGATGTCGCCGCCAAGAAGCATATCCGCCATCGTGACCAGATTGCGGTTCTCTGGTTCGGCTTGGCGGACGACAACCTCCACCGCTGCCGCCAGAAGCTGACGCGCCAACTCCGCGAAATGAGCAGCACTGCCGGCCTCCGGCTTGACCAGGCCATCTGCAACAACGGCAGCATCTCGGGAGATATGTTCCGGGCGCACATAGTCGAGAGGGTTGAAGCCGTCGGCTCCAGGCTCGACCACGCCGAGCGGATTTAGGACAATGACACGACGCCCCAATGAACGACGCCAGCGTCGTGTCACCGCGAAAAGTTCGCCCTTGAGATCGAGGACGACCACTGGACCGTCATGATCGACGATAGCTGGCAGCACCGTCCCGACACCCTTGCCTGCACGTGTGCCCGCGACAACCGCATGGTGGCCCCCACGCCAGCCAGGACCAGGCTTGTAGCGAAGGAGACGACCTCGACGATCCCGTCCAAGTGGCAATCCAGTCTGATTCATAGCGAGCTTGTTCAGCAGGATTGCAGGCATCCACCGCGCGCCCCACGGACCGTTCTCGACGTCGCGTGGACCGGCCATCAACCGCTTCGTGGCAGGCACCGCTACGGCAAGCGCACCACACAGGGGAAGCACTGCCATCGCGGCCCAGAAAGATATTGAACCCCAGTGACCGGCCCATGCGAACGAGCCAGCGTCCTCTAGGTGCTGGATCGTGCCCAGCGGCGTTCCGCCAACGTTGGCCGCCCGCGCAGAGCTCCAGAGATATGTCAGGACCGACCATAATGTATGCAGCCCCGCACCCGCGGCCACGCCTAGGGCTATGCCAGTGCCAATGGCCAACCCGTCCCGAGTGCGATCATTGACGACACCGCCACGCAGAACGAGAATTGCCAAGGCTATTCCCAATGCCGGACCGGCCCACCGCACATTGCGAAGCGGGGGCCCCCACCAGATCGAACCGAACAGCATCAAAAATCCGACGATCGTCGCGATTGAAGCCCAGGCTAGGCGTGTCTTTGTCACGAACCGTCACCGTGCAGAACTTCCCTGAAGAGACGTTCGTCGCCTTCGCGCATGACCGACGGAAGCCGAGCTCGGATGTAGGCGACAAGCTCCTCGTTCGTTGCCAGATCAGCCAGCACGATCGATCCGAGTAGTATCCGGCGACGGTCCTCGTCCTTGCGGGCTCGCATCTTCTCTCGCGCTGATAGCGTCGCAATTTCTGCTGCGAGCCGACGTTTCCGCTCTTCCAGTTCGGCCAGCCGTTCGGCCGACGTTCGTTGCGCTCCCACCTGTCGTGCCTTTTCTCAAAACCTTTGAGGGATTGTAGGACGAGACATCGAAAAAGAGAAGTGCGCGCTTATACGTCGCTAGCGCGACGTGCACGAAGAAGGTAGAGGCAGAAGGAGAAAGGCCTGATCCACCCATGGCGATTTACCACCTCAGCGCCAAAATCTTGAGCAGATCGGCGGGAAGGTCGGCTGTCGCCGCAGCCGCATATCGAGCGGGTGGTCGTCTGCAGGACGAGCGTACTGGACGAGCATACGACTTCACTCGCAAGCGTGGCGTCGAACATGCGGAGATCGTCGCACCGCCGCACACACCCGACTGGATGCTCGACCGAACCAAATTATGGAACGGCGTAGAGAAGGCGGAGAAGAGGAAAGACGCGCAGCTGGCGCGGGAGATCGAGATCGCACTTCCCCGCGAACTGGCGGCCGAACGACGCGCCGGCCTAGTGCGCGAGTTCGTACAAGATGAGTTCGTCGATGCGGGGATGATCGCTGATTTCGCTATTCATCTGGGCCATGCGCGCGACGGAGCCGAACAGCCGCACGCACATGTCATGCTGACGATGAGGTCGCTGACGTCCGAGGGGTTCGGCCCGAAGAACCGCGACTGGAATGCGACTGCCAAGCTCGAGGCTTGGCGCGCACGCTGGGCCGATCACGTCAATCGCGAGATGGAACGTGAAGGACACACCGACCGCATCGATCATCGATCGCTCGACGCACAGCGTGCCGCGGCCGAACGCGACGCCGCACAAGCAAGGGCGGCTGGCGAAAATCGCGCCGCGGACATGCACGGCGCGCGCGCGGATGCGCTTGATCGGGAGCCGGAGCCAAAAATGGGTCCGATCGCCAGCCAGATGGAGAAGCTAGGGACGCCGTCTCGGAGAGGCGACGAGTACCGGGATGTGAAGGCGCGCAACATCGAGCGACAGCGACTTCGTGACCAGGCTCGACAACTTGCACAGGAGATCGCCGCGACGACGCGGGTGGCCTTCGAGGATGCGCGTCGCCACGTCCTTGCCCTCGCACAGCGGTTGGACGATGCCTATCGCACCGTGCGCACCCGCGCTGAAGCGTTGGTTCGCCCTGTTGCGACGGAACGGCCAACGAACTTCTCGGACACACAGGGGGCCGCATCTGTCCTTAGGGACGCTTTGCTAGGCCGCGCCAAGCCTGTGACCAACCGTCCTGATGCCGTCGTGGACCGAGACAAACTGCTGGGCCGGACCAGGTCGCGTGACGATCGCGATGAGCCAGATCGGGACGACGGCTGGAGTCGGTGACGTTGCACCACTACCTTCTTAGTAATAATGGCCGACTTAAGAACATACGCGATCCGAACAGGGGGATTAGCGAGAACATGGTCATAGCCGCGAAGAAACCCGAACACATCAACCGCAAGCCAGCATCGAACCTGCATCATGCGACGCGGTTCGCAGGCAGGGGGAAGAAGGCGAAGGGCGAATCGAAGGACGACAAGGTCGCGGGACAACCACACCTCAACCTGCCCCTGACGCACTTCGTCACCATCAATTTCACCAAGCTCGGCAAGACGTCACGCGACGTCAGCGTGATCTTCCAGGCTCTCCGAGCACAGCGGTTCGCCGTGTGGCTTCGACGACATCCCAGGAACGCCAAGGCGAAAATCCCGGCGACCTACGTCTGGGTCCATGAAGGCGCCGGAGGACAAGCAGCCGTGCATTGGGCCGTCCACATCCCACGCGGAATGCGGCAAGAGTTTCGTCGTCAGCTTCCCCTGTGGATCGCAAGCGTCAGCGAGGCTCGATGGGCAAAGCACAAGCGTGTTGCCGACGTCGATCCGGTCGAGAAGGGCATCGTCGTAATAAAACCAATCTACAATATGACCGGCTTGAAGAGGTATATGCTGAAGGGTGTCGACCCCGAATATGCAGCCCTCTACAAGGTCAACCCGGTCCCCCAAGGACCCGTCAGCGGGCAGCGGAGTGGGTTTAGCCGCAACCTAGGTCCTACCGCCCGCAAGGCCGCTGGCTATAAACCAAAGCGCGGATTTCCTCAAATTACAGCACGCGGTTGAGCATCATGAATGACGTTGACCTCCTAATTATGCACGAGGCTGGGCATGCAGTTTCTGCCAACAGTCTCGGGCAGCCCGCAGGCGCAATTATATGGACGAAAGACAGTAAAGGTATTCCATACGGCTGTGTGCAATCTACCTTTACAAAGAGAACAACAGAGTTCGTAACATTTCTATTTTCTGGATTAGCTGCAACGTATGTGATGCATCCAGATGTAATCAGCGGAAAACTAGGACTAACTGTTAGGGATCTTGTTAAATGGTCTAGGCTGAAATACGGGCAGCACTGTGTAGATATAGCTCAAGACGATCTTGTTAAAGTTGGTTTTGTAGAAGGTGAACTAGGAATATATCTGTATAGTCAGATGCCTATAGTTAATCACTACGCAAAAGAACTACAGCAAGCTATAGACTTACTAAGCAAGAACCGTATTGATCTGCAAAATCTAGCTGATTACTGCAAAAACCAAGGCCGCAGTATCGGTAAGCGTGAATTGCGTCAGCTGCTGAATAATCAAACCCCACGGTGGTGGGCGAGGTGCAGGGACTTTCCCATACTCCAACTAGTCCGTCACGAGCATTGGAAGTCCAGGCGCCGCAAGGACAAAAACAGATGATTCCGCCCCCCTCGAACTAGCAATGGATTTCTGCCCGTTGTAGAGTGACAAAAATAGGGGGCGAAATGAGCGGCACGAATTTTGGCTATGTCAGGGTTTCGACAGGTCGGCAGGACATGGGGCGTGATGCCCAACGCCGCGCCCTGGAGACCGCAGGATGCGATGAGATCGTCGAGGAGCAGGCGAGCGGCAGAAAGGCTAGGCCGGCGCTCGCCGGATTAGTTGAGCGCCTTGGCCCCGGAGACATGGTGACCGTGTTCCGCTTCGACCGGATCAGTCGCAGCGTTGCCGACTTCTACGCGATCGGGGAGCGCATCCGGGGGCGGGGTGCGTCCCTCCGCAGCTTGGCCGAGCAATTCGACACGTCGACGCCCATGGGCCGCGCCATGATGGGGTTCGCGGCCATCTGGGCAGAGCTAGAGGTTGAAACCACGCGAGAGCGCGTGAACAACGGTCTCGCCGCTGCCCGTGCACGTGGCCAGGTGCTTGGCCGGAGACGCGCGATCGACACCACGACCGCGGGAAAGATCAAGCGACGGCTGGACGCGGGAGAACCGGGCAAGGAGCTGGCACGTGAATATCGGGTGTCGCCCAGGACCATCCGACGTATTCGAGATCGTGAGACGACGGTCTAATCGCAACCTTCTTGGCAACGACCTCGCTTGTGCAGCCCCGTCATTCCGCATAGCGTCAAATCATCAGAATTGAGGGTGTGCACACTTGCATATAATCACACTTGCAGCGCAGAAGGGCGGCGTCGGAAAGACCACGCTCGCGGTCAACATCGCCGTTGCAGCACAGATGGCAGGGATGAAGACCGCCCTGTTCGACTTAGACCCCCAGGAGAGCGCGACGGCGTGGAGTGAGCGCCGGAAGGCGGATCTACCGCACGTCGAGCCCATCAGCGCACGTCGGCTAAATCAGGCCATCGATGCGGCCGAGGCGAACGGCTTCAAGTTCGTTGTGATCGACACGCCACCGGCAGCAGGCGCCGAAGCAGCAGCCGCGGCACACAGGGCCGACCTAGTGCTGATACCCTGCCGCCCGTCCCTCGTGGACCTGGACGCGATTAAGCGCACTGCTCAGCTTCTGAGCACCACAGGACGTTCCGGATTCGTAGTCCTGAATGCCGCGCCGCCCACTGCAACCGCCTTGCTGAACGACGCCAGAGCTCTGGCCGAGGACACGGGATTGAAGGTTGCCCCGCCCGTGTTGCGAGAGCGTAGTGTGTATCGAGCAGCATGGCCTTACGGACTTGGTGTGATGGAGCACGAGCCAGGAGGGAAAGCAGCTCAGGAGATTGCATTGCTTCTCGACTTCCTGTTTGATGAATTGAAGAATTGCACACCTGCACAATTGAAGGTTTGATACATGGCGCGACGTTCATCGTTACTGGGACCAGCCATTGTAAAAAAGCCGGAGCCCCTGACCGAAGGCATCGCTGTGCCGGCGCAGACAGAACCCGTTGCAAAAGCTGGCGGGAAACGACCCGGCAAGTATCATCTAGGAGCCTATTTCGACCCCGCCGATCCGACGGCCGAAGCGTTCCGTGTGTTGGCGGCGCGGACCCGCCGCAGCCACCAGGACTTGCTAGCGGAGGCAATCGCCGAGCTCGTCGCCAAGTATGAAGCCGACAAGCAATTCGGACGTATTTGATAATGTGCACACCTGCAGAAATGCAACATTGCAGAGCTGATCGGTGACAAAGCGCCGTGATCCAAGCCCGGAGTTCGACCTGTTCATCCCAATGATGGGTGACCTCCCCCTCAAGGATCAGCGGGAGACAATGGAACGGCCGTTCTTTTCGTTGCAGAAGCGCAAGCGGGTCAAGCCAATCGAGTATCAGAGTCCCGACGGTGAGACGTGGGTGAAGATCGAAGCGATTCCCGCCTACGGAATGGCAACCATTTGGGACGCCGATATCCTGATCTGGGCGACGTCCACGCTGAACAAGATGAGGGAGCAGGGGGTCAACGACCTTCCTCGAACACTGCGAACGACATCATACGATCTGTTGCGTGCTATCAAACGGGGCACGAGCGGACGCGCTTACCAAGAGTTGCAAGCCGCGCTTCAGCGGTTGCAGACCACCTCAATATCGACGTCTATTCGCGCGCCGAAGCGGCGCACCAAGGCCGGCTTCAACTGGCTCGACAAGTGGACGCTGGAGGTGGATCCAGACACCGACCAACCCCGCGGCTTGACCATCACCCTCTCGGATTGGGTATATGAGGGGATCATGGCCGAACGATCGCTTCTGACCATGCACCAGGACTATTTTCTGCTGTCGGGAGGCCTTGAGCGAGCGCTCTACCGGATCGCGAGGAAGCACGCGGGAAATCAGCGAGGCGGATGGATTTGCCGGCTCGAGGTATTGCGTGACAAGACGGGCAGCGACAGCAAGCCCAAGGAGTTCGCAAGGATGATTCGGCGCGTCGTAGATGCCGACCAACTCCCCGACTATTCGGTAGAGATGGCTGCAACGACAGACGGGAGCCCAGCTGTACGGTTTCGCCTTAGGGGTGAGGCCGAGGCGTTGGCATTGTCCGCACGCCTTCACGCCGAGCAAGAACGGCGCAGCCGGTTCGAGTCCGATCGACGCCGTACAAGCCAAGTCGATGATTTAATGGATCGAATAGCCAAAGGGCATGACTGACTATCGTGGTATCACACACCTGCCGCCTACAACCCCGAGGATGCGACATACGCTCACGACCTAAAGTAAGGGCAAGAGCGGGCTACACGTTCGAAAACCAACGCGAAATATCGTGGTATCACACACCTTCCGCTCGTGGTTTCACACACCGCTCTATCGTGGTTTCACACACCGAATCACGTGGTTTCACACACCGGCACTTTTGGTAAGATGCTCATATATAAGCATAATAATGTGGTATTAGAGAGCTTAACCTTTTTAACAGTTCATATTTAACAGAATCTCTAACGGACTGCTGCGACAGATTGTGTCGACAGCATACGGTTGCATCCATAATATCGGATATATGGATAACGATTCGGCAATCATCGCCCTCGGTGCACTCGCACAGACCACCAGACTCGACGTGTTCCGCCTGCTGGTCCGGCATGAGCCGGACGGCATGGCTGCCGGCGAGATCGCCCGCCAGCTCGACGTGCCGCAGAACACCATGTCCACGCATCTCGGAATCCTCGCCCGAGCCGGCATCGTCCGGTCCGAACGGCACAGCCGGTCGATCATCTACCGCGCCGACCTCGACGGCTTGCGGACGCTGACCCTGTTCCTGGTCAAGGACTGCTGCGCCGGCTCGGCCGAGCTGTGCGCGCCGCTCCTCGCCGAACTCTCCCCATGCTGCTGAAAGGACGCGCCATGGCCGTCGACATCGTGATCTACCACAACCCCGCCTGCGGCACGTCGCGCAACACGCTGGCGATGATCCGCAACGCCGGCATCGAGCCGCACGTCGTGGAGTATCTGAAGACCCCGCCCTCCCGCGCCCTACTGGTCGAGCTGGTCGACCGCGCCGGCATCACGCCCAGGGATCTGCTGCGCGAGAAGGGCACGCCCTACGCCGAGCTCGGCCTCGGTGACCCCTCGCTGACCGCCGACGCGCTGCTCGACGCCATGATCGCGCACCCGGTCCTCATCAACCGGCCGCTGGTCGTCTCGCCACTGGGCGTCAGGCTCTGCCGTCCGTCCGAAGCCGTCCTCGATCTGCTGCCCGAACCACAGCGGGCCGCGTTCGCCAAGGAGGACGGCGAACAGGTGGTGGACGCCTCCGGGCAGCGCATCGCCTGATGCTTCTCGCCCTCGCAATCTTCGCCGTCACGATCGCGCTCGTCATCTGGCAGCCCCGAGGCCTTGGCATCGGGTGGAGCGCGCTGGGCGGCGCGGCGGTGGCGCTGCTCGTCGGGGTGGTCTCGCTCTCCGACGTCCCGGTGGTGTGGGGCATCGTCTGGAACGCGACCGCGACGTTCGTCGCGATCATCATCGTCAGCCTGCTGCTGGACGAAGCCGGGTTCT
>Ga0308169_10006051_pt1 | contig 10771 bp, 15 predicted proteins | sample PhyBR1_2_FD_202139 | JGI IMG/M metagenome (GOLD analysis project Ga0308169, IMG submission 202139) | Phyllosphere microbial communities from UC Gill Tract Community Farm, Albany, California, United States - DLSLSB.R1 | ecosystem: Host-associated > Plants > Phyllosphere > Unclassified | place... | reverse complement strand
CGACCCCGTCGGAACCACAGCCCGGCATTCAAGACCAAGGTGGCGCTGGCTGTCGTGGGAGGCGAGAAGACGCTAGCCGAGTTCGCGCAGCAGTTTGACGTACATCCCAACCTCATCAACCAGTGGCGGGCGCAGCTGCTGGAGGGGGCGGCAGACGTGTTCGGGGCGGCGCCGGCAACGAGCGAACCCGCAGTCGATATAACCGTGCTGCACGCCAAGATTGGCGAGCTGACGCTGGCGAACGATTTTTTGGCCGGTGCGTTCGGAAAAGTCGGTCTGTTGCCGAGCGCAAAGCGATGATCGACCGTGACCATGCGCTGCCGCTGGCCCGCCAGGCGCAGCAGCTCGATATCAGCCGCGCCATCCACTTATCCAGAGCGCGAGCCTCTTCAGACAAGCGGAGCCACTTTTCGGCGCCCTCCGATCCGCTTTTACGAAAAGAACGTCAGGTGGCGGCGGGCCAGCGAGTTTCTTACAATTTGTGTTCCATCTCGGGAAAGCTGGAGTGGTGGCTTTTGCGCGCGCGCACCTTTTACGGAGGCATGGCACCTCAAACTGGGGAGCAAGTTCGAGACGATCAGAGCGGATTATACGCGAGCATCTGCTGCTCGCTATTGGGTGGCGTATCCGATAGTGCTGGATGTGTTTCATTCATTTACCGCTTCCGAGCGGTCAGTCTTGGGTAAGGGCAAGGACAAAAATGCGAGTATTGATCACTGGTAACCTTGGCTATGTCGGGCCAGCTGTTGTCCGTAGGTTGCGGGCAACAATGCCTAACGCATATTTGCATGGCTTCGATTCCGCATTTTTCGCCCACTGCCTGACTGACGTTGAAGCGCTGCCTGAGCGCTTGCTGAACAATCAAAGCTTTGGTGACATCCGGTCAATCAGTCCAGATGCCCTAGAAGGGTTTGACGCTGTTGTACACCTTGCAGCGGTCTCAAATGATCCCATGGGGAGTCGTTTTTCAGATGTCACGCAGGCCATAAACCAAGATGCTTCGATCTCGCTTGCAGAACTGGCGAGCAAGTCCGGTGTCAAGAACTTTGTTTTCGCATCTAGCTGCAGTGTCTATGGCGTTGCCGACGGAGGCCCTCGCCGGGAAGAAGATCCCCTCAATCCGATAACTGCTTATGCCGCTTCGAAAATCGGAACCGAGCAAGGTCTTGGTAGAGTCGAGGGGGGGATGACAATCACCTGTCTTCGATTTGCCACGGCATGTGGCATGTCTAGTCGCCTGCGGCTTGACCTTGTGCTTAACGATTTTGTTGCTGCGGCGCTTACGTCTGGCAGAATTAGTGTCCTTAGCGACGGCACGCCGTGGCGCCCACTGATCGATACTGAAGACATGGCACGTGCGATCGAGTGGGCGGCAACTCGCTCCGTCGCGAATGGTGGCCGCTTCCTAGTCGTGAATGCAGGAACAGATTCAGCAAACTACCAGGTCCGTGACCTTGCGGCTGCGGTTGCAGAGGCACTTCCCGGGACCGAAGTCAGCATTGCTACTGACGCGCCGGCTGACAGTCGCTCCTATCAGGTTAATTTCGCAAAATATGCGCAACTCGCACCGCAACATCAGCCGATAATGGCACTAGATGACTCTATTCGCAATTTGATCAAGGGCCTGCGGGAATTGCAATTCGGTGATGAAAATTTCCGGACGTCTTCGATGATCCGCCTCCGGGTGCTGCAGGACCATCTTGAGAAACAGCGCTTAACAGAGGATCTTTTCTGGAGTCGGTTCTCGGGTAAGGCAGCTGACGCATGAAGGTAGCACTGCTCGCAGGTGGTTTTGGTACTCGCCTGAGCGAGGAAACAACAATAAAGCCCAAGCCTATGGTTGAAATTGGCGGTCGCCCGATAATGTGGCATATTATGAAGTTTTATGCACACTATGGATTGCGAGATTTTGTAATACTGGGCGGTTACAAGGTCGAGTATATCCGAGACTATTTTCTCAACTATAGGGCGAATGAGTGTGACTTCACGATCGACCTAAAGTCCGGCGGTGTTGAATGGGCAGAGGCCGTTGCGGAAGACTGGCGTGTCACCGTGATCGATACCGGAAGTGAGACAATGACAGGGGGACGACTACGTCGTGCTCGGCATCTGCTTGCGGACGACACTTTCTGCCTCACTTATGGTGATGGCCTGAGCGATGTTAACATTCCGGCCCTCCTGCAAACTCACCGATCCACCGACGCCTGGTGCACGATGACTGCGGTGGTCCAGCCCGGCCGCTATGGGTCCCTCAGGTTGAGTGATGATGGAGCGCATGTGGAGGGATTTCGGGAGAAGGGTGCTCATGACGGCGGGCTAATTAATGGCGGATTCTTTGTTTGTGAGCCGGCGATGCTTGACCTGATTGACGGTGACGAGACCGTTTTGGAAGGTCAGCCAATGGAAAGACTTATTCAGCGAGGGAAGCTGGCAAGCCATCCACATGACGGTTACTGGCAAAGCATGGATTCGCTTCGTGACCGCCACCTGCTCGAGGAACAATGGATAGCCGGCGCTCCATGGAAAGTTTGGGAGTAGTCGGGTGATACTTGTCGATACAGCACTGATCCGCCGGGAAGCGGACGGGCGGCCAATTCGAGTTGCACTCGTCGGAGCTGGCTTTCAGGGGGCGGCGATTGTTCGCCAGATCGTCACCGCAACGAGAGGAATGCAAATTGTTGGCGTCGTCAATCGCCATGTAGATGCGGCGGTTCGCGCACTGACCGACGTGGGAATTCAGCCTGCCATCCGAACGGGCCAGGCTTCCATTGAAGACGCGATCGCAGCGGGCGAATGCATTGCGACCGAGGATGCGATCGGGATGGCATGCGCGGACGGCGTTGATGTTCTTGTCGAAGTAACCGGTTCAATTGAGTATGCAGCACGTGTTGTAGTGGCCGCAATCGAGGCTGGTAAGCACGTCGTGCACATGAACGCGGAACTGGACGGTACAGTTGGTCCGATACTAAAGGCCAAAGCCGATGCCGCGGGCGTCATTTACACTTTTTCTGATGGTGATCAGCCTGGCGTGCAGATGAATTTGTATCGGTTCGTTGCTGGTCTCGGGGTTAAGCCAGTTTTGTGCGGCAACATAAAAGGTCTGCATGACCCTTATCGAAACCCGACGACCCAGCGCTCCTTTGCGGAAAAATGGGGCCAGAAGCCTGCGATGGTCGCGTCTTTCGCCGACGGTACGAAGATTTCATTCGAGCAGGCTATCGTAGCCAATGGAACGGGATTCCAGGTAGCAAAACGGGGCATGCTCGGTCCGGACTTTTCAGGCGGCGATCCCACGGCGCCGCTAGTCCCACTTGAGGAGACGGTCGCTTCTTTCTCGGACGTCCTTGCTACAGCTGATCGAGGACTCGTCGATTATGTAGTGGGCGCACGGCCCGGACCTGGCGTGTTTGTATTAGGTACGCACGACGACCCACGGCAGCAGCATTTTCTCAACCTCTATAAGTTGGGCACAGGGCCGTACTACTGTTTCTACACCCCGTACCACCTGTGTCATTTTGAAGTTCCCACGTCGATAGCTCGCGCAGCGCTTTTCGGTGACGCGGTGCTAGCGCCGATCGGCGGGCCACGCGTAGGTGTAATCGCCGTTGCCAAAATGGACCTAGCACCGGAAACGGTGATCAGTGAATTAGGCGGCTACGAGGCTTACGGCGTTGCAGAAAACAGCGACGTTATCGATGCGGAAAACTTGCTGCCTTTAGGGCTTGCCCTCGGCGCCAAAGTGATCCGACCTGTCCTGAAAGACCGCGCGCTTGTATTCGATGACATTCTGCTTCCTGAGGGACGACTAATAGACCTTCTTTATGCTGAGCAGCGTAATCGCTTCTCAAGCGAAACTCGCAGTTCCTGAGAGACCTAAAAATGATTTACCTTGAAACTCGCCTAAAAGACGCGTGGCTTATCGATATAGAGCCCCGTGGTGATGCCCGAGGCTCGTTCGCCAGAACCTTCTGCCACGACGAGTTCGGTTCACGCGGTATGGTTGCCAATTATGTGCAGCAGAACATGTCTGTATCTGCCCAGAAGGGCACGGTGCGCGGTATGCATTTCCAGCGAGGGCAACATGCTGAAGCTAAGCTTATTCGTTGCACGCGCGGATCAATCATGGATGTAATCGTGGATTTGCGCGGCGGCTCGCCAACCTATCTGCGCCACGAAGCGTTCGAACTCTCGGCCGATAACCGCCGGCAACTCTACGTACCCCCGGGCTTTGCTCACAGCTTTCAGACGCTGGCTGACGATATTGAAGTAACGTATCTGGTGTCTGCTCCTTACACACCCTCTGCCGAGGGAGGGGTGCGTTACAATGATCCATTGCTGGCGATTAAGTGGCCTCTTCCTATTTCAGTGATTTCAGACAAGGACGAAAATTGGCCCCTTCTCGACCCAGATAACCCATCGCTCTTCTGACGACTTTTTATCTAAGTTTGCCTCCAACCGGTGGCTCCACGTGGGGCAGAACAAGCTCGGCTAAAAGATGCGTAAATCCTCGACCGTCGAAATATTCTTGACAATCCGATCGTGTTTGGGAGGCTTTGGTGGAGCACGTTGAGGTCGTTGTCATCGGCGCAGGTGTTATCGGGCTCGCCGTCGCGCGGGAGCTTGCTCAATCAGGGCTAAATACTCTTGTTGTTGACGGGGAAGCTACATTTGGGACTTGGACCAGCTCGCGAAACAGCGAGGTCATTCATGCCGGCATCTACTATTCACAAGGTACTCTGAAGGAGCGTCTGTGTACTGCTGGACGTGAGATGCTTTATGCCTTCTGTGCCGATAAGGGGGTGCCGCACCGACGAACGGGAAAGCTGATCTTCTCCAACCTCCCCGAACAGTCGACCTCCCTCGACATGATCATGGATCGGGGAAAGGCCGCAGGTGTACACGACCTCATTAGAATAGACGGAAATGAGGTGTCGAGTTTAGAGCCGGCTTTGCGGTGCCACGAGGCAATCTTATCGCCGTCTACTGGCATTATTGATTCGCATGCTTATATGCTTGCGCTGCTCGGAGATGCAGAAGCGGCAGGCGCCACCTTCGTTGCACAAACTTCGATTTCACATTTAGTGAAGCACGCGAAAGGCTGGAGTGTCTATATGCGCGGTGAGGGCGGGCCAGTAATCACTGCAGGCCGTATAGTCAACGCGGCCGGGCTGACTGCACACGTTCTTGCGCATGCTATAGAAGGTTTAGGGGCTGAAACGGTGCCGCAAGTACGCTTTGCCCGTGGCGTTTACTTTAATTATGGCCCGGTTCCATTTCGCCGACTTATCTATCCGGTGCCAGTTCCCGGCGGTCTTGGAACCCACCTCACTCTCGATATGGCAGGCTCCGGGCGCTTTGGGCCTGATGTCGAATGGATAGATGAAGCTGATTATCACGTTGACCCAACACGAGGCGCAAGCTTCCTGGCAGCAGCAAGATTGATATGGCCCGATATTGACGCTTCCCGTCTTACACCTGGCTACGCTGGCATTCGCCCGAAGCTAAGCGGTCCCGAGGATCCAGCCGCAGACTTTGTAATTCAGGGACCAGAAGTACATGGCTTGCAAGGACTAGTGAACTTATTTGGAATAGAGTCACCCGGGCTTACTGCCTCATTAGCTATCGCTCAACTGGTCAAGGAGCGGCTTTTGGCCTAAAACTGTTCTGCTCGAAATGCACTAGAGCGGTTTTTCACCGGGCTGAATCATAAGGGATTCCCGTCGCTGCGGTTTTCTGATTCTGAATTCCTGCCGGTGCAGGAGGCTGGCATGGATGGCGCGAGCATTATCAGTAGATCTTCGGGATAGAGTTGTAGCGGCGATCGCGGGTGGTCTGTCGCGTCGACAGGCGGCGGTACTGTTCGGTGTCAGCGCCGCGAGCGCCGTCCGGTGGCGGCAGCTTGCAAACCAGCACGGGACGCCGGCGCCACAGCAGCAGGGCGGCGATCGACGTTCGATGAGGATCGAGGCGCACGCCGGGTTGATCCTAGAGGTGGTTCTAGGAATCTGAACAGCGGGGATAAGTGGATTGCCGATTTAACAGCGGCCATGCTGGCCGCGAAGAGGAGGCAAGATGAGCAAGCGACCCCGTCGGAATCACAGCCCGGCATTCAAGGCGAAGGTGGCACTGGCTGCTGTGAAGGGCGAGAAGACGCTAGCCGAGCTGGCGCAGCAGTTTGACGTACATCCCAACCTCATCAACCAGTGGCGGGCGCAGCTGCTGGAGGGGGCGGCAGACGTGTTCGGGGCGGCGCCGGCAACGAGCGAACCCGCAGTCGATATAACCGTGCTGCACGCCAAGATTGGCGAGCTGACGCTGGCGAACGATTTTTTGGCCGGTGCGCTCGGGAAGGCCGGTCTGTTGCCGAGCGCAAAGCGATGATCGACCGTGACCATGCGCTGCCGCTGGCCCGCCAGGCGCAGCAGCTCGATATCAGCCGCGGCAGCATCTACTATCTCCCGCGCCCTGTATCTCCGGCCGATTTAGCGATCATGCGGCGCATCGACGAACTTCATCTGCTCTATCCGTTCGCCGGCAGCCGGATGCTGCGCGATCTGCTCCGGCAGGAGGGCGAGGGCATTGGGCGAAGGCATGTCGCGACGCTTATGAAGCGGATGGGGCTTGAGGCGATCTACCGTCGTCCGAACACGTCGAAACCGGCTACGGGGCAGAAGATCTATCCCTATCTGCTACGCAAGCTGGCGGTGACCCGGCCGAACCAGGTTTGGGCGACTGACATTACATACGTGCCCATGGCGCGCGGCTTCGTCTATCTGGTCGCTATCGTTGATTGGTTCACCCGCCGGGTGCTGGCTTGGCGGGTGTCGATCTCAATGGATGTCGCGTTCTGTATCGAAGCGTTGGAGGAAGCGCTGGCGCGCTATGGCAAGCCTGCCATTTTCAATACGGACCAGGGCTCACAATTTACCAGTGCGGCCTTCACCGCCGTCCTCCACCGCGAGGAGATCGCCATCAGCATGGATGGAAAGGGTTGCTGGCGCGACAATGTGTTCGTTGAGCGCCTCTGGCGCTCGGTGAAATACGAGGAGGTGTACCTCAACGCCTACGCCTCGGTTCCCGAAGCCCGCGCCGGCATCGGCCGATATTTTGCGTTTTATAAAAGCGTCCGGCCACATTCAGCCCTTGGTGCCAGAACACCGGACCAGGTATACTTCGGCCAGCCGCTTCTCGCAGCGGCATGATCAACCAGCGGCGATCCACTTATCTAGACCGCGAGCCTGTTTAGACAACCGGGACCACCTCTCCTGGACGCTTACAAGGCGACGCCCGACATCACCCTGGCCGAATTGCAGGCGCTTCTGGCCGATCACGGCACCGAGGTCGCGCTCGGCACGATATGGCGGTTCTTCGCGCGGCGCGGGATCACACGCAAAAAAAGACAGCGCACGCGACCGAGCAACACCGCCCCGACATCCTGAAGCGGCGCGAGGAATGGTTCGACGGCCAGCTTGATCTCGATCCCGAGCAGCTCATCTTCATCGATGAGACTTGGGCATCGACGAACATGGCGCGTCGCTATGGCAGAGCGCCACGCGGTGAACGATTGCGGGCCGGCGTGCCGCACGGGCACTGGAAAACCACCACTTTCGTTGCCGGTCTGAGCCGTACGGGCATGATCGCACCCTGGGTGCTCGACGGGCCGATGAACGGTGATGCCTTCACCACCTACGTGACCCGCGTCTTCGTGCCCGAACTCTCACCCGGCAAAGTCGTCATCATGGACAACCTGTCCAGCCATAAGGCGCCGGCCGTGCGCGCCGCCATCGAAGCCGCAGGTGCCCGGCTCCTGTTCCTTCCGCCCTACAGCCCGGACTTCAACCCTATCGAGATGGCCTTCTCAAAACTGAAGGCACACCTGCGAAAGGCGGCCGAGCGGACCATCCACGGCCTCTGGGATGCCATCGGCCGCATCGTCGACCTCTACTCGCCCCAGGAATGCTCGAACTATTTCGCAGCCGCTGGTTACGATGCAGACTGATCGGAAACCGCTCTAACTATCAGCCCAAGCCACTTGGTGGGACTGCTCGCTTTTTAAAAAGAGATCCGCAAGCCGATCAAGTTCTGCAATGCGTTCCGCATGTTGAGACGTGGGTAACAAGCCAAGAGTTGTGAGAATATCACGCCATCGATGTGACCAGTCATGACGCCGAAGAGATTGGTATATATTATTGCAGCGAGCCGCCAAAAGCCGCTCCGGCTCTTGCTCAAGTTCGTCTAGAAATCCCTTTAGGTTCTTCGTTGAAGTCGGCAGATTAATAACCGCGTCTGGCCAGTCAAACAGATCGTTGAATTCGTCACAAAACGGAGCAGATCCAAGAGTGATAGCGCCTCCGGCTGCCGCTTCAAAGTAGCGCGTCGATAGCGCATCCTCACGGGGCGCTCCCTCCCTATGATATACGCCGAGGTCTCGAGGGTTATAGCCTATGGTATACCTGGATCTCTTAAGCAGATTGGCGGTTTGCAGACGGTGTTCCGCAAAGTCTGTAATTTCCCCGCCTTTGGCCGTGTCGAACATATAAAAGAATTCGGGATCGGCTTTTGCAAGTCCAAGGAGATGCCGATGGATAGGCGCTGCGCGGCGGCCGAAACTAAAAACGTCAATTACACGCTCTACGCTTGGGATGGGAGGCGTGGCGAGAAGACAATCGGTTGCTGACGGCAGAAACGAGATAGGGGCAGTAACATAGCGACTTAGGGTTTCGATACTTTGAGCGTTCAGAACAAAGACATGATCAAATTCGTTCAGAAGCGCCAACTCGTGACGTGTCTCATGAAGTGCATAAGACCATGTCTCCAGAACATATGCAACCGCAATCTTCGAGTGCTTTCTCCAGCCCTTAAGCCTTTCTAGCGCCCCGAGCTCAAGCGGAAATTGGCACATGAACATAAATACATCATAATCTTGCTCAATCTCGGTTACTGCACAGTTAGAGGTGCGTGGGCGTCCAAGAGCGCGCCTGGTCTGTGATGCAACACGATGCCGTAGCTCGCCAATTAAGAATGGGGCATTGGGCCTAAGCCCTCGTCCAATTGAATATGAGGCCGGTTCGGGTTGTACTGAGTCGCAGGCCTCGATCTGTGATATTACGTTTAGAAAGCCGTATGACTGTCCATTGTAGACCTCGGGCCATGCGCGATAATTAGATGAGATGAGCACTCGGCGTGGGGTTATGAACTCACTGCTGTTTGCGCATATCGTGTCCAAGTTCGGTTCCCTTTTATCCCAGTGACGGGAACGCGAAGATCGCTGTTAAATAGTGAAAGTTTTGTGTCTGAGCGTTGTTCGTGGTTCCTTAGATACGACAGTCAGCGCTGTCGATGTGTTTCGTAAGCTTGTAAATCGTTAAAGCGCTACAGGCTGTTCGGCGCTACGTAATCCTCTACCAACGCCGCCAGTAGAAAAGTGGCTCGGCTTGTCCGAACAGGCTTGCGTTCTGGATCAGTGGATGGCCGCGGTTTGATCATGCCGCGGCCAGAAAGGGCTGGTCGAAGTATAGCTGGTCAGGCGCTCGGGCGCCAAGGGCCGAGCGTCGCCGGTCGGCGTTGTAGAACACGAGGTAGCGCGAGATGCCGGCACGGGCTTCTGGAACCGACGCGTAGGCGTGGAGATATACCTCTTCGTATTTCACCGGGCGCCAGAGGCCCTCCACAAACACGTTGTCGCGCCAGCAACCCTTTCCATCCATACTGATGGCGACCTTCTCTCGGTGAAGGATACCGGTGAAGGCCGCGCTGGTGAATTGCGAGCTCTGGTCCGTCGCAGTGGACGCAGCCCGCCACACGATCGCGCTGGCAACGAACGTGCAGGATCTTTCAAATGAACCCCTAGCCGTGCCGACCGCTAGGTAGCGGCCGTATATGAAGGGCTACAAGCCCAGCATTGCCTTTGCAGTGTCCTTGGCATTAGCGAGGGCCTTTGCAACGCCGCTGCGCTCTGGCTGATTGCGCCGCGCGGCATTTACCTCTCGCAGATGGTTACGGGAATCAATGCGGGAGCGATAAGGTTTAGCCATGTCGGTTCCATAACTGTAAAAGAAGATACAGGGCAATAACCCGCATCATGTTCGCAACCTATCAACGGCGGTATAGCGGCCGTACGGGTCGCTTACTGATCTTTCTTTGCCCGCTTTCGATCGCCTTTGCGCGCTCGGCTCACTGCTGTGGCATGTTCGCACGCCCGTTTCATGGACGGCCTCTCGAAATGATGGCGGAGCTTCATCTCGTGATAGATACCCTCGCGTTGCAGCTTCTTCACAGCGCGAAGCGCCTTGCGCCATTTCGCCACCGTCTTCTGGTTGACGCCGTGACGCGTCGCCAGCGCCCTCAAGCTCTTTACTATGCTGTATCGCTCGACGGACGACCTCTGTCGGCGTGGCGCTCCCGTGAAGAACCTGGCCCATAGTGCATCCTTCTACTCGCTCGTGGTTATTGCACCATCAATCGCTGGGACCGAAGGCCCCTCACTCCACGACCTTGAGCCAAGCGGAGGAGGCAGCGGTCGTCGCATTCCGGCGTCACACATTACTGCCGCTCGACGATTGCCTCTATGCGTTGCAGTCGTCGATCCCGCATCTGACACGGTCAGCGCTGCACCGCTGCCTGCAGCGGCATGGCATATCCCGTCTACCGGACATTGAGGGGGACAAGCCGAAGCGACAGCGCTTCAAGCGCTACCCGATCGGCTTCTTCCACGTGGATATTGCCGAGGTGCAGACCGCCGAAGGCAAGCTCTACCTGTTCGTCGGCATAG
>Ga0308169_10006049_pt1 | contig 10772 bp, 18 predicted proteins | sample PhyBR1_2_FD_202139 | JGI IMG/M metagenome (GOLD analysis project Ga0308169, IMG submission 202139) | Phyllosphere microbial communities from UC Gill Tract Community Farm, Albany, California, United States - DLSLSB.R1 | ecosystem: Host-associated > Plants > Phyllosphere > Unclassified | place... | reverse complement strand
CATGGAGGATATGTAGTGGAGCATCCTCATTGTTGTATGCATGTACGGCCGCGAGAGAGAGCAAAGCCACGAGAGGTTTCTCAGGACGGCGCAGAAACCAGTTTCATGGAGGCTGATCTGGCGTGGAACTCGCTTCCGGCTGCCGATCCTCGACGCGACGCACAAGTCCGTAGCTCGTGTGGGATCTCGTCGTTCGCACGTCCCGACTCCATGCGACATCGATTCCAATTCTCGACAGGAAGCAGCTTCGCTGACCGCTCGACTCCCGGAGTTGTCGGGGAACCACGACTCTGTCGTCTGTCGGAGGTCGCTATGTCGACCAGGCCTCCTCGGTCGAACCAGTCCTTGCCTCCGAAGAACGCATTGTCTAGTCGTCGTGTCGTCTAGCCCTTCTGTATAGCTGTCTGCTGAGCGAGCACAACACCCACTACCACCCCCGCATCATGGCTCAACGAGCTCATCAGGCTAATCCCTTCCAACTGCTCTCCTTCGCTGCTCCCGCCCTTCATCCGGAGGATATCAAGCCGAGGCGCTCCCCGCGTATGCACCAGATCGAATGAATGGAAAGTAAGTCTGTAATCCGGCTGCATGGACCGCAGGAGGGGCAGCGACGGCGTGAGAGCTTTGTACGCCGCTTCCTTGATCGCCCACCTGGCATGAGCTCTCTGCTTCACCACGCGGAACGAGCCCACCTGGAGCTCAAGAACCGCACGGCCCGCCTCTTCTCCGCTTCGTTCTCCTTGAATGCCGCTTCCGCCTCCGCAGCAGGCGAGAATGAGAAGGCATCGTCTCGTGTCGTCCAGACATGTTGGGCCGTACCGAACTCGGCCTGAAAGTCGGCGAGCTCTCGCGCGCAGCATACGCGCCGCGCGACGCGTTGAACGCCTCGGCGAGCTACAACGGATTCGAACCGCGCAAGAGAGAGGATGTCGACGCCGAGGCCGAGGATCATGCTGGCGATAGTAATGTTGAGGAAGGATGCAAAGCCAGAATCAAGACTCCGGCTGGAATGACGCGCTGACTCGCGAGGTTGGCATATGGTGGCAGCTCGGCTCAGGGCACCTCAGCTGCACGGCCGCGTATCCTCCATGCATTGGACGGCGTCAAGAGGCGGCTTGGGAATGTGCCTCGCAAGCTTGTCAGAGTAGAGTGACACGTAGCAGGCCTGACTGCATGGCGACGCCGTCTAGCCAGACACCACACGGGCACTTGGGGCTTTTCAGGTTAGGGACCACAGGAACCCGCGATCGGCCCTCGACGCCTTTGCCTGACTCTGAACGGATCCGAGAAAAGGCCAAGGAAGGAAGGGGCGTTCCTGGGCCTTCGACTCAAAGGGTACTTGCAGGCTATAACAATCCGAGGGTCGATCTTCCGCTTGTGCACGTTCGTACAGTATCTCAGACTGATTCTGTACCCGATCTGTATGTCCCCCGTTCCGTGCCCTACTTCTCTCGTCATCGGTTGATCTGTTCTGCAACTCCCTCCTCCGCAAGTCACACATACGGTCTGACCTTCAGCATGGCCCCAGAACAACCTCCGAACAAGCGGGAGGACTCTCCCCCTGTTGTGCAACGGGTCCTCGCTGTGCCGCGTAACTGGTCTGCCGCCCGCCCGGTCCATGCCGCGCAAACCGCTCGCGTGGCTGGAGGATCACGAGCCGCTTCAGCTCCAGTACGGCTGGGCAACGAGGATCGGCAACCTCAAGACCGGGTGTATGCCTCAACACCTCGCTTCGATCGCCTTCCACCGGCTGCAAGTAGACTTTCGACGGAACGCTCATGCCAGAAATGGAGCTGCGGTACTACCTTCCCACTTGGTCGCCCAGGGACAGCGCCGGCCTGTGCAAGACGAGGAGCCTTACTTTGGATCAGTTGAGCGGGGTGTTCTCGATATTGCGCCACCAAAACGCGATGAAGATCACCTTCGTCTACGCGGGTTAGGTCGAGGTGGATCGCAAGGGGACCTTCGAAGACAGGTTCAACATGGTTCCCAGCAACGAGTACTAGTCGAGGTGGAACGTACCCTTGAGAAGGAGGGGAAACGCGAGATCTGGGAAAGGGGCTTGGAGAAGGTCAATTGGACCAACGGCTTGGAGAGTCATTGTCTCTGCTCCCAGCGTTCACCACGACGGGTATCATCTTGTAGGTGGTGTACTTCTAGTCCCCTTCTGGGTTCTGGCGGGTCTACGATCCCCCTTGGGGCAGCTTGGACACTGCTCCCGCGTTCCACGCATGGTCACAGAATATTTACAGTTGTGAGGCATTACCAGTGCCCAGCAGTCGATCGCAACTTGGGCAACCGCGTTGTCAGCGATGAATTCTGACACAGCTACCACGTCTTACATACCGGGTCGACCGCCAAGGGAAGCTCCGAACATCCTGGACACTCCTCCACATCCCCGCCGAGCCGATGCGACACCATCTCCAGGAGCCGATCGAGAAGCCAATGGTCCGCATTTTCCCCCTGGTGCCCTGCAACGCCCTCGAAAAGCTCATGAATCGCCTTCCTGACCATCTCCTTGCCCACCGCCTCCGTAACAGCCGCATTATCGCTGAAGTCGAGCCGTCCGGGGTCATGAGCTCGAGCTGGGTAGAAGAGCTATGTATGAGGTAATTAGCTTGCAGGACAAGGCGGTCGATCAACCGTTGCCGGAAGTTGTTCTGACGAGTATCTGAACTTGCAGGTCTCGTCCCCCGCTCCTCCATCGCCGGAACTGGGTTGAAGGTGAAGTAGTAGCGGTTTTTGGCATCTGTTATCGTCAGGCAAGGCTGCAAGTAGACCCGGTGGATGTTGAAGCTCTCCACGCGCCCAGGGTTGGGACGCCACGCCGCCGCAAGGATGGAAAACCGCGTGTCACAGAGGTACTCTTGGATGGAGAGAGAATCCCACATGCAAATGGTCTTTGGGCAAGCCAATTCGTTGAACGCGCCTAACAACCGCCAATGAAGGTCTTGCCGCTCGACCGGCCCCTCCTGAAAGCGGACCGAGGTGAACGGACCGTCGCTCGCTTCTTTGACGACTAAAGTTTGGACGTTTGGGAAGAGGAGATTGGACGTCGTTCGTGCGAGGTGATCGAGCTTGCGGACGAATTCTGGCGGGATCTCGCCGAGGACGATCAGGCGAGTTGTCCGGTGAAAGAGAGCCAGCTTTCGAGCGTGTGAGACCGAGTTAGGGTAAAGACCGGTTGGTAAAAGCCGAGGTAGGGCCAGTGGAGGCTTCTGGGATCATGAACAACACCCCTGGAAGCGCTCCTGGTGAGGAGTCTGCTGCTTACTTCGGTGGTACCGATGGACTGCAGGTATGCCTCCAACCTATCTCTCTCTGCGCGGCGTTCTTTCCTCCCGAAATCCCTCTTCCTCTCCTCCTGCGGATTTGATCCATCCGCAGTGTCCTGGCCAGCTCCCCCGTCTTGGTTCTCGCGCTCCGCCGCAGCTTCGACCTCCTTTCTAAACCGAAAGTAATTGAAGTCTCTCCTGTGCCAAGGGAATCTGGAGTCCGGCACCGGGACGCCCTCGTCCGCCATCAACATTAGGCCGCGTAGTACGGATTCGACCGACCCCGACTCGAGGTAGACGTCTCTGTAAAGGAGCGGGGCATTGATCTCGTATGACTCGCGAGAGGTGAGCATGACGTCGCGAAGCGTGCGTTGAGCGTTCTCGAACTGCAGGTGTTGGCATATGCGAGCGAGGACGACTGTGGGGATGGAGATACTCTCCCCGAACCGAGATATTGCCTGTGGCGCTGGCATTCCTACCAACGCACGAGTCGGGTCCATGTCAAGGTGACGATCAAAACATGACCAAAGGGTTGAGAGTGGGGTTGAATGACCGAGGACGGAGCTCGTTAGGGGCTCTGAAGCTGAAACGCCTTTGTTTCACCCGAGCCATTCAACCTAACAGACACCATAAAAAACCGCATCAGGCTGACCTAGACACGGTATCTTCCTGAAGGACGACGGTTCATTGCCGACGGAAGCTTGAAGCGATGAACCCGATGTGGATGTGGCTAGTGAGGAGCAGCTGTCTCGTGAGGCGATAGTCTGCAAAGGACGATGTTGGGCAAGGCGTCCTGGCCGAGGTCAAGGCGGAGATGATGACAGATCCGGTCAATCACGACTGAGTCGTCGCCGGCGCCGGTCGACGTAAAAGATTCCTGGGGGAAATCTTTTCCGCCCTGCTGGGAGGCATGTCCCACTAACGCCTCAGATGCATCAGGCCGTATCGCATCGAAGTCAGAGATGTGGGAGCAGCTTGTCTCACATATACAGGATAATCTCCCGCTACAACCTAGTTCTCGGCCATTTCGACATCCTGCAAACCCGACCTCTCGTCCGGGGCGACCTCCCTGAGTTCCTCGCTGTCGTCTCGCTCGAACTCGTCCCTGTCCACCCGATTCCGCTCAAACTCCTCGATCATGCCATAACATAGCGAGTCTGGCGCCGGCTCATTCGTCTTCTTGACATATTCAAACTTGACCCGCGTCATCGCTTTGATCAGATCCAGCGCAGGGCGAATGTACCACCCCTCCCGACTCTGTTCGTCAGTTCCTCGCCCGTCTAGCTTATGATCCTCCTGTACTCACATCGCACGTCGTGGTCCGATTGATCGGATCGTCGATGTACCGCCGGATAAAAGGATCTATGATGTCACAAAGCTGGTAGTCCGGCTTGCTACGGTGTATGACCTGCCCATCGAAGATATATTCCCGCCTGATATCAGCCGCGTCACATGTACCTACCCATCCTTGGCCACCCACGTCTCGTCGAAGGCAGGTCGCTTGCCCTGCGCAACCAGCTCTTTCTGCTGCTCCTCCCACTTCTTGTCGTCTTTCCCGCCGTCATCTGCCTCGTCGTCCGACTCTGGGCCTTCCACAGCCGCCGAGCGGGGTGCAGGGCGATTGACGTTCAAATAAAAGAAGATTCGCTGCCATCTGATATCAGCGTGGAGGTCGCTTGAGACGTCTGTATACTCACTTGTACGCCTCGGGGTCCGTCCGGGGGTCGTACCCATACCGCACTATCGTTTTCCAGTAAGGTCCAGCTCCAAACGTATAAACCACAGAGGGAAGGTAGTATTTGTGCCTGTTATCAATTCCAGAACCTGCGGGCGTCAAAAGCCCAGCCTGACTTACACCTCGACGAGATGCCGCTCGGCCTCGGTCAGCTGCAACAAAAAAGGCCGTCGCTGCCAGACAGGGCGCTCCGACAAGATCTGTGGTCATAAGTATTCATTCGTATGGCATGCACCGCACCGCAAGCAACCCACCTTGCGCATCTTGGCGAGCAGATCCTGATCCAGCTTATCCGTCTTATCCTTCAACGACTTGGGCGGGCCCTTGGGTACCTGTCCAAGCGGGTGATTATGGCTGACTTTCTGCAGGGCAAACGTGACGAATCGCATCCGGTTGATGTATCGCTTCTTGACCTCGCCGGTGCGTTCGTCGACATATTCCTCAACCGCTGTGGCCGAGTGGTTCTTGAAGCTGGCGATCAGCTGGCTGGTTACGCATCAGCACCGCGGAACTCACTTGTAGACAAGCGGTAGTTTTCTCTCGCTAAATATGGGCAAGGGTTGTAGGTCGAGCGTGGAGCGGAACTCCGGACGCCAGTCTGGCCCTGCGTCCGGCGGAGGTGTCGACTCTTCGAGCAAGACTTCTTCTGATGGCGGTACGACGTAGTCGAGAATTGCGTCATCTGCGTTGAGAACCGGGCTTCTTAGAGCGATATGAAGTACTCACAGTCCGTCTCCTTGAGGAAATTGAGCACATTGTTGACGCGCCCTCGCGGATCCGGCGTATAGTGAAAGTCCGTCATGGCTACGCGTGAGCTCACGAAGCATAATTGCGTTGGGGCTTACCTCTGAACCGAACCGTCTGGGATATAGGCCCGACCACCTCTGACGTGAAGATGCCCTCCTCTGCTCCCTCCCGAGGCTTCTCTTTTCCCTTCTCGCTGCCCTCACCATCATCTCCGTCCTCCTCCATGGGCTCCTCTCTCCGCCGCCTCCGCCTCCGCGTGATCTTCAACAACAGCTTCTGACTTGGCACCCTCGCCCCCCGTACCGGTATCCCATTCCTCTCCATATTTCCGTACCGAATCTCCAGGCTCTTCTGCTCCGACAAGGGCGCATTGAACACCTCGTTGATGTCTTCCTGCGAGACGAGGCGGAGGAGCGCCGAGGGCTGAGAGACGGTGGACGGGTATTCAATGCTAGCGTATGCAGCCTTCGGGAACGACTTGTACGGCGCGAAGGACGACGTCGACTCCCCAGCTTCTTGGTCGCCGCGGTTGGACGTGTTGTCGGCGTTGACACCCTCTGGGTCGTATTCTGAATCCGAGCCCGGCGTCATGGTGGTGGCTAGGTTGTAAACAAGCGGTTGAGCGGGGTGGTGCACCGGCGAAGCATGTATCGAGACGCAGGCCGGGCTTCGCCCCTGCTGCGGAGTTCAAGATCTGCTGAGATCTGGGATCTCACGACGCACGTCGAGTCGTTGCGAAGCGTGTTGATGAAAGTCGACGATGATGACGAGGTGAGAGGTGGTGAATACGCGAGTCGCGTTTCAAAAGTCAGCTTCCATCCACCACTTCCAACTCGTTCCGGCCAGCATCATCCGCCTTCAACCCACTCTTTACCTAGCATCGGCATACATAACGCCTGCGTCAAGCATCAGCATCGAACCATCCATCCTCACCGCTCTCGATAGATACCGATGTTACACATATAGGGTCTAGTACACCACTCGGATTCACACCTCAAAAGTCACACGATGATGAAGGTGAGTCGACAGTCCTTAATGCTCTATCATGCTCCCGCATCAATGCATCCACTGACACCAGTACCTCCTGCCGTTCCTCGAGGGCCTACCCGACGGCCCCAACTTGTCCGATCCGGACTTTCAGCGCTTGTTGCACGATGTGCAAGCCGGCAAGGTGAGCTCCATTATCCCTCTACGGACCGACCGTCCAGACGGATCAGGCCGAGATTGGCGGTTTCATTGTGCCAAGCTACAACTGACCACATTTCGTCTTCCGCTCACCAACACAATGTTCGTTCCTCATGAATGCAGGTATCGGCCAAGGGCGCTGCAGACGCATGGTATGAGAGCTTGGAGAAGATCGTCAATGAGCTCAAGAGCTCCGTGAGTCGGCTGGTTCAACCAGTCGGGTTACTGAGCGCCAGCCTGAATCTCTTCCCTTCCAAAAGCCGGTCTCGAAGCGTGAGGCGCCGGACTACTATGTCGGTGAGTCGCTACGGGCTGAATGACAATGGGGGCTGACCGTGTAGTCATCAAGAACCCGATGGACTTGCAGACGATAATGAAGAATATCAAAGCGCACAAGTACAGATCGAAAGCGGACTTTGCAGCCGACCTTGAGCTCATCTGGGACAACTGTGCCTACTACAACACCTTGGAAGTGAGATCAAATGGACCGCTGGGTGATGGGAGCTCACGCCTAGACCCACCCAATCCGAGTTCAAGCGCGATACCTCAAGCAGAAAGCCGACCACCACCTCGAATTCCTCGCGGACCGAAACGAACGGTCGGCCTCAACGCTCCTCGCCCTTGCTATCCCTTCCGAGCCCTCTCGCGGCGCAAATGCCCCGACCCAACCGTCACCGCTCCGCCAGTCATCTCAGCTACCGGGAGGTGACGAGGATGCTGCAGGGGAAAGTGACGACGGAGGCGGGGCGGACGGCGTAAAAGAAGGCAGTTCCTTTCGAGGTGAGGCCGGAGCGGGGCCGCAGTCCAATACCGCCGCAGCCAATGCAGAAGAGGGCACGGGCGAGGGGGCCAAAGGTGGGCTGAACAGTCTGGTTGACCACGGAGGTGCTGACCGACAGAAGCGGCTCGTGCCAGAAGTGGTTCTCGAGGTGCGAGGGAAAGCAGCGTGTCGTCCGCCCTCGCCGGGAGAGGCTTCGGCAAGGCAAACGGCGTGAGTCGGAGTGTGAGTGTGCGGTAGATTGCGGGCCTTGGGGTTCGGAAGAATGATCAAGTCTGACGCGCAGACTACGCCCTTCCGCCCAAAGCTCCCAACCTCGCTCGAAAATGCGTCGGCAATCGTCCGCACGCCATACACGATGACGCACCATCTCTCTCTCGCACTCACGCACGCCGGACCGTCGAGCCTCACCCAGGGCCGAGCAAAGGAGCTGTTGCAGGCGACTCCGCCGCCGTCATGGTACCCCGGCAGCGTGACCAGCGAAGACGAGGAGTTGCATTACGAGGGAAGCTGGTGGGGCGTCATGTGCAAGGAGGAATCGTACGCTGCGGGGCTACCCGCCGTGCCGACCATGCTCGAGCCGACTTCACCGCGCCGCGCGCGAGTACCGCGATCAAAGCGGGTACCGTCTATGAGCAATGGTCATGTCAATGGGCATGCAGCGCCCACGCCGCCGCTCGACCCGCCGAAAGCGCTCGACCTCGAGTCGGCCATATATCGCAATGTGGATAAGCTACAGGAGGCGAGGAAGTATCAGCGACTCATCAACGATTGGCAGCGGATAGAGCACGATGGAGGAATTCTGCCGAATCCGAGCGTCGTTGAGGCCGAGGAGAAGTACAAGGCGCAGGAGGAGAAGGCACAGCGAAAACGAGCAAGAAGAGAAGAGAACGAGGCGGTGAAAAAGCGGCGGAAAACAGGAGGCGAGCTTGGGGAGGAGGAAGCTGTAAGGCGGATGAAGAAGGCTTCGGCGGTGATGCTTGCACACGAGGGTTTCGAGAGTGAGCTGCCTTTACAGGGAGCCTAGGCTATCGAGCTGACCATCAGGCGCCAATGAGGTCACTCTGGATATGTTCACCCGTGTAGCGGTGGATCATATCTACAACCTGGGCCGGACATTCCGGTTGTTACTGGACGGATTCGGCAACAAGATGCTGCCGGATGTGGGTTGGGTCTGGGATGCACGGGCGCAATCGGCTGACCCCACAGGAGATCATCTTACACGCCTTGCACGAGAATGGCCAGATTCAGACGCACGACCTCGAGGAGCATATCAAGGATGATATCGAGCGTGAAGGAAGCAAGATTGCCGAGATGGCTAGGAAGATGCGGCAGGGGTACAAGGAGGTCGTGAGTTGCGCGAGACGTGTCATCCGCTCGTTCCCGTTGACATCCAGACAACTGCACCCGTCATCGAGGACGATATGCTATTCAACGAGAACGAGGGAATGCTCATGGAGTGAGCTGACCACATCACATGAGAAGGTATAGCTAACGTGCAGCGGCAACTTTGCCGAAGAGCTGGGCGAGGACTTTCTTGGACTTCGCGAGATGGGTATCGACAAAGAGTTCGGCCTGTCGTCCCTTTCTGTGCCCTCCGCGCTGTTTCATGGCCGTCGACGCAGAGTTGCCGGTATCGGCCGCGGCGGGTAGGTCATCAATCTTGTCGTAGCGAACAGGTAGCTCACGTACAGCGCCGCAGGAGACATCCCGGACTATCCCCCTCCGCCGCCATTCGTCCCCCTCAACCCAAGTACGATCGCCACGCACCTTCCCGCACTGCTGCACGCATTCTACGCTGCGCGCATCGAATCAGGCAAGAGCATATCAGAGGACGATCCATTTGATCCGGCGCACAGCCAGATCGGGTCGTTGGGTCAAATCGTTATCAAAAGCCAGTCAGCCGCAGCAGCTCAGGCGGCCAAGCGGAAACGAGAGGCTGAGGCTGCGGCAGCTGGGGACAAGGCGGCCGAGAAGAAGACCAAGCCGAAGAAACCGATGTAAGCTGCGAGGCGGACGCTTTGGGAACCACGCTGACCCCTGACCAGCCAGCAAGGAGTAGGCAAAGGCAATTGGGGTGAGTTCGTCGTGCGCATAGGTGTCCTGGGCTGACTGGTAGCTCGACCGTCGAAAGAGGAGCGGGAGAAAAAGGCAGAGGAGAAGAAGAATACCAATGGGGTGCAAGCGAAGGGAGGAGATGGCACGAAGCCGGACGGAGGGGAGATTGTGGCTTATGGGGATGATGATGCCGAGGGGGAGGAAGAGTAGCAGACAGCGCAGGAGGGAACACGGGAGGTGGGAGGGTGGATGACGCACGTCGACAGACTGTTTCGCTGTTGTAGAAGTTGTCATGGTGTCCAAGCCAGTAGTGGAAAAACACCCCTGCTTGGATGAACAGCACACGTTTGGACAGTAAAACAACAAGCGCTCACAACGGGTTCACATTGACGTCGCACTGCTGACGTCTCGTGCGAAATAGCCGCTTCTCTTCGCTCATGTTTAGCCACTCCCGCGATCACGCTACATACGTCCCAGAGTGCGTTTTACTACTCAAATGTGGTGGAGTAAGCATGGAACATTCTACTGGCAGATTCAAGGACCTGATCCTTGCAGGGCTTTCACACAATCTCGAGGCCGCACCAAAGCGCCCCGGGTCGAAGCTGAACAGGAGATATGTTATATTTCTGCGGGCATGGTATCAAGGTCGAAGGCATCTATGCGGGTCAGTGAAGTATGAAAGTGAGTATAAGACTCCACGACCTTTGCGCAGTCAATGTCACTATACATGACCGTCGCGAGCAAAATTTCTCTATGAGGCCCCGTGCCAGCATCGATAGCCATCTCCCACCTTCCGCGACTGGCGTTCCCCTTCAATTTGCGCATAATGTCATAGCGCACAAGAGAGCCTTCCCTCCCCCTAAGGCTAGTGGAGCGAGAACAGACATGAGGACTCCAACGAAGGCCATGCGAACTGCGACGAAGGCCATGGACCTTCTTCGACTTAGGCAGCTGGGGGATGGAATGTAGAGTGAGTCAGAGAGCGTAACATCAG
>Ga0308169_10006048_pt1 | contig 10772 bp, 11 predicted proteins | sample PhyBR1_2_FD_202139 | JGI IMG/M metagenome (GOLD analysis project Ga0308169, IMG submission 202139) | Phyllosphere microbial communities from UC Gill Tract Community Farm, Albany, California, United States - DLSLSB.R1 | ecosystem: Host-associated > Plants > Phyllosphere > Unclassified | place... | reverse complement strand
GAACCCGAAGGCTTGCGTGACAGGCACGAGGCAGATGGCGAGGAAGTGCGAGTTCCGGAGCAGAGTGAAGTCGACGAGTTTCCCGCGGCCGATACGGGAACTCCGAACGTTGGGCACGAACCCGCTAAGAGACAACGCGATCGCCACGATTACCGCGAAGGCGACGAAGACTCCTCTCCAATCGAATGCGGCAACGAGTGCGCCTGCGAGTGTGGGGCCGGCGGCAACTCCGGCGCCAAGGACCGTTCCGAGGAGGGCGAAGTTTCGTGCCCGCGGGATCGGATCGTAGGCATTCGCAAGGATCGATGCGGTCGCTGTGAAGATGGCTGCCCCTGCTGCTCCAGCCAGAAGCCTGCATAGGTCGAGGAAGAGCAAGCTCGGTGCGAGAGCGCTTCCGAAGGAGGCGATCACCATGACGATGGCACCAGCGACGAAGGTCGTTTTGTAACCGATGCGGTCCGACAGCACACCCCACACCAGGGTGAAGATCGCGAAAGACCCGTTAAAGCCATTGACGACCCACTGCAGCCCGACTGGGTCCGTTCCGAGGTCGCGCGCGATGCTCGGTAGGGCGTTCGCAATCCCGGCGATCCCGGTTGGGATGATGAACACCGTCAGCAGAATGACGGGCAACGCCATCCGGGGAGGTCGAAGCTTCGACGGTTCTTCGATGTTCGACATGTGAGGGGTGCTCCGGTCAGACGTGGTGGCGAGGACAGCGCCAAGTGTCGCCTGCTGACTACGGAAACACAAGTCAGTTTTGATTGGGTCCACCTCGACGCGCCGTTGCCCCCCCCCCCCCCGAAATCACGCATCGCCAAGCACGGGCGCGAACCGCCGCGCTTGGTACCAGAGCAGCGCCAGCAGAATCACGACGCCGACGATGATGCCGACGGCGACGGCACCGGGGACGCCGTTCATCGCGAGCAAGAGCGCCGCGGTGGCACCGGCGAGTACGGCGTTCACGACGGTGATCATGCTGGCCGTGGTGAAGAGGATCGACCAGCCCGAGTATCGAACGCCCAGGCTCCGCGCTCGCGGACCCGTCTCGTAGGGGAAGAACTCCGCGGCCCGCGGATGCAGTTCCAGGTAGAACCGACGTATGGATTCGATCCGCTGCAACGCCACTACGTTGGCGATGCTGGTATCGATCAGGCGCACGACGGTGAAGAGCCCCAAAATGAAGATCGTTGGGAACACTGTCGATGCGATCACCGCCAGGACAGCGGGCGACGAGCTCGAGAAGCCAATAGCGACCAGGCCGCTGGAGAGCGCCGCGAGATAAATCGACGCGCGGCTGCCGCTTTCGCCGATGGTGGAACTCGCGGCGGACTGAAGGGCGAAGTGCTCCGTCACCAGCGCGCTGAGCAACGCGGGCGACTCCACGCCGTTGGCGCTCTTCTCGTGGTCGTTCTCCGACATCGGTGTCTCCTCAGCTTGGGTGCGCCCGCTCGGCAGCGCCGGCGGCTGCCCCCCATGCTAGCCTCTGGATACACATTTGGTAGCCAGGTTGTCCGGCCGGTTCAGCTGGCGCTGCCACCTTCCGAACGGACCTCTCATGGCATCCACAGTCCTCCTCGTCCACGGCGCATTTGCCGACGGTTCCTCCTGGAACGGCGTTCTCGCGAAGCTCGCCGAGGCGGGTGTTCGCGCACGAGCACTTGCGAACCCGCTCCGCGGGCTCACGCTCGACGGCGAGTACGTCAAGAGCGTTGTTTCCCAGATCGACGGTGACGTCGTACTGGTCGGGCACAGCTACGGCGGTCCGGTGATCACGTACGCAGCAAGCGAGGCGGAGAACGTCAAGGCGCTCGTCTTTGTCGGCGCGTTCGGTCTCGACCAGGGCGAGAGCGCGCAGAACGCAACGTCGGACTTCCCCGAGGTTCCCCTCGGGGCGGCGCTGCATCCGTGGAGCTTCCCGGGCAGCGACCTGCCGGAGTTCACCCTGCAGGCCGAGCAGTACCGCAACGTGTTCGCTGCGGACCTGCCGGAGTGGCAGTCTGCGCTCGGCGCACAGACGCAGCGTCCCGTGGCGGCACTTGCCCTCGGCGAGCCGCTCGCGGTCACCCCTGCGTGGAAGCGTCTTTCGAGCTGGTGGGTCGCCGGGACCGCGGACAACTCCATCCACCCGGAGTACCAGAAGGCGACTGCCGGGAAGATCGGTGCCGACCTGACGATGCTCGAGGGTGGGTCGCATTCGATCGCCGTGTCGCGGCCCACCGAGGTTGCGGAGGTCATTCTGAAGGCCGTCCACGCGGCATCCTGAACCGCCAACGCCAGTGCAACGGGACCCAGCGACCGAGGTCGCTGGGTCCCGTTGTACTGTCAGCACGCCCCAAGCGAACACGGGCATGAGGGCGCTCGGGATTGGCTTCTGCCGAGCATGACCAACGATGATGAAGCCTTGGACGCGTACTCCCGCGTCGTTACGGCCGTCGCCGAAGGGACACTTCCAAGCGTCGCCAGCGTCACCGTCCGCGGTCGCCGCGGCGCCGGCGCCGGCAGCGCGAGTGTGATCACCTCCGACGGCCACCTCCTCACCTCGGCGCACGTTGTCGAGGGCGCAGAGCAGATCCTCGCCGCGTTCGGCGACGGTACTACGGTGGCTGCGCGCCTCGTCGGAAGTGACCCCCTGTCCGACCTTGCCGTACTGCACTCGGACGAACCCGTGCCGACTCCCGTCGAGCTCGGCGACGCATCCACGCTGCGCGTCGGCCAGCTCGTCGTCGCGCTCGGGAATCCGCGGGGCCTGGCTGGCTCGGTTACCGCCGGAATCGTTTCTGCTCTGGGGCGGTCGCTGCCCACACAGGCAGGACGAGTTGTCGATGAAGTCATCCAGACCGACGCCGCCCTGAACCCTGGCAACAGCGGCGGGGTCCTCGCCGATAGTCACGGTCGGATGGTTGGCGTGAATACCGCTGTCGCCGGGGCCGGTCTTGGATTGGCCGTTCCCATCAACGCGACCACGCGCCGGATCATCTCCGCCCTGATGCGAGACGGTCGGGTTCGGCGGGCTTGGCTCGGAATCGCCGGGACGCGCGTACAGCTCATCCCGGCGCTGGCCGACCGCGTCGGCGCGCCGACCGGCCTGCAAGTCGCTGGCGTCGCCGCCGGCAGCCCCGCCGACGAGGCGGGGATCCGCCCGGGTGACGTGGTCATCTCCCTTGGAGGCCACCCCATTCGCTCCGCTACCGACGTGCAAGCCCACATGGTCGAAGACGCCATCGGCAAGCCCGTCGAGGTGACCGTCTGGCGCAACGGCGCGCTCGTCGATGCCGTCACCGTTCCTCGAGAGCTCGACGTCGCTTCCCGATGACCACGCTCAGGACTGACGGCCGACCGGGGGTTCACCGACAAACTCGTGAGCTTCACGCGCCAGCTCAGCCCAGTCCATGGCGTCACTGATGCTCACCCAAATACCCATCGCCGGATGAGGGCTGTCCGCGACCTCAACTCCCACCCCGCGGTCAACGAGGTCGTCGGCGCGCCTCACCGGGAGATCCACGATGAGTCGCCCGGATGGGACACGGTACGCAAACAGCCGCCCCTTCACCGTCAGCCCTGCTTCCGTCTCGACAACATCCCGGTCCGCGTCGTGCAGGAGCGCAAACTCCAGCTCCGAGAAGACAGCGTCCTTCAAGCTACCCATGGTGTTTCCCTTCATGCCGGGTCCGCAGCTGCAAACCGTCACACCAGTGTAACTTGCAGATTCGTAGTCAGCACGTTTACGCTGCATCCATGGCAGCGACGTACGAGCAGCTCCGCATCACGAAGACCACCGACGCACTCTGGCGCGTCGCATTCCGGAACCCGCCGATCAACCTCATCGGACCGGAGATGGTGGTGGAGCTACGGAGCCTCCTCGACGAGCTGGAATCGAATGACCAGGTCGCTGTGGTGCTGTTCGAAAGCGACGACCCGGAGTTCTTCCTCGCACACTGGGACATCGCCGCGGACCCGGCGCTGGTGAACGACCTCCCGGCAGGTCCCACGGGCGCGCATCCGTGGGTTGACATTCTGACTCGGCTGTCCCGACTTCCCCTCATGACCGTCAGCGCGATCCGAGGCCGCGCTCGGGGCGCTGGTAGCGAGTTCGCGCTCGCGACGGACATCCGCTTCGCAAGCCGGGAGCGCGCCATCCTCGCGCAGTTCGAAATGGGCACCGGCGCTGTCGCCGGCGGCGGACCGTCGACGCGGCTTCCACGTCTTGTCGGCCGTGGCCGTGCGCTCGAAATCCTCGTCAGCGCAGCAGACTTCGACGGCGACCTCGCGGAGCGGTACGGATACGTGAACCGGTCGATCCCGGACGCCGACTTCGACGAGTTCGTGACGGCGTTCGTCGAACGAGTATCCGCCTTCGATGTTCGCGCCCTTCAGGAGGTCAAAGCGTTCGTGAACTCGGTATCGCTGCCGCCGGAGGACGAGTTCCCGCCGCAGATGGCCGCCTTCTGGGCCTCGGTGAGCCGCCCGGAGACGCAGAACCGCGCACAGCAGATGTTCGCGATCGGCCTGCAGGAGCGCGGCGAAACGGAGCTCAACCTCGGAGAGGCCCTCGGGCGAATCGACGTGCCACCGACTGTCCCGCGCACCCGGTAAGGACGCCTGCAGCGCACGAAGGTGTCCGGAAGGTGGCGAACACTTAGCTATTGCGAAGCAACCGAGCCTACAGTGTTGCCATGCGCACTCCGGCTCAGCTGACCACACCGAACGAGGACAAGTACTGTTCCATCGACAGGACGCTCGGCATCGTGGGCGACCGATGGTCGTTCTTGATCCTCCGCGAGGCGCTGGTCAACGGACTCACGAAGTTTGCGGAGTTCGAATCAGCGCTCCGGATCGCGCCCAACATTCTGTCGAGCCGTCTGGCCCGAATGGCCGAAGCTGGGGTGCTTGAGAAGCGCGAGTACCGGGAGGCGGGCTCGCGCCCACGGCAGAGTTACCATCCAACAGACGCCGGCCGTGAGCTGCTCGTGGTCCTCGGCGCGTTGCAGCAATGGGGTGACGATCACATCCCGCCGAAGACTGGCATCACGCAACTCCGCGAAGCGAAGCGGAGCGGGCGAACCGTTCGTGTTGGTTTCGTTGAGGACGCGGACGTCCTGGTCGATCCGGATGAAGTCGAGTGGCCCATCACCCCGGCGCATCCGTCGAACCTGTCGGCTTGAGAGACGAACCTCTCCGGCGTACCCACAGCACCTCATCACCGATGAGGACCGCGACGAGCACCGCTGTGGATAGCCATGTCACCGCCAGCACCGGAGCCCCGGGGTAGAAGCGGACAAGGACCAGGAACAGTCCGACGAGGACGGCGGCGCCCACCGCATGGGACGGGATCCATCGGACGAGCACGCCGGTGGTCCGCTTGAAGCTGACCAGGCCGACGAGATACAGCGCCGGCGCCAACATCAGCAGCCCCACCTCGAGCGGGCTCGCTTCCTCATGCGGGTCATGGATGACGAGGTCGACAGCGTGCGTAGTGAGCACGATTCCGATGACAAGGATCACGTGCAGATACGTATAGGACACTCGCGCCACCGGGCCGGTTGCGCCCTGCGCGCTGATGAACCGATGCCCCCGCTCCTGTCCGTGAGCGAAGTACAGAAACCACAGTACGACCGCGTCGATGAACGCGGATAGCGACGCCGCAATGTTCTCCTCGGTCAGACCGTGTTCACTCAGTGCACGACCGACGACGAGGATCGATTCGCCGAGGACGATGATGATGAACAGCGCGGACCGTTCTGCGAAGTGACCGCCGCGCACCCGCCACGCTTCCCACGAGGATCGCCCTCGACCGGGCAGCCAGAAGCGAACCGCGGGCCCGCCGTACTCCACGGTAAGGGCGCCAGCCCAAAGCAGCACCTGCAACCAGTCGGACTCCACCAGCGCACCAGTCACCCATAGCACCGCTGCGCCAGCGGACCACCACAGGATTCGCCACTGCCCGTCGGCGACGACGGCGAGATCCCGGCGGGTTCCGACGATCACGCTGATTGTTCGCACGAAGCCGTACGCCAGGTACGCACCCACGAAGAGCAGCGCTTTGGATTCAAACGCCTCGGGGACCGTTTCGCTGAGCAGCAACCCCAACGCCGTCAACAGCATCAGCAGCCACAGAACGGGGCGCGTCTCCGGATCCAGCCAGTTCATCGCCCACGTCGTGTAAACCCACACCCACCAGATCGCCAAGCACACGATGACGGTCTTGATCACGTCCAGCACGTCTGGCGACACCGTCAGAAGCTCCGTCACCTGCGTGACCGCGAACGCGAACACGAGGTCGAAAAACAGCTCCACCCACGTGACCCGCTCCGGGTTCTCCGACCCTTCCCGCAGCACCCCACGCGCGCGGCCAACGTCACTCATCGCGCTGCCAGTTCGCCCGCACCGGTTCCATGCAGCGACCCTACCGTGCTAACTTCTGGAATGCTATCTAGGTAGCAGGCGGCGAAGGCCGCTTCCGGACAGCGTCGCCCTGACGCTTCACGACGAACGGCGGCCCGCGATGTCCATAGCCGACTACGACGCTCGGAGCACCGCCCTGCTCCTGCTCGACCCGTACAACGACTTCCTCACCGAAGGCGGGAAGCTCTTCCCTCGGTTCCAGGCGGTCGCGGAAGCGAACAACCTGGTTCCGAACCTGGTCGAGCTGACCGAGACGGCACGTGACTTCGGCATCCAGGTCATGTACGTGCCCCATCGTCGGTGGCGAACCGGCGACTTCGAAGCGTGGGCATTCCCGAACCCTTCCCAGCTGGAACGGATGGAAACGCACACCTTCGAAGACGGCACGTGGGGCGGCCAGTTCCGCGACGACCTCCTCCCCGAACTCGGGGACGTCATCATCGCTGAGCACTGGGCGCAGAACGGGTTCGTCAACACCGACCTAGCGCTCCAGCTGCAGCAACACGGCGTTACCCACACGATCCTTGCTGGGATGGTCGCGAATACGTGCATCGAGAGCACCGGCCGGTACGCGATGGAACTCGGCCACCACGTCACGCTCGTCTCCGACGCAACCGCGGCAGTCACGCCGGAGATGATGCACGCCGCGCACGTCCTCAACGGCCCGTCCTACGCGCACAGCATTGTCACCACCGAAGAACTCACCGCAGCGCTTCGCGAGTCCCGCGGCTGCCGCTGACCACCACCGCACCAGCAGGAGCGATCATGGCACTCGACACATCCAGCACCCCCCATACCTCGGCGACCTTCACCGACGACCAGCTGACCCGCCTGCGCGCCTACGGCACCGTGCACCGAGTGTCGGCCGGCGACGTGCTCTACGGCGTCGGCGATGTCGGGTATGACCTCATTCTCATCGACGACGGAACCGCAGAGATCGTCCGAGAGGAACGTCCCGACGCCGCCGCAGAAGTCGTCGCGCAGGAACAAGCTGGCGGGATCTTGGGAGAGATGAGCCTGCTCACCCGGCAAGCCGTCTACCTCACCGCCCGGATGACCAGCGACGGCGAAGTGCACCGCATCAACCCGACCGCGCTTCGCCGCTTGATGTCGGAGGATGCGGACCTGTCCGACATCCTCCTCCGCACCTTCATAGCGCGTCGCAGCGAACTCCGTGCCAGCGCCGCCCGGTCCTTAGAGATCCTCGGGGACGAACGGTCATCCGCAGCATTGGCCTTGCGGACCTACGCTGCGCGCCTGCAACTCCCGCACACCTGGTTCGACGTTTCCACCCCGGAATGCCGAGCCCTGACAGACTCGCTCGGGCTCACCGCCGAGGACCTCCCCACCGTCATCGCCGCGGGCACGATCATCCGCAACGCCACCCCGGGCCAGCTCGCCGACCGACTCGGACTGAGTTACCGCCCTTCCGACCGGGACGTCGACCTGATCGTCGTCGGCGCTGGCCCTGCGGGACTTGCAGCAGCCGTGTACGGCTCCTCAGAAGGCCTACGGACCGTCTTGCTCGACTCCGTCGGCCCCGGCGGTCAAGCCGCCGCGAGCTCCCGAATCGAGAACTACCTCGGGTTCCCCAATGGACTCAGCGGCGCCGAGCTGACCGGGCTCGCCCAGACGCAGGCGCTGAAGTTCGGTACCGATGCGTACAGCCCGTGCGAGGTGAAATCCCTCACCACCACGGAGACCGGACATCGCATCGAGCTCGAGGACGGCGTCGTCCTCACCGCCCGCGCCGTCATCGTCGCCACCGGCGCGCGGTACCGCACCCTCCCGCTGGAAGGCTGGGCACACTTCGAAGGCGCCGGGATCTATTACGCCGCAACCGAGATCGAAACCCGGCGGCTGAGCGGCTTACCCGTCACCGTCATCGGGGGTGCGAACTCCGCCGGGCAAGCCGCGATCTTCCTCGCCTCGAAGGGGTGCCCCGTCACGATTGCCATCCGCGCCGACGACATCCGGGCGGGCATGTCCAGCTATCTGGTCGAACGGATCCTCGCCGACCCAGCCATTACCCTCCGCACCAGCGCGGAAGTGACCGCACTGCACGGTGGGGAGTATCTCGACGCCGTCACCATCCGCGACGCCGCCGGCGAGCACGTCGAACCAAGCGCGGCACTGTTCTGCTTCATCGGCGCGGTCCCAGCATCAGATTGGCTTCCCGACGTCGAACGGGACCCCCGCGGGTTCATCTACACCGACGTCGACGTTGCAGGCCTGCGCGGGGACGACACGAACCGGCCGCTTCCGTTCGAGACCAGCATCCCCGCGATCTTCGCCGTCGGCGATGTCCGGCACGGCTCGATGAAACGCGTCGCCGCAGCCGTCGGTGAAGGCGCCAGTGCCGTCGCCTCAACCCACGCCGCACTCGCACGAGCCTGACCAAAGGAATCTCCATGACCGACACCCCCGGCATCAACCCGACCGTCCCCCCAAGCGGCGCCGGCTGCGTGGAGTGCGACGCCACCGATGGATGGTGGCTGCACCTCCGCCGCTGCGCTGAATGCGGCCACGTCGGATGCTGCGACAACTCTCCCGCCCAGCACGCAACGCATCATGCGAACGACACCGGGCACCCCATCGCGCAGAGCTACGAACCGGGCGAGGACTGGTTCTGGAACTACCGGAGCGAGGACTACGCATACGGCCCCGCGCTTACCGCACCCACAAGCCACCCCGCGGACCAGACAGCCCCAGGCCCCGCCAACCGCGTGCCCCACAACTGGATGGCGCTGCTCAATCCCTAAGCGCTCCCGGGAAGCGGCGCATCAATCCAGCGTCGCCTCCCGCCGGGCCGCAGCAAGAAACGTCCGTCGGACATGCTCAACCCCGTCGAGGTACCCGCCAACAAGGGCAGCATCCCGCAGCAGCACCAACGTCCGCGCACGACTGTCCGCATCAGCGAGCCCCATGTCCACCAGCGCCACCTCAAGCGCGTTCCGGAACCAGTCCCGATGCGACGACACGATTTTCCGCACGGGTCCCGCCGACTCCGGGAACTCAGCAGCAGCATTGATGAACGGACATCCCCGCCGGTGGTACCGGGACGCGTCATCGGCGATCCCGGTGATCAGCAGCTCCATCAAATGACGCGGACTCGTCGCCTCCATTGCCGCCGCGGAGAAATACCCCCGGATCACCTCGTCCTCACGCCGAAGATACGCCTCGACGAGTCCCATCTTCCCGTCGAAGTACCGGTACAACGTCGAGCGAGTCACCCCCGCCTCAGACAGGACCCGCTCCACGCCGATCGCGTTGATGCCCTCCTCGTAGAACACCCGCGACGCCGTGGAAAGCAGCTGCTCCCGCGGTGACAGGTTCCGGGCAACATCATCCGCATCAGGCACGCACACGACAGTAACAGAACGACCGTTCCGTGAACCTGAAGGTGCGCGAATCCTTCTACAGCGGAGTAGACAGCGCTCTCGCTCGGTGCTAGCTTTCACATCGCTAGTTAAAAGGAACGGTCGTTCCGGTCGCTTCTGTCCAGACTGGCGCACGAATAGCTCATCCATGAGCTGGGAAAAGGTGTCTGATGACCCGCCGCAACCGCACTTCACGTAAGACCCGTCTGGCCGCGGCTGCGGCCGCGATCGTCGCGCTGGGGCTGACCGCTCCGGCTGTCGCCGCACACGCTGCCACGCCCTCCACCACTGCCGACGCGCACACCGTGTCCTCGACTTCGAGCGCACCGAAGCCGACGATCGTCCTCGTCCACGGCGCCTGGGCGGACGGCTCGAGCTTCGCCCCGGTGACCGCGCTGCTCCAGAGCCAGGGCTACACGGTGCTGAACGCGCCGAACCCCCTCCGTGGGCTGGCCAGTGACGCAGCGAACGTCGCGGCGTTCGTCAACCAGAACACGACCGGCCCGGTCATCCTTGTTGGCCACTCCTACGGCGGCTCGGTCATCACCAACGCCGCCCTGGCCGCACCGTCGGTGAAGGGGCTCGTGTACGTCGACGCGTACGCGCCCGACGCCGGCGAGAGTGCCCTGCAGCTCACTGGCGAGAAGCCCGGTTCGCTCCTCGGCGGTGACCCGTCGACGGTGTTCAACTTCGTGCAGTACCCGGGCGCACCGACCGGTGACGTCGACACATACGTGAAGCCCGAGCTGTTCACGAAGGCGTTCGCTGGCCATCTGCCGAAGTCGGTGTCGAACGTCCTCGCAGCCAGCGAGGCCCCCGCCGCTCTCGGCGCACTCACCGCGCCCTCCGGCACCCCCGCCTGGAAGACAATCCCGAGCTACTTCTTCATCGGTACCCAGGACGCGGTCCTGCCTCCGGCGGAGCAGCAGGCAATGGCTGCGCGTGCGCACGGCGTCGTCGTCACGGCGAAGGCCGACCACCTCTCAA
>Ga0308169_10006047_pt1 | contig 10773 bp, 10 predicted proteins | sample PhyBR1_2_FD_202139 | JGI IMG/M metagenome (GOLD analysis project Ga0308169, IMG submission 202139) | Phyllosphere microbial communities from UC Gill Tract Community Farm, Albany, California, United States - DLSLSB.R1 | ecosystem: Host-associated > Plants > Phyllosphere > Unclassified | place... | reverse complement strand
CGAAACAGCAACGACCGTCCCTGCTGCTGCCAGGTGCCAGAACACGGGCAGGGACACGGCCGCAGCAAGGGCTCCCAGTCCGGCGCCAGCCACTGTTCCAAGGCTGAACGCGCCATGGAGCCGGGGCATGATGTGCCGGCCCACGGCGCGTTCCACCGCCGCGCCTTCCACATTGGAGGCAGTGTTCCAGCTTCCTGTGCCCAAGCCGATGATGGCCAGACCTATGGCTGTTGCCACGGGGTTTGCCAGCACAGTCGTGCCAAAACCGGTGGTCAGCAGCCCGGCGCCCACCATGATGCTGCCGGTGCGGATGGTCCGCTTGGAGCCCAAGCGCAGCACGATCAGCCCCGACATGGAGACGGAGGCGAACGAGCCCAGCGTCATGCACAGCAGGATGATGCCCACGTTGCCCGGGGTCAGGTCCAGCGCGTCCCGGATGGCCGGCAACCGGGAGACCCAGGAGGCAAAGGCCAGGCCGCTGGCGCCATAAGCAACGACGACGGCGTTGCGCCAGGCAGTAACCTGGGCAGCGGAGGCGGTGGTTCCTGCAGGAGTGGTCAAGGGTTGCAGCTCGTCGTCAGGAACACTCAGGACAGCTTGACGAGGGCCTGGGCCTTCATCAGGACTTTCTGCCCGGCGGAAACCACCGTGAGGTCGATGCGCGCCGTGTTGGCTTCGGCGTCGAGCTTTCCGATGATGCCGCTGACCTCGATGCTGGCGCCAGGCTGGTCCGTACCGGTGGTGTCCGCAACCAGGACTGGCTTGGTGAAGCGGGTCTGGAAATCGACAACGGCGGCGGGGTCGCCTGCCCAGTCGGTCACCAGTTGGACGGCTGAGCCCATGGTGAACATTCCGTGGGCGATCACGCCCGGCAGTTCCACGCTGGTGGCGAAGGCCTCGTTCCAGTGGATGGGGTTGAAGTCTCCGGAAGCGCCGGCATACTTGACCAGGTCTGTCCGGGTGACCTCGATGGTGCGGCTGCCGATCTCCTGGCCGGGGCTGAGTTCGTGGATGCTGAGGCTCATGGCTACTGTCCCTCTCCCCGGACCAGGATGGATGACGTGGTGGTGGTGACGGGCACCCGTGAGTCGCCGGCGCCGAGGGCGAAGATCTCCGAGCGGGTGGTGATCATGGCCCCGCCGCCCATGGCGCGGACGCCGTCCACGTGGAGCTCCGCCACCAGGCGGTCCCCGGCAATGATGGGCCGGTGGTGGGTGAAGCGCTGGTCAGCGTGGACCACGCGGGAGAAGTCGATGCCCGCTTCCGGATCCTGGATCAGCTGCGCGTCGGCACGCTGGGCGATGATGATGGCGAAGGTGGGCGGTGCCACCAGGTCGTCGTGGCCCAGGGCCTTGGCTGCTTCCACGTCGAAGTGTGCAGGGTGGGTGGCTTTCACGGCGCGGGCGAACTCGCGGATTTTTTCGCGGCCAACGTCGTACACCTCTGCGGCAGGGTAGCTTCTGCCCTGCAGGTCCGGATTGATAGTCATGGATTCCAGCCTATAACCCGCATGTTGGCGGGCAGAAAAGGCCCGCCGCAACCGTAGCGCAGGTCCTACCGGCGCAGGTTCCTTCGGATGGCCTGCCCGCGGACCACGAGGCCGACGACGTGCAGGACCAGGCCCAGTCCGATCAGCGGCAGGGAGGCCATGGCCAGTCCCTGGTTCCCGCTGGTGTTGCCGATCAGGGTGAGAATGATGCCGACGGCGATCAGTCCCATCGCGCTGAAAACCAGGGCTTTGTAGCGGGTCGGCGCGGTGGCCCAGAATTCGTTCAGCACCGTCCAAGTCTACCGGCCGCAGCCGGCAGCACCCGGGACGGCGGTCAGAACAGCGCTTCCTGTACGGCAGGCACCTCGGAGGAGAAGCTGCCCAGCACGACCGTCCGGGCGGCCAACTGGGACAGGTTGACCACGAACCCGGCGTCCGAGCCGTCCAGCCGTGCCAGCGCATTCGCCCCACTGAGTGCGGCAATGTCGAACCCGTGCTGTCCGCCGTCCAGCGCGTACGGGTAGGCATGGGGCGTCTTGTGCCCGAAACAGGCGCCCGCGCCGTATAGGGCGTCAGCATGCGCGGGCCGCGCCCATTGCTCCTCCACGGTCCCGAAACCGTCGACGGCGGTGTGCGCCAGCAGTGCACGTACCTCCCCGGCAGCACCGGCATTAATGGCGTCCAGCTCCGCGGCCGGGAGCGGCTGCAGCAGTGCCTCCGCTTTGGCAGCCGAGCGCACCTGCTGGGTCAGGCCAATCTCGGCCGTAACCACGTCCTCGAGGATCCGCACCACGCGGCCATCCCGGGCCTTGGCAACATACCTCGCCACCGCCGCACCCTGTTCGGCAAGCCTGGTCCACTTGCTGCGGCCCGACGCCGTTCCCACCTTGGTGGCGCCCCCGCCGAAGGTGGCCACATAGAGCCAGTGCTCCTGCATCAGGTAGTCCCGGAGGCCGGGAGTGACCCGGCCGCCGCGGTGGAAGTCGTGCATCAGCCGCGACTCGTCCAGCACGAAGCACCGCTCGCATTGCTTTCCCCGCACGGCGGGAGCTGAAGAGGTGCAGAGCACGTGGCTGCGCGATCCGGCGGACTGGACCGTGACGTGGCCCAGGCAGGACCTGCCGGGCTCCACCACTTCGAAGCCAAGCCGTTGGCCCGGGCCGAGGCTCAGCTGGCGGAAGTCCCCTTCAGGTGACTGGAGGCGCAGCACGGGGCTGCCGCCGTCGTCCGTTTCTTTGGAGGCGTCCGGTGCATGCCAAAAGACCCCGTGGACCAGATAGCGGGTATCGGTCACGGGGTCTCCTGAAGTGGTGGGTTGGCGCTACAGCGCGGGCTGCACCCCAAAGGCTACCGCGAGCTTCATGATCTTCTCGGCGCGGCCCAGGCGGGGCAGGTCGGAGCCGTCACGGATGACGCGGCCGTTGGCTTCGAAGTCGTTCATGAAGTCGGTGGCCCAGGCGACGTCCGACGGCGTGGGGCTGATGACCTCGTTGATCACGGGGGTCTGGTCGATGGCCAGGCACAGTTTGCCGGTCATGCCCATCATCACGGTGATGCCGGTCTGCTCGCGCAGGATGGGATGGTTGGTGCCGACGGTGGGTCCGTCAATGGGGCCCGGCAGGTTGCCGACGCGGCTGGCGACCACGAGCTTGGCGCGCGGGTAGGCCATGGCTTCCGGGGTGGCGGCCATACCGGTGTCGCGGCGGAAGTCGCCGGAACCGAAGGCCAGGCGGAATGCGCCCTGGGCCTTGGCGATGTGGTTGGCTTCCTCGATGCCGAGGGCGGATTCCACCAGCGGAATGACGGGCGTCTTGCCGTCCATGCGGTGGTAGCTCTCGGTCACCTGGTCTGCCGATTCGGTCTTGGCCAGCATGACGCCCAGGAGGCCGGGGGTGCCGCGCAGGCCGGCGAGGTCGTCGGCCCAGAACGGGCTGGTGGCGTCGTTGATCCGGACCCAGGCCTTGCCGCCGGCGGTCAGCCAATCGATAACGTTGTTCCGGGCCTGGTCCTTCTGCGAGGGGTCCACGGCGTCTTCAATATCCAGGATGATCGAGTCAGCGCGGGACACGGCCGACTGGTCGAAGAGTTCGGGCTTCATGGCATTGACCAGCAGCCAGGAGCGGGCGATCTCGGCGGGGATATTCCGTTCCGGCCTAACGGTTTCGGCGGCGATGGTAGACGTCATGCCTTCTACAGTATCCGGCCCGCAAGCGGCTCGGCGAAGAAAACGGCCAGCTTGTGAGGTTCAATACGAACTAAACGCGATGTGACTGCGCTCCCGTGGAAACTGGCTGGCAGTAGTTGTCGTTGTGGAGCTGCAAAACGACAAGTACTGCCAGCCAGATGGCGCTAGGGGATGTTGCTTCCGCGCGCCGTGACCCACAGTTTGTACCAGTCGGCACGCGTCAGTGCCTTGGCCACCCGGGCGGCGTCGGCGCAGGCACGGATCCGGTCAGGGTTGACCGTGCCGATCACCGGCGCGATCCCGGCGGGGTGCTTCATGAGCCAGCCCAAGAGGATGGCTTCGCCGGTGGTGCGGTACTCCCCCGCCAGTTCCGCCACGAGTTCGGCGGTGGCTGCCTCCGCAGAGGTGGAGTTCTCCTGCTCGGCGCCGGTGTAGACGCCCCTGGCCAGGGAGCCATAGGCCTGCAAGGTGACGTTGTTGCGGGTGCAGTACTCCAATGTGCCGTGCGGAAAGCTGTAGTCCAGGTGCTCCGGGTGGTTGACCAGGACCTGGCTCTCCAGCCACGCCCGCTTGAGCAGGCTCATCTCCAGCTGGTTGGCCACCACGGGCGTCTCCAGCCGGTCCTGCAGCACCTCGATCTGCGCCGCGGACATGTTGGACACGCCCAGTTCCCGGACCTTTCCTTCGGCCATGAGCTGCCCCACGGCGGACGCCACCTCGGCAGGGTCCGCCAAGGGGTCCGGGCGGTGCAGCAGCAGGATATCCACGTAGTCGGTGCGGAGCCGTTTCAGGCTGCCCTCGACCCGTTCAAGGATGGCCTCCCGGCTGAGGTCATAGTGCGTCTGCAGGCCGCGTTCGTTGAGCCGGATGCCGCACTTGGTCTGCAGCCGGATCCGCTCCCGCAGGCCCGGACTGGCCGCGAGGACCTCACCGAACACCGCTTCGGACTTGCCATTGCGGTAGATGTCCGCATGGTCGAACAGGGTGATGCCCGCATCCAGGGCAGCCTGGACGGCAGCGGCCGCCTGGTCCACATGGCCGGCACCATGCGGCTCCTCAGACCAGCTGCCGCCCAGGCCCATGCATCCATAGATGACTTCCTGCATCAGGAGGCCCCGTCCGGCCGGGCAGCCGGCATCAGCGCAGCCACGCGGTGGTGTTGGCCGGCAGCTTGCCGTCTTCCAGCGGCGCGCTGGAGACCAGCACCCCGCCGGCGGGAAGGTCGACGGCGGTGTTCCCAAAGTTGGTCACGGACTGCCAGCCGTTGGGGCGCTTGAAGTGCAGGACGTCCGGATTGCCGGTGTCCACCCATTCGAGTTCCTCGCCGGTCTGCAGTTCGCGGCGCAGTTTCAGTGCCTTGCGGTAAAGCTCAAGGGTGGAGCATTCGGTTCCGTCCTGGGCCTCCACCGCGTACTTGCTGAACCAGTCCGGCTGCGGCTGGTGCGACCCGCCATCGCCGAAGCCGAAGGAGGTGCCCTCCACCTTCCACGGCAGCGGAACGCGGCAGCCGTCGCGGCCGATCTCCACGCCCTTGTTGCGGAAGAAGGACGGATCCTGGCGTTCGGATTCCGGGATCTCGGCCACTTCCTGCAGCCCAAGTTCCTCACCCTGGTAAAGGTAGGCGGAGCCCGGTACGGCGAGCATCAGCAGCGTGGCGGCGCGGGCGCGGCGTTCACCGAGTTCCACATCCAGCTGGTCCTTGGGTCCACCGGCGAGCAGCCAGTCCTTGCCGTCCTGGCCCTTCGCGCCGGCCTTCTCCTTCGCCACCTGCGGCAGGCCATAGCGGGTGGCATGCCGGACGACATCGTGGTTGGAGAACACCCAGGTGGAGGAAGCTCCGGTGGCGGCAGCCTCGGCGAGGTTGCGGGTGATGATCTCCTTGTACTCCGCGGCGTCGAAGTCGGCCTGCAGCAGGTCGAAGTTGAACGCCTGGCCCAGCCCCTGCGGGCTGGCGTACCGGGCACGCCGGGTGGCGTGCACCCAGGCTTCGGCGACGGCGGTGCGGGGCGGGTTGTACTCGTTGAAGACCTCGCGCCACTCGGCATAGATTTCGTGCACTTCGTCGCGGTCCCAGAACGGGTGCGAGCCGTCGTCGAAACCGTCCACGCCGGTGTTCGCAGCGCTCAGCTCGAGCTTGGACAGCAGCGGCTCGGTGAGGTCCTTGGTGAGGGCGTGGGCCACGTCGACGCGGAAGCCGTCCACGCCGCGGTCGGACCAGAAGCGCAGGGTCTTGAGGAAGTCGTCGCGGATTTCCCGGTTGGACCAGTTCAGGTCCGGCTGCTCCTTGGCAAAGATGTGCATGTACCACTGGCCGGGGGTGCCGTCCGGTTCGGTGATGCGCTCCCAGGCGGGTCCGCCAAACACCGAATCCCAGTCCGACGGCGGGAACTCGCCGTTGGGGCCCTTGCCGTCCCGGAAGATGTAGCGGTCCCGGGCCGGGGAGCCCTTGGGTGATGCCAACCCCTCCTGGAACCACTTGTGCCGGTTGGACGAGTGATTGGGCACGATGTCGGCAATCAGCTTGATGCCGGCCTCGTGCAGGGCCTTGGCCATCTCGTCGAAGTCGGCCAGCGTGCCCAGCTTGGGGTCGACGTCGCGGTAGTCATCCACGTCGTAGCCGCCATCCGCCAGCGCGGAGGGGTAGAACGGGCTCAGCCAGACGGCGTCGATTCCCAGCGACTTCAGGTACGGGACCTTGGCGGTAATGCCCTTCAGGTCGCCGATACCGTCGCCATTGGAGTCCGCGAAGCTGCGGGGATAGATCTGGTAGACGGAGGCCTGGCGCCACCAGTTGGGGTCGCCCAGGCGGTCGGAGTCGGACAGGGTTGCCAGCGTGGCAGTGGTGGACAAGGACTGACCCTTTTCTTCAGTGCGGTTAATACGTGGTGCAGCTATATTGATATTGAATCTAAATTTACTTTCCCAAGTATTATCTGGTGCTTTGTACAGGAAGGTCAACAGCATGGCTGAACCCGTTCCCGCGACTCCCCAGTTGCTGCGGCGCGTCAGCGCCGGCGCGGTCCTGGAATTCATGCGCGCCTCGGCTGCCGTGACGGTCACGGACGTCATGGCGGCCACCGGACTGACCCGCGCCACCACCATCGCCGTCTGCGAGGATTTGGTGCGGCGCGGCTGGATCCTGGAGCTGGAGAACCAACGCGAGTTCGGGGGATACCAAAAGGGCCGCCCCGCGCGCCGGTTCGAGCTCAACGAACGGGCGGGTGTGGTCCTGGGCATGGACATCGGCTACTCCAAGGTCACGGTGGTGGTCTCCGATCTCCGGGGCAACACGCTGGGCCGGTCCAGCCGCCCCTTCCAGGCCGGCGACGTTGGTTCGAAGGAACGCATCGCCTTTATTGACGGCGTAGCCATGGCGGCGCTGCGCTCCGCGGAGACCGCACCTGAACAGGTGCTGGCCGTGTGCGCCGGGGTGGCAGCCCCAGTGGACCGGCACGGGGACGTGGTGGCCACGCAAAAATTTTGGGGACTGTTCGACCTCGGGCTGCGGCCGGCCCTTAAGGAGACCCGTGGATGGACGGTGCTGCTCGAGAACGATGCCAACCTGGCAGCCCTTGGCGACCGGTGGCAGGGGGCGGCCGCCGGGGTGGACGACGTGGTGGTGATCCTGGCCAGCGAACGGCTGGGGTCTGGCATCGTGGAAGGTGGCCGGCTGGTGCACGGAAGCCGCGGCAGCGCCGGGGAACTTGCCTACCTGGACCTGGTGGAAGGCGTGGGTGACACCTACGGCATTGCCCACCTGGCCCGGACCTGGGCAGCCGAGGCACTGGCCACGGACAAGCCCACGGCCCTCCGCGATTTCCGGCCAGGACGGGTGGAGGCCGAGCAGGTCTTCGCCGCAGCAGCCCAAGGCGACCCCGTGGCCCTGGGCATCCTGGACCGGCTTGCGGACAGGATGGCACGGGTGGTGGGCACGGTGGCCACCATGCTCAACCCCGAACTGGTGGTGATCGGCGGCGGCGTGGCCGGTTCAGCGGACGTCCTCCTGGCGCCAATCAGCGAGGGCCTGAAGGAGTTCACGGCCACCCCCGCACGGGTGGCGGTGTCCCCGCTGGGTGATTCCATCGTGACGGTGGGCGCCGTGCGCTGCGCCCTGGACTACGTGGAGAAGAACTCCCTGGACCTGGAGCTGGTGTCGACCTCTGCTCCGGCCTAGGTTTTTCGCTATACCTGCAGAGGGCCAGTTACTCCGGCATGACCATGGTGCGCAGGTCCAGCTGCCGCAGCACCCTGTCCGCCACCTCCGGGTCCATGTCCGGCTCGTTCCGCGCCGCCACCACTTCCTGCCTGGCCGCGTCCAGTGCGATGGTTTGGACGGCGATGGCAAGCTCGCGTCCCCGCTGGCGCTTCTCGGCCAAGGGTTCGTTCCGCAGGCTGCCGTCCGTCAGTTCCGCGTGCAGGCGCCGCATCCTGTCCTTGACCAGCGCCACTTTCTCCGGCGGCAGGTCCGTCATCAGGTCGTGCTGTTTCAGGGCAGCCACCGCGGCTGCCTGCGCCCTGGTGGCCAGAAGCCGGACGGCGTCACGTTCAGCCGTGCCGTCCTCGGAGGCTTTGAGGACCCGCATCAGCCACGGCAGCGTCAGGCCCGGAAGGACCAGCGTGGCCAGCAGCACCGCGCAGGCGATGACCAGCAGGTAGTCCCTTCCCGGGAACGGCGTGCCTTCCGCCAGGGTCAGCGGCAGTGCCAGGGCCAGCGCCAGGGTGGCCAGGCCGCGCATTCCGCACCACGTCAGGATGAGCACTTCCTTCAGGGAGGTGGGCTGCAGCAGGTTCCGGCGTTTCCTGGCTCCCAGGGCCAGGACGCCCAGCCATAGGAACCGGACCGCGAAGACCAGGACACACACCACCAGGGACACCCCGATCATGCTGAAGATTTCCGTCCCCTCATCCCGGATGACATGGCGGATTTCCAGCCCCACCAGACCGAACGCCAGTCCCGTGGCCAGCAGCTCCACCACATCCCAGAAGGCGTTCCGGGTAACCCGCTCAGCGGCATCCTGCGGGCGGGCGTGGCGCTGCATTTCCAAGGCGGTGACCACCACGGCAATGACGCCGGAGGCATGCACCTCCTCCGCGAGGATGTAGGCTGCAAACGGCACCACCAGGGTCACGGCACTCCGGGCCACCATGGACGTGACCAGCCGGGTGATGAGCGCGATCAGCCAGCCCATGGCGACGCCGACCAGGACGGCAAGTGCCGCTCCCACGATGAACTGCAGGACGACGTCGGGCCCCACCTTGGTGCCGCCCACGGCAGCCGCCACGGCCGCCTGGAAGATGACGATGGCGGCCGCGTCGTTGAACAGCCCCTCGCTCTGCAGGACGGTGATCAGGCGGCGCGGCATGTGCACGCGGCCCGCGACGGATTCCACGGCCACAGGATCAGGCGGGGCCACCATGGCTCCCAGGGCAATGGCGGCGGGAATACCGAGGCCTGGAATCATCAGCCACGCGGCCCCGGCCACCACGGCGGTGCTGATCACCACCAAGGCCACGGCCAGCATGATCAGGGTCCGCCACCGGACCCGGAACACGGCCCAGGAGCTGCGCTGGGCGGTGGCGAACAGCAGCGGCGGCAGGAAGATGGGGAGGATCAGCTCGGGTTCAATCTCCAGGTCCGGGAAGCCCGGAATGAAGGTCAGGGCCACCGCCAGGAGGAGCATCAGGACCGGGTACGGCAGCCGCAGCCTGTCCCCCAGGCCTACGGCCACCACCGTGGCCAGCAGCAGTCCGACTATTAGTGCGAGCTGATCCATAAGCCTCTTCCCTGCCGGCGCTTACGGGCGCGGTTCCAGGGCAGCGGCCACCGGCAGGGTGCCGTCGCGGAACTCGATGGTCCGGCCCGCGGTCTGCGGCAGGTCCAGCACGGCCGCCGCCACGATTGCCACGTTTGCCCGGGAAGTTTCCCGTTCCCCTTCCGGCGAGGGGTCGACGTCGATCCGTCCCGTCCCGGGGTTGTCCGTCAGCGCGCCGGGTCCCAGGATGGTCCACGCCAGCCCGGTGCTGCGCAGGTACTCATCCGCGGCTGCCTTGGCTTCGGCGTAGGCAAAGAAGCTGCTGTCCTCCGGCACCCCGTGGTCCTTGCCGGCGCCGAAGTAGGACACCATGACGTACCGGTTCACCCCGGCCTGGGCAGCGGCATCCATGGACCGGATGGCTGCATCACGGTCCACCGCGTAGGTGCGGTCCGGGTTGCCGCCGCCGGCCCCGGCGGACCACACCACGGCGTCATGGCCGGCGAGCGCCTGGGCGATGGCCGCCGTCGTGGAATTCTCCACGTCCAGGACCGACGGCGTGGCGCCGGTGGCGCTGACGTCGCCGGCATGGTCCGGGTTTCGGATGAACGAGGTCACGGAGTGGCCCTCGCCGGTGAGCAGTTCGGACAGGAGGAGGGCCACTTTTCCGTGGCCGCCAATGATGGCGATGCGTGTCATGCACCCATTCTGCCCGCCAGGCACCGACAGACAGAAGCGACATGGCCCTGAACAGGGCCTTTGTGCCCTGTTCCACGTTTCCGACACCCACCTAGCTTGGGGGGATGGCTGCCGGACCCCATGCGGGGTTAGATGGACCCGCATCAGAAGCGATGTTGAAGCTGGGCCGTTTCTTCACGAGGTGGGACCAGACGGACGACGGACGGGCGGTGTTTCGCGAGGGCGGCCGGAAGGGTGACATCTTCTACCGCGACCGCTGGAGCCACGACAAGGTGGTGCGGTCCACCCACGGGGTGAACTGCACCGGATCGTGCTCCTGGAAGGTGTACGTCAAGGACGGCATCATCACGTGGGAGTCGCAGCAGACGGACTACCCGTCCGTCGGGGCCGACAGTCCCGAGTATGAACCACGGGGCTGCCCACGCGGGGCGGCCTTTTCCTGGTACACCTACTCCCCTACCCGGGTGCGCTTCCCATATGCCCGGGGCGTGCTGGTGGAGATGTACCGGGAGGCCAAGGCCCGGCTAGGAGATCCCGTGCTGGCGTTCGCCGAGGTGGCAGCGGACCCGGACCGGCGGCGCCGCTACCAGCAGGCGCGCGGCAAGGGCGGGCTGGTGCGCGTGTCATGGCAGGAAGCCATCGAGATC
>Ga0308169_10006046_pt1 | contig 10775 bp, 12 predicted proteins | sample PhyBR1_2_FD_202139 | JGI IMG/M metagenome (GOLD analysis project Ga0308169, IMG submission 202139) | Phyllosphere microbial communities from UC Gill Tract Community Farm, Albany, California, United States - DLSLSB.R1 | ecosystem: Host-associated > Plants > Phyllosphere > Unclassified | place... | reverse complement strand
GAAGGGGAAGGGAAGGGAAGCGATGAAGTAGCTGGACAACGGCTCCTGGTTTTATCAGCACTAGCTCGAATACTTGTTACGATGTAGACTGACCTATGAGACGTCTTGTAGCTCCTAGAGTTCGAGTCGAGGCGAGAGAGTATTGATTTGAGATGACAAAGTTGACTGAGTGACGCCGATAGTTGACGAAGCTGGAGAGCTCGTGGATGCTTGCAGTAGTCTTGTGAGATGCTTGCGATGCGCTGGGAGCGGTTTTGGAAGTATCGAGGCGTGAACAGTGAGTGGGCGAGAAGCAACTTGCTATTTCTGAGATTTCGCAACTTGTCTCTTCCTCTCTTCCGCAAGTGACGAAAACGACGAAAAGGTACTTTGCAAGTGTACGAGCCCCGAGAGAATCACTATAAGAATCAAGATTAAATAATATAAGAAACGCAGAACCCTATTCTACTGCCCAAAACCCCTCGAGCACGAAATCTAGAAGAGAAGAGCCATACCCGCACCGGCGAGAACTACGAAAGGAGTGACGGTGAGAGGTCGGGCATCGGAAGTGGGTGAATCGGTGGGTGCTGCAGGAGAGGAAACGGTTCTGTTTTGCGAGAGAAGAATGGATTAGCTTTTCGAAAGTTGGCGAGGAGAGAGAAGAGGGACATACCCAGAGGAAACGATCGATTCGGATGCGGAGGATGCGACGGAAGAGATGGCGGAAGCGGCAGAGGTCCTGTAGGCGGAAACGAGAAATCAGCGAATGATTTCGAAGAGAGCATGAGAGAGCAACGTACGGGTCAGCTTGAGCAGCAGAGGTGGATGCGGCGGCCTCGTCGGCGGATCCAGCGGAGGTTGCTTCACCGATTGCGGAAGGGATAGAAACAGAAACTCCAGCAGAAGCACAGTACTAAACGAAACGAAATGAGTCAAACTCGGATTCGAGGGAGAGAGGGGGATAGATCTCACTTGTTCACCGAATTGAATACCGAATGCGAGAGCTTGATCATCACAAGATTGGATCATGCAAGCCGTTACTCCATCGATGAAAGTTGGGGAAGAGCAGAGGCATTGAGAGTCGGCGGATTGGCAGGAAGTGAGAGCGGAAGCTTCTCCGATACAAGTGACGACGCTGTGTATACCCGATTCGTCCCTACAGTAAGCGCTTATATCGTTTACTATGGAAGAATCGGCACTCACCAAACTGGGACGTCGGATTGGGCGAAGACGGCGGGAAGGAAAGCGGCAACGGCGGCAAGGAGAGTGAATGAACGCATCTTGAGGAGTAGTCGGAGTGTTATTGGAAGCGAGTGTGAAGAAAAAAGCGAAGATGCGAAAAAGCGAGTGAAGTGAGAGGAACAGAAGAGAGGGAGATAGAGATTCGAAGCAGCTTTTCAAGGCCGAGTCTTTTTCAAACGCTCTTTTGTCTTCATCGTTGAAAGAGACAAGGTCGGAAAATGAAGACAAAGGGAAACGAAAAACGTGGAGGAGACAAAAAAGACGAAGCCAACTTGCTGTCTTGAAAAGCTGTTATTTCCTATGTTGCGGTAAGGTTCTCTGCTTTGCCATCGTCGAGGGTAGCTGAGCTGTCGCTGTCTTGAAATGTCGATTCGAGAAAAAGCGAACCTGAGATGGAGGGAGCTGGGAAGAGCGAGGAGTGTAGCTGAGGTATAGAGAGGCTTGTTGGGACTCTGATAGAGCTCTAGTAGCTGCTACTGGGCTGTCGGGCAATCCATACGTAGTGGTAAGGAACAGAAAAGTTAATTCAACTTTTGGTTCTTCCCATTCACTTGCTCTGTCTTATGTCGACGCCTACACCTACAGAAGACGATGGATTCACTTCAGTTACTTACAAGAAACCCTCGAGAGCTCCAAAGAATCGGAAAGGGAAGAACAAGTATCGGGAGAGAACCTTGGATGAGAAATTACAGGCGAGGGAGGAAGCAATGAGGAGGAGTGGGTATATCGAGGCATGCAGGAGTGAGTCAAGACTGTCCCTTCACTGTATTGGAGGTCAGCTGACGAGAATTGAGAGTGTAGAGATGCTTCGAAACGCGCTTTCACCTTCGAAAGAGGAGGATAAGTCAGCCTCGACTAGCGCTTGTCCTCCTCCAACCTGCGTCGTATGTTTAGGACTAGGCAGTGTCAGTGACTCGACCAAAGCGCAAGATCAGTACATTCTATTGAAGGAATTGGTACTCGAATTAGGCGAACTCGTGAGTTTCTTCTCAGCCACTCGCTGCTCAGCTCCAGCTGACTGGTCCCTCAACAGATCGACACGAAGCAAGAGCCGGTTCAATTCTATGATCCCGTCTTTACTTCTGAAGACAAAGCATACTTCATTTCGCAAGGTCACAAAGTTCTCTCTTCCGACGTACGTTCTCCCCCTCTTCCTTTCACGTCTCCACACCCTCATCCGCTTCATCACAGTTTCTTCTTCACCTCACCGTACCAACATTTCTCTACATCCCTCATGGTCCCCGAACACTGTTCAACGCACTCCTCGAATCAAACTATTCTTCGACCCAACTATCGAAAATGATCATTCTCGGTAACCGACTCGATCTGTATGAGGATCCGACGTACTCTGGTACAACTAGTCAGAGTGGGCAAGGGAAAGAAGGGAGTGAGTTGCAAGGTGGGATGGAATGGATCAAGAAAACTGGTTCGATCGCTCTTTCCTGCAGACTCTTTCCGGATCATCTCCTGACTGACTCCTGGGACGGGCTTCCGAATAGCTCCACTATTCAAGATTGTACCGCTTCCAGTAACGAAAGATCATCTCGAAGCGTTCAATGATTTAGCTCTCGAATGGGTCGAACCTTCGAAACTTGAGGAAGCAGTCAAAGATGGTCGATTACCTCGGAACTCAACAACGAAGAATGAGACGATGGAATCCGCTGTCAAAGGAAAGGAATCAGATGGAGAGGAAGCAAAGGAGGGGGAAGAAGCGGATGAAACGGTGAAAAAGGCCACGGACGCTCTCGAAGGATTGCAGCTCTCGAGTGAGAACGAAAAGGAATGAACGAGTATAGGAAATGGATCATTACAGTGTGTCACGGAGAACAGGGAGAGACAAACAGACAAACAGAAGATACGAATCAAAAGGGAGAAACCAAAAGAGCGTGTCAAAACCATCAACGCCAACCACTTTCACCCAACCTCTTCCTTTCCCTCTCAACCTCTTCCAAGAACTCCTTGACACCATTCATCTCTCCCTCCTCTGCATCACTCCATTCGATCGTGCTCCCCTCTTCCTCGGTCATTTCATCCTCGAACCCATTCGACCAACTCTCGATCGCTTCGAAATCCCTCAACTCCGGTCCATCAAACGCGAACTCTGATGCAGTGGCAGAGAAAGAAGTCCAAGTAGTAGGCTCGAGGGAGGGTGAAAGAGGAGGGGAGAGATCGAGGGAAGAAACGCTAGCGCAGGAAGGGTCGGGCAGTACGAGGGATTGAGAAGGAGTGAACTGAATGAGAGGGGTCGAAGAACCGGACGCCGAGGGAGAGTAGGTGGATTCGAGGGGAGAGTGAAGGTAAGTTGATGGAGTAGGATCGTAGAGGGTTTCGAGGTCGAGAGAGGATGCGAAAGTAGAAGGAGTCCCTCCAGCGATCCACCACCATTCTCCTTCCCCTCTGCCCTGAGATCGAGCACCGTTATTCCAATTCTTTACTTTTTCTTCCCAACTTGCCGAATTCATTCCCTTCCTCGCAATATCGTCCCTGAGAATTCCTTCGAGTCTACCTCGAGTAAGGAAACCATCATAGAAAGTGACCTTCCAGATCCTCTTTCCAGTGTTCTGGTCCAGGTACATGCCGGTCTCGAGAGCGGAAGGATCATCGAGGAGTCCGGCGGAAGAGAGTCGGTTGATCAGACTTCGAAGTCGATTTGCGTGAGAAGTATAGGATTGGGTGAAGTGTTCGAAGACGGAGAGGACTGAGGGAGGCAGAAGTCGGTAAGAAGCGTCGAAATCGATTGATTGAGCGGGAAGGGGGGAGGACGAAGAAGTCGAGGCGAAAGGGATCTCTGGGTCGAGGACGAGGCAGAGGGAGACGGGATCTTCTGCGACTTGAGGTACGGAGAAGTATTGAGCGAATTCGTCCTGAATGTTTTCCTTCATTCGTTGTCCTTCGATCGCTCCTTTTCCTTTGACATCCGTCTTCTCGTTCTTCCTGATCTCTCTCCTGATCTTCCGCCATTTCCTTTCGTCGATTCCCATACCTTGGTCTGCGAGTGCTCGTATGGCGAGAGGTGCATTGTGGATGACATTCTCGAACACTGCGAATCCTGAAGAAGAGAATTTGCGAGCTGCACCTAAACCGACGTGAGAGGTCTGAGTGGGGTGAAGGACGGGTCGAGGCGTAGGACCGAATCTAGTAGAAGGACGAGGTCGAGCAGCGGAGGAGAAGGAGGAGAAACCGGCAGATCTGTTGAGAGGGGAGTGGCGAGGTGCGAGTCGTTGCCCGGAGTAAGGACCGGGTCGAGGTGTCGCTGCTGATTTGATAGATTGGAAGACCCCTTGGTAAATTGTTTGGAGGAATGAAGTTGACTTTGAAGAGGGTGAGGCGGTGCCAGATGCGTTGCGAGAAGTGGGTTGAATTGGTCGTTGAAACTTGAGTGCAGGTCGAGATAGCTTTGAAGCACCACCTTTCGTTGTGGAACTCAGCAGTCGGCCTGCGACCTTTGTGAGGAGGGAGCTAGTAAGATGTCAATGGCGACGTTGGAAGACTCGGGAAAGAGAAAGACTAACCTCTTTGGACGAGGTAACAAGACCGGGAGGCGGTCTGACCATAGTTGAAGTTTGCACTCGATGGGCAGTGTGAAGCAGGAGAGAAGAAGAGTGAGGGGAAAGGAAGGGAAAGTGAGCCGTTGGCCACTTGCGACGCATTCGCATTTCGGCTCTCGGCTGATTCGCATACACTCATTCACCACTTCACTGACTTTCGTCAATCACCTCGAATCAGACGGCTATAGTCACAAGATACTCTCAATAGCAAACTCAGTAAATCGAAAGAACTTCCATCCCTTCCCGCTGTCACAAATCGTCCTTCAACCTTGTCATCTCAAAACAGTCTTCATACACTTGAACACGACTCTAGGCAGCGACGAGCCCTCTCAGTCGTAAGTATACCACTCTCCCACCAGCTACCACTGGTTCCGCTGATCCTAAGAGGATGTTGTCTAGCTTCTTCGTCCTATTTCTCATCTCAAGCTTTCTCTCGTTCCAACACATCATGCCGCCGAACCCTTCTCCCGTTACCCAGTCATCGGGGAGCTGTGTAGTGTGCGGGAGAAAAACTTGGATGAGATGTTCCGCGTGTTCGGAGAATGGATTGGATTGGATGTGTTTCTGTTCGAGAGAACATCAGAAACTCGTGAGTCGCTTGTCTCTTCCTTTCTTTTCTCAGTATATCATTCTGATAATTTGCAAGAGTCAGATCTGGCAGATCTGGTTCATGCACAAGAGAGTCTGCGGCAGGAATTCGAATCCCTTCCGCTGGCCAAAATTCAACGACGACGAAATCGCTGATCAATCGCTGATATCAAGTCTTTCGCGACAAAGCCCTTTCACCCCGATGATTCACAGGAGACGACCTGCCTCATGGAAAGTGTTGGAGAAAGTGTCTGGCCCAATTGCGGTGAACCTTTCCCCGAAAAGGCTTTCACAGTGAGTGCCGCGGTTCTCGATTTTGAACGTCGCATTACACTCTGACTTGACTCCGCTTCTTCTAGGCCCTCCTCAAAATGCTGAAAGATAGAAAAGGCGCAAAATATCCTGTTCCCGAACTTCCACAAACCGAAGAAGTGATCTTTCTCATTCGCAGCCTCTCGCATGGAGCACGGTATCGTCATCTACACTACGCCGATCCAGGAACACCATGCGTCCTCTACGTCTTCGAAGCAATTGACCGAAGTCCAATCGACGCAATGGCAAGCAAAATCGTCGATCTCATTGGTGATTTCGCGGACGATCCCAAACCAGCTTGGTACGCCCGACACCTTCACCTCTACATGATCCTCATCGCAATCGAGCATCATCACTTCACGAAGAGCAGAGGCACCGATAAGGCTACCGCCAGCTACGTCCTGCATGCCCCTGAACAACTCGAAACTTTCTACCTCAACGTCGTAGCCAAGACTCATCCTGGCGAGGCTCAAACCTTAATCAACGATCTCATGTTCAACAAACATTCTGGTAAGAGGGGATTGTCCGGGAATGAACTGTGGCCTAGTAAGAAAGTACCGCAAGTCGGCAGATCGTAGCAAGCTTTTCAATGGAATACGATAGACTGTTTCAATCTCACATCGTGTCGTCGCGTAAAAGAGGTTGCTATTGAGTGACTGTCACAGATCTCGCTCGCTACATCGTTGAGGCAGAAACACAAAAGAGAGCGCAGCAAATTCGCATCTCTTCCTCAAATGATCAATGCAGTAAGGTGATGAACGACTATGTACTATTGCGAACGCTCCTTGGAATGCTCTTGATATCTTCTATACTCCCAGATCGATTTTACTCCCTCCACCTCATTTCTTACTAAACTCAGTTTTTCCCTTCGCTCTCAACAATTCCATCTTCTTCTCCTCGCACCACTTCTCCCCTTCCTCGTTCCCCTTTCCCCATCTCACCATCTCCTCATAGTAACTCTCTCCATACTGAACGAACCCGAGTTTGGGATAAAGATATTTCCCTTCTTTCGACGCTTCCAAGTAGATCGGTGTTGTAGGAGTCGTCGAATCACACTCTGCGATCTTCTCGGATAAGAGGAGACGTCCGATTCCATGTCCTGCGTATTGAGGTAGAACCCAAAGTGGTACCAAATCTATTCTCTCTCTTATGATCAGTTTTCCGCAAAATGAGTGAGTCAAAAGAGAGAGCAGCTCGACATACACCAATGTTCCCTACCCCTCATGAACAAATCCCTGATCGCGTCCCACTCGTCCCAACAAGCATTCCATTTCTCCCAATCAAGTCCTTTCCAAATTTCTTTCTCTTCGTCCTCCTCTCCCTCAATCATCCTTCTCTTCAAATTGACAGGTTTTTGTCCTTGACTCGTAAACATCCATAATGCTACTCCAACTAGTTTCCCTCGATCTTCTAGAGGGATGTCGGGAGTAGAGGGTAAGACGGCTTTACGGATTTGAACGGAGGGGAGAGAGAGGAGTTTCGCGAGTCGAGCGGCTTGTCGTTCGATTCGATCTGGGAGGTGAGGTTGAAACTCCATTTCGTCGTGAAAGGGGGCGAGGGTATCGATATTACCTTGAGCCTGGCGAAAAGAAGTTTAGTGAGGTTGCGAAGAAAGTCAAAAGGAGAGGGAAAGGGAGGACGAACAATCACGGGAAGATCTTCGAGGGTGGCATCTTTGATTTCTACTTTGATTCGAGAAGTAGAGGACATAATTGCTTTTGACGTAGAGGGAGAGGAGAGGGATTGCACGAGGTCGCAAAGTTGAGAGAGAGTTCCGAGCCAGTTGAAGGGAAGAGTTGTGCTCAAATAGGGTTGGGATCGAGAGCTGTTGGAGTTGGTTTGAGGTGTTCCGACGCAGTCAAGAGCTAGTTGATAGGTATCGACAAATTGGTGAGAAGCGAAGCAAAGGAAATAATACAGCGAGACAAGAAGTTCGCTTTCGCTATCCATCATCAGATCCCTCGAAAATGGCTAGCCGAATCTGTTAGTACACTCCTTGAACTACTCCCTCAGCGTGTACTGACTATCTAGAGTGTTCTAGCTTCATTGGCGAAACCTATTCTCCAATCCGCTCCCGCCGGATCAGTCAGTCCCTCTCTCCCCTCTCTCCCTATCCACTCTGACTGCCTACTGATCTCGAGGAGTGCAAATAGAGATCATTCGGAAACCAAATCACTGCTGCACCTACTCAACCAGGTAGAGTTTTCATCGGTAATGGTCCAGGAGGAAGGTAAAGCCCAACTCTCCTCTCTCCCTGCTCTCACTGAGACCTCACTGATAGCGGAGAGTGTATATAGACACTCGTCAACTGGTCACACTGTAACTGTATTTGGTGCTACGAGTTTCTTGGGGAGATACCTCGTATCGAAATTAGGTACATTTCCTCTCTCACTCATCGTTCATCGTGACGATCACTGATGAATGTTGAGAGGGATGTACAGCGAAAGCGGGAACTCAAGTCGTAGTACCTTATAGGGAACAAGATGAGGCGAGGCATTTACGAGTTTGTGGTGATTTGGGTCAAATCGTCCCTATGGTGCGTCTTATCCGGTCACTCTCACTCTCCCATGACATCAGACTGAGATCTTCAGCTCCACGCAGGAATGGGATTTGAACAATGATACTCAAATTGAGGAATGTCTTCGACACTCGGATACAGTTTACAACTTGGTTGGAAGGGATTACAAGACCAAGTACGTAATCGACCACCTTCACAATCACCCTCTCCACGAAGCTGATGCGAGTTCTGTGATCGAACCGTACAGGAACTTTGATTTCAACGACGTTCAAGTTTCTGGAGCTCGACGAATCGCCCGTATCGCCGCTCAATCCGGAGTTTCTCGTCTCGTCCACGTCTCTCACCTGAACAGTGACCCCAACTCGGCTTCTGCATTCTACCGCACCAAGTACGAGGGAGAACAAGCAGTCCGAGAAGCGTTCAGTGATGCTACTATCGTCAAACCTGGTTGGATGTACGGTCACGAGGATCGATTACTCAACACTCTCGCTGTATCTCCTTCAGTGTACCGTGTCAACCACGGAGAGACCAAGATCGCTCCTGTACACGTGAGTTTCAGATCACTTCATTCAGTCATTTTCCCTTTCTGATTAGAGGGTTCTTTGCTTCCACAGGTCCTCGACGTAGCATCAGCACTCAATATCATGATGACCGCGAAATCTACCGTTGGCGAAACCTATTCCCTCTCGGGTCCCCGTACCTACACCTTTGAGCAACTCCTCCACATGACGGAAGCCCTCACTTTGAAGAAGCTTCGAGGTCCCAACTTCCCGAAACCTCTCCTAGCAGCAATGTCAAGAATGTGGGATTTGGTTTGGTGGCCTACTTTGAGTCCTGATGAGGTTACTAGGAGGTTCATTTCGGATTTACCGAAACGAGCGGGAGAATTGGGATTCAAAGAGTTGGGAATCGAACCCGATGTGATCGAGGACGTCGCTATTCAATACTTGAGAAGATACCGTGGATCGTGAGTCCCCCCTTCACTCCACTCTTTCTTTCACGCACGGTTGATTACGGAGCCTGACGCTTTTTTTGTCGATTCTCCTCCCTTCAGGTCTTACGCTGATTTACCCATTCAAGAAGGTGGTATCAAACTACGAAAGCCAGTTTACCACACTGTCGACTAAACCTCTGCCCTATTCTCTCTCTCTCATACATATTTACCTCGTTTTCATCTTCTGAAGTTTTAGTTCTTTCTTTCATGTTCTTTTTTTCCTCTTTCTTCTGGTCTCGCAATGCTCAAAATCTAAAGCTCTTGCTGTTCATCTATCGTCGTATGGGAGAGAATGAGAATTGTGATTGCGAAATGAGATGAGAATGCGCTCCTCCCCCGCTCAACTTCTCACTTCTCAACTTTCATCTCGCTTTGTTTCCCGCTACTCTTTCAGGATGGCAGGTAAGCTACTCAAACATTGATCCACATGGGAATGTCAGCTAACCGATTCATCGCTCGCTGATCTCTTCTTATCGTCCTTTCCCGATCTCCTATAGCACCACTCTACACAACCGATTCTGGGAGGTTATGGCATGGTGAGCTCTTCCTTACTACATCAGCTACTCCTGTACATTAGCTGAAGTATTTCTGAGGGTTCGCAGCTGGTCAAATTTTGCTCGTCTTCGTGGGGCTGCCAGGTTCGCTCTATCCCTTCCTGATCCTCCTTTGCTGCTCGTCGGGGTACAGAGTTGTTCAGTGCGCTAATCAAGAGGTTTGAATCCAAACAGCTCGTGGAAAGACGTGAGTAATTCCCTCTCCTCCCCTGTCCTTTCCCACTTTTCCCGCTCTCGCTGACCGCCTTGAGTCTTTCACTCTACAGACATGTCTCAAGAAGTGTTGAACGGTACCTGCGATGGCTCGGAGTAAAGACTGAAGGTACGCTCTTCTTCCTCCTGCCCCTCCCTTCTCTCTCGTTAATCCCTCCCTCGTCTCTCCAGTATTCTCACTCGGCGATCACCGACGAAGACTCCTCGGACCCTCTGCGAACCTCCCACCAGATTACTTCTCACCGGTCGATAGGAGCGACGAGACGGACGAGTTGAGACAGAGAGTGAGGTTGACTTTGGAAGAGGACGTTGCGAGGTTCTTTAAGGAGAATAGAGGGCAGGTTGCGATTTATGATGCGAACGTGAGTACTCGATTTCATCACAGTCTTCAGACGGTGACATGACTGAGTTGGTGTCATGAACTTGCAGAACGGCACGAAAGCTGCACGGATAGCTTTGAGACAGAAGTTTGAGGCACAGGGAGTCAACGTCTTCTTCATCGGTGAGTCGTTCTCGAGCTCAGTCAGCTGTCGATGCAAGCCTTAGCTGTTGAATGATCAACAGAGAATATTTGCGATCGAGATGAAATTGTTGAAGCAAACATTCGATCTGTCAAACTCAGCTCACCTGATGTATGTCTACTCTCACCTATCTCCCACATCTCCTCTACTGATCCTCGAGACGACGACAGTACCAAGGATGGAACCCTGACAAAGCAGTGAAAGATTACATGACTCGAATTGCTGAACACGCGAAACGATACGAAACGATGGAGACTTCAGGAGGACCTTTCGTCAAGATCTACAATATCGGAGAACGCCTCGTCG
>Ga0308169_10006043_pt1 | contig 10779 bp, 12 predicted proteins | sample PhyBR1_2_FD_202139 | JGI IMG/M metagenome (GOLD analysis project Ga0308169, IMG submission 202139) | Phyllosphere microbial communities from UC Gill Tract Community Farm, Albany, California, United States - DLSLSB.R1 | ecosystem: Host-associated > Plants > Phyllosphere > Unclassified | place... | reverse complement strand
AGGGGCAATCTCAGTGCCGAGTTCTTGTTCTATTCTATACAGGTTGTGGCGGTCTTCGATCTGCCTGTCAGTCGTTTCCTTGGGTAGTGGTGTCTGAAAAGAGCTTACTGTGAGGAGTGAAATGGCGAGACCAAGATGACCGAATCGACCGGATCGACCGCTGCAGTCAGCTCCATACCGCGATGTCTCACTCACATTCGGTGAAGATAGGACTCGGCCGTGCGCGGGAAGTCAAAGTTGATAACGACATTGACGGCTTGGATATCGATACCTCGAGTGAGGAGATCTTTGGTCAGCACCGCTCGTCATAGATGGGATGCGCTTGACTTACCCGAGCAGACGAGATTTCGGGTCATTCCATTTCGGAAATCATGGAAGACTCTGTTCCGATGCGCTTGTAGCATCTTGGCGTGGGAGTAGAAACAGGAGTAGCCAAGCTCGGTGATCTTCTTTGCGAGAAGCTCAACTCGGTTGGTAGAGTTGCAGAAGATGATAGATTGGTTGATTTGGAGCTAGGGTCAGCTCAGTCACGGTCACGCCGCTGCAAAAGGGCTCACTTTGGAGAAGAGGGTGTTCAAACAGTGGACTTTTTGTCGTTCTTCGACATAGGCATAGTACTGGGTAACACCCTTCAGCGTGAGCTCGTCCATGAGGTTGACCTCGAACGGCTGGACCATGTGTCGGTCCTAGTCGTCAGCTAGATCCTGGCATTTTATCATCGCATCACTGACCGAGAAATCTTTCACGACATAGGGGAAGGTAGCAGAGAACAACATGACTTGTCGTTCCTGCGGGCAGAGGGCGAGCAATTGCTCGATCACCGGTGTAAACTCTTCGCTCAACAGCTTATCCGCCTCGTCCATGACGAACATCTCACACCGCCGCAGGTCGGCGATACCCTTTCCACCGAGGTCGAGGATACGGCCGGGCGTACCGACAAGGATGTGCACTGGTTGTTGCAGCCGCATGATGTCGTCCCGGAGCGTCGTTCCTCCCGTCGTAACCATGACCTGCAATCCCTTGATATGCGAACCGAGCGTCTTGCAGACTTGTGATGTTTGAAGGGCAAGTTCACGGGTGGGGACAAGGAGGACAGCTTGGATGTGCGTGGAGTGGGTGTTGACGCGGTTGAGGGTGGGGATGATGAACGAAGCGGTCTGCCATTAGCCCGGCTCAGTGCCAAGGGTCGTCAGAAGGTACACACCTTTCCGGTACCGTTCTTTGCTCTAGCCAATATATCTCTACCGGATAGGGCCATGGGGATAGCTTGTTCCTGGATGGGTGATGGGCGCTCGAACCCGGCGGTGTAGATACCCATGAGCAGCTCCCGTTTCAGGTCGAGGTCGTCGAAAGAGGTGCCGGATGTGTTGAGCACGTCCTGGAGTCAGCCCTGATGGAAAAGCGGTCTATCCACCACTCACCTCTGTTTGCGGACGGTCATCTTTAGGCGGGGCCGTGAGGCCAATGCGGTAGTCTTGTTGTCTGATGGTGAGCTTCCGAGTGATGCAAAGAAAAGCATCACGCTCGCGCGGAACTTACGAGGAGGAGGCCATGTCGGCAAGGATAGGATGTGGCAGCTATTGGTGGGGGAAAGGAGGACTTGGTGGAGAGCTGCTGGAGCTGGCGAACGGTTGATAGGCTCCGGTCCAGTCGAGTTTGAAGCAGCGTTGTCGAGGGGAGCTAGGTTGTTTCGCCGTCAAATTTGACTCGAGTGCGATGTCGGTTGTTGCTGTTATTGGTGACAGATGATGGCGGTTGAGTTGATAATGGCCCCGCTGATTGCAAAGTGGGCTATAACAGAGTAGGAGGAAAGAGTGAAGCGAGGACCTTTGAATGACGACTGGGCGACAAGACAAGGGCACCCCCCTCCCTGTTGCGAGCATTAGGCGCGCGAGGGTTGAGCTATTGATGACGTGTTGATTTTGTGAAACGTCTGTGATAACGACGCGTCTCGGGATGTTGCACGGTTCCCGGTCTCGCGCCGCCCGTGGCCTAACATCAGGCCAGGTAGGTTGATTGACTTGGATGGCTACATCACATTCCACACAACGCCGTCATTGCTCATCATTCACACCTCTATTCGTGTCCCGAACCATCTACGACACGACTCTTATCAGCGTCGGCGTTCATCGTCGACTGCAGCCCAAGTCCTTACCACCGGTCACCCGGCATCAATTTCAGTCGTGTCAACAAACCACCACACAGACGTCCTTTGCCATCGATAGAAACCGCCCTTTCGACCCCTGATCAGGGTCGACACCGCCCAGCATGGACCCAACTCAATTCAGTCGCCGGGCGAAGAGGGATACGATGACCGACGCCGCAGCCCAGGCCGAGTTCAATGAGAAGAGGTGGGTTGACTCCATGCGTCGACGAAATCTACATTGCGACATCTAGCTGATCGCCGCTCGGGCCTCCTATCATCCACCCATACACCACCCACACCCTCCAACTCGACTCCATGGACCGTGTCATGTCTCTCAAACGGCGCTTGTCGCATCGTCCCGACCTGTCATCCCGCCCCGACGCTGCCCTTTCGCCCAACTACAGACGGGTCTGGATACCCGACGTCACGGAAGGCTTCTTGCCCGGATGGATCAAGTCGCAGGCGGGCGACGAGTCGAGTCAGGACGCCAGTGCCGAGGTGGTCGTTGCTGCGACCGGCGAAGTCAGGCAGCTGCCGCTGTATTCGCTCTCTCCTATGAATCCGCCGCAGTTCGACGGCGTGGAGGACATAGCGGACTTGACGCACTTGAATGAGGCGAGCGTGATCAACAACCTCCGGCAGCGATACGGCGCCGCCAGCATATATGTGAGTGACGCCAGGACCTCACTCGCGAAGCTCGCTGATGCCAGACATACTCGGGGTATGGTCGCTCGACCCTCCATAGCCATTCCGCTAACCCGTAGCCTGTTCCTCATCTCCCTCAACCCGTACCGCTCGTTGCCCATCTACACGTCACAGATAGTCGCCCAATACCGCACTCGCCGGCGAGAGGAGAACGTCCCCCACATTTTCGCAGTGGCCGAGCGAGCATGGCAGCAAATTGGGGAAGAGAGGGAGAGCCAGAGCATCCTCATCACGTAGGCCAAAGCCACGTCGAAGAGATCGAACGCTGACTAGCAGTGGAGAGTCTGGAGCTGGAAAGACAGAGAACACGAAGAAAGTCATTCAGTACCTCGCTGCCATCGCGTCGTCCACCGTCGAAGCCGAGTCGTCCTCATCTGCCCGTTCCCGCAGAAAGTCGATCTCTACAGCACCCTCCACCGGCTTACCACGCTCGTCCAGCTTCAAGGGCAAAGAAGTAGAAGAGATCGATTATGCCACCAATCACACCGGTCTGGGTTTGCTCGAACGGCAGATCTTGCAGGCCAACCCCATCCTTGAGGCATTCGGAAATGCACAAACCATGCGGAACAACAACTCGAGTCGATTCGGCAAGTTTATCCGGATCTTCTTTTCTCCCGCTGGAGCGATAGCGGGTGCGAACATCGACTGGTACTTGCTGGAGAAAAGTCGGGTCACAGCTCGGGCGGAAGGCGAAAGGGGCTTCCACGTGTTCTACCAGCTGTTACGAGGCGCGAAGGAGGCCAAGCTCGCAGGTGAGCACTGACCATCCGCCTTGGCCGCTGAATTGATCCCAGAACCACTACTGCTTGAAGGCGGACCGGACGACTATGATTTTTTGAAGAAAAGCAGGAGGCACATTGACGGTGTGGACGATCTCGAGGAGTGGCGGCTGTTGAAGGTAAGATCGATCGTCGGGCCTTTGCTGACTGCAGAATGCGCTGGACGTGGTCGGCTTCAGTGCCCAAGAGCAGCTTGAGCTCTTCCGCGTACCCGCTATCATTCTGCACATCGGCAACCTCCGTTTGACCGGCACTTCATCGGATCAGGCTTTCATCGCTTCGGAATCTCAATCGGTGGCGGAGAAAGTGTGCCACCTGCTTGGCATACCCGTACAGGAATTCACTAAAACGGTTACTCGACCCAAAGTCCGCGCTGGGCGTGAATGGGTCACCCAGTCAAGGACGAAGAAGCAGGCCGAGGATGAGCTGGCGGCGCTGTGCAAGTTCATGTACGAGAAGAACTTTGGGTGGATGGTCGAGCGGATCAACAAGGCCCTCGACAGGCCCAGCGCCAAGGCGTGAGTGGGGGGCCTCGGATCGTTCCGGACTGCGCTGACAGCAGTCTTTCCATCGGCGTCCTGGATATCGCCGGGTTCGAGATTTTCGTCGAGAACAGCTACGAACAGCTGCTGATCAACTTCACCAACGAGAAGTTGCAGCAGTTCTTCAACTTCCACATGTTCACCTTGGAGCAAGAAGAATACACGCGCGAAGGGATCGAGTGGGACTATGTCAACTTTGGTCTCGACTTGCAACCCACCATCGAGCTCATCGAGTCCTCGCAACCCGTCGGCATCCTCTCTACGCTGGATGAAGAGTGTATCATGCCGAAAGCGACTGATAGGACGTTCACCGAGAAGGTGCAGCAGCTGTGGGAGACGCCCAAGGGTAGCTCACCCCGACACCCCGGATCGAGCAAGTTCATCCCATCACGCCTGGCCGAGGGGTTTACGGTGCGGCATTACGCCGGCGATGTCGAATACCGCGCCAGCGGCTGGCTGGAGAAGAACAAGGACCCGATCAACGATGCTGTCGCGCGGCTTTGCGCTCAGTCCGAAGTCCCCGCTATCGCAGCTCTCTTTGCCGAGTATGCCGAGGAAGCCGCTCCCGTCGGAGTGCATCGCAAGGTCAAGCGGGGAGCGTTCCGGACTGTCGGACAGCGACACAAGGAGCAGCTCGGTCAGCTTATGGCTCAGCTGTCTAGCACGCAGCCGCACTTCGTCCGTTGTATCGTTCCCAACGCGGAAAAGAAGCCGGGGAAAGTCGACGTCAACCTTGTTCTCGATCAACTTCGATGTAACGGTGTTCTTGAGGGTATCCGTATCGCACGATTGGGTTACCCGAACCGACACTCCTTCTCCGAGTTCCGCCAGCGATACGAGGTCCTCACCCCTGGAGTCATCCCGCAGGGATACGTGGACGGGAGGAAAGCCGCTGAGAAGATCGCCGAGGCGCTCGAGCTTGACAAAGACTTTTACAAGATTGGCGCCACCAAGATTTTCTTCAAGGCTGGAGTGCTCGCCGAGCTGGAAGAGCGCCGCGACAACCTACTCACGGATCTCTTCCGCCGCTTCCAGTCCGCCGCGCGGATGCATATTGCTCGACGTCGTCTGCGCAAGCAGCTCAACCGGGCAGAGGCGATACGCACGATCCAGCGCAATGCTCGCACGTATAACGATCTGCGCGACTGGCCATGGTGGTCTCTATACACCAAGGTTCGGCCATTGCTTGCCGCCTCACAGGCCGATAGCGAGCTTGTCAAGAAGAAGGCCGAGCTGGCGATGGCCAAGGAAAGGGCGGAGCGGGACGAGCAGGAGAAGAAGAAGATGGAAGAGCTGAGGTTGATGCTCCTGGCGGAGAAGAGTAAAGTGGAGCAAGACCTTTCGTCAGAGAGGCAAGTGGGCCGCGATCGGGACGCCATGCTGGAGCGGAGCAAGCGACGCGAGGGGGACCTGCTGGAGCGGATTGGCGAGCTCGAAGCGGAGCTGGACGCCGTCGTCGCCGATCGCGAAAAGGCGCAAGTGGAGTCGGCACGTACAATGGACAAGCTGGCGCATGTGCAGCGGGAGTTTGACGCCCTGATGGAGCAGGCGACCATGCTGGAGAAACAGAGCAAGGATTGGCGTCAGCGCGAGGCGGACCTGCTGAGGGCCACAAAAGACCGTTCGTCGGCGCATTCGAAGCTGGAAGACCGGAAAGCCGAGCTGGAACGCCAAGTCGAGACGCTCAAGAGGGAGGTTGTGCAAAAGGAAGAGGCGGCGAAGAGGAGCAAAGAGCGTATGGACATGAATGTCGTCGAGCTGGAGAAACGTTTGGAGCTTGAAAAGACAAAGGCGTACGTGATGGAAGGAACTGTCGGACTTGTTCCTGCTGATACGCAGGACCACGGGTAGCTCGCAGGTTTCTGCACTCAACGACGAGCTTCGAGCGATGAAGGGTCAGCTGGACGACCTGCAAAGCGCGATCAAGAAGCAAGAAGCCACGATCTCAGCGAAAGAGCGACAAATCGCCGACCTCGAGAATGCCAAAGCGGCTAGCATCAAAGCAGCTCAAGAGGGAGATCAGGTTCGATCAACGCTACAAGTCCGCATCGATACACTGCTCGCGACTCTTGCCGACCGCGACCGAGAGAAGAAGGACGCTGGAGATGCTCGACACAAGTTGGAGAAAGAACTGGACGACCTGCGCAAAGTCATGGCGGACAAGTCGAGCGAAGACATCAAGCGCCGCGAAGCGGACAAGTCGCGTGAGGCGGAAATGGCTCGTCTGCGAGAACGGGTCTCCGCTGTCGAGAAGGCTCGGGAGGAGCAGAAGAAGGCTCATGGCGACGCAATCAACTCGCTGCGTATCACCGTGGAGGGCTTGCAAAGCAAGCACAAGGCTACGGACAAAGACCTCAAGACGGCTACTACCGCACTCAAGGCGAAGGAGGATGAAGTAGTGAAGGTGCGGGCGGAGATGGAGCGTTCAGAGGAGAAGAGACGGGTGGTGGAGAAGGAGCTGAAGAGCGTGCAGGATCACATTGCTTCCTTGGAGACGGAGTTGAGGGCGACGATACAGGCTCGCGATGTAAGTGGAGAGGCACAGACGGCCCTGAGCTGACTTGAAGGGGCTTGACGGCAAGTTGCACTCGCTGCAGGGCGAATTCGAGTCTCTCGAGGATGCCTTGCTCGTCATTGAAGAGGAGAAGGCCGATACCGTCCGCCGGATGGAAGATACAGCGCGACAGCTCATGGATGAAGCGACGAAGCGCCACCACTACGAGCAGGAGCTGCACAATGCCATTGCCGAACTCGCCTCGCACCGCGACATCGTTGCGACCGCCGAACGAGAGATGGCCAAAGCGGCGGGTGATATCAAAGCCCGCGACGCGGAGATTGCTCTGCTCCGATCGAGGGAGAACCGCACGATTGTCGAGCACGTACACGTCTTGGAACAAGCCAAGAAGGTCACGGATCGACAGCTTTCCGAGCAGGTCAAGGAAAACACCCGGCTCAACACGCATCTGAAGGCGCTCGAGGCGCAGCGAAACCGCCTTCAGCTCGATCTGGAGGATATGGGCCGCGAGCGGGATATGCTCAAGAAGGCCAAGAGCAAGGAGGCGCGATCGGCACGTGCAAGCCTGTCGCCCGAGGACAAGGATGTGGCGATGTTGCTGGAGGACGAGCGCAAAGCGCGCAAGGCGGCAGAGGCCCGGGTGGCCTCGCTCGAGCGAGACCTGCAGGATCAGCGCAAGCAGCTTTCCACATCGACATTGTCAGCAGCAAACGCGGAGCAGGCGGAGCATCGGTGGCAGAAGAAGCAGGAGGAGGTATACCGCCTCGAGGCAAATAACGAGGCCCTGGCGGAAGAGGTGGAAAGGCTGCAGCTCCAACTCCGCCGTCCGCCGTCGACACCGAAGATGGAGGGAAGTCGGGCGGAGCTGCTCCGTGGATTGCAGCAATCGCATGATGCGCTTGGACGGGACATGTCCGACCAGCTTCGCCGGCTCGATGCGCAGCCGCTCACGCCGTCTCGGAAACAGAACGTCAGCTTCGAGACGCCCGATCCGAAACGCGCGAAGCAGATGGAGATGGAGGTGAAGGCTTTGCGGCAGCAATTGCTGGATGAGCGGGAAGAGAAGGAGTTCTTGGCCCAGAGGCTGGAGGAGCTCAGCGGTGGAGCAAACACGACGGGCAAGAGGCAGTTCCCGCATGACCAGGCGGTGTTCTCGCATTTCAGGCTCAAGGCGAAATCGCTGCGCACGCAGCTTGACCAGTGAGTACGGGTGGGCTTGATCAAAAGAGGTCGTGCCGAAGGACTGCAAAGGCGTTATGGCTGACGCGCAGCTGGCTGGCGATGGAGGACCTCAACGCGGCGAACGGATCCGGAGCGGCAGGCGGCGAACTGCGACCGAGCCTTTCGGGCCAGCCGTTCCGCGATGAAGTGCAGAGCTTCAAGAAGCTCTTGAACCAGATGGACCCGGAGACAGCTACACCTTTACGATCTTGACGACATGGACGATTTGGCGGTCGAGGATGAGATGGTCACGGACTAGACAGGGGCGGTGTGTTGTGTGCTTGTACATACGGAAGAAGCTCCTCCATGCATGATGATTTGTATGATGATGGGGATAACTGCTCGATTTACATCTGAATCATGCATCCGACGAGCTGAGGGCGTGCTGCCGGCGCAAATCTTTAACAACCGAAATTCTGTTACAACGGGTTGAGCACCTTTCATCATAGGCGTCGAGTATATGGAGCTTTCCCTGGTACCCATGGGCAGTCCGACCCGCACGGATCAGTGGCGGGGCTCTTCCCAAGACCCGGGATCGACTCATATTATCCATACATGAGGGCATTTTGACAGACTCGCAGAGATATCGGACTTACAACCCCGTCTATTTGTGCCCAAGCCATGCCGCTCGGGATCTTCAGCCCGGTTGCGTAGAAGATCCTTTAGTGAGCCGTCACAAAGTTCAGGATCTGTTGGTACGCGTCATAAGCGGTCGCAGCAAAGTTGATTCCGTGCCCCGTGTCCGGGACGACGTAGACGCCGAAGTCTGAATCGGCCACGCTGGGGAACAGAGGTCGCGCGGTGTCTACCTGGGTCTGTCCGCTGCCTAGGGAAGTCACAGAGCAGTCGGACGCGCCTGATTGTCAGCTCTCCCTTTTCCATCGTCGTGCGGCGGGCGGCGCTCACAATATGGGGCGTCATCGTTACCGGTGATGACAAACGTAGGCTTGGTGTAGTTGGACCTGTCCAGGGCGATCGTGCCAGCGATGGAGTTGACCTGCCCGATGGTGTACTCGCCTTTGGTGGTCGTGAAGAGGTCCAAGGCCGCTTGCGAGTAGTTGGGATAGTGGAAGAACTCCTTCTGGTCGATCGAGACGCTGGGGGTGGACAGATAGTCGTTCCCGTAGGGGAACCGATCGGGATAGGCGACATTCGCGATGGTGCTCTCGAAGCCGGCCAGCCCAAGCGGTCCCATGGTGACGTTGTTGGAGAAGCCCGTCAATACCAGCTGGTCGAACGAGTCGGGGCTGACCGACGCGAGGCCGGTGAGGAGGTTGGAGCCGTACGAGTGGCCGACACCAACCACCGTGGAGAAGGCCGGGATGTTGGGGAACGAGCCGGACCGGAGGGTTTGGGCGATGGAGATGGATTGAGCGATCTCGTAGTAGATCTGGACGGTCTGGATCCCGTTGGGGTGCGCAGACTTGCCTACCCCCAAGCGGTCATACGAGAGAGTAGCTGCCATGAGCAGAGGCCATGGCGGCGTGGCAAGGCGGTCGGCTCACCCCATCCTGCCGCCGCAGCGCTCTCCGCAAACGAATTGTCCGTCTTCCCACTATCCATCAGCTGTGATTTGAGCATCTCAACACAAGGCATCGCTCACTCGACCAAGACGTTCCAGTACGCCGCATTGCCGACGATGCCGTGGTGCGTCTGGAACACGCCCTTCTTCTGCCCATTCTTCGGCTCACAGTACTCGAAGTACATCGAGTACGTACCCGACTGCGTCTGTTTCGGAGCGGCCATGATGTCCGCCATGACCGTCGAGCCTGCCTTGGCCTGGTCGATCTGAGCCTGCACCCACGCTTGCTGGCTGGCGGGACTGCGGGTGAGCTATGCCCGTTGACTTTGAGCGGGATGCTCCCCACTCACATTCCTCCAAGGACGCTGACCAAATCGATGTTGTCCGCCGTAGCCGTCACGTCGCTGTAAAAGTTCCAACATGTCGCCTGTGAGTCCTGGATGGCCCATCGCGGGACAAGAGCGGTTGCCGAGGCGGTACCGAGCGCGGCCAGAGTAGCGTATGTCGATGCGGGCTTCATGTTTGATGATGAGGGATTCCAGCGCCATCACTCTTCCCGCCTTATATCCCGTCCACCATGTCACTTTGCCCGGTCCGTACCAAACGCCGGTTGGCTCGTAGCTGACCTTGCATGGTAAATGGGTATCACGCCCCGACGTCACCGGTTCGACTCAGTGACCCATGTGTGCGCGGATCGATGGGGTTCAACCCTCAAGGGGCGACAGGCAAGGCATCCATGGTCTCGTTTCGAGGCCGCTACTTTTATGTAGCGTAATGATCTCGTACAAACAGATACCGGATGACGGCGTAACCCGATCGACGAGGAGGTGACTCCCTTCGCCCCTCGTGGATGATGACATTTACTCCGCACCGAGTCGTAGTGCCGGGTTCGGCGTCGGCGTGGGGGCACCGCGCCGACGGGACAACAGATGCCGTCGCTGGTATATGCGCCAATGGCGAAAGAAGCAAGTCTACGGGTTGTACGTAAGAAACCCGGGGACCGACACGCCGTGGCACGAGTACAAACCCCGGCTTCCATCATGACGCAGTCATCACTCGCCTAGTCGTGATCTTTCGCACATCCCCAGAGACAAGATTCGGGGAGATCACGCTTCTTCGTTGTCCTCCTCGTCGCCCTCATCTAGGGGCAGCCGGTCTGGCTTCGAGGTTTCCTCGAGATCTTCATTGTGCCTGTTGCGCCAAGCAGCCCCGCCCTGCGAAGGTGCCAAGTCAAGACTGTGGAAGTCTGAATCACTGGACCTATGAATGAGACCCCGCGGCGGCGAGCGAGGAGCAAGCCGTCTTCATTACCTGCTGACCTCATGCCACCGCTTTGACCGCCGATTTGC
>Ga0308169_10006042_pt1 | contig 10779 bp, 18 predicted proteins | sample PhyBR1_2_FD_202139 | JGI IMG/M metagenome (GOLD analysis project Ga0308169, IMG submission 202139) | Phyllosphere microbial communities from UC Gill Tract Community Farm, Albany, California, United States - DLSLSB.R1 | ecosystem: Host-associated > Plants > Phyllosphere > Unclassified | place... | reverse complement strand
CGAGTGGATCGACGGATGATGACGACCACGAAGATGGAGACGATGATGATGGTGATACCCTGCAGGGCGGCACCCGAGAGGAAGATCAGCCCCGAGGTCTGACATCAGCGAATACACAACGTGGCGGATCCAGCGATCCGGGTAACCTACGCCAAGGGTGAACATCGGCGTGTCGCCTGTGATCTCCGCAGACTTGGCCGCGGCGACGAAGTACTGCCCTCCGATCTGCAAGGCCACCCAGACTGTATCGAGGACGACAAACACTGGGGTCAGCCGCGACGATTGCTCGAGGACGGAAGGAGGAACGCACAGGTCAGGAGGGAACGGGGACGCATGGGCGAGAGACGTCGGCCTTCGGGCGTGTACTTGATCACTCGCTGGATGGACTTGTACAGGGCGGCGGTGATGAGGACCGTGGCGACTTGGATGAGATAGATCCCGATCAGGAATGCCATGCCCTGAGATGAGCGAGATGCCTGCCGCATGAGTGTGAGAATCAGTGCTCACGTTGAAAGGGTGGCCATGGGAGTACAAGCGGGCACCATATCCGAGGGCTTCGGTGATGGCAGCGAAGAAGAACAGGCCGTGGCTGGCGTCAACTTTGGCAAGGCGAGGTGCCGGAATGTGGCGAGACCATCGAGGCCGGATCTTGGGGGAACCAACTCACACCGATCGAGTCCCGCGCTTCTTGAATAGGTAGAACAAGTGGGGAGCGGAGATGGCGGCGAAGGTGATAATCCCGACGATGCCCATCGCGAGGGAAGGGACGTAGCCGTACTCCCACAGTGCGGCATTCCCGGAAGCGGGCTCGGCAACCGTAGGTCCGTTATACCCCATCTACGAGTGAGTGTGCGTTCAGAGTGACCTGGAAGGTGCCGACGTACGGTGGATGATGGTGTAGCTGTTGTGAGAGGTAGCTGTCAGTGATGGGGTCGGTAGGAGGGGTGAAAGAACTCGAGGCTGGGCGACAAGACGACCGATCTGACGGCATATAAACCCCACTTGTGCTAAGAAGCCCCACCGTTGCCCGGAGACATGTTGTCCAAGGTGGGGCAAGGGCGTGTACCGTTCCCGTTGCGGATTGACGATGCTTTGATCGTGCCTCCCGAACCATGAGGCAAATGCCAATTTTTGCGCTCAAAGTTTGCGATCCGACTGACACAAAGACAGGCACTCGGTGGTGCTGCCGTGGCGCCATGGAAAGGCATGCCTAAAACGAGTTTGGGGGTCCTTTGGGATCGGTTCAACCAAACGACGGGACTTGGCCAGGGCCTCGCACTGACGCGCACCAGCTCCTCCGGCGGATAGGGCCCTGCTTTCTGATGATGGCTGAGTCCGGACATTGGGAGCCTTGAGGGGGGCACGGAATCATGGAGTGGACACGACAGTGAGGCGTACCGAAGGTAAAGTCGGGAGCTCGATTGGACGGGCGCGAGGGCGGGGTCTTCAGCCAGATAGACGAAGCTGGGGAAATTGAGCGCGTTAGTGATGTGCCTGTCTGTGTGTTGGGGCCGGGCCATCGCATCGGACCAGGGTTAGTCGGCATTCGGATCGAGTATGTCAACTCGACGACACGCGTATGACACACGGATGTGCGTTTGGCCCCTCTGACCCGCCGATCCCGCTGCAGATCGTGTGGCCATTTGTAGCGTCGTCACTCGCCTCATTGCGCGTGACTCACTCCACCCTTTGCCAACTGTCGAGCGACTCTGTATCGTTCAAAGCCATGCCTGCGAGACTGCGTATTGTTGCGATGGGGTCGGCAGGTCAGCTCCTAACAAGAGGCAAGGGGCAAAGTCAACCATGACCGCAAGGCATGCCCGCTTCCGAAGCGGAAATCGATGTCAGCTTGCATGAGGACGATCAATGCATGCGCTCGCGCTCTGTAACATCATGCTTGCGGAGCTCTTGATGCCAGCATATCGTCGAGCTCTGCAAAGTCAGCTTTGGCAAAGATTTGGGGAAACAGACGCACCTTTATCAAGATCCTCCCGTCCCCGTCTTTCCCGCCGTTGACCCCTCGGCCGCCTCTCGCCTCGCTCCCTCGGCTCCATGTCCATATCCATATCAACATCCATCTGATCCCCTTCTGCGCCAGTCCGCCTCTGTGCCATCCTCTCCAGTTCCTGATCCAGATCCTCAGCCGTCCGCCGTCCGCCCCTGCCTCCCCGCCGATCATCTCCTCGCGGTGGCCGCGCATAGGGCTGCGCCCGTTCTCTGCCTATCCGCCTGGCAAAATCTCTCCCCTCGCCCGCACCCCGGCCTGACCAGCTCAAAACATCATCCCTCTCGCGCTCGCGTTCCCGCTCGAATCCTCTCGAGGCGTTGGCGCGTTCTTTGCCAGCTTGTCGGCCATGGCGCTGATACCACTCCGACTGCTTGGCATCCCGCCTGAGCTGGCTATCGGCTTCCGTCGCATACCGGACCACGATTCTCGCATGAGGGTCCACGCCGGGCAAGAGTCCAAAGTCCTCAACTGTGTCCGATGTCAAGGCGGGGAGGTCAAATCGGCCGCCTGTATCGCTAAAGTTCCCTCTGCCGCGTTTGCGTATACCCGTAGATCCCTCCACGGCGGGTTTGTCTCCACTGAGCAGTTCCTCGCCAGCCTTCGACAAGGAAGGATCTGGCGGGGCTTGCGGGAGGAGCGATATGGGAATAGAGTGTGCCGAGCGCTCCATCAATGGGTCGTCGCCTTCTGCGGGGTCGAAGCCGACTTTGGCGATGAGCGACAGGCCAAGCAATGCGGCAGGGGCGTCTCGGAAGATGAGCAGCAGGGTTTCGTCGTTGAGCCATTCGATTCCTGCGATCAATCTACGTCGGAAAGAGTTGATGATCCGAAGCCACGCTCACCCAGGATGTCCGCGCCAAGGCCAGTGGACCAGGTGAATACCTTTGATGTTGACAGGTGCTTGATGTTGTCTGAACGAATAAAGAGCGCGTTGGGTCGGATGGGTGACGGACTCTCGGCTGATGCGGCCACTGATGTCAGTGACGATCCAGTTGAAACACTCGTCAAGCTCACGCAGCCAATCTGTCGGGTCGTGTTGGTCCAGCTGGGCAGCAAGGTTAGCGATCCGCTGAGATCAGCTACGCCAGTTGGGCCGGACTCGTCAGACTCACAGGGTCGCCTCGTATCCTTTCCTTCCCGTCGACCAAGACGATGGCGGGGCTTTCGTCCAGCAGATACACCTTGCCCTTGCTCATTCGACCCATGAGGCTTTGGACGTGGTCCGGCATAGGTTGACCGGCCGGGACGTAGTCGTCGAGCGCCATGTCGAGCGCCGACGGCTCGGTCAAGGCAGTTTCGAGCGCCGGAGTCTCTGGCTGAGGTGAAGGTGTGCGATCGTATGGCAGTCCTGACATGATGAGTGATGCTGTCGTGGATACATCCTCAGCGAAGTGTACAACTATTTGGGCGCTGCGAGGACAAAGGGGAGGGGGTATGTTTTCCCACGGTGTGATCGACTGGGTCGGTCGGTTATGCCCGAGGGGGCTGCCCGCTGGTGAGTGGGGATGATGATGCTGTGCGTGTACGACGCTCCGCTCACGACGATCACCTGCTGCATACTTGCTCAAAAGCTCCACCATATCCAACCCCACAACCCCCCGCCTCCGTCGCATCTTTCATCCCAGTCACCATCGACAAGGCGGTAGACACCGTCGACCAACCTCTCTCGACCGTTGGAACCACCTGAAACACCACAACAAGCGATCCGAGCTATCCGACCGCCCCTCCCACCATCTTGCCATCCGTATAACCAGGCTCCTTTCTGTTCTTCCACTTGCATCAGATACATCGCCCACTGCTTCTATAAATATCTCGTGAGTGAGCAATCAACTTTGCTATCGTACAACCTCCGCGCTCTCCGCCATGGCCCGTTCCCTCGTGCCCGAGCTGACGCTCCACAGCTACCATGTCCTTCTTCCGCCGCAACAAAGACGCCCCACTCATCCCGCCCGTGGCGGCTCCATCTCCTGCTGCCGAGCCTAAGGCCGACCCGTACGCTCAGCAAGCCTCTTCCAACCGTTTCGGCGGGGGGTATGGCGGCGGTGACCCATACGCGCGCACGGCCACCCCTCAGAATGATCCAAACGCGCGCGGCGGGGGAGGAAACCCCTACGCCAAAGACGCGGTGAACCCCGCTGACGCGGCGAGGAACGAGCTCTTTGCGGGATTCGCGGCGCCGGAGAAGCCGGCGAAGACCCGGGAATATGGATATGAGGGCCGGGAGAACGAGGAGGACTTTGACGAGGATGATGAGATTGAGGGGATCAAGCAGGAGATGAGGGGCATCAAGCAGGAGTCGCTGGCTAGTACGAGGTGCGCCGACCGGTACCTTGCGACAAGACCATGCTGATTGCAGGAACGCGTTGCGACTCGCTCGCGAAGCGGAGGAGAATGCGCGGGGCACGGTCGCCAAGCTCGCTGATCAGTCCGGTGAGCATCGCGTCGAGGTCGGTGGCCGCGCACGGCTGACACCCCAGAGCGGATTGCAAACTCGGAGCGATACCTCGACATGGCCAAGGCGAACAACCAGCGTGCCGAGGACAAGGCTGCCGAGCTGAAGCAGCTCAACAAGAGTATCTTCCGTCCCGTCATCGTCTGGAACAAGGTGCGTGGACATCGATACATGCGGCTGGTCGCATCGCTAACCCGCAGGATGCCAAGCGGCAAGCACAAGAGGACAGAATCACTGAGCGGCATGCGATGGAACGCATCGACCGGGCCAAAGCTCTGAACGACGTGACGGACACTCGTAAACGTCTAGGAAACGCGGCCAACCCCGCTCCATACGGTAGCACCGCTGACGCAATGCCTGTGGCCGGCGCGCAAAAGGCCAAGCAGGAAGCGAAGAAGCGGTACCAGTTCGAGGCGACCGGATCGGACGACGAGCTCGAGGACGAGCTGGATGATAATCTCAACGAGACGTACGAGGTCACCAAGCGGCTCAAGAACCTCGCGGTGGCCATGGGCGATGAGGTGCAGGGCCAGAACTCGAGGTTGACGCGCGTGACGGACAAGACGGAGAACCTCGAGTTTGCCGTGATGAAGAACACGGAGAGGCTCAAGCGGATCAGGTAGATGGGCGACTCAACACGACGCGTATGTATTTGTACCAACGTGCCCTAGTATGCAGTATGCCCTGGTGCGGTCGTGCCTGCATGGCAGTAGGTCGTGGTTCAAGACAGGGCAGATGCATGTAAGACGACGCAGGTGTGTTCGGTTACGGTATGACGAGTGCTCTGCACGCCGGTGGAGGTCAGTCCTACCTCGCCATGTGTGAGGCATTTCCCCAGGCGCTGTTTACAGAAGAATCATCAATCATCACTCACCCTCCTTTCCACACACCACCCACTCCTTACCCTCGCAGTCGCCTCGCGCACAATCCCAGGACATAGTCTCGCTTTCCTTTCGACATATTCCATCAACCGTTTACTGATCACACCGAGCCCCAGACACCCCGCTCCCGCTCACTCATCATGGCCGAGGACCCGCCAGACCTCCCGCCGCCGGCGGATCAAGCTCCCAACGCTGATGCGCCGCCTCCGACATACGCAGTGCAAGAGCCTCAGATCCTCATAGCCCCTCTGCCCGACTCGCCGAGCTTCTTCTGGGGCCGTACAGTCCAAGGCGAGGTGTTTGTCAAGGGACTCGGTTCGACCGACAACTCGTCCTCCGCCGTGCAGTCATTGTGAGCGAGCAGCGATTGTCCGGCATGCGCAGCTGGAGCTGACGCCAGAACGGTGCTGTTGACCCTGACCGACATGTATCCGAACCACCTGACCCTCCCTATCCGCACGTTCGACGTGCAGACAATTTACCCCCCTTCACTCACCACATCCTCCTCGTCGCGTCCCAACTTCCCGTCCATCAACCGTTTCAAGATCGCTCTGCCGCCCACCGGACCCGTCCCAGGCACGCTCAACTTGTCAAGCAGTAATCGCGGCGAGGTCAGATGGGCCTTGACCGTCACTCTCACGCTTACTTCCGGGTCGGTCGTCACCGAGACGGTACCCGTGGACGGCACGCCCACCGAAGTGGATCCCGCAGGCGACGTGACACTCGGTGCCGACGACGAAAGTGCCAAGGAGGTGGAGGAAGTTCTGGAGAAATCGGGCGTGCGATGTAGGATGTTGCTCGACACTGCGCGGCCGCGCCTGGGCAGTCTGTTGAGGCTGGGCGTGGAGGTGCGCCCAATGGAGAGGAGGAAGACGGGCGTTGCGGGTCTGTCGGCGCAGCCCAATCCGGCGCATACGTTGCGACCGCTGCGGCGGGTACGAGTGGAGATGTTTCGAAGGGTTCGATTGCCCGCTCAGAACGCAAGTGCGTCGTCCTCGTCCTCGGCAACGCCGCAAGACGGACCCCAACACCTCAGCCTGCTCTATGCCTCGGGCAAATCGCTGCGGTATCCGGGCACAAGTACGACGATCCCACCTCTGCGTGTGCTATTCACATTACCGACAAGACAGCTGGGCTCGGTGGCCGATAACACTTGGGGGGAGATCACGCAGTCGACGCCATATCATAACGTCTCGTTTTTCATCCGCGCCACGATCGGCTTCGGTGGGGGGGAGGCGGGACCGACGGAGGAGAATGCGTGGACCATGGAACGGGACATCGAGCTCCGCCCGAAGAAGTGGAAGGAGCCGAGACAGGTGCTCCTGGTGCGAGGGCAGGCACCCGCACTGGGTCACCAGGGCGATTCCGATGGCGCCGGAATGACGGATGAGGAGATACAACAGGCGTACAGGATCAAGGGGATGGATATTGTCGGCAACGAAGGGACACATCGCATGGACCGGTGCGCCGACCTGCCGCCGCCTTTCGACGGGCCTGGTCCTTCTCAAAGTGCGGGGGAAAGCGAAGCCGCAGATGGAGATCTGCCCACTTTCCTCGAGAGTGAGGCGCAGGCGAGAGCAGGAGAGGCCCCGCTGCCCAGCGATGTGATCATGAGCGAACGGCTTGTGCCGGTCGACTTCGAGTCGGAAGAGGACCGAAATGTGACGGTCGGAAGGAGGGGTAGCCTTGGCGGGGAGCTGGGAACGTGGATCGAGGTGAGTCATGCATGCTGGCAGGTCGCAAGTGGCCGATGACAGTACGATGGCTACGAGATGTTCTCGGTTGCGCCGCCCAGTGTATCGGCCAGCTTTGGCGCTGCGGGAGTGATGGATCCGCCGCAGGAGGGCGATGACGACCATAATGTCGTGGGCGGGATGATGGGCCGGCTGGGCATCGACGGGGGGTCCCAGACGGGTCGGGATTTGATCGAGAGCTTGGGCCTGGGCGAGGGCAGCCGCGTAGTGGATTTGCAGGTGAGTTGCGAGTGAGATCATGTTGGCACAAGGTGGCAGCATTGACGCTCAGGACGACCTCCCGCCAGGTATCGATGAGCCGTCACTGCCTGCCCTTCCCAGCTTCGGCGGAGCATTCACCCCGCCGCGCGGCGCATCAACGCATCAGCCAGATCAGCCGCCTCCGAGCTTCGCTGCGTCCGAAGCGGCTGTCGCGCAACGACGCGCATCAATGTCGACGCAGCTGCAGTCGACGCAGCTGCACTCGGCGCATCCAGGTCGAACGCAACAGCATCAACATCAGCAGGCGCCGTCGCCGCATGTGGCGAGCATAGAAACGATGAGCCTTCCAATGGTTCCGCATGGCTCACCGGGCCAAGGAGAGACGGAGGGAGAGGCTCCGCCCGGGTACTTTGGTAATGGCGGTCAGAACGCGGGGCCGCCGGCGTACAGCTAGACTTTCGCTCACAGTGTATGATGCCTGTATCGTGACGATCTAATCCAACACGCAACGCGACCCCGCACTCGGTGCATTGTAGACAACATGCATGTTAACCCACCACAAAGTCTTAATCGCCCAGCTGGACTGAGAGTCGCCTCTGGGCCCATGACTCATCAGGAACATCCGCATGGTACCGCCGCGCTATATTAAGCCATGGGATATCGGTATTTACCCATTTTGGGTCCGGCCCTAATCACGTCCCTCACCATGCCCGAGAGGCTCCTCTGACGAGTCGACGTGCTCTGCTCCATCGTTATCCATATCGCTTCTACGAGCTATCAACTTGCGCGTCAGACATAACCTCTACGCCATGGCCGAGAGCAATGCGGCGCAAAGCGAAGTGAAGAAGAAACGGCGTGAGTCTCAAGCCGGGCAGCTCTGCGTTCGCCGGCGGCGTACTGGTGACCGCCGCCGGTCCGACGAGACCTGCCGACTGTGGAACACTACGCCAGCTGACAAACAGGCCAAAACGTCGCCTGTGACTCGTGCAAGTTCAGAAGGATCAAATGCGACCTGTCCGAGCTGCTCGTGTCGGACCAAGCTGGGGCTGGCGGCAGCAATGGCGTGTCACTCCCGCTCCCGCAGCTCGTTCGAGATCATCCCGAGGTGGAGTGTACAAACTGCAAGAACAAGGGGGTGAAATGCACGACGGAGCAGATCCTGAATCCGGCGAAGCCGAACAAGGGGGGGAAACGGATAGAAGAGGCGCGGAAACGGTTTGGCGGGATCGGGGCGGAAGGGAGCAGCAGTGACGGGACACCGGCTGGAGAGGGTGGGGACTCGCTGGGGGGAGAGAGCCTAAGTGCGACGAGGTCGCAGACGGCAGAACCAAGTCTGGACGAGAACGTGGGCGAGCTGGACTGGGGAGCGTTCTTGGATATGCCGGGGATGGACGTCCTGCTCGCCGGCTTGGACACGACGGGTGCTTCAACGTCCGCGGCACCGGCAACGGCACAGCCCCCCTCACTCGACTCGACGCTTGACTTGTCGACTTTCTCGTTTCCTACCGAGCATGATCTGCCGGGGATGCCCTGGGAGACGGCGGGCACGGACACAGCTCCGTCACAGCGCCCGCCAGCCCAGGCCGACGGGCTCGGCCTTCCGGTTCCGGACGACGCCGACTCCCACTTCAACTTCACCCACGACAACCCTGTGCCCCTCTTTGCTCTGTCCGAAGCCTCGGCGTCGATCGTGTCCTCGCCGGGGCCTTGTTCCAGCGGCCAAGGACAAAGCCGTGCCGCCAGCCGGACACCCGACATCGTGGACGCAAGCAAGTCACCCTTCTTCCATGCCGGTCTCGTCAGCGCGCTCGGGCAGAAGGACTTTGAAGCCTTCGGCATCTGGAGTCAGCTTCACCCCGGCGCCAAAGCTGGAGTCAGTCCATCTCCCGAACAACGACGGCGCACTCTAGGACCGAGGTTCCAAACGGCCTCGCCGGGATCCTCGCCTGGCCTGGACGGGCACGTCACGGCCACGCCGGGCCTCGCACCGGCTCTGCCCCGCTCGTTCAAGTTCGACGGAGGACCTACTAAGTTCATCCCGTATGATGCCACACCCGCCGAGATTCTCGATTCGCAGGCCAAGGTCTTCACGAATAAGGTCTCGAACACGGTCTCGAATACGAGTACGGCGCTCAATCCGCATGCAACGTACCGCCCCCAGGCGAAACAAAGCCCGCTATCGATGTACTTCCAGCCGGGTCAGAACCTGATCCCCACCGGCAGGGAGACGAGTCTGGCACCGGCGCGCAAGAGGCAACGGTCGGAGTATTGCCCTTCGTCCGACAGCGAGGACCCATGGAAGCTCTGGTCGGAGAATGGGGATGAGCTTGTGCGCTGGGGACGGAGGGAGGTCGTGCAGCAGCGACTGGCGGATCGGGCGTTAGGCGGCGAGCTGAGCAAACACTTGGTCATGTCGTACTTTCACTGTGTGCATCCGTCCTTTCCGGTGAGTGACTGGCGAGGTGCAGGGATAGACAGGGTGCTTCAGCTGACTGTGCAGGCACTCAGCCCGGAAGGCTTTTACCTTGAGTGGGAGCGAGCTGGGAAGGTATCGGAACGGATGACCCCGGCGCAAGAGGCGCTTTGTGCGGTGATGGAGGCGTGGGGAGCGAGGTACTCTGATTCGCCGGTCGTGCTGGGCTTGAGCCCGAGTCGAGCCAGTATGGCTCCGAAGGGTGCGTGCGGGATCGAATGAAGAGCGTGGGCCGTGACTGACTTGCAGTCATACAGGCAAACGGTACTGTAAGCACGATTTGACCTTGGACTGAGTAGGAAACAGCTCTGATTACAGCTCGCACCGGGCAATCAGGCCCGAGCGCATTGGGGCAAGGCCCGACTAGCGGTGTGCAACGCCCTGGCAGACCGCGCGCGACGGTTGATCGACAACAACGCTCTGCTGCGCACACCAACCGTGACGGGTCTGCAGGCGCTATTGCTGTACAATCAGCTTCTGCACCTGACGGATCAGCGCAGTCGTGCCGCCGGCCAGTTTATGGAGAGTGGGTCGGACATGCTATATCCTCAACGACCGCGCTGAAGGACAGACCAGATGATACACGCCTCTATCATCGAGCAGATGAAGCTATTGCAGCTGATGTGGGACTCGACTGGCGAGATACCGGTCGAAGATGGGGAGCTGCCGGTCACGGTCGGACAGAACCGGATGAAGCAGCGGTGAGCTGAGCATCACATCACAGCTGCGTTCGGACTTTTGCTGACTTTTTAGGAGGATCTTCTGGACGGTTCTCGTTTCGGATGCGTTCAACGCTGCAGCTTCTGGAGACCTGCCCAAGATGTGTGTGCTGGGTCCCTGCTCGGAGGTGCGAGGCCGAAGCTGATGAGATGCAGTGCCGACGAGGAACTCGATTCCGTGGCGCAGTGGCTCGCACAAGTCGAGGCGAAGCTGCCTCTATCGACGTTCAAGACCCTGGCTGTGAGTCCCGAGGACTTGTTGCATGTGGCAAGGCTCATGGTAGTTCTTCA
>Ga0308169_10006040_pt1 | contig 10782 bp, 10 predicted proteins | sample PhyBR1_2_FD_202139 | JGI IMG/M metagenome (GOLD analysis project Ga0308169, IMG submission 202139) | Phyllosphere microbial communities from UC Gill Tract Community Farm, Albany, California, United States - DLSLSB.R1 | ecosystem: Host-associated > Plants > Phyllosphere > Unclassified | place... | reverse complement strand
AAGATAGGTTTTTAGGTCGATTTGGTGAGATAATTTACTTTTGCTAGTTGCTTTACGAGTTAGTCGTTTTTTTGCTTCTTATTTGTATTTTACAAAAATTTCATCATTTTCTGGCCATTGTTAGAAATAATAGTTCATATCTAAGGTTTCTTTATACTCTTGATATCATCTTTAAAAGAGATTTTATCATGTGTAAGCTTTTTGAAATCAATTCGACATTATAGAATGTTCTATCACAAAATTTAGAAAAAAAAGAATTTTAAATAAGATTTTGTTTTTTTTTTGAAACTGCAAGGCATATTTCTGATTTTTTGAATTCTGCCAATAATTTGCATTTTTAGAATATCTCACAAGGTTATTTATTCTATGTCTGTTATTTTGTCAAAGATTGTTTTTCTCCTTTTTTTGGTTAAACATAAAAAGTACTTGAAAGATTAGCTTTTGAATCTTAAATCAAGGCTCATCAGTTTGGTCTATTTGTAGGTTTGTAGATAAAATCTCGTTGGCATTCTCAGGCACCTGAACACTGCTTTGAATCAGATTAAGCGGCATTCCGTAGTATGATTTGAAGATTTCTATAAAAATGTAGCTGTTGAAAATTTCTATGACAATGAAAAAATATGAAAAAACTATCATTGCTGCTTCTTGCGATCTAAAAAAGGGGTCTTTAAACATTTGTATGCCGTATAGAATGATAAAAAGGCTTATTAGAATAGCAGGAAAGAAGTCATCCTTAAAATTAACGATTTTCATTTTTTTCCTAAATTCGCCTTTCCATGCATGGCCTTTTAACTTTTTGTATTCAGCTATAAATGATCTGTTGTAGATGGCACAGAAGTAAGAATGCGAGCGATCTTCTTCAAAGGGTGTAACAACTTCTGGATCCCAAATGCCTTTTAAGGGACGATAAATAATTGAATCGAATTTGGAAGAGATGTAAAATAATACTTTTGTAGCTGCGAATGCTCTTAAGTTGAAGAACATGGCAACAAAGTCCAAGCATCTGAAAGGGATGAAGCCTGGAATAAAGATATTCATAAAATGTACAGTAAATGCCGATCTGCTTGAGAACGATGGCACATTGAGCAAATATATCATATAAATAGAAAAGAGAGCTATTTGAAATACGGAAGTAGGCTTTAAATCTAAGAATCTTAGGATGGTACAGTCGATGAATACTATGCCCAGCTGGAAAACGAGTATAGAAAAGAACTTAGGAGACATGTGCCAGAATTTATCTGTGAACTCGCCTGCGAGCTTATATGGGAGAGAATTGTGATTTTTAATTGTATCATATATTTTGTGGATGGAATACAAGGATATTAAACAAGAGATTGGCCATTTATAATGTGCAAACTCACTCGAACCAAAATAAAAATACGATGCAAAAGGGAGGACAACGTTAGTAGCTATCTTCATAAAAAAAGGCTGAGTTATGTAGAGAGAAGTAAAAAGAGTGGATAAAAGGATAGAAAATAGACTTACAAGAAAGAAGGAAGTTAGAAGTATGTGAAAAACACTCAAGGTCTTGGCATCTTCGTCGGCGCATATGGCTTTAAATCGTTCTAAAACCTCTACAGGAGTCATGGGGAACTTTGGTGACTCTGAAGAGGAGCTTAAGATTCTAGTAATAGTAACCATTGATAAGAGTCCAAATGAATCCTCAAAAATTCGAATCATGTATGACTTCATGTTCTGCATGGGCTAATGAAAATTGAAATTTAAATATGCTCCTTAAATCAATTAAGGGGAAGATGGTTGACTGATGTCATTTTATAACCTAACTTGTGACAACATGATGGGCATTTTAGTTAATGACATATCCACAGCACCAAGTAATTGATCTCAGAAGCACTTGGTTAACCGTTAGATTGTATTCAAATGTGAAATGCCACTTATGTTTGAATATTTGTAAAAATCAACATTACAGATGCAGAGCATCTCAATCTTCTTAGATTTCTGACGCACTTCGTGCCTCATTTTGACCTTTCCAAAGTTTCCCATTAGACAGATGCTTTTTGAAGGTCAGGAAATACAATTAAGCTGGAGACAATCTAAAAGTGGTATTTATTAAGAATAGTGCCACTATCAAATATGAAAAAAAAGAATTCTTTGCGAGTTTAAGCCTTCAAGCAAAAAATTTCAGACATTCTTTTTAAAGGCGAAAAATTTTTGCCTGCAATGGCGGATATAAAATTTAAAAAATCAGAGAGCCAGCACATTCTCAAAAACCATGGGCTTATAGACACAATAATAGACAAAGCAAAGCTCAAACACACTGATATAGCTCTTGAGGTCGGTGCTGGGACCGGTGTAATAACAATGAAGCTTCTACAGAAGGCACAAAAAGTAATTGCTTATGAGTCTGATAAAAAGTTAGCCAAAGAGCTGATGAACAAAGTCAATAGGACTCCTGACCTGAAGAAGAAATTGAGCTTGGTCGTGGGCGATGCACTGATGCAGGATTTTCCTCATTTTGACGTCTGCATTTCAAATATACCATTTAATATCAGCTGTCCAGTCATTATGAAGCTTCTGACATACAATTTTAAGTCGGCTTTCATACTGGTTCAAAAGGAGTTTGGAGACAGAATGACAGCAAATCCAGGATCTGAAAACTACAGCAGGCTGTCTGTGATGTGTCAATTTGTAGGACAGGTGGAGCAAGTCATGAAGGTCTCGAAAAACAGCTTTATTCCAGCACCGAAGGTTGACACTTGTTTTATGAAAATCGAGGCTAGAACACCCAGGCCACCAATCAATATCGAAGAGTTTGATTCTTTGCTTAAAATATGTTTTGGCAGAAAAAACAAGACGCTTTCTGCCAATCTGAAGTCTTCTCCTCTTCAAAATAAGATTAAGAACCTGCCTGAATACAGTCAAGCCAATCCTGACCACATAATTGATAAGATTGTTGAAAAACTGAACTTTGAGGATATGAGAACAGCTAAGATGAATATAGAAGATTTTTTATCGCTTTTGCTTGAATTTAAAAGAGTAGGAATACACTTTGACTCATAAAAATAAGCTTTTATGTTGCAGTCTGGGGAAAGATTGCAGACATTAAACAATTTAACCTTATTTACTATTTTTACAGCCAATATCATTGTTTAAATTTTTTATTTTGTGTCATCATTCATTCAAACATTTTTCTCAATGTTTTGAGTTCCTTTTTGCTTGCAGGGTTACCGTTGTGAGTTTTTGGCGACTGATCCATCTTGTTGCATTCAATCACAAGCTGATTTTGGAATATTCTCAAAATTGGAGTGTCTGTGCTCGTTTTTAAACTTTTAATAATGAAAATATTATTTGTGGCATAAATGTAATGATGGGGATTCCCGGCCTTAATAAAACTTGCGGTGCAGTTTTTATCTGGTTTGTCGTGAGTGCACTGGGTTATTTCGCATTGCCCACTAAAGTCATTCGGCAATGTGTGTGACTTATTGAGCTCGTAAACACATTTAGTCATGAGCAGCTTTGGCTCTGACTTAAAAAGATCTTTGATAGTAGAAAACTTGATATTGTGCTTGTTTGCAATGTTGATAAACGAGTTGTCTATGAGAATCTGGTATGGCACTCGAAAATCGTTGTATTTCAAAACTTTTAGCCATTTTTTTGATTTTTTAGCAATATCTTGTCTCATTGTGGCTAAAATTTGCAGCAAATTAAAAAAAGAGCATTGTTGTTTTTATACTCACAAGTGGCAATACTGTTTTAAAATACCTTGCTGGACTAAACTCAAACAAAGACTGAAAAAGTTTATTGATTTTGCTATATTTCTGTTTTGCAAATTAAACCTATGTTATAAATCATAATATGAGTATTTAATTAACACTGCACATATACAACAACTTATACTAAAAAGTTATACTAAAGAGTAATGTTTGGCAAAAAGCAAATTTCTTTGCATTTATGAGCGCATTCAACAGAAACTTATCTCAATCATCAGAAGAACTGCTATTACAGCAGTTTACCTTAATTTTGCCTAGTTTCTCCACCATTCCGCAGGACACACAGACCTGATCACTAGAAGAAGTCGGATGCTGGCATTTGGTACATTTTTTCACGAGGAGATGTGTGCTGGACTCCTGTGAGTACAATTCACCACTGTTGATAATATTTTGTATTATCTTTGAATCTAGCCGCTCTAAATCTTTCACTAGGTACCTTGTGTCTCCTCTTGAGGCTCCTGGAGCATATGTGCATTCCGTTGAAAAGTATCTGAGCTTCTTGAAATAGGCATAGAACACTATTTCCTTCTGATAGGTGTATTTGAAAGGCTTGCATCTTGAAAATGAGAGGTGTCTCGCGCTTTCATCTTCAGAATCCAGATGCTCCTTCGTTTTGCTCAGCGTACACCGTCTTAGCCTGGAAATGTCTCCACGGATAAAGTTTAAAATAACTGTCTCTGCCATGTCATCTGCATTATGGCCAGTGACGATACAATCAACAGACATATGTCTGGCAGCTTCTTCTAGTGCCTGTCTTCTAAACACACCACAATATGTGCAGTTTCCCTTTTTTCCTATCTTCTCTACCACCTCATCCATCGTTAGGCCAAAGATATCCTTGTAGCTCACAATTCTCAGTTCTAATCCCAAGTCCTTCTGGTTCTCCATAACTGTCTCAATTGATCTATCCCTGTATCCCCTTATGCCCTCATCTACACAGAGCAAAACAAGGCTAATGCCATAATCATACTTCTTATTCAGTTTGTTCAACACGTATGCAAGCACAGTACTGTCCTTTCCGCCACTTATTCCTATACCGACTCTGGATCCTCGGTCAAACATTTTAGTTGAGACTATAAGATCATTAATTTCATTCTCAAACAGCTCATAAAAGCATGCCTTACAAACTTTCATCTTGTCTTTCGGGCGAACAATAACGGCCTTTTCTTTCTTGCAGTTTTCGCATGCCATCCGCTACGGCTTGACAAAATTTTATAAAAGCTGAAATATGTTTAAATAAAAGCTGAAGTATTTAAATTTGGAAATGGAAGAATCCCAAATAAATCGCCTATCTTAACTTTGGAAATTAAAAACAGGCAAGCCTGTCATTGCAAACTCGGCGCATTCGATATTTTTGTGTTTTAGCATTCAAAAATAGCAAATACCTAAGCTTCCCAGTTTTTACTATTTATTCAATGGATACTCCGAGAATTTTATTTTCGTACGATCAAAATCCCCAAAAATGATGGACGCAAACAATAGCAAAATTGTTCTCAAAGCCTTGCTCCTAAGAATAATCTTGATTGGATTTTATCTTCTTGCAATGAGAAGAATTTCCCTATTAACAAGATGTGCAAGAGATCTGATAGATCACCCTTATCTACTATCCATAATTCTATCAGAGTGCAAATTACAAGTAAAACTACGATATACTGTTTTAAAGCCATTCCTGCTAATACTAGCATTTATTAAACTAACTCTTCCAATTTTCAAGACTCTGGTCCGCGATGTGACTTTTAATTCTGTTTTCTGGGTCTTTTCCTTGTCTCAAATAATCTTCTGCTTGGACTCTGTAAAATCTTCAATATTGAATGCAAACAAAACAAAAAGAAAGTTTAAGCGTTCTGATGTCATTCCCCTTGAAGAAGGCATTCTCATACCATTGAAACACGAATGCAATGGCATTATGGGGAATATCGCTGCAATTGTGGGATCAATGGCTACCATGTTGGTGCTAGAAAGCGAATTGGAGATGCTTGTACTTCAGGCCATCGGATTTTTAATGTACATTTTTTTTCCTGTGCATCTTGAAAGAAAGCTGGTCCACATTGTTCACTTTAAGCTCATCTGTTTTACTGCCTCTTTTCTGATTTTTGCCTTTATTGATGATTTTAGAGTATTTCTTGTATTTTTGTACCTGATCAGCGCTGTTTCTGTCTCAATACAAACCATAATAAAAATTGTAGAGTAGAGAGTGGACAATGTTATCTTAAGTATTTAGATTATACAATAATTATGTAAGTCAATAAGATCATTTGTGTTAATCTGTGATCTGCTTGTTTTAGACAAACTTTTACCTCAAAAACACAAAAAAATGATTCAATTTCCAGGGATTATCTTCACAAACAAAGCTTGTACAATTAAATAAAACAACAATTATAACTTTATTATACTGCCATTTTCATTGCAATTTTTTCGTGGGGATTGTAATTTTCCAAAATAAAATCTTCAAACCTAAAATCTTCGATATTTTTATATTCTTTTTCAGCTAGCCTAAGACTGGGAAAATCCCTAGGTTCTCTCTCAATCTGCATTTTCAAGCTATCAACATGATTTGAATAAACATGAGCATCCCCGATAAAATGAATAAATTCATAAGGTTTAAGACCAGCTACCTTGGCAACCATAATCGTCAATAAAGAATAGCTGCAAATGTTAAAGGGAACGCCAAGACCCATGTCTGCAGAGCGCTGATAGAGTATACAAGTAAGATTCTCTCCATCAGATAGAAACTGAAATAAGCAGTGGCAAGGCGGAAGGGCCATTTCTTTCAGTTGCGAAGGGTTCCATGCCACAACAAGCATCCTCCTGCTTGTTGGATCTGTTTTCAGGGTATCAATAACATTCTGAAGCTGATCAATTCCCTGTCCCTTATAGCTGTCATTGCATGTGTAGTAATTTGCACCGTAATGGCGCCATTGGAATCCGTATATTGGCCCCAGGTCATCCTCCTCGCGTTGGATATCGTTCATTTCAAAGAATTCTTTGGTGCTGTTCCCAGTCCAGATATTAATCTTTTTTTCTTTTAGAAGCTTGTTGTCCGTTTGGGCACGAATAAAAAATAACAGCTCTTCTAGCACTGCTCTGAAGGCTACAGATTTTGTTGTTAGCAAGGGCAATTTACCGTTTTCAAGGCTGAACCTCATGGATGCACCAAAGAGCGCACATGTCCCTGTTTTTGTTCTGTCGTTTCGTCTTGCGCCCTTCTCAATGCATCTTTTTACAAGCTCCAAGTATTGCTGCTCTTCTGCGTTTGGCATTTTAGGATTATAAATATAAAATTAATAAGCATAAAAATTAAGCTTAATTACGCCTTTCTCATTCAATTTACTAAACTGGTATTTAGGGCTGTCCTAAGGCAGAATCAAAAATGCAGACCTTGTTTATTGTAAAATATTAAACAAATCTCTCCTGTCAAATATTTGCATAAAGCCAAAAATATTTAACAAATGCTTTTATTTTGTCCCTCATTCAATGGCACAACAAGCAACAGCTGATGAAGAAAAGGATCTGGGAATAATAATGAGTTATGGGAAAAACTTCTACAGCGATGATATAAAAACATTGGAGGTCGAGATAGCATCTATATTTGACCATATAAATTTGAAACTGGGGACAAGAGAAGTTGAGACAGGATTGGCTCCTCCCTCTAAATGGGATTTGATGGGGGACAAGCAGAAGACTCAAACAGACCAGACTTTACAGGTTGCACGAGTGGTTGACATTTTAGAGGGATACACTGAGCCAAGGTACATGATAAGTATCCGACAGATGGCTAAGTTTATTGCAGGAAAATCGAAGAAGCTAGAAGCAAGCGAGATTCAAAAGGGGATGCGTGTAGGTGTGGATAGAGTGAAATATAATGTCATACTGCCTCTTCCTAGAAAGATAGATGCGTCTGTGACTCTGATGCAGGTAGAAGAGAAGCCTGAAATTACATATAATGATATCGGTGGATGCAAGGAGGAAATTGAGAAGATAAAAGAGGTTGTTGAGGAGCCGCTGCTAAATCCTGAGAAGTTCATCAATTTGGGGATTGATCCACCAAAGGGTGTGCTTTTGTATGGGCCGCCAGGAACAGGCAAGACTCTAATAGCAAGAGCAGTGGCCAACCGGACAGAGGCCTGTTTTATCAAGGTTATTGGCAGTGAGTTGGTTCAGAAGTATGTAGGAGAAGGTGCTAGAATGGTCAGGGAGATCTTTGCTCTTGCAAGATCCAAAAAGGCCTGCATAATATTTTTTGATGAAGTTGATGCTTTTGGTGGCACTAGGTTTGGAGATGGAGAGGACAATGAGGTCCAGAGAACAATGCTTGAGCTTATCAATCAGCTGGATGGCTTTGATAACAGGGGAAACATCAAGGTTTTGATGGCAACCAACAGACCAGACACTCTCGATCCAGCCTTGTTAAGACCAGGAAGGCTGGATCGTAAAATAGAGTTTGGGCTGCCAGATCTTGCCGGCAGAACAAGGATCCTGGAAATAAATGCCAGAGTTATGAGTGTTGAAAAGAATATAAGGTTTGAGCTGATATCACGGCTGTGTAATGGTGCGACTGGCGCGGAGTTGCGCTCAGTCTGCATTGAAGCTGGAATGTTTGCCATACGCGATAGGAGAAAGATAGCCACAGAGAATGATTTTTTTAAAGCTGTTGATAAGGTTATCAAAGAAGGTTCAAAGTTCTCTTCAACTCCAAGATATTTGACATACAATTAAATGCTTTATAATAAAATTTCATTGCAAAAAACCTTGTTAAAGTTCTATTTTTCGTATTTTATGAGGTATTCTGTTATAATAGCAGCAATGCCTACACTTTGCTGATCAAGAAAACTGACCTTCAATGCTGTCTTGATGTTGTAAATATGTAATTTACTATTTTTTACAAATTATTTATTTTACCTCTTTTGGCTGATCATTTTCAATTTTAATAGGTAAAATTTAATCTCAAGCAATACCAATTCTTGTGAAAGAAGATTAAATCATGTAAATGTGATTGAAATACTAAATTATTTAATTTCTCTGTCTCCTCTTTCTATATTAAAAGCTTCTGTCGTCGCAGGGAATGATTCTGAAAACGTAATTTTCCACATTTGCCATCGGCTCTTCTATTAAAATTGCATCACAAACCTCTGTGTTCTGATTGAAGTTCGACTTGGAAAGCACAAAAGCCATTCTATTCACTATTTTTATCAGATGTCTTTTGTTGTTTATTATTATTACACTAAACTTGTTATTGATCGGTGCATTAGTCTTGCAAACTCTTAATTCACTTGATTTATTTGATGCACATATGCTTCTTCCGTCGATTGACAAAGAGTTGTCCCGTATGTTGATCTTTTGATAGTTGGATCTCGGATTAAACTTTTCAAAACCAACTTTGTCGTCTTTGATTGCTAGAGCTAACTTTCCATCGTAGGAAAGAATGTAATAGTACGAATAGGCAAAACAATATGTTAGAAACATTATCAAAACCATTGTTTTGGTTACCCCATCTAATTTATTTTTAAAGTTAAACTGAAACATATGATAGAATTATAAAACTAATGGATTCCAATACTGTAAATTTTGCACAAAAATTTGTAATTTATCAGTTGCCTCAATCTTTTTGTTTCATTATCAAGTGGATTGGCAAGTAGCGCCAGTATTTTTTACGTATACAAATATCAAAATCTTCATATCACACGAAATTTAGTTTTAATAATCTAAGGCCACTTCTTTTTGCAATTCTACATTGGTTTATTCTCTGCTTCAATGGAATTAAACACAACGTCATTGTTTTCTGCCAATAGTATCTTGTCTTCTGATTTAAGAGTATCTTTCAGGCCGTTTATAAACAGCCGTAAAATATTGTCCTCAATCCCATCCGCAATTTCTGCGATTCCCTTGACGATCTCGCCATCGAACCCAATTTCTTTGCCCAAAAGATCTATTATCCCCAGAAGAGTCGAATTCACTGATCTCAACGAGTCCATTTCTTGTATCATCATGCTTTCTTTCATAGTTTTAGAAGTTCCCATTATCTTTTGGTTAAAAATGTCATTCCTTTTCTTTCCCCGCTCAAGATTCTTAATCTTTGTATTGTATTTTCTCAGATTGCTTCTCTTCTCTGCTTCAAGAAATTCCGCTTTTTTTTGTGTTTTCTCCAATTTATCTGCCAATGACTTTGCTTCTCGCTCTCTCTGAAAGACTTTGGTTTCTAACGATGTTATTTCCGAGTGTAAGCTGGAGTTGACTGCTCTTATAATTTTAATTTCATCTATGAGCTGATCTATCCGAGAGGATTTATTCAAGTCTGCCCCTTGTACCATTTTAGGACATCTTTCATATTCAAATATAAAAACATGCTTACATGTAAATAGAAACGGCAAATAAAACAAAAAGAAGTTTTTAAATACTTTTATGAGGACAATCTTAACTGACTCAATTTATTTATAAATTTTGGCATACAGTGCAAAATATGATATAAACATTTCTTTCTTTACTTTCTAACTCTATTCAAGCCTATTTCCAACTTTCTTTTAACGCTATTAGCTCTTCGCTCTCTTTTTCTTGTTTGTGAGAGCATGCATCTTCTGAATGGTATTTTTGGATGATGAACATCCGCTTTTAAGAACTTTAGTTGCTTTCTCTTAAAATTTATTCTTTCTCTAGGATCTTTTATTTCTTCCACAAATTCTTGGACTTCATTACAGACTCTTTCTATTTCTTTCTTAATTCGACTTCTTGTCATTCTTGAGGTGAATTTTTGAACTTGGAAAAATTTTAATTTTATGACATTTGAAATTCTAACAAGTTTACAAAAAACTATTTCAAATAAACTCTCAGATACAAGAAATGAATATTACAAAATTAACAATTTATGCCGTAAAACGTAATCTATAATCATTTCAGAAGATCAATAAACATAAAAGTTTAACTACGCTGAAAAATTACTTATTTATAAATTGTAAAAATTTTAAACAAAAGACTAAACTTGAACCTGAATTTGAGCAATAATCAAAAAAAAATAGAAATTTAATTTTGTAAAATTTTTATGATATCAGTTAACCTG
>Ga0308169_10006039_pt1 | contig 10786 bp, 9 predicted proteins | sample PhyBR1_2_FD_202139 | JGI IMG/M metagenome (GOLD analysis project Ga0308169, IMG submission 202139) | Phyllosphere microbial communities from UC Gill Tract Community Farm, Albany, California, United States - DLSLSB.R1 | ecosystem: Host-associated > Plants > Phyllosphere > Unclassified | place... | reverse complement strand
CTCGTGACCGTCGTGTTCATCTGCGGCTACTGCGACAAGAACGTGCCGCAGCGCGTCGAGAAGCTCGCGACGAGGTTCACGCTGTTCTTCGTGCCGCTGTTCACCGTCCGATCGCGGTACACGAACCGGTGCAGCAACTGCGGGGGGCTCACCGACCTCACGCGCGAGCAGGCCGATCGCGCGGTCGCCCGCCAGGGCTGAGTGGTCGGAAGGCGCCCTCCGGTTCTTGCGGAGGGGCGTGTTCCGACCACCGTGCTGGGTGGGGTTTCGGTGCGGGCGCAGGGTGGGCGGAAGGTGCCCTCCGGTTCTTGCGGAGGGGCGTGTTCGGACCACCGTGCGAGGTCGGGAGGTGGTGCGGCCACATGACCCGCGCCTCCTGGGTCCGGCCGACCTGCGCCTCCCGGGGTCACTCGTCGAAGACGACGCCCTTCTGCAGCACGAAGCAGCCCCACGGGGCCGGGTCGAGCACGTGCACCACGGCGAACGCCCCGCGGGCGCGCTCGTAGAAGTCGAGCCGCGGGATGACGCCCCACTCGAGCGGCTCCGGGTGCGCTGCGCGGGCGATGTCGAGCACGGCGTCCTGCTCGGCGGTGGTGACGGCCGGATCGCCGTCGACCTCCATGCGCTCGAGGGGCGTGTCGACGAACTCGTCGAGGGGGAACACGCCGAGCAGCGCCCCGATCACCCGCGACATCGTCGCCTCGCCCACCCGCACCACGGGGAGCCCCGTCGACGCTGCGGGGAAGTTGCGGTCGACGACCAGCAGCTGATCGCCGTGGCCCATGTCGTCCAGGAGGTGCAGCAGCGCGCCTCCCAGGATCGGATCGATGCCCTTGAGCATGCGTCCTCCTCGTGTCGATGGCGCGGGGTCGCCGTCGACGCCGCTGCCGTCGCCCAGGCTAGCGACGTGGGGGCGCCGGGCGCGTCGCCCGGGGCGTCGAGTGCGTCGCGCCGGGGCGCCGAGCGCACTGTTCGGGCATCGAGTGGTCGGAAGATGCTCGTACGAGCGCGATAAAGAGCATCTTCTGACCACTCGATGCTCTCGGCTGAGCGCGGGGGCGGCGAGACGCACGCCCCGACCCCGACCCCCGACCCGCGACCCCCGACCCCGACCCCGAGCCGGCGTCAGCGGCGTCCGCGCCAGAGCAGCCAGACGAAGTACGGCGTCCCGATCACGGCGGTCAGCAGCCCCGCGCCGAGCTGGGCGGGTGCGATCGCGGTGCGTCCGAGCACGTCGGCCAGCCCCACGAGCAGGGCGCCGAGCAGCACGGCGACCGGCACGACGCGGGCGCTCCGGCGTCCGACCAGCGCGCGGGCCGCGTGCGGTGCGACGAGGCCGACGAAGCCGACGACGCCGACCGCCGAGACGGCCGTCGCGGTCAGCAGCACGGCCAGCGACAGGAACACCAGGCGCGACCGCGACAGCGACACCCCGAGGAGGCGCGGCGTGTCGTCGTCGATCCCCACGAGGTCCAGGCTGCGGCGACGTCCGGCCACGACGACGAGCGCCAGCACCAGGGCCACCGCGACGGGCGCCGAGTCGGGGAGCGTGCGGCCGTACGTCGATCCCGACAGCCAGGTGAGCGCCTTGGCCCCGTTGAACGGGTCGGTCAGGACGATCAGGAGGCTGATGGAGGCGGTGGTCGCCGTCGCGACGCCGATCCCGATCAGCACGAGGCGGTTCTGGGCGAAGCCGCTGCGCGCCGCGAGTCCGAAGACGATCAGCGAGGCGAGCACGGCGCCGGCGAACGCGGCGGCGGCGACGCTCCAGCCCGTGGCGGCGGGCACCGTGGTCACGAGCAGCACGGCGCCGAGTCCGGCCCCGCCGGTCACGCCGATGATGCCGGGCTCGGCCAACGGGTTGCGGGTCGCCCCCTGCACGAGCGAGCCGGCCAGGGCGAGAGCGGCCCCGGCGGAGACGGCCGCGACCACGCGCGGCACACGGGTGTCGAGCACGTAGCTGACGATCGGGCCCGACCGGCCCCCGACCCAGTTGACGACGTCGCCCAGCAGCAGCTTCGTGTCGCCGAGCAGCACCGAGCCGACGACGACGCCGAGCAGCGCGGCCGCGACGACGACCACCGTCACGACGTACCGGCGGCGCGACACGATCGGGTGGCGTTCGACCGGCGTCGCCCCGGCGTGGTCGCGGGCGCGGAACGCCAGCACGACGAGGAACACCGCGCCGAGCAGCGAGGTCACGAGGCCCGTGGGCACCTGCACCGAGGCCTCGGCTCCGACCAGCGCCCGCAGCAGCACGTCGGCGCCGAGCACGAGCCCGGCCCCGGCGAGCCCTGCGAGCGGCATCAGCACGACCGAGCGCCGGACGGCGGGGACGACCCGCCGCATCAGTCGCACCAGGGCGGGAGCGCACAGTCCGACGAAGCCGATCGGCCCGGCGAGGGTCACGGCGGCGGCCGAGAGCAGCACGGCGGCCAGCACCGCGACCACGCGCGTGGTGCGGACGTCGACCCCGACGCTGCGCGCCGCGTCGTCGCCGAGGGCGAGCGCGTCGATGCGGGTCGAGCAGAGCAGCAGCACGACGAGGCCGACCACGACGACGGGCGTCAGCTGGGCGACGCCCGCGAAGCCGTTCTGCGAGATGCTGCCCTGCCCCCACTGGTACAGGCCGACGGTCTGCTGCGGGAACAGCAGGAGCAGCGCGCTCGTCACCGAGGCGAGCCCCAGGGCGAGGGCGCTGCCCGCCAGCACGAGACGCACGGTGCCCGACCCGAGCCCCGACAGGGCCAGCACGACGGCGGCCGCCGCGAGACCGCCGGCGAAGGCGACGCCCGACGAGGCCAGCAGCGGCAGCGTCAGACCGGTCACCGCGGCGACGGCCAGCGCCGCGGCGGCGCCCGCGTTGACGGCGAGCGTGTCGGGCGATGCGAGCACGTTGCGGCTGATCTGCTGCAGCGCGGCCCCGGCCGCACCGAGGGCGATCCCGACGACGAGACCGGCGACCATGCGGGGGAGGCGCGATGCGACCACCACGGACGCGTCACCCGCCGTCGCGGTCCCCGTCAGGGCCTGCCACACCTGGCGGGGCCCCACGTCGGCGGTGCCCTGCGTGACGTCGACGAGGGCGAGGAGCACGACGACGGCGACCAGCGCGATCGTCACCCCGACCGACCGAGGGGTGAGCCGGCGGGGCGCGGCGACCCGCGCCTCCTGCGCTCGCTCGGTGCGTCCCTGCCGGGACGGCGGGACGGGATCGGTCGGGGTGACGATCGTGGTCACGGTCGGTGCGCCTGCCGTCGGGTCAGTCGGTCAGGGTCGAGACGACGGCGTCGACGTAGGCCGTCATCGCGGCCGGTCCGCCGAACATCCAGATGCCGTCGGGCAGACGGTCCACGTCGCCCGACTCGACGAAGGGCAGCGACTTCCACACGGCGTTGTCGCCGAGCACGTCGGCGAACGGGTCGTCGCCGTCGACCTCGTTCGTGATGTAGAGGAACCGCGTGTCGTCGGGCAGCTGCGTGAGGCCCTCGACGTCGGTCGCGGCGAGGCCGTAGGCGGGATCGCCCTCGACGGTCCAGGCGTTGGTGAGACCGAGCTCCTCGGTGACGTCGCCGACGAGCGAGCCGGCGGCGTAGGGGCGGATGCCCACCTGGCCGGCGTCGACGTAGCCGTCGGCGAAGGCGACGTCGGTGCCCTCGAGCCCGGCGTCGGCGATGGCCTGCCTGCCGTCGGCCAGGGCGTCGTCGAAGGCCTGCTTGACCTCGGTCGCCTGGTCCTCGGTGCCCGTCGCCTTCGCGATGAGGTCGAGGTTGTCGGTCGCGTTCTCGATCTGACGCGAGGCGTCGGCCGAGGTGATCTGCAGCACGGGGGCGATCTCGCGCAGCTGCGTGACGGCGTCGGCCGGCAGGTCGGTGGTCGCGACGATCAGGTCGGGGGTCAGCGAGGCGACGGTGTCGAGGCTCGGCTCGCCCCGCGTGCCGATGTCGGCCGGGTCGTTGGTCAGCGGCACGGACGCGCCCCAGGCCTGGTAGCCCGCGACGTCGGCCACGCCGACCGGGTCGACGCCGAGGGCGACGAGGTCCTCGACGACGTTCCACTCGGTGCCGACGACCTTCGTGGCCGGACCGTCGAGGGTGATCTCGGCTCCGGTGGCGTCGGTGAGGCTGATGGGGCCGCTCGAGGCGGAGGTCGAGCCGGAGCCCTCGCCCTCGGCGTCGGTGGCCTCGGTGGTGCCGCACCCGGCGAGGGTGAGGGCTGCGGCGGCGGCGACGGCCGCGGCCGTCAGGAGTCGTCGTCTGGTGTTCACGGGTGGAGCCTCTCGGTTCTGGTGTGGTGCCGGCCGATCGCGCGGGTGCGCAGGTGGCCGGTCGTGGGGTCGGTGTCGACGTCGATGCGGATGCCCCAGACGTCGCTCAGGAGGCGCGGTGTCAGCACGGCCGACGGCTCGCCCTCGGCGACGATGCGACCCTCGCTGAGCACGACGATGCGATCCGCGAGGGCGGCCGCCTGGTCGAGGTCGTGGAGCACGACGCCGACGGCGATGCGCCGGTCGTCGGCGAGCTCGCGCACGAGGTCGAGCAGCTCGACCTGGTAGCGGAGGTCGAGGTAGGTGGTCGGCTCGTCGAGCAGCAGCACGCCGGTGTCCTGCGCGAGGCAGCTGGCGAGCCAGACCCGCTGCAGCTGGCCGCCGGAGAGCTGGTCGACGCCGCGCCCCGCGAGCTGCGCGACGCCCGTCAGATCGAGGGCGCGGTCGACCGCGACGGAGCCGTCGGCGTCGCCCCGGCCCCAGCGGCCGCGGTGCGGGTGGCGGCCGAACTCGACGACGTCGCGCACGGTGAGGCCGCTCGGCGTGGGGCGGCCCTGCGTGAGCATGGCGACGCGGCGCGCGAAGTCGCGGGGCGAGAGCGCGAGGGCGTCGGTCTCGGAGTCGCGGGTGTCGGCGCGGGGTGCGCCGGTGGTCGTGCCGGAGCCGGAGCCGTCGCCGTCGCCGAGCGAGAGGGAGCCCGTCCGGGCCTGCTGGAGGCGCGCGAGGGTCCGCAGGAGGGTCGACTTCCCGCTGCCGTTGGGTCCGATCAGCGCGGTGACGCATCCGGGCCGGAGCTCGAGCAGCGCGTCGTGGACGACGTCGACGCCGTCGTAGGCGATCGAGACGCCGTCGGCCCGGAGGGCGGGGGCGGCCGTCGTGCCGGTCGGGGGATGGGGGCTCACGGTCGCTTAGGTTAGCCTAACCTCACTGCAGAGCGCGACCCGGGTCTCTCGAGATCGAACGAGGCCCCGTCCGGAGCCGGCGCGCGCACCGGCTCCGGAGTCCCGACGCGACGACGGGCCGGCTCCGCCCGCCGTGCCGATGACCCGGGGTGCGGCGCCGGCCCGTCGGGCTGGTGCTCGTGGTGCTGGTGCTCGTACTGCTGGTGCTGCGGTGCCGGTGAGGCCTAGCCGCAGGTGTACGTGATGCCGTCGACGACGTGGGTGCCCGGTCCGAGATCGGCGCAGGCGGAGATCACCGCGGTGATCGACACGGCGAAGACGATGATGCCGACGATCGTGATGATGATCACGACGATCGAGATGATGATGCCGGCCAGCGAGAGCCCGCGGGGCTGACCCGCACGACCGAACCGCTTGTACGAGATGATGTTGAGCACGAGGCCGACGATCGCGAGCAGTCCGAAGAACGACAGCACGAAACCGGTGATGGCCATGGCCTTCGACGGCGGCTTCGAGCCGTCGGCGTTCTGGTTCGGACCGGGGTCGTACGACTGCGGAGCCGATCCGTACGACTGCTGCGCGCCTCCCTGGCCCGGGTAGCCCGGCTGACCGCCGTAGCTCGGCTGGTTGGGCTGGTTCGGCTGGTTCGGGTTGTTGTCGTTGGTCATGCGCGGTTCCCCTCGGTTCGCGGTCGTTCCGCTCAGCCTAGGGTGCGGGGGCCTCCGGGGACCGGGCGGGATCCACGCTGCGGCGGAGTCGGGCTCGTCGGCCGGAGCCGGGGTCCGTCGCCCGCGGCTCTACGATGAGACGGTGACCCTGGCCTCCAGCCCCCGCGAACCCGAAGGGCGACACCGCCCGCCCCTCCACCTGCCCCACTACCGGGCGCCCTTCGTCGAGGCCATGCGCCGTTTCGTCCTCAAGTACGCGACGTTCTCGGGCCGCGCAGGCCGCGCCGAGTACTGGTGGGTGGGGCTCGTCCAGTTCCTGCTGCCGTTCGTCATCCAGGGCGTCACGGGCGTGCTGACCGGCGACTGGAGCGAGGTCGACGGCCAGTCCCTCTCGAGCGCCCCGAACGTGGTGCTGTTCGTCATCTACCTGGCGACCGCCGTCCCCACCCTGGCTCTCACCTGGCGGCGTCTGCACGACGTCAACCGCAGCGGGCTCTGGACGTTCGTCATCCTCGTGCCGTTCCTCGGCTGGATCGCGTTCCTCGCGTTCCTGCTGCTGGGCCCCCGCCCCGAGGGCGCCCGCTTCGACCGCTCGCCCGTCGTCACCTCGTACTGACGCCGCCGCTCAGACCGCCGCGGGGTCGAGGTTCAGCGTCGTGCCCTCGAACAGGCGCTGGTCGTCGCCCAGCACCTGGAGCCCGGCGTTGAGGTAGATCAGAGCCGCGACCGAGATGTCGAAGCGGGCCGCGACCTCGGCGATCGTGTCGTTCGGGGCGACGACGTAGCGGCGGGGTGCGCCGGAGTCCGTCGTCGAGCTGACCTGCCCGGCCGCCAGCGACGCGGGGCCCGAGTCGACCGGAGCGATGTTCGTCTCGCGGGGCGGGATGCTCCAGGCGACCGACGACACGGCCAGCACCTTGTCGGGTCCGATCTCGAGCGGCACCCCGTCGGCGCTCGGCGCCGACGAGTAGGTGACGATCGTTCCGAGGTACGACGGCTGGCTCGTGCCGAGCGCGACCCGGCCCGACGCGGGCGAGGTCGTGGGGCCCCCGAGCAGCACCGAGCCGACGCCGTACGACGTCATCCCGTCGCCCACCGACGGCGCGATGTCGATGAGGGTGACCGAGACCGGCACGGGCAGGGTCGACGTGAACCCCGAGTACTCGATGTCGTAGCCGTCGGACCCGTCGGCCACCACGCGGTAGTGGAACGCCACGCTGCCGAGCGGCGAGCGGACGTCGCTCTCGCTCACGACCGTCCCCGCGGGCACCGTCGCCACCGACGGCGCCGGCAGCGCGGCGTCGGCCGGCGCGGCCGTGGCCGCCTGCTGCGTCGGCTCGCCGGAGGGCGTCGGCGTGGGGGTCGGGGTGGGCGTGCTGCTGGGGCCGCCCTGCCCCGCGCCCGGGCGCGCCGAGGCGGAGATCGTGGCGGGGGCCGGTCCGGCCGTCGTCTCGTCGCCGCGGAGCCCGAGGGCGTCGCCGAAGATCACGAAGGAGGCGCCGATCACCGTGGCGACCGCGACCGAGACCGCGATGATGGGCACGACGGCCCCGCCGCGCTTCTCGTCACGACGCTCCGCCCGTCGCTCGCCGCGTCGTCGGGCACCCGCCGCCGGCTCGACCCGAGCGGCCTCGAGCCAGTCGTCGACGCTGTGCTCGGCCGTGCTCGCGGTGCTCGCGGTGCCGGCGGTGCTCGCGGTGCCGTCGGCCGTGCCGTCCGCCGTGCCGTCCTCGGCACCGCTCCGGTCGTCCCCTGCGTCGCGTTCGTCGTCGGTCATGCCATCCCCGTGTGTGATCGTCTCTCCGAAGCCGGAGCTCCCCCGACGATGATCCTAGGGCGGGTCGGAGTAGTGTGCCGCCGCCGACGACGGACGGGGTACGAGGTGCCGACCAGAGGCTGGGAATCGTGCGCGTGTCCCGGCCCGCGTGCCTGGAATGGATCCCTGCCACACAGATCCCGAGGACACCATGAGCACCGCGCACCCCGCCGCCGCACCCGCCGCCACGACCACCACCCCGACCGAGCGCATCACCCGGGCCGCCGCCGATCTCTTCGGCTGGGACGATCTCCACCCCGCGCAGCTCGAGGCCATCGAGTCGGTCGTCGCCGGCCGCGACACGCTCGCCGTCATGCCGACCGGGTTCGGCAAGTCCGCGATCTACCAGGTCGCCGGCGCCGTGCTCGACGGCCCGACCGTCGTCGTGTCGCCCCTCATCGCCCTCCAGGCCGACCAGGTCGCCGGTCTCATCGGCCGCCCCGACGCCCCGCCCGCCGCCGACATCAACTCCGGTCACACCGACGCCGAGAACGAGGCGAGCTGGGATCGTCTGGCTGCGGGCGAGGTCACCTACCTCTTCCTCGCCCCCGAGCAGCTCGCCCGCGACGAGACCGTCGACCGGCTGCGCGACGCCGACGTCGCGCTCGTCGTCGTCGACGAGGCCCACTGCGTGTCGTCGTGGGGTCACGACTTCCGGCCCGACTACCTGCACCTCGGCGAGATCGTCGAGCGTCTCGGCCGCCCGCCGGTGCTGGCGCTGACGGCGACCGGGTCGGTGCCCGTGCGCGACGAGATCGTCGAACGGCTCCGACTCGACGACCCTCTGGTGCTCAGTCGCGGCTTCGACCGGGCGAACCTCGCCCTCGAGGTCGTCCGCCACGAGGACGACGACGAGAAGGTGCGCGCCGTCGTCGACCAGATCGCCGACTCCGCGATCCCCGCCATCGTCTACGTGGCGACGCACCGCGAGACCGAGTCGTACACGGAGGCGATCTCCGAGCGCTGCCCCGACCGCACCGTCGTCGGATACCACGGCGGGCAGCGCGCCGCAGAGCGGGGCCGGCTGCACGAGCGGTTCCACGCCGGCGAGGTCGACGTCGTCGTGGCCACGAGCGCGTTCGGCATGGGGATCGACAAGCCCGACGTGCGCGTCGTGGTCCACGCCGACGTGCCCGAGTCGCTCGACGCCTACTACCAGGAGATCGGTCGGGCCGGGCGCGACGGCGAGCCCGCGATCGCGACGCTGCACTACCGGCCCGAGGACCTCTCGCTGCGGTCGTTCTTCGCCTCGGGTCTGCCCGGCCGGGCCGACCTCCGCGACGTCTTCACGGCCCTCTCGGCCGCTGGCCGACCGGTGACGCGGGCCGAGGTCGCCGGGCAGCTCTCGCTCGGCAGCCGCACGGTGTCGCGCCTCATCGATCTGCTGCTCGAGGCGGGTGCGCTGACCGAGTCGGCCGACGGCTTCGAGCCGGTCGCCGGGCTCGAGGCGGCCGACGCCGCGGCGTCGGCCCGGGAGGTGGCTCAGACGCGCGAGCGGGTCTCGTCGTCGCGCATCGAGATGATGCGCACCTACGCCGAGACGACCGGCTGCCGACGACGGTTCCTGCTCGGCTACTTCGGCGAGGACTCGCCCGAGCGGTGCGGAAACTGCGATCTCTGCAGCGCCGCGAGCGACCGGGTCGAGGAGGCGCGCTCGGGAGGCGACGAGGCGCACCCGGCCGACACCGCGCCTCCCGCGTTCGCCACCGACGCTCGCGTCGTGCACGCGACCTGGGGCGAGGGCACGGTCATGAGCACCGACGACGACCGCATGACCGTCTTCTTCGAGCGCGAGGGCTACAAGGTGCTCGCGGTCGCCGACGTGCTCGACCGCGGGCTGCTCACCCCGGCCTGACCGGCCCGGGTCCGACCGGCTCAGGTCCGATCGACCCCGACCCCGACCTCGGTCTCGGCCTCCGCCGAGCGGGACGGCCGGCCGGGGAAGCCGAACGAGTGCAGGCCGTACTCGTCGCTGAGCACCCGGCTGAGGGCCTCGCCGCGGACGCTCGTGCCGAGCTCGTCGAGAGGCGGACTCACGATCGCCGCGCCGAGCCGGTTCGGGGCGGACAGCACGATCGCGCCCGAGACGCTGGACTTCGCGGGCACGCCCACCGCGCGCATCCACCGGCCCGAGCCGTCGTAGACGCCGCAGGTCGCCATCACCGACACGACGTCCCGCGCGATCGCGGCCGAGACGACCTGCTCGCCGGTGACGGGGTTGCGTCCGCCGAACGCGAGGGTCGCGCCCATCACGGCCAGGGCGGTCGCGTCGACCATGACGGAGCAGGCGCGGGCGTAGACGGCGACGGCCTCGTCGGCCGTCTGGTCGAGCGTCCCCTCTGATCGCATGAGATGCGCCAGGGCGTGGTTGCGGTCGCCGTGCAGCTGCTCGCTCTCGCTGATCTCGCGGTCGACGTCGAGGTCTCGCCCGGCGAAGGCGCTCAGGCCGGCGGTGATCCGGCGGGAGCGGGCGTCGCCCGAGTCCCCGTCGACGAGGTTGGCGGTGAGAAGGGCTCCGGCGTTCACCATGGGGTTCGGCGGCCGCCCCGTGTGGCTCTCGAGCTTGAGGGCGTCGAAGGCCTCACCGGTCGGCTCGATGCCCACCTGGTCGAGCGCCTCGCCGCCGGTGTCGGCCAGAGCCAGCGCGAACAGGAACGGCTTGACCGCGGATTGGATCGAGAAGAGATGATCCGCGTCGCCCGAGGCGGCCATCTCGCCGTCGGGATGGACCACGGCGACCCCGAACAGCTCGGGGTCGGCGTCGGCGAGCTGGGGGATGCTGTCGTCCACCGCGCCTCCTCGGGTCGACAGGACGGAGGCGCGGAGGGCATCGAGGGACGGCATGCCTCCCAGCCTGACAGGCGCTACGGCGTCGAGACCGAGGCGAACCAGTCGGCGTACCGCGTGTTCACGGCCATGCGGCGGGTCTCGTCGGGCGCGTCGTCATCCCACCAGACCGGCCCGCGCTCGCCGAGCGACGTCTTCGCCGCGTCGACGCGCTGACGTGCGCGCTCGACGGCGTCCGCGTCGTCGTGGCCGAGTGCCGTCTTCTTGGCGCGCCGCGCCTCCATCAGCTCGTGGACGAGCTCGGCCCGTCGGTCGTCGGTCACCGAGGGGTCCGCCCGTCGCCAGA
>Ga0308169_10006038_pt1 | contig 10788 bp, 10 predicted proteins | sample PhyBR1_2_FD_202139 | JGI IMG/M metagenome (GOLD analysis project Ga0308169, IMG submission 202139) | Phyllosphere microbial communities from UC Gill Tract Community Farm, Albany, California, United States - DLSLSB.R1 | ecosystem: Host-associated > Plants > Phyllosphere > Unclassified | place... | reverse complement strand
GCCGGCTATCTGATCGGGTGGGCGCTGCTGGTTACGCTCTGCGACCTGCTCGGGTTCGCGGCGCTCGTCGGCCGTGGCGGCACCCGGCGCCGCCGGGTCGCCGCGTGGTTCTGGATCGGCGCCCTGGTGCTGCTCGGGCCGATCGCCATGTACCGGATCGACGCGATCACCGTGCCCGTCGTGGTCGCGGGCGGGCTGTGGCTCGCGCACCGGCCGCGGGTGGGCGCCGCCCTGCTCACGATCGGCGCGTGGGTGAAGATCTGGCCCGGCGCGGTGGTGGTCGCCGCGATCGCCGCCGGCCGGCGGTCCTGGCAGGTGCTGCTGAGCGCAGCATCCGTCACGATCGTGATCATCGGCGTGCTGCTGATGCTGGGCGCAGGCGGGAACCTGCTGGGATTCCTCGGCATGCAGACCGGCCGCGGCCTGCAGATCGAGGCCGTGGGGGCCACGCCGTTCCTGTGGATGGTCGTGGCCGGCGCCGCGCGCATCGAGTACAGCTATGAGATCCTGACCTTCCAGATCACCGCGCCCGGGGCGGACCTCGTCTCCATGCTGCTGACGCCGCTGATGGTGCTCGTCGTCGCCGGGATCCTGGTCGTCGGCGCTCTTCGCGCGCGTGGCGGCGCGGCCTGGCAGCGGCTCCTGCCGCCGCTGACGCTGGCGCTCGTGACGGGGCTGATGGTGACCAACAAGGTCGGCTCTCCGCAGTTCCACACCTGGCTGATCCCGCCGGTCATCCTGTGGATCGTCTTCGACCGCGCCCGATCGCGCACCGCGGCGGTGCTCGTCCTGGTGCTCTGCACGCTGACCTTCGCGATCTACCCCCTCACCTACGACCAGCTGCTGCGCGCCGAAGCGCTGCCCGTGCTGCTGCTCACCGCGCGCAACCTGCTCCTGGTCGTCCTGCTCGTCCATGCGGTGCACGCCGTCGTGCGCGTACCGCGCGGATCCGTGACCACCACCTGAAGTCACCCCTGAAATCGGAGGACACCCATGCTCGTCGCCTTCTCAGTCGCCCCGTCCGGCAACGGCCGCTCCGGCGACTCCGTCCACGATGCGGTCGCCGCCGCGGTCCGCGTCGTTCGCGAGTCCGGTCTCGCGCACCGCACCACGAGCATGTTCACCGAGATCGAGGGCCCGGACTGGGACACGGTGATGGATGTCGTCAAGCGCGCCACCGAGGCGGTGATGCCGTTCGGCTCCCGCGTCTCACTGGTGCTGAAGGCCGACATCCGTCCCGGCTACAGCGGGGAGCTGGATGCCAAGATCGAGCGGCTCGAAGCGGCGATCGACGCCGCCGACCAGGACTGAGATGAGCGTCGACGGGGAGATCCGCGTCGCAGGCACCGCCGTCGTGCTCCGCGATGGACCGGAGGGCGTGGAGACGCTGATGCTGCGGCGCCCGTCGAAGGGATCCTTCGCGGGAGCCTGGGTGTTCCCCGGTGGACGCGTCGATCCGGGCGACTGGGCGGATGCGGAGGACGAGGCGGATGCCGCCCGCGCCGCGGCCGTACGGGAGACCCGGGAGGAGACCGCGATCCGCATCGCCGATGTCACCCTGCTCTCGCGCTGGACGCCGCCGCCCGAGCAGCCCGTGAAGTTCCGTACCTGGTTCTTCCTCGCTCGCGACCTCGGCGACGAGGTGCGGGTGAACCCCGGGGAGATCGAGGAGGCGGTGTGGCTGAGCCCCGAGCGGGTGTTCGCGCAGCACGAGGCGAGCAGCCTGACCCTCTTCCCGCCGACCTGGGTGACCCTGAACGGACTTCTCGGGCACCGGACGGTCGATGACGCGCTCGCCGCCGTCGGCGAACCGGCGCTCTACGCCACGAACCTGCGCGACGGCCTCGACGGCCGCTTCGCGCTGTGGGCGGGGGACGCCGAGCACGCGGATGAGCCCGGGGGACCGGACGCACGGCACCGGCTCCTGATGGGCACGCTGCCCTGGAGGTACGAGCGCCGCTGATGCGGCATCCGCTGACGCGGCATCAGCTCGTCATCCCGTCATCGCCGCACTCGCGCGCCGCTAGCATGGACGGGTGACTCCCTCGAACCTCTCGAGGGGTGCGGCGATGAGGGCGCTCCTCTCTCTCGCCATCGGCAGCTTCGGCATCGGCATGACCGAATTCGTCATGATGGGCCTCCTTCCCGACATCGCCCAGGACCTGCTGCCCGACCTCTGGGCGCGCAGCCAGGAGCAGGCGATCGGCCAGAGCGGCGTGCTCGTGTCGATGTACGCGCTGGGCGTCGTGATCGGCGCGCCGACCATCGCCGGTGCGGTCGCGCGGTATCCGCGTCATCGGGTCATGCTCGGCCTCGCCGTCGCCCTCACCCTGTTCAATGCCCTCGTCGTGGTGCTGCCCGGCTTCGGGCTGGTCGGGATGGCGCGTCTGCTGGCTGGCCTTCCGCACGGCGCCTACTTCGGCATCGGCGCGCTCGTCGCGGCCGACGTGCTGGGCCCGGGACGTCGTGCTCAGGGCGTGGCCTTCATCCTCACCGGACTCACGATCGCGAACGTCGTCGGCGTGCCCGTCGGCACCTATCTCGGCCAGCAGTGGGGCTGGCGGACCGCGTTCCTCGCCGTCACCCTGGTGTTCGCGCTCGGCGCGGTGTGCATCGCCCTGTTCGTGCCCGCCCATGAGGGCGATCCCGGCCGCACGATGCGCTCCGAGCTGGGCGTGTTCCGCTCCTCGCAGGTGTGGCTGACGCTGGGCATCGGCGCGATCGGGTTCGGCGGCTTCTTCGCGGTGTACAGCTACATCGCCCCGCTCGTCACCGAGGTCGCCGGAGCACCGCAGTGGGCCGTCCCCGTGACGCTGGTGCTGGTGGGTGTGGGCATGACGGTCGGCAACCTCGCAGGCGGCTACTTCGCCGACCGCGACCTGCGCGCGACGCTGCACCTCGGCCTGGCGGGCCTCGCCGCGGCGCTCGTCCTGCTCGCGCTGCTGGCCTGGTCGTTCGCCGCGCTGGTGGTCCTGGCTCTGATCGTCGGCGCGCTCTCGGCGATGATCAGCCCGGCCATCCAGACCCGGCTGATGGACGTCGCCGGAGACAACCAGTCGATCGCCGCTGCGCTGAACCACTCCGCGCTGAACATCGGCAACAGCCTGGGCGCGTTCCTCGGCGGCATCGCGATATCGCTCGGGCTGGGCTTCACCGCTCCGGAGTGGGTGGGCGCAGGGCTGGCGCTGCTGGGGCTCGGCATCACCGTGATCGCGTACCGGGCGGAGCGACGCGGGCTGCAGGCCTCGGTCACGGTCTGAACCGCGGATCGCCGGCGGCCGCTGCGGGACGGCTCAGGCGTCGAGCAGCCGCTGCAGATGCATCCCGACCTCGTCGGTCTCGATGAGGAAGCCGTCGTGGCCGAAGTCGCTGGCCAGCACGATCGCCTCGTCGTCGATGAGGTTCGGGATGCTGCGCGCGATGCGCTGCTGCCCGTCGACGGGGAACAGCCGGTCGGTGTCGATGCCGATCACCAGGCTCTTCGCGGTGACGGTGTGCAGCGCCTCCTCGACACCGCCGCGGTCGCGCCCGATGTCGTGGGAGTTCATCGCCTCGACCACGGTGATGTAGCTGTTCGCGTCGAAGCGGCGGGTGAACTTGTTGCCGTGGAAGTCCAGGTACGACTCCACCGCGAAGCGGCCGCCGTGGCCGAGCGGGGAGACCCCGGACTGCCAGGAGCGCTGGAACCGCTGATTCAGCTCGATGGGGCTGCGGTAGTTCAGCAGCGCCATGCGGCGGGCCAGCGCCAGACCGCGGTGCGGGCCCTCTCCGAGCGCCGCGTCGTAGTACTCGCCGCCGGCGAAGCGCGGGTCCATCCGCACGGTCTCCAGCTGCACGAAGTTCAGGGCGAGCTGATCTGCCGTGGTCACCGGGGGAGAGGAGAGCACGGCCAGGCGCTCGACGCGCTCAGGAGCCATGACGGCCCACTCCAGGGCGTGCATGCCGCCCATCGAGCCGCCGATCACGGCGGCCCAGGTCTCGATGCCGAGTTCGTCGGCCAGGCGGATCTGCGCCGCCACCTGGTCGCGGATGGTGAGGTAGGGGAAGCGGGATGCCCACTCCCGGCCGTCCGGGGCGATGCTCGCGGGGCCGGTCGATCCCTGGCATCCGCCGAGCATGTTCGGGGCGATCACGAACCAGCGATCGGTGTCGATCGCCGCGCCCGGGCCGACCACGGAATCCCACCAGCCGGCCGTCGGATGCCCGGCGCCGGCTTCGCCGCGCACGTGGCTGTCACCGGTCAGCGCGTGCAGGATGAGCACCGCGTTGTCGCGCGCCGCGTTGAGCTCGCCCCAGGACTCCCAGGCCAGGCGCATCACGGGCAGGTGCTGGCCGCTCTCGGTGCGCAGGTCGCCCAGGAACGTGAAGCGGCGGTCGCCCGCAGGGTCGCCGTCGCGCCAGGCGCCGGTGGCGGGGGGACGGGCGCGCAGCAGTCGCTGGTCGGCCTCGGTCACGGGCGCCGAGGGCACCGTGTCCTCTGAGGTCGTCTGCCAGTCCATGTGTCCCATTCTCCCGGGTGCCCGCCCGCGCGAGCAGCAGGTTACGCCCCCGTTGTCTCGGCCCTTCGCCTGCCCACCCGCCGGAGGAAGAGGAAAACGTTCGTCAATCCCAGCCGGAACCGACGTTTTCCTCCTCCCAGCAGTACAAGGCCTTCACCCTGCACAAGCCGCGCTGTATCCCGGGTTGTCCCCGAAGCCCGGGAATGCGCCGCGACTCGGCCTGCTCGCCCCGGGAGCATGGACGGATGCGAATACGAGGGCCTCTTCCGTCCAGACTGGGCGTCCGGTTCACGATCCAGGAGGCCGCACGGGCCGGAGTCGGGCGTTCGCGACACGACGCTCCTGATCTTCTCCGCCCGTTCCCCGGCATCCGCAGTGTCACGCCGGTCGAGACCTTCAGCGAGCGGGTCAGCACGTATCACCGGCGGATGAAGCCCGGGCACCGATACGTGGGGCGGACCGCGATGCGTCTGTGGGGACTGCCTCTGCCCTGGGAATGGAATCGCCGGGAGTCTCTGCAGGTTGCAGTCCCGCCCGATGCCGCGCCGCCTCGGACTGCCGGTGTCATGGGGCGCAGGCTTGCCCCGCACCGGGCGGAGACACTGATTCTGCAGGGCGTTCCGGTCGTCGACGCGATCGCGGCGTTCTTCTCGACCGCTGCCGAGCTTGATCTGGGGCATGCCATCGCCGTCGCGGACGCACTCCTGACCACCGCGGACGACTATCCGGGGCTCGGTCCGGGCAGACCCCTGGCGACACGCGAGTCGATCGCGCGAAGGCTCGCCGAATGGGGAAGGTTTCCCGGATCGGCGACGGTGCGAGAAGCGTTGAAGCATGCCCGGGAGAAGGTGGAATCGCCCAAGGAGACCGAGACGCGGTTGCTGCTCGTGAATGCGGGCATGCGTGAGCCCGAGATCCAGTTCGAGGTGAGGGCGGGGCGTCGCCTGGTCGCGAGGACGGATCTGGCGTACCCGGAGCTGAAGATCGCGATCGAGTACGAAGGCGATGGTCATCGGCGCAGCAAGGAGCAGTGGCGCGTGGACATCCGCCGCCAGCGCGAGCTCGTGGCTCAGGGATGGATCGTCGTCCGGCTCACCCAGGCCGACCTCGATGACGGCGGACGGACTCTGCTGGAGAGCGTCCGCTCGGCGTTCGAGATTCGCAGGAGCTCATGAAAGGAGGAGAACGTCGGGTATCCGCCAGGTTGGTCGACGGTTTCCTCCCGAACCGGCACCAGACGAGGGCTCGATGCCGGACGGGAGCCCGCACGCACGGATGCCCCGGACCGCGCGGTCCGGGGCATCCGTGTCTCTGAGGAGGAGAGTGCGATCAGGCGCGAGCGGCCTCGGCGACGCGACGGGCGGCGACCAGCGCCGTCTCCAGGTCCGCCTTGAGGTCGTCGATGTTCTCCAGGCCGACCGACAGGCGCACCAGGCCCGGCGTGACGCCGGCGGTGAGCTGCTGCTCGGGCGAGAGCTGGGAGTGGGTGGTGGAGGCCGGGTGGATGACCAGGGAGCGCACGTCACCGATGTTGGCCAGGTGGCTGAACAGCGTGAGGCTGTTCACGAACTCGCGACCGGCCTCCACGCCGCCCTTGAGTTCGAAGGACAGCACCGCGCCGACGCCCTTCGGGGCGTACTCGTTGGCCTTGGCGTACCACGGCGAGGACGGCAGACCCGAGTAGTTCACCGAGGCGACGTCGTCGTGGTTCTCGAGCCACTCGGCGATCTCCTGTGCGTTCTGCACGTGACGCTCGACGCGCAGCGAGAGGGTCTCGATGCCCTGGATCAGGTTCCACGCGCTCTGCGGGGCGATCGCGGAGCCGAGGTCGCGCAGCAGCTGCACGCGGGCCTTGATGATGTACGCGAGACCGTCGCCGACGGCGGTGGTGTAGCTCGCGCCGTGGTAGGACGGGTCCGGCTCGGTGAGGCCGGGGAACTTCTCGACGTTCTTCGACCACTCGAAGGAGCCGCCGTCGATGATCGCGCCGCCGATGGTGGTGCCGTGGCCGCCGAGGAACTTGGTGACCGAGTGGACGACGATGTCGGCGCCGTGCTCGAACGGGCGGATGAGGAACGGGGTGGCGATCGTGTTGTCGACGATCAGCGGCACGCCACCCTCGTGGGCGATGTCGGCGACCGTGCGGATGTCGAGCACGTTGATCTTCGGGTTGCCGATGGTCTCGGCGAAGAACAGCTTCGTGTTCGGGCGGAGCGCGGCGCGCCACTCGGCCGGGTCGTCCTGGTTCTCGACGAAGGTGACCTCGATGCCGAGCTTGGCGAGCGTGTACTTGAAGAGGTTGTAGGTGCCGCCGTAGATCGAGCTGGACGACACGATGTGGTCGCCGGCCTGTGCGATGTTCAGCACGGCGAACGTGGACGCCGCCTGGCCGCTGGAGAGCACAAGGGCACCGGTGCCGCCCTCGAGCGCGGCGAGGCGCTGCTCGAGCACGTCCTGGGTGGGGTTCTGGATGCGGGTGTAGATGTTCCCGAACTCGGCCAGGGCGAACAGGTTCGCGGCGTGGTCGGCGTTGTCGAACACGTAGGAGGTCGTCTGGTAGATCGGCGTGGCGCGCGCCTTCGTGACCGGGTCGGGTGCCGCGCCGGCGTGGATCTGCTTGGTCTCGAAGCGCCAGTTCTCGGGTGTGGACATGAGGTTCTCCCAGAGTGAGTGTGGTCGTGCGGCCGGATGCCTGGAAGCGAGGTTACGGAGCGAGCACGACGCCGGACAACCGCCGGGAAATGTTACGTAACACAGCGAAGCGCCCCGAAAGCCGTACGGTGGATGCATGCTGAACAGACGTGCCGTGGTCACAGGGGCGAGTACCGGTATCGGAGAGGCCGCAGTGCGTGCGCTGCGCGCGCAGGGCTGGGACGTCGTGGGCGTCGCCAGGCGGGCGGAACGGCTGGAGGCGCTCGCCGCGGAGACAGGATCGTCGGCGGTCGCCTGCGACCTGACCGATCCGGATGCCGTGGCCGCGCTCATCGAGGAGCTCGAGCGCACCGGTCCCGTCCACGCGCTCGTGCAGGTCGCCGGCGGCGCGCGGGGCACCGACAGCGTCGAGAACGGCTCGATCGATGACTGGCAGTGGATGTACGACGCGAACGTGCTGTCGACGCAGCGGCTCGTCGCAGGCATCCTGCCGCTGCTGCGCCGCGCCGCGGAGGACTCCGGCCACGCCGACACGGTCTTCGTGACGTCGACGGCCGCGCAGACCGCCTATCCGGGCGGCGCCGGGTACAACGCGGCGAAGGCTGCGGAGTCGATGCTCGTCAAGGTGCTGCGTCAGGAGCTGAACGGCGAGCCCATCCGCGTCGTCGAGGTCGCTCCCGGCATGGTGCACACCGAGGAGTTCACCCTCAATCGTCTCGGCGGCGACCGGGTCGCCGCGGATGCCGTGTACTCGGGCGTCGAGGAGCCGCTGCTGGCCGAGGACGTCGCCGACGTGATCGCCTTCGCGCTGAACGCGCCGCGTCGCGTGAACCTGGATCTCGTGACCATGCGTCCGGTGGCGCAGTCCGCGCAGCACCTGCTGGCGCGCGGGCCGCTGCACGTGCGCACCGACGTCGACTGATGCCGCAGACGCTCGCCCAGCTGGCCGACGCCGGGCAGATCGATCCCGGGTGGGCACAGGCGCTCGCACCCGTGCAGCCGCTGATCACCGAGCTGGGGGACCGGCTGCGCGCCGAGAACGCCGCCGGTCGCGGCTACCTGCCCGCGGGGGCCCACGTGCTGCGTGCCTTCCAGCGGCCGCTGGCGGACGTGCGCGTGCTGATCACGGGTCAGGACCCGTACCCGACGCCGGGGCATCCGATCGGCCTGTCGTTCGCGGTCGACCGCGAGGTGCGGCCGCTGCCGCGCAGCCTCGGGAACATCTACAAGGAGCGCCAGGACGATCTCGGCATCCCTCCGGCTCCACACGGCGACCTGACCGCCTGGAGCGACCAGGGCGTGCTGCTGCTGAACAGGGTGCTGACCGTGCGGCCCGGCACCCCGGCCTCGCACCGCGGCTGGGGCTGGGAGAAGGTCACCGAGCTCGCGATCCGCACGCTGGTCGCGCGCCGGAAGCCGCTGGTCGCGATCCTCTGGGGAGCGGATGCCCGGGGCCTCAAGCCCCTGCTGGAGGACACCCCGATCATCGAGTCCGCCCACCCCTCTCCGCTGTCGGCGAGCAGGGGCTTCTTCGGGTCGAAGCCGTTCTCCCGGGCGAATACGATGCTGGAGTCGATGGGCGCGCAGCCCGTCGACTGGCGTGTGGAGGGAGAGGCATGAGCGCGCTGCGCATCCGGCCGGTGGCGGACGCCGATCTGCCGGCGATCCGCGACATCTACAACCACTACGTGCGCACCTCGACGGTCACGTACGACGAGGTCGAGTCCACGGAGCAGACCTGGGCGGACAAGGCCGCGAAGATCGCGGACGCGGGCATCCCGTTCCTGGTGGCCGAGACCGAGGACGGCGAGCTCCTCGGTTACGCGCTCGGCCAGCAGTGGTCGCCGAAGTCGGCGTACCGGTTCACGATCGAGAACTCGATCTACCTGGCCCCGACGGCCGGTGGGCGGGGGATCGGGTGGGCGCTGCTCGCCGAGTTCCTGGACGCCTGCCGCACGGCGGGTCTGCGTCAGGTCATCGCCGTGATCGCAGACCGTGGGGCCGAGGCCTCCATCGCCCTGCACCGCAAGGCAGGCTTCACCGATGCGGGGCGGCTCACCGAGGTCGGTCTGAAGTTCGGCGAGCCGCAAGGAGTGTTCCTGCTGCAGAAGACCCTGTGATCGCGGGGTTCTGTGACCGCCGATCCGATGCATGACGTCCGCGCCGCCCTCATCGCTCTGAAGCCGGTCGACGCAGGTATCCGTTCGTGCGTCACGCTGCGGAGCGACTCGGCGTTCCTGAGCCTCCTCAGCACCAGCGACCCCACGCGGTGGGCGATCGTGCACTCGACGGGAGCGACCTGGTTCTCCCTCGTCGTCGACGGTCATTTCACCAGGGACATCATCGATGTCGACCTGAATGCGGATGAGGTGCGCGAGCACCTCGCGGGCCTGGTGACGATCGCGGTCCCGCACCTCGTCGGCAAGAGCCGGCTGACGCGCCGGAGCGGGCGGCGTCGTCTCGCCGTCGCTGTCGACGACGAGGAGGTTCTGCTGTTCGCCCCGCTCAGCCGTCTGCTCGCGCGGCTCTCACCGCTGCGACGGTGGCGCATTCGCCGGAGGGCGCAGCTCGCGGCTGCCGGCCTGCTGGCCGATCATCGCCTGCCGGCTATGGCGTCGAGCTGGATGATCGTGCATCCCGAGATGTGGGAGCTGCTCATCGATCTCGACGCCCTGCAAGCAGGAGTCGCCGGCTCGCGGACGTGGCGGCGCACGCGCGAGGGACGAAGGCTGCGACGGGAGCTGTCCGGGGAGTGTCTCCTGCTGGCGGATGCCCTTGCTGACCTCGACCTCGTCGATGTCGCGGTCGGTCTCTCCGACCTCGGTGCCCAGATCGCCGCGTTCGGATCCGGACGCCCGATCGCGGTCAGGGGTGCGGGATGACCGGGATCGCTGCGAGCAGCCGCCGCGTGTAGTCCTCGGCGGGGTGCTGCAGCACGGCATCCGTCGGTCCGCGCTCCACGATCCGTCCGTCCTTCATCACCATGACCGTGTCGGCGAGGTTCTGCACCACGCCGATGTCGTGCGAGACCATGATGACCGTCAGGTCCTCGTCGCGCTGCAGCTGCGCGATCAGCTCGAGCACCTGTGCGCGGACGGTCACGTCCAGCGCCGAAAGAGGCTCGTCGCCGACGAGGACGCGGGGGCGATGCGCGATCGCGCGGGCCAGGGCGATGCGCTGGCGCTGCCCTCCGGAGAATTCGTGGGGATGCCGGTCTGCCATGTCGGCCTCCAGGCCCACCTGCTCGAGCACCTCGCGCACGCGGGCACGGTGGTCACCGGGGATGTCGAGGGCCCAGAGCGGCTCGGCGATGATCCGGCCCGCCGTCATCCGCGGATCCAGCGACGCGTACGGGTCCTGGAAGACCAGCCCGGTCTGCCGGCGCAGCCAGTGCAGCGAGCGGGCGGATGCCGTGGCATCCACGTCCCTGCCGTCCACCGTCACCCGGCCGGTCGTCGGCCGGTCGAGCCCCAGCAGCAGGCGCACCAGGGTCGACTTCCCGGAGCCGGACTCGCCGATGATGCCGACCGACTCGCCCGCATCGATCGTCAGATCGGTGGGATGCAGGGCCGTGCTCGTGCGGCGCGACTCGAAGAGGGTGCGCTTCGGAAGGGCGAACATGCGGCTGAGGCCCTCA
>Ga0308169_10006037_pt1 | contig 10788 bp, 7 predicted proteins | sample PhyBR1_2_FD_202139 | JGI IMG/M metagenome (GOLD analysis project Ga0308169, IMG submission 202139) | Phyllosphere microbial communities from UC Gill Tract Community Farm, Albany, California, United States - DLSLSB.R1 | ecosystem: Host-associated > Plants > Phyllosphere > Unclassified | place... | reverse complement strand
CTCGGCAGCACGCTGTCGTTCGGCTTCGGCTTCGCGCAAGGATCGGGCGCGCTGAGCGCACAGCTCTCCGGCCAGTCCGAACCCGCCTTCCTGATCGCCAATGCCGGCAGCATGGGCTTCGACAGCAATACGCGAGCATCGAGCGCGGTTCGGCAAAGTTTCGGCGGATTCGGCTTCACCGCTGGAATCGAGAATGGCGATGTGCTGACGCAGCGCGACGGCGACCTCCGCCTGCGCGACCGCTGGCAGCGCTCGGGCTACAACCGCGCCTCGCTGACCGTCGACCGTCGCTTCGGCGCGCTGTCGACGATGGTGGCCGCGACGCGGATGGACGAGCGCGACACCGTCCTCGGCGCGCGATTCGACGCCGCGCTCGGCGCGACCCGCGCGGCAACGTGGTTCGTGGACACCAAGGCACGGTTCGATGTGGGAAGCGGCTGGAGCATCGGCGGATCGATGCGCCAGGGCTGGACCCGCGCGGCCGTCCGCGGCGGTCTCAGCGGCGACGGTCTCGTCCGCACCAACGCCTTCGCCGCCGATATCGGCAAGGACGGCGTGTTCGGCCACGACACGCTCGGCCTCCGCGTCGCGCAACCGTTGCGTGTGACGCGCGGCGGGATCGACCTCGGGCTCCCGACCTATTTCGACTACGCCAGCAACGCCGTCACCGACTGGACCACGCAACGCCTCAACCTCGCCCCGCAAGGCCGCGAACTCGATGTCGAGATGCGCTACGGCGTCCCCGCGTTCGGCGGCGGCCTCGACACCAACCTGTTCTACCGCCGTGACCCCGGCAACTTCGCTGCGCTCCCGAACGACTACGGCATGGCGATGCGCTACAGCCTGGGGTTCTGAGACCCCACGCCCCCCAATCCGTCATCCTGACGAAAGTCAGGACCCAGAGCCACGCACGATCCGCCCAATTACTCTGGATCCTGACTTTCGTCAGGATGACGGTGAGGAGAGCTGGCGCTGGTACGCGGCAATCCCACGGGCGGGGCTGGATAAGCTACCGCTCGGTACCTATCTCTGCCGCATGACACGCTATTCCCTGCTCGATCTGGTGCCCGTCATCGAAGGCGGCACCGTCTCCCAATCGCTCGCCAACGCGGCCGACCTCGCGCGGCACGCCGAGAGCGTCGGGTTCCAGCGCTACTGGGTCGCCGAGCACCACGGCATGACCGGCATCGCGTCGGCAGCGACCGCCGTCGTGATCGCGCACATCGCCGCCGCCACGAAGACCATCCGCGTCGGCTCGGGCGGCATCATGCTTCCCAATCACGCGCCGCTGACGATCGCCGAGCAGTTCGGCACGCTCGACGCGCTCTTCCCCGGCCGCATCGACCTCGGCCTCGGCCGCGCACCCGGTTCCGACCAGCGCGTCGCGCGCGCAATGCGCCGCACGCTCGAGACCGACGCCAACGCCTTCCCGCAGGACGTGATGGAGCTGCAAAGCTACTTCGCGAACGACGGTCAGACCGGCATCGTCGCCACACCCGGCGCAGGTGCCGATGTCGATATGTGGATTCTCGGCTCGAGCACGTTCGGTGCCCAATTGGCGGCGGCACTCGGCCTGCCCTACGCGTTCGCCTCGCATTTCGCGCCCGATGCGCTCGATGCCGCGCTCGCGATCTACCGCCGCGACTTCCGCCCCTCGGCACGCCTCGCCAAGCCGCACGTCATGGCCGGCTTCAATGTCTTTGCGGCCGAGACCGATGCCGAAGCCGAACTGCTCGCGAGTTCGCAGCAGCAGTCGTTCGTGGCGCTCCGCACCGGCAATCCCGGCAAGATGAAGCCCCCCCTCGCCGGCTACCGCGATTCGCTCGGCGCGCAGGGCAACCAGATCCTCGACCACGTACTGCAATGCTCGGCGGTCGGCAGCCCGGCCAAGGTCGCCCGCGGAATCGCCGCGTTCGTCGAGCGGACCGGCGTCGACGAGGTCATGGTGACCAGCGCGATCTACGATCACGAGGCCCGCAAGCGGAGCCTGTCGATCACGGCGGATGTGATGCAGGAGTTGAAGATCGCGGCTTAGGTAGGCGCCACCGCCGTCAACACAGGCACCACCCCGGCGGAGGCCGGGGCCCAGTTGGGGGACGGTGGTAACGAACGGCAGCGTCTAGTTACTGCGACCTCTCCAACTGGGCCCCGGCCTCCGCCGGGGTGGTGCCCGCGTGGAGACACCTCACCTACTCCCCCGCCCATTCCTTCAACAAAGTATACGCAATCGCATAAGGCGGCGGCGCCACGAACGGCCCCTCCTCCCCGCTCAGCACCGCGCGCACCATCTCACGCGGCACCCACATCGCATCCTCGAGTTCGTTCACGTCGAGCGTGATCGCATCGTCCTCGGCCTCGGCAACGCACGCCATCATCAACGACGACGGGAATGGCCAAGGCTGGCTCGCGACATACCGCACCTTGCCGACCCGAATGCCCGACTCCTCGAGGATCTCACGCGCGACCGCTTCCTCGATCGACTCGGCCGGCTCGACGAAACCGGCGAGTGCGGAATACCGCCCCGGTGGCCACCCCTTGCCGCGCCCGAGTAACGCGCGCCCGTCATGCTCGGCGATCATGATCACCACCGGATCGACGCGCGGGAAATGCTCGGTCCCGCAGTTCGGACATTTGCGCGCCCAACCGGCTCTGAAAACCTCGGTCGGAGATCCACACTTCGCGCAAAAGCCATGCCGGACATGCCAGTCGATGACACTCCGCGCGCCGGCATAGGTCGCCGCCTCACCCGGTGCGAGCGACGCCAGTACCGCCATCAGCGCAGGCGACCGCATCGCCGGCGCATTGTCGACGCGCATCCCGTTTAGCAACGCCGCGAAATGCGGCCGCCCGCTCTCGTCGAGCCCGAGCAGGATCGGCTCGGCATCGTCGGGCATGTCCGCCATCGACGTCCAGGCGAGGTGCCCATCGTCGGTGGTGCCCGGCAGCAAGCCGTCGAGCACGAGCAACCGCGCACGCCAATCGCGCTGCGCCGCCGCCAACCCTTCCGAATCATGCCGCAACGCATCGGACCGGTCGAGCGTCCCACCGGTGAATCCGGGAGCCTCGATTACGCTCATCGGCGCAACCTCGCCGCATCCTGCATCAGCGCCGCAACCACCTGTTCGCGCAGCGGAATCCGGTCCGCCGGGAAGTAATTGACCATCACATTGCCGCGCGAATGCTTGACCGGGTCGACCCACGCGATCGTCCCCGCCGCGCCGCCCCAGGCATAGGTGCCCTTGCCCGGCCCGTTCGGCGTCGTGGCGAGCACCACCGATCCGCCCGCGCCGAAGCCCATATTGTTGCCCTTCGTCCCCCCGGTGCCGCCCCCGACTCCGCCGAACACCACGCCCGCCGGCAACAGGTTCGACGTCGCCAACGCAATCGTCTCGGGCTTCATCACGCGCACGCCGTCGAGCGTGCCGCCGTCCTGGATCATGTGCAGGAACCGGTCGTAATCACGCGCTGACATCACGAGGCCGGCACCGCCATACGGGAAGCTCGGCTTCTGCAGGAACACCGACGTCGCCGCCGGATCAAGCGGCGTCCGCGTATCGCCGACGAACGCGTAGTTGGTCGCCAGCCGCCCGACCTCGCCCTGCGGCACCTGCCAGAAGCTCGACTTCATTTTGAGCGGATCGAACAACCGCGTCTGGACGAACCTCTCGAAGCTCATGCCGCTCGCGACCTCGATCACGCGGCCCATCACGTCGAGCCCGATCGAATAGCTCCACTTGGTCCCCGGATCGGCGATCAGCGGCAGCGTCGCCACGCGGTTGGCGAACTCCTCGAGCGATTTTGGCCGGACAGGTCGCATCTTCGTTTCCATGTCGGCGTTGACCGACAGCGGAAGGATGCCCAACCGCTCATACTCCTTGAGCAGCGGCCCCTTGGTGACGATCGTGTAGCCGAGCCCGGCGGTATGCGTCAGCAAATTGCGGATCGTGATCGGCCGCGTCGCCGGGCGCGTGGCGAGCGACGTGTCGGGGCTGGTCGCGACCTTCATGTCCTTGAACGCCGGGATATATTTGCTGACCGGATCGTCGAGGTCGAGCTTGCCGTCCTCGACCAGCATCATCGCCGACATGCCCGTGATCGGCTTGCTCATCGAATAGACGCGCCAGAGCGAATCAGGGCCAGCCGCCGGCGCATTCGGATCGTCGCTGATCTTGCCCGCCGACGGGAACAGCGTCGGCCCGTCGCCGGCCCCGAACGCACCGACGATCCCTGGCATCTTGTCCTGCGCGACGTAGCTGTCGAACAGTGCACTGGTCGCAGGGAGCAGCGCATTGACCAGGATCGTCATCCGCGGCGTGGGGCGGACCTGAGGCGAAGGCTGCGGACGCGGTTGCGCCTGCTGGGCATAGGCCGTGGCGGCAGCCAACGCAGCCAAGCCGCCCGTCGAAATCCAGTGCACCAGTTTCATGCAGCTCTCCGTATGGCCTTACCGGCTTTGGCGAAAACGGTCGGGAGCCCGGCGGTATCCAGGTCGTCGATCGGCCACCATTCGCTTGCCGTTGGAACGCGGGGTTGATGCGCCTCGACCGTCGCCACCGCAAGCGTCAGTTGCAGATCGAAATGGGTAAATCCGTGCGCGACAGTAGCGTCCAGCATCCGCCAATCCGCCTGCGCTGGTGCATCCTCGAAACCGGGGGGAACGTCACCCCAAGGCCCGGTCGGAAACGCGCGCATCCCGCCCAGCAACCCCTTGTCCGGCCGCCGCACCAGCAACACCTGCCCATCGCGCTCCAACCAGAAGATCGTCCCGTACCGCTGAGGCTTGGCCGCCTTCTTCGCCTTCATTGGCAACCGCTCGGGCGCGCCCTGCTTGAAGCCTTCGCAAAACGCGCGGATCGGACACAGCAGGCACTTCGGCGCACGCGACGTGCAGGTCCCCGACCCCAGATCCATCATCGCCTGCGCGAAATCCCCCGCGCGAGCATCCGGCGTGATCGAATCCGCCGCCACCCGAATCGCCGGCCGTGCGCCCGGCAAAGGCGTCTCTATCGCGAACAGCCGCGCAACCAATCGCTCGACGTTCGCATCGATCACCACCGCGCGCTCGCCGAACGCAATCGCCACCACCGCCGCCGCGGTATACGCGCCCAGCCCCGGCAGTTCGCGCAACTCCACCTCGGTCCGCGGAAACACGCCGCCATGATCGGCAACCACGGCCTTCGCCGCCTTCACCAGATTGCGCGCCCGTGCATAATAGCCGAGCCCCGCCCAAGCCGCCATCACATCGGCGTCATCCGCCGCCGCCAGACTCGCAAAATCCGGCCACCGCGCCGTCCAAACCAGAAACCGCGGAGTCACCGCCGCCACCGTGGTCTGCTGCAACATCACCTCGGACAGCCACACCCGGTACGGATCGACCGCCTCGCCCGGCTTGGCGCGCCACGGCAGGTCGCGGCGATGCGCGTCATACCAGTCGAGCAGGGCCCCGGAGACCGAAGAGCGCTTGGCGTTCACGCGTCGCCTATGGCATGGGTTCGCAGATGAGCAAGCCGCCCGTTTCTTTGCCCAAAGCCGCGACGCCCAAGCCGGCGACGAAGCGCATTAAAGGCAGGACCGATCCCGACGCCCCGCGTGAGAACCGCTCGCGCGCCGTCGCCGAGCTGTTGCCCGCGATCGGCGGCGCGGCGTTCCGTCGATTCGGCTTCGTCCAGTCGTCGATCGTCAGCCGCTGGCCCGAGATCGTCGGCGCGAAACTGGCCGGCGCAAGCATCCCCGAATCGATCCGCTTCCCGGTCGGCAAGAAGCAGGACGGCGTCCTGACCCTTACCGTCCGCGGCGCGCACGCACCGATGATGCAGCACATCGCGCCCGAGATTATCGAGCGCGTCAACCGCTTCTTCGGCTACGCGGCCATCGTGAAGGTCGCGATCCGCCAGGGCGAGGTCGCAGCGCCCGTGCCGCGCAAAGCCCCGCCTTCGATCCGCCCGGTCCCCGTCGATCTTGGTGCGAGCCTGAAGGGCATCGCCGATCCGGAACTGCGCGCCGTCCTCGAATCCCTCGCCGCCGGCGTCGCCTCGACGCACGGCCTTCCCAGGATCACCTGATGCGCGTCCTACTTGCCGTCTTCGCCCTCTTCCTGCTGACCGGCGCCGCACCTAAGCGCGACTGGTCCCAGACCGCGCGCATCCTGCCCTCGGGCGCATATCTGATCGGCAACCCCGCCGCGCGCGTGAAGCTGGTCGAATATGCCAGCTACACCTGCTCGCACTGTGCGGACTTCTCCGTGAAATCCGAACCCGTGCTGAAGCGACAGATGATCGCATCGGGCTCGACCAGCCTCGAATTTCGCCACTTCATTCGCGACCGGCTCGACCTGTCGGCGGCGATCCTCGCCCGCTGCACCGGCCCGAAGGGCTTCTCTGCCACCTCGTCCGCGATCTTCGCCGCGCAGCCGCAATGGCTCGAGCGCGGGATCGAATACCAGCAGGGCAACGCCGCGCGCCTCGCGATGTACCCCGCCTCGGCACAGATCCGCGCCAACGCCGACGGCTCCGGCCTGACCGCGATGGTTAAGGCGCGCGGGCTCTCGGACGCGGCGATCAACGCATGCTTCGCCAACCAGCCCGAGATCGACCGCATCGTCAAACTGACCGCCGACGCGCCGAAGGAGATCGACTCGACGCCGACCTTCTACCTCAACGGCAAGATCGTGCCCCACGTCGGCTGGGAACAGCTCGAACCCGCGCTCCGCAAGGCCGGCGCCCGTTAATTCACGTGATCCACTGGAGTAACCCGATGAAGTTCGTAATCGCCCTCGCCGTCCTGCCGCTCGCGCTTGCCGCCTGCTCGAAGAACGATTCGACCGGTAACGTCGACCAGCCCGCCGCCGCGCCGGTAGCAGCCGCCGCAGCCCCCGCCGGCCAGAACTGGACCGAGACGGTCGTGAAGACCCCCGAGGGTTACCTGATGGGCAACCCGAACGCGCCGATCAAGCTCGTCGAATACGGCGCGCGCTCGTGCCCGACCTGCGGCGCGTTCGGCCGTGAGGCGTACAAGCCGCTGACCGAGAAATACGTCTCGACCGGGAAGGTCAGCTTCGAATTCCGCGACTTCCTCGTCCACGGCGCGCCCGACGTGGCGCTGACTTTGCTCGGCCAGTGCGGCGGCGTCGCGCCGTTCTTCCCGATCCTCGAGCAGATGTACGGCAACCAGATCGCCTTCCTCGACAAGCTCCAGGCGATGACCCCCGACCAGCAGAAGGCGCTCGCCAACCAGCCGCCGACGGTCGTCGCGACCAAGCTCGCCGAACAGATGGGCGCGATCGATTTCGTCAAGCAGCGCGGGATCCCGGAAGCGAAGGCGCGCGCATGCCTCGCGGATCAGAAGCAGCTCGAAGTGATGGCCAAGCCGACCGAGAACGCGATGCAGGCGGGCACGGTCACGGGCACGCCGACGTTCCTGATCAACGACAAGAAGCTCGATCAGGTCGTGAGCTGGGATCAGATGGAGAAGGCACTGAAGGCGGCTGGGGCGTAAGCCGCACGCCGTCTCCATCCACACGTACCACCCCGGCGAAGGCCGGGGCCCAGTTGGGGGACGTCGCTGATCAGCGCTGCGTTCCGTTACTGCCACCTCTCCAGCTGGGCCCCGGCCTCCGCCGGGGAGGTGGGGTTCGGACTAACGGCAGCGCCTTCTTGTTCTCCCGCGAAGGCGGGAGCCCAGTCTGGGTCCCCGCCTTCGCGGGGAAACAAGGTTTAGGGCTCCGTTCGCGATAGGATCCAACTTTAGTCGTCGGGGGGCGCAAGAATGCAGATCAAGCGCCTCCGCATTACCGGCTTCAAGAGCTTCGTCGACCCCGCCGATCTCCGCATCGAACCCGGCCTGACCGGCGTCGTCGGCCCCAATGGCTGCGGCAAGTCCAACCTCCTCGAAGCGCTCCGCTGGACGATGGGCGAGGCCAGTGCCAAATCGCTACGTGGCGCCGGTATGGAGGACGTCATCTTCGCCGGCACCGCGACCCGCCCCCCGCGCGACTTCGCCGAAGTCTCCATCCTCGCCGAAATAGCCGGCGACGAACGCGAGATCGTCCGCCGGATCGAACGCGGCGCCGGCTCCGCCTACCGGATCGACGGCCGCGACGTCCGCGCCAAGGACGTCGGCCTGCTCTTCGCCGACGCCGCGACCGGCGCGCACTCGCCCGCGCTTGTCAGCCAGGGCAAGATCGGCGCGGTCATCGCCGCCAAACCCGCCGACCGCCGCGCGATGCTGGAGGAAGCCGCCGGGATCGCCGGCCTCCACGTCCGGCGGAAAGACGCCGAGGGCAAACTCCGCGCCACCGAAGCCAATCTCGCCAAGCTCGACGAGATCATCTCCGACCAGGACGCGCGCGCCGCCACGCTGAAACGCCAAGCCCGCGCCGCCGAACGCTACCGCCTCATCTCCGTCCAGATCCGCGTCGCCGAAGCACGCACGCTCTTCGCCCGATGGCGCGAAGCCGCCACCGCAGCCGACGCCGCCAAAGCCGAAGCCGCCGCTGCCGAAACCCGCGTCCACGCTACCACCGAAGCCGAACGCGCAGCCGCCGCAAACCAGCACCGCGCGATCGAAGCCGTCTCCACCGCGCGCACCGCAGCGCTCGCCGCGCGCGACCTGGTCGGCGATCTCGCGCACCGGCTCACCGCGCTCAGGACCGAGAAGGCCAGCGTCGAGCGCAGGATCGCCGACCTGATCGACGCCCGCGCCCGGATCGCCGACGACCGCGCCCGCGAAGGATCGCTCGCCAGCGACGCCGCGGCCGCGCTCGCCCGCCTCGCTGACGAAGCCAAGACGCTCGACACCGCGATCGCCGATGCCACCGACACGATCCCCGATCTCGACGCCGCGCTCGCCGAAACCGAACGCAGCGCCCGTGACGCCGAAGTCGCGCTCGCCCAGGCGCTCGCCACGCAAGCCCGCGACGCCGCCGAAGTCCGCGTCGCCAGCGCAGCCCTCGCCGCCGCACGCACCCGCGCCGACCGCGCCGACCGCGATGCGGCGCAGATCGCCGCCGCCCTCCGCGCGCTTGGCGACCCCACGCCGCTAGCCGCAGAGCGCGAAACCGCCGCCGAAGCCCGACGCACCGCGACCGCCGCCGCAGAGTCCGCCCGTCAGGCCATCACCCAGGCAGACACCGACGAAGCCGCCGCGACCAGCGCGCGAGACGCCGCCGAAACCACCCGCGCCACCGCCCGCGCAGACCTCGCCGCGATCGACAGCGGAGTGACGGCGCTCACCAAGGCAACGCAGCGCAGCGGCCGCGACCGGCTGCTCGACCATGTCTCGGCCAACACCGGCTACGAACGCGCACTCGCCGCCGCGCTCGGCGACGATCTCGACACCGGCCTCGATGCATGGGCCGGCGCCGAGCCTCGCGAAGACGACCCCGCCGCGCCCACCGACGCCGAACTGCTGGCAAAGCATATCGAAGCGCCCCCCGCCCTCGCCCGCCGGCTCGCGCAGGTCTTCGTCGTCGATACCGACGGCCAGCAACACCTCGCCGTCGGCCAGCGCATCGTCACCCGAGACGGCCAACTCCGCCGCTGGGACGGCTTCACCGCAACCGGCACCGGCGCGGCCGCCGCCGAACGCCTCGTCCGCCGCAACCGCCTCGCCACGCTCCAAGCCGCCCGCCCCGCCGCAGCCAAAGCGCTATCCGAGGCCGAACGAACCCGCGCCACGATCGACGAGCGGATCGCCCAGGCTAGAGGCCAGTCGCAAACCGCGCGCGCCGCCCTGCAACGCGCCGAAACCACCGCGCGCGACGCTATCCGCCAAGAGGACCGCGCCGCCGCCGCGCTCGAACGCCTCGCCACCCAGCGCGCAGACCTCGACGTCCGCGCGCACCGCATCGCCGACGACGTCGCCGACGCGCACGCCGACCGCACCCGCGCTGAAGCCGCGATGGCCGCTGTACCCGACGGCACCGCCAACGCGCGTCAGGTCGCCGCGCTCCAATACGATGCCGAATGCGCTCGCGCCGCCGTCGCGCAGGCCCGCGCCGATCGCACCACGCTCGACCGCAGCATCGCCACGCACCGCGAACGCCTGTCCGCCGCGCAAGCCGACACCCGAAGCTGGCGCGCGCGCGCCGGTGAAGCCGCCAAGCGCATCGCCGCCATGGACTCGCGCGAAACGACGCTGGGCGCCGACCTCGCCGCGATCGCCGCTCGCCCCACCACCCTCGACGCTGAAATCGAGACGCTCGACGCCGAACACCAAGACGCGCGCACAACCGCCGACGCGCTCCTCGCCACCGAACGCACCGCAAACACCGCCGCCCGCACCGCCGACGACGCCCACCGCGCCGCCACCGAAGCGCTCGCCGTCGCCCGCGAAGCCCGCGCCGGCGCGATCGCCCGCGTCGAGAACCACGAAGCGCGCCGCCTCGATCTCGGCCGCCTCTCGGGCGAGCGCTTCCAATGCCCCGCCCCGGTGCTCCCCGAACGCCTCGGCTTCGCGGTCGCCGACGTCCGCGCGCCAGCCGAAGAGTCCGCTAAGCATGACCGCCTCACCACCGATCGCGAGCGGATCGGCCCGGTCAACCTCGTCGCCGAAACCGAACTCGCCGAACTCGAAGATTCCGCGCGTAGCAACGCGGTCGAGCGCGACGAACTCGGGCAGGCCGTCAACCGCCTGCGCGGCTCGATCGGCACGCTCAACCGCGAAGGTCGCCAGCGCCTGCTCGCCGCGTTCGAGGCGGTGAACGGCCATTTCCAGCGCCTCTTCACCACCCTCTTCGACGGCGGCGCCGCGCATCTGGAACTTATAGACTCCGACGACCCGCTCGAAGCC
>Ga0308169_10006036_pt1 | contig 10789 bp, 11 predicted proteins | sample PhyBR1_2_FD_202139 | JGI IMG/M metagenome (GOLD analysis project Ga0308169, IMG submission 202139) | Phyllosphere microbial communities from UC Gill Tract Community Farm, Albany, California, United States - DLSLSB.R1 | ecosystem: Host-associated > Plants > Phyllosphere > Unclassified | place... | reverse complement strand
AGGGTCCGTACATCAGTACTCCACGCATGATGGTTCCTCTCGGATTGTTGTCAGGTTCTGCTCTGGGAGCTGCTGGTTCGGGGGCCGCCGCCGTCAGCCGATGCCGGCCGCGGCCGGCGGGTTCGGTCGTGTGTGCCGACGGCCGGCGAAAAGGTAGGCGGCGACAGACGCGCAGGTCAGGACGAGGATGATGGCGGCCATCGGGACCGCGGTGTCCTCGCCACCGAGGCCGGCCAGGGGTGCGACGGTGCCGGCCATCACCCACTGCAGGAAGCCGAGGAGCGCCGACCCGGTGCCCGGGTGACCCGGGACCGCGGCCGAGGCGAGCGCGCCCGCGTTCGGACCGACCAGTCCCTGGGCCGTCATGAGGACGAAGAAGCCCACGACTGCGACGGCCAGTGGCATGGAGAACCAGACCGCGCCGACAGCCAGTACGGCGCCGGCGACACCGGTGGCGCCGAGTCCCGCGGCGACGAACACGCGGGCCGGAAAACGGTCTGCGTACCGGGCTGCCACCAGGGCTGCGGCGGTCATGCCGGCGGCGTTGACGGCGAAGTCGACCGAGTACTGCAACGGGGTGAGGCCGTTCATGGACTGCAACACGTACGCGGAGGTGGCGACGTAGGCGAACGTGGTGCCCATCGAGAACGCGAACACCACGAGGTGGCCGCTGAACACACGAGAGGACAGCACCTGACCGGTCGCGCCGAGGAGACGGCCGAGCCCGCCTGCGTGACGTCGCTCGGCGGGAAGCGACTCAGGTAGCGCGACTGCCACCGCGGCGAACATCACCACAGCCAGGGCAGCAACCACCCAGAACGAGACCCGCCAGTGCGACACCGACAGCACCAGCGCACCCAGCAGTGGTCCCACCACCGGGGCGGTGCCGGCGGTGGCGGCGACCAGGTTCATCGCGCGCACCATCCGGGCGCCGTCGGTCAGGTCCACGACCACGGACCGGGCGATGACCATGGCCCATCCGCCGGCGAAGCCCTGCACGAGCCGGGCGGTCATCATCACCGACACGGTCGGGCTGAGCGCACACACCACGGAGGCCGCTACCAACGCCGCCAACGCAACGAGCAGCGGCCGGCGGCGACCGATCCGGTCCGAGAAGGGCCCACCGACCAGCTGCCCCAACGCCATGCCGACGAAGAACGTCGTCAGCGTCAGCTGTACGCGGGTCACCGACGTATCGAGGTCACCGCCCACCAGGGGGAAGGCGGGGACGTACATGTCGGTGGCCAACGGGGCGATAGCGGTGATGAGCACGATCGTGGCCAGCACCGCGGCCGACAGCCCCGCCACATTCCTCGACCCGGACGAGCTCCGGGAGTCGGGCCTCTGATCGGCTCCTGCTGCGATCTCGGAACTGCGGGTCAGGTCCTGGGCAAGTGGCATGCCTCCAGGAAACCGGCAGTTGCGACCGCGAAGAAGTCACCCTTGTGAGGTGTACCAGCAGGGCATCCCTCATCGGCCGCGGCGCAGGTAGCGTCGACGGCATGGACAACCGGTCGGAGGTGCGTGAGTTCCTCAGCTCCCGTCGCGCCAAGCTGACACCAGAGGACGTCGGGCTCCCCGATGTCGGGCAGCGCCGCGTCCCAGGCCTACGGCGTGGTGAGGTCGCAGCACTGGCCGGGGTCAGCATCGAGTACTACTCCAAGCTCGAACGCGGCGCTCTGGGAGGGGTCAGCGCCTCGGTCCTCGACGCCATCGCTCGCGCCCTGCGCCTGGACGATGCCGAACGCAGCCACCTGTTCAACCTCGCCCAAGCCGCGGACGGGACCAGCGAGATGCTCCGGCCTCGACGCCGAAGCCGGGCATGGACTCCTCGCCCCAGCCTCACATGGGTGTTGGACTGCATCACCGGCGGTCCGGCGCTGGTCCGCAACGGACGCATGGACCTGCTGGCGACCAACCCGCTCGGACTCGTCATGCACGCGTCCTTGTACGAGCGTGCATCGGGGCGCGTCCCGAACTTCGCGCGCTACACGTTCCTCGATGACGACTCCCGACGCTTCTATCCCGACTGGGACACCGCCGCCGACACCGCTGTCGCGATCCTGCGCACCGAAGCCGGCCGAGACCCCCATGACCGGCTCATGCACGACCTCGTCGGCGAGCTAGCCACCCGCAGCGAGGAGTTCCGGCGACGCTGGTCCAGCCACGACGTTCGCCTCCACGGGGCGGGGACCAAGACCTTCCACCACACGGCCGTCGGCGAGCTCGAGCTCGCCTACGAGAGCGTCGACATGGTCTCCGACCCAGGACTCACCCTCACCATCTACGCCGCCGAACCCGCCTCCCGGACCGCGCAGGCGCTCGCCTTGCTGGGGTCCCTGGCGGCGTCTACGACGGTTGCGGAGCCCGAGGTCGACGCCGGGAAGCCGCCGTCCTCTGTGCGCTGAGGGGTGGCCTGCCAAACCACGGTTCAACTCGGTTCCCGAGCGTTCCTGAGCGTCCGCTCACGACGTTCAGGCTGACGGCGGCCATGAGCGTGCGGGCTGAGGTGCCGACAACGTCCTCACATCGGCAGATCCGGTGCGTCGTACCCACGTCGATTACACGCAGATGGCCGCTGTCACCGGCGCCGCATGCATGACCGCAGCGTTCGCGCGGACGGAAACCTGCATCTCTACGAGCGCGTCACATCAGTGCGCCATGTCGACGAAGCGTGAGTAGTGCCCCTGGAAGGCGACGACCAGGTCGCGGGTGGGGCCGTTGCGGTGCTTGGCGATGATGATGTCGGCCTCGCCGGGGCGGGTCGACTCCTTCTCGTAGACGTCCTCGCGGTGGAGCAGGACGACCATGTCGGCGTCCTGCTCCAGGGAGCCGGACTCACGCAGGTCGCTGACCATCGGGCGCTTGTCGGCGCGCTGCTCGGAGCCACGGTTGAGCTGCGACAGCGTGATGATCGGGACCTCGAGCTCCTTGGCGAGGAGCTTGATCTGCCGGGAGAACTCCGAGACCTCGAGCTGGCGGGACTCGACCTTCTTGCCGGAGCTCATCAGCTGGAGGTAGTCGAGGACGATCAGCTTGAGATCGTGCCGCTGCTTGAGCCGGCGCGCCTTCGACCGGATCTCCATCATCGTCATGTTGGGGCTGTCGTCGATGAACATCGGCGCCGCGGAAACGGCTGGCATGTGCCGGGCCAGCTTGTTCCAGTCGTCGTCGGTCATGTTGCCGTTGCGGATGTGGTTGAGCGGCACCTTCGCCTCGGCCGAGAGCAGGCGCATCGTGATCTCGGCGCGGCTCATCTCCAGGCTGAAGAAGACGCTCGTCATGTTGTTGTGGATCGAGGCCGCACGGCAGAAGTCGAGCGCGAGCGTCGACTTACCCATCGCGGGACGGGCGGCGACGATGATCATCTGCCCGGCCTGGAAGCCGTTGGTCAGGTCGTCGAAGTCGGCGAAGCCGGTCGGCACGCCGTAGAGCCCGGCGTCGCGGTTGGAGATCGTCTCGATCTCGTCCAGGACCGAGTCCATGATGTCCGAGAGCGGGGCGTAGTCCTCGGTGGAGCGCTTCTCGGTGAGCTTGAAGACCTCGGCCTGGGCCGTGTCGACGATGTCGTTGACCTCGCCCTCGCCGGCGTAGCCCATCTGCACGATCTTGGTGCCCGCGTCGACCAGGCGGCGCAGGGTCGCCTTCTCCGAGACGATCTCGGCGTAGTAGCCGGCGTTGGACGCGATCGGGACGTTGGCGGCGAGCGTGTGCAGGTACGGCGCGCCGCCGATGCGCTCCAGCTGGCCACGCCGCTGCAGCTCGCCGGCGACGGTGATCATGTCGGCCGGCTCGCCGCGACCGTAGAGGTCGATGATCGCGTCGAAGATCGTCTCGTGGCTCGGTCGGTAGAAGTCGGTGCCGCGCACCGTCTCCGAGACGTCCGCGATGGCGTCCTTGGAGATCAGCATCGCGCCCAGGACCGACTGCTCGGCAGCCATGTCCTGCGGCGGGGTGCGGTCGTTGGGTGCGCGCCGCTGATCGGCCCCCGGCTCGAACGCTGCGGGACCGTCACCCCACGCGTCGAACGGCGGCTCCGGAGCGCTCTGCGCCCGGTCCTCAGCGATGCTCATCCGACTCCCCACCTGCCCGAAATCTCGCGTGCTGCGACCGTAGACGTCACCACCGACAGTTCTCGGCCGGCCGGCGACTCCGCGTGACCTTACGTGCCCGGGCACCCGCTGCATAACCCGGTTATCCACAGGCCCTGGGGATAACCGGGGGACAGCAGTGGAGAAGGGTGGGATATGCGTGCACAGCCTGGGGAGGCACCTGTGTACGACGCGCCGATGGGAACGCCCAATCCTGCGCTGACCTGGGATAACACGCCTGTGGACATGTGGAGCCGAGAATTTCTGGGATGTGACCCCGTTCACCCGCGTGTCGCCCGGCGTTTCCGGGACCATGGCCCCAAACGGCATAGCCCGGGCGTATATGCACAGGTTTTCCACGGATCGTCAAACCGACGTCCATCTGCCCTCCTCCCCATCGGTGCTGACCACGAGCCACTACGGTGTGCGGGTGCGTGAGCGCTCCCATCCCGCCGACCGGGAGATCCTCCGTCTGGCGTTCCCGGCGTTCCTCGCCCTGGTCGCCGAGCCGCTGTTCCTCATCGCCGACTCGGCCGTCGTCGGGCACCTCGGGACCGGCCAGCTCGCCGGCCTCGGCGTGGCCGGCGTCGTCCTCCAGACCGTCACCGGAGTCTGCGTCTTCCTCGCGTACGGGACGACCGCCGCGGTTGCGCGCCGGATCGGTGCCGGCGACCTGCGCGGTGCGCTCACCCAGGGCATCGACGGGCTGTGGCTGGCCCTTCTGATCGGGGCGCTCGCGACGATCCCGTGCGTCGCGCTCGCGCGACCGATGGTGGAGGTCGCTGGCGCGAGTGGCCACGTCGCCGACCAGGGCGCCGACTACCTGCGGATCGCCGCCCTCGGCATCACCCCCCTCCTGCTGATGATGGCCGCCACCGGCGTCCTGCGCGGGCTGCAGGACACCCGCACGCCGATGGTCGTCGCCGTCGGCGGCAACCTCCTCAACATCGGGCTGAACGTCACCCTCGTCTACGGCGCGGGGCTCGGCCTGCGCGGTTCGGCCCTCGGCTCCCTCCTCGCCCAGCTGGTCGCCGCGCTGGCACTGATCGCCGTGGTCACCCGCGCCGCGCGGCGGGAGCACGGCATCGCGCTGCGCCCGGACCTGGCCGGCATCCGCCAGGCAGCCCGCGCCGGCGTCGCCCTCGTCATCCGCACGCTCACCCTGCGTGCCGCGCTCCTGATCACCACGTACGCCGTCAGTCGTACGGGCACCGGCTCCGACCAGGCGACCGCGCTGGCGACGCACCAGATCGCCTTCACGCTGTGGACCTTCCTGGCGTTCGTGCTGGACGCGATCGCGATCGCCGCGCAGGCGATCACCGGCCGCGCGCTGGGCGCCGGCGTCCCCGAAGCCGTGCGTGAGGCGACCCGGCGGATGATCCGCTGGGGCGTGGTCGTCGGCATCGCCGGCGGCGTCGTGCTGGCCGCCGCGAGCCCCGTGCTCGGCGCGCTCTTCACCGAGGATCCGATCGTCCGCGACCGGCTGGTCGGCGTTCTGCTCGTCGCTGCGCTCGCCGAGCCGATCTGCGGCGTGGTCTTCGTCCTCGACGGCGTCCTGATCGGAGCCGGGGACGGCCGCTACCTGGCGTACGGCGGCCTGCTCACCCTCGTCGCCTACGTACCCGTCCTGGCCCTCACGGTCGCCCTCGGCGGAGGCGTGGCGTGGGTATGGGCGGCATTCTCCTTCGTCTTCATGGCCGCCCGCTTCGCCGTGGTCACGCTGCGGGCTCGCGGCGACGGCTGGCTGGTGCTCGGCGCATGAGGCATGGTGGTCGCATGGAGATCGATGGCGGCGACCTCAAGCGACACCTCTGGCGTGACCTGCAGACCCAGCGCGACGCCCTGCTGGCGAAGGTGGACGGCGTCAGCGAGCGGGAGCTGCGTCTCCCCCGCACCGCGACCGGCACCAACCTGCTCGGCATCGTCAAGCACGCCGCGAACGTCGAGTACGGCTACTTCGGCCCCACCTTCGGCCGCACCCTCGACGACCCTGCGCTGATCCCCGAGGAGGCGTTCGACGCCGACCCTCAGGCCGATTGGTACGCCACCGCCGAGGAGTCGGCCGACGACGTCATCGCGCTCTACCGCCGCGTGCAGGACTTCGCCGACGAGACCATCGACGAGCGCGAGATCAACGTGGCCGGCAGGGTGTCCTGGTGGGCGGAGAGCCGGCGCAGCGCCACCCTCGGGCGGCTGATGATCCACGTGACCCTCGACCTCGCCCGGCACGCCGGGCAGGCCGACATCCTGCGCGAGGGCATCGACGGCGCCGTCGGCTGGCGCCGACCCGGCGACAACGTGCCGCAGGACTACGACTGGCCGGCCTACGTCGCCAAGCTCACCGCGATCGCCGACGGCTTCTGAGGCATGTAACGCGGTGTTCGGCGCTCTTCTGCGCCGCTGCAACGCCGCAGAAGAAGCGGTAACACCGCGTTACAAGCGATCACCGCCGCCAAGCGCCCCGGCAGCGAAATGACAACTGCGGCCGGCCCCCGAGGGGACCGGCCGCAGCCGTGATGAGCTCCGGTCAGGCGGGGACGACGTTGAGCGCCACCGCAGCGGTGAGCTCGTCGTGCACGCGCACGGTGACCGAGTGGGCACCGAGGCTCTTGATCGGGTTGTTCAGCGCGACGGAGCGCTTGTCGACCTGCTCGCCGATGGACGCCTCGAGGGCGCCGGCGATGTCAGCGACGGTGACGGCGCCGAAGAGGCGGCCGTCCTTGCCCGCGCGGACCTTGAGGTTGACCGAGGAGGCCTCGAGCTTGCTCTTGATCTGAGCGGCGTGGTCGAGATCGCGGGCGGCACGCTTGGCGCGGGCAGCCTTGATGTTCTCGATCTCCTTCTCGCCACCGCGGGTCCAACGGATCGCCACGCCCTGCGGAAGCAGGTAGTTGCGCGCGTAGCCGTCCTTGACCTCGACGACGTCGCCCGCCGAGCCGAGACCGGAGACTTCCTGGGTCAGGATGATCTTCGCCATGGTTCTGTCTCCTCTCAGCGACCGGTGGACGTGTAGGGCAGCAGAGCGACCTCGCGCGCGTTCTTGACCGCGATGGCCACGTCACGCTGGTGCTGGACGCAGTTGCCGGTCACTCGGCGAGCGCGGATCTTGCCGCGGTCCGAGATGAACTTGCGGAGCAGGGTGGCGTCCTTGTAGTCGACGCCAGTCGCCTTCTCCTTGCAGAACTGGCAAACCTTCTTCTTCGGCTTGCGAATCACTGCCTTGGCCATTGTGGTGCTTCCTTTCTAGAAGCCCGGCCCCTTGCGGGTTAACGCCGGAATGGTTGAGGGATTCGGTCTGGGTGGTGCTGGATCAGAACGGGGGCTCGTCGCCGGCCACGCCCGGGGCACCCCACGGGTCGTTGGCCGGAGCACCGCCACCGGCGTTGCCGCCGTAGCCGCCACCGGCGCCGCCCTGCTGGGCGGGCGCCTGCGGGGCCGGGGTCGCCCAGGGGTCGTTGGCGGGCGCCGACTGCTGCTGCGGGGCGTTGCCGCCACCGCCGAAGCCGCCCTGCTGGCCACCGCCGGCGTTGCCGCCGCCGAAGCCTCCGCCACCCTGGCCGCCCTGGCGGCTGACCCGGTTGACCTTCGCGGTCGCCCAGGTCAGCGACGGGCCGATCTCGTCGACCTCGAGCTCGTTGACGGTGCGCTTCTCACCCTCACGCGTCTCGTAGGAGCGCGCCTTGAGACGGCCCTGGACGATGACGCGGGTGCCCCGCGTCAGCGACTCAGCGACGTTCTCAGCAGCCTGGCGCCAGATCGAGCAGCGCAGGAACAGCGTCTCGCCGTCCTCCCACTGCTGGGTCTGGCGGTTGAGCGTGCGCGGCGTCGAGGCCACCGTGAAGTTGGCGACCGCGGCGCCGGAGGGCGTGAAACGCAGCTCCGGGTCGTCGGTCAGGTTGCCGATCACGGTGATGATGGTCTCGCCAGCCATGGCGTCTCCCTAGGTCTTGTCGAACTGATCTACGAACTGGTGTCGGCGCCCATCAATACCGCAAGGCACCGACAAGTTCGAGGGGGTCACTTGCCGGGGCGAATGACCTTGGTACGGAGGATCGACTCGTTCAGCGTGAGCTGGCGGTCGAGCTCCTTGACGGTGGCCGGCTCGGCGGTCAGGTTGACGATGGCGTAGATGCCCTCGGCGTTCTTCTTGACCTCGTAAGCCAGACGACGACGGCCCCAGACGTCGACGGACTCGACGGTGCCACCGTCGTTCCGAACAACATTGAGGAACTTGTCGAGCGACGGGGCGACAGTGCGCTCGTCGGTGGACGGGTCCAGGATGACCACGACCTCGTATGCACGCATAGCTTCTCCACCTCCTACGGACTCAGCGGCCATGGTCTCTCCATGGCAGGAGGGCTTTGCGGTGTCTCCGCCTACAGGACAGACGGAGACGCGTCAGGCTATCAAGCCGGCGGAGGGGTGGCCTAAATGCCGAGGTGACGCTCGGTCCAGGCGTTGCGGAAGCGCCCCTCGGGGTCCATCCGCCCGGCCAGGGCGTGGAAGTCGTCCCAGCGCGCGAAAGCGGGCGCCAGGACGTCGGCGCGCGCCCCGAACACCTTGCCCCAGTGCGGCCGCGCGTGGAGCGGGAGCAGGGCCTCCTCGAGCCGCGCCACCAGCGGCAGCACCCGCTCGGGGTCGCGCCGCCAGGTGAAGTGCAGCGCCAGCACATCGGTCCCGTACGCCCCCGACAGCCACTGCTCGTCGGCCCGCACCGTGCGCAGCTCGGTCACCAGCAGCGTCTCGCCGAAGAGCTCGCCGAGGGCGCGTACGGCCGACAGCGCCTCGCCCGCGCGCTCGAAAGCGACGTAGTACTCGGTCTGCAGCTCCTCGCCGGCGCTCGGCAGGAAGCCCATCCGGAAGTGCGGCAGCCGCTCGTGCCACGGGCCGGCGGCGCCCAGCTGGGCGGTGGTGTTCTCCACGCCCATCCCCGCGATCATGTGGCGCTGTTCGGTCGCCGGTCGCGCGCCGGCGATCTCCACCGGCGCCGCGTCGCGGGACTTCACCCAGACCTGGCCGACCTCCTCGCCGGTCCAGTGGGTGAACACGGAGACGGAGTAGGCAGCGCCCAGCACCTCGTCGACGGCACCGAGGAAGGTGTCCCAACGCAGGCCCTCGTGGACCACCTGGGAGATCTCGAACGCGGGCTCGACGGCCAGCTCGAGCGCGGTCACGACGCCGAGCAGGCCGAGGCCCACGACGGCGCCATCGAGATCGGATCCGGTGAGCCGGACCCGCTCGCCGCGTCCGTCGACCAGTTCCAGGGCCCGTACGGACGTCGCCAGCGAGCCGTTGCGCCGACCGGAGCCGTGCGTGCCCGTGGCGACCGCGCCCGCCACCGAGATGTGCGGCAGCGAGGCGAGGTTGGCCAGCGCGAGCCCGCGGGGCACCAGCTCGACCGCCAGGTCGCCGTACTTCGCCCCGGCCGGCACCCGGACCGTGTCCTCGAGGATCTCGAGCTCTGACGGGAGATTCTCGAGCGAGACCTGCACGCCGGTGGTGTCGGCGAGGTCGGTGAAGGAGTGCCGGCTGCCGAGCGCACGCACCTTCGGCGTGGTGGCGACCAGCTCCTGGAGCTCCTCGATGCTCGTCGGGGTGACCAGATCGGTCGCTTCGTAGACGTGGTTGCCTGCCCAGTTGGTCCGCACGGGCACAACCGTACGGGCTCCGTCCGTGCGAGCATCCACCCATGGAGAGCGGGCCCGGGAGCCGGCAGCACCCCATCGCCGGGCGGTACGTGCTCGTCGACCGGATCGGTGCGGGCTCGACGGGCTCGGTGTGGCGGGCGTACGACCAGCGCACGCAGGGCTGGCTGGCGCTCAAGATCCTCACCGTGCGCAGCGGCTCGCTGCTGCTGCGCCTCGTGCGGGAGCAGGGACTGCGGATCCCGCACCCGCACGTGCTGGCACCGACCGGCTGGGCCGCGGAGGACGACGTGGTCGTGCTGACCATGGACCTGGTCCGCGGCGGCTCGGTGGCCGACCTGCTCGCCGAGCACGGCATCCTCCCCGAGCCGCTCACCGGTGTCCTGCTGGACCAGCTGCTGCAGGCGCTCGCGGCGGTCCACGCGACCGGCATGGTGCACCGCGACGTGAAGCCGGCCAACCTCCTGCTCGAGGCGACCGGTCACGGCGCCCCGGTGCTGCGGCTGGCCGACTTCGGCGTCGCGACCGTCCGCGAGGAGTCCCGCCTGATCCGTACGCCCGGCGGGGTCGGCACCGACGGTTACACGGCCCCCGAGCAGGAGGCGGGCGAGCCGCCCGATCCGCGCTCGGACCTGTACTCGGTCGGCCGGGTCGGGATCGAGCTTCTCGCCGGCGCCCCGTCCGCGCGGGTTCCGGACGGTGCCCTGGGTGCCCTGCTCACCGCCCTCACCGCACCCGATCCTGAGCTCCGGCCCACCTCGGCGGCGGCCGCGCTCGTCGAGCTTCGCACCCTGGCGCTGGCGGAGTGGGACGGCGCGATCGAGATCCCGGACCGGCTCCCCCAGCGGGCGCTGCCGCTGCAGGAGGGAATGGCGCTACCGCCGCCGCGTACCGCCCCGGCTGCCGCCGGCCGGCGGATCTGGGCGGTGGCCGCCTGCCTCGCCGGCGCGATCACGCTCTCGGGCATCGCGATCGCACGCGCGCTGTCCCGCTGAGCCCGGCGCCGTCGGCCCGATCAGCGCACCTGTCGTACCCGCGCCCTAGATTGGAGCC
>Ga0308169_10006035_pt1 | contig 10791 bp, 11 predicted proteins | sample PhyBR1_2_FD_202139 | JGI IMG/M metagenome (GOLD analysis project Ga0308169, IMG submission 202139) | Phyllosphere microbial communities from UC Gill Tract Community Farm, Albany, California, United States - DLSLSB.R1 | ecosystem: Host-associated > Plants > Phyllosphere > Unclassified | place... | reverse complement strand
TCGTTACCGCACTGTACCCGAAAACCGGCCCGAATCGAACGGCTTACTTCGCCGGCAGCGCCGCGATCACGCGCTTCGTGAACTCGGCCGTGTTGACGGCGTGCGCATGCCAGCGCCACACGACCACCAGGTCATGCTCGGGCGAGACCACGATGTCGTTGTCGCCCGCGCCCAGCGCCGCAAAGGCGGTCGCCGGCAGGCCCGGCAGGTTCTTGCCCTTCGTGTTGAGCCACCACAGGTAGCCATAGTCCGGCCCGTGCTCGCTCGGGGTCAGCGCCGCCTTGACGTAATCCGGCGGCAGGATCTGGCGGCCGTTCCAGTGACCGCCGCGCAGCCACAGGTAGCCGAAGCGCGCCATGTCCCAGGAATTGATCCACATGCCGCCGCCCCAGCGCGTGCCGCCGCTGACGGAGGCGACCAGCTTGCCGTTCATCTCGACGTAGCTGTTGGTGTAAGGCACCCACTTCCACTGGTGCGAGGCGCCGATCGGGTCCATCACCTCATCCTGGAACACGTCCGGCACGGGTTTGCCGAAGACCCGCAGCAGAGACAGCGAGAAGCGGTTGATGCGCGTGTCGTTGTACTCGAAGTAGGCGCCCGGGGCTTGCAGCGTGCGCGGTTTGCGCTCGCCCGCGCCGAACGCGTCGTGGCCGATGAAGTCGGCGTTCTTGCCCCACAGGCTGCCTTCCCACTCGGATTCCTGCTGCAGGTGATGCTTCCACGTGATGGCGGCGTTGTGCGGCGAGGCGTAGCCGCCGTCCTGCACGGTTTTGCCCACCGGCTGGTTCAGGTCGGCAATCTTGCCCTCACGCACGGCAACGCCCGCCACGGTCGAGAGCATGCTCTTGGCCACCGAATAGGTTGGATCGACGAAACTGGTGTCGCCGAATTCGGCCACCACATAGCCCTTGTAGATCACCACGCCGTTGGTCGCGGCGCGCTTGCTCGGCAGCGAACCGAGCGGCTCGCCGAAGGTCTTGCGCTGGTCCGAAAAATCCTTCTCGCGCTCGGTCTCGTGCGCCTGCGCGAAGGCGACCGCCTCCGCCAGCTTGCCCGGGTCGATGCCCAGCTCGGCCGGGTTCTTGTGCGCCCACTCGCCGGCCGGCGGGAAGTAGCCGGGTTCGGCGCGCGGCTTGATCAGCGGGCCGGCGGAGGCGGCGCTTACGACGGCACTCAGGGCGACAGTCAGCAGGAGACGGCGCGGGGGATTGAAGCTCATGCGGGATTCTTCCATCGGGAATACGGCAGCCGGATCAGGCTTGAGTTGTAGTAACGCGGATCGCCCGTCACTTCCTGGCCGATCCACGCGGGCTTGTCGAAGGCTTCGTCTTCCGCACCGAGCTCGATCTCGGCCACCACCAGGCCGGCGTTCTCGCCCGCGAACTCGTCGACTTCCCAGGTGTGCCCGGCATGGCCGATGCGGTGACGGGTCTTCTCGACCAGCGGCTTCTCGCACAGGCGGTCCAACAGCTCGGCCGCGTCTAGCACGGGGATCTCGTACTCCCATTCGCCGCGTGAGGCGCCGTTCGACTTGCTCTTGATCGTGATGACGGCGCGCTCGCCCTCGATGCGCACGCGGACCGTGCGCACCGGATCGGCCACCAGGTAGCCCTGGCGCATCAGCGTGGGCTGGCCCTGGCCGCGCCAGGCATCATTCGCCAGCAAGAATTTGCGTTCGATCTCGATGCCCATCGCGCGCCCCCTGTCAGTCGTCGAGCGATTGCAGGATCGGCTGCAGCATCGCCGCGCCCAGCGCGATACTGCGCGCGCCGTTCCAGCCGACGTAGGGGTCGGGCAGGTTGGCGTTGTCCTTGAAGGGCATCTCCAGCGTCAGCGACAGGCATTTGTAGGTGTGGCCGATGTACTTCGAGGCCAGCGTGAGCAGCTCCTCGTTGTACTTGCTGGCGGCGTAGCCATGGACGTTCTGGAAGTCCGGGCTGGACGCCATGTAGCGCTCGATGAAGGCGTTCTGTGCGCTGAGCCGCTCCGGCGTGAAGTCGGCCAGCATTTCGCTGCCGGCCACGAAGTTGTAGGGCAGCGCCTCGTCGCCGTGGATGTCGAAGAACATGTCGACGCCGGTTTCCTCGATCTTGTTCTTCACGCACAGCACTTCCGGGCTGCGCTCGAGCGTCGGGGTCATCCACTCGCGGTTCAGGTTGGCGCCGGCGGCATTCGTGCGCAGGTTGCCGCGCACCGAGCCGTCCGGGTTCATGTTCGGCACGATGTAGAACACGGCGCGCTGCAGGAGCTTCCTCGCGATCGGGTTCGAATCGTCGAGCAGCGCATCCATCATGCCCTCGACGAACCATTCGGCCATGGTCTCGCCCGGATGCTGGCGTGCGATCACCCAGATCTTCTTCTCGGCCTGCGGGTTGCCGATCACGACCAGGTTCATGTCGCGGCCGTCGATCGTGCTGCCGATGTCGTGCACGCGCGCGATCGGGTTCTCGGCGACCTCACCCAGCAGGCGCAGGTGGCGCTCCCAGGTATAGGGCTCGAAGTAGGCGTAGTAGACGCTGTCGCGCTCGGGCGTGTGCTCGACGGTCATCACCTGGCCGTCGAAGCTGGTCGGGACGCGGAACCAGGTCTCGGTGTCGTAGCTGGCCGCCACCTGGTAGCCCTCGAAGCCTTTCGGGTAGGTGGCCTGGCCGGCGTTCAGGAAGCGCATCGTGCAGGCCTGGCCGCGTGCGCCCTGCAGGCGGAAGTGAAACCACTGGTGGATGTCGGCGTGCGAGTCCTTGCGGAGCTTGAGGTCGATCTGGCGCGCATTGTCGGCCTGGACGACCTCGATCGCGCCGGAGTCGAAGTGCTGGCTGATTTTGATGGGCATGGCGAATCCTTTATTGGAAATGGGATGATAGCGCCGCCGGCAGCGGCCGGCGCGCAGCCAATGCGCAGCCGATGCCCGGCAGGACGGCTCAGCCCTCGAGGTCGATCAGGTCCTTGGTGTAGGCCAGCATGATCTGGCGCATCATCTCGACGTTGCTGCGGTCGAGGATCACCGTGAGGTCGGGCTTGCGGTCAAGGTTGAAGGTCATGCTGATGCGGCCCGGCAGCATCTTGGCGTTGACGGTGAAGGCGCGCGGCACGTAGGGATTGTCCCAGTCCGCCGGGTGGATCTGCGGCGGCGCAGGCGGCGGCGCCAGGTTCGGGTCCTGGTTCACCGGCAGATGCTTGAGGAGCCAGAATACGATCGACGCCGGAATGAAGATGGCGACATCGCTCGCGCCCTGCGCGGAGAACTTCGCCAGCAAGAGATTGCCGACGCGGTCGCAGGACATGGACAGACTCTTGACTTGACGGATAACCGCTGATTTCACGACATTTCCTATGAGATAAGGTTAAAAATAACCCGGCGATTCTACCGTATCCCATGCGTGAATTGTGGGAAAGAAAATGAAATGGGGCGCCAAGGCGCCCCGGTGCTTTGCTGGAGGAACGGCGCCGCCGCCGTTACCCCAAACGACAGGATTTACTGCTTGTTGCCGCGCGACGAGCCGCGCGACGACGAGCTGTTCGCCGACTGGCGGTTGCCATGGCTCATGCTGCCTGCACGGCGAGCTTCTTCCGAAGTGAACTCGTGTGCGGTGCCCTTCTGGTGAGCGGCCTTGCCGCCCTGGCTGGCGATCTCGCGCTGACGCTCCGGGTCCATCGAAGCGAAACCGCGGTTTTTCGTGCCGCCACTCTGTTTGTTGCCCTGGTTGTTCGAAGCCATGGTGATCTCTCCTCTTTACATATGAAACCGCCGCGTCCTGCGGCAGGTGTGTTCCGATGCCAGCCTCAGGCCGTTGAGTCATCGGTCGGAATCATCTTATGCATGCATGATGGCTGAGACTATAGGACGTTTTCAGATGACTTTGTAGGACAATGTGAGACAGAAAATGCACTTCCGAAATCTACTTCCGGTAGTAAAGAACTCTTCGGTATTAGTCCTACACTCATCCCCTACGTTTTCCTATGTTTGAGCCACCGCCGGACGAGCATGATGGGCTTGTAAAGCGGGGCGCGACCTCGCATATGTCGCTGAATGAATCAGTCGGAAAAGGAGACCATCATGGACGCGAACCAACGCAGTGAAGTCAACAACCAGACGAATAACGGCGCCAACGAAAAATGGACGCCAGGGTCGCAAGGCAAGACGGCCGACAACGGCCAGCCGCTCGACCACACCTATCCGCAAGGCACCGGCACTCAGCAGATGGGCAAGCAGGGCCTGTCCGATCCGGGCACCCAGCAGACCGGCGCCGGCCCGGGCCTGGCCGACAAGCAATTCCAGCGCAGCGATTCGATGAACCACACCGATGTGGCCGGCGGCGCGATGCAGGACCAGCAAAGCGGTGGCTCCGGTCCGGTGCAGGGCATCACGGACAGCCACCAGCGCCAGATGGAGCAGAAGTCGGGCGCCTACGGCATGCTGGAACAGCCTGTCGGACATCGTCCTAAAGACACCGGCGTCGATCTGACGCAGCAGCGGGATATGAGCCGGGACACCGTGCGCGGCCAGCTGGCCTCGCAGAACGCGGCCCAGCCCGATTTGCAGGGCGGCTCGCTGGGCCCGCAGCACGGCCACCTCAACCTGCAGGCCGGCGCCCAGAGCGGCAATACCCGGGGCGGCGGCATGGCCGGGCCGACGGGCAGCCTGCCGCCGCACGCGCCGGCCGGCTCGATGGGCAGCCGCCAGTCGGGTCATTATTACGGCAACCAGGGCGGCGGCATGGCCGGTCCGCACAGCGGCGCCCAAGCCGGACAGGAAGCGGAAGTCGGCAACACCCAGCTGGGCGTCTCGGGCTCGGCCTCGGGATCCAACCAGAATTCGGACTATGGCGGCGTGCATGAGTCGAACGATGCCGCCGGCGGCCTGCCGCGCTCGCCGGGTAACAGCGGCCCGCTGAATTCCCAGCACAGCACCGACCGCGGCGGTTCGCAGACCGGCACCGGCGCCGCCGACAGCGGTCCGATCGAGGACCGGTCGCGCGAGAGCCAGCTTCAGTCGAACGATGCCTCGGGCCACTACCCGCGCAGCCCGGGCTACGCCAACCGCCTGGCCGGTGACCGGAACATGGACGACGACACCGGCTTCAAGCGCAAATAAGCCTCAACACGGCATCACCCCGGGCGGCGCCATCCGCGCGCCGCCTGTCCTCCTCCCGTCCGTCCGCCCCGCCGCACGCGTAGCCAACGCTCACTTGACGCAGATTCAACCGGGGCTCGAGAACCGGAACCCGGCAGTTCTTCCTCGCTCGAATGGTGACAGCCACCCATCAAGCGAACGATGCCACGCCCGACCCCGCCCAAGACGCCACGCAAACCGTTTCCAGTGATCACGGAGGCGCCCTCATGCGCCGGCTGAACATCCTCACGTGGCACACGCACGGCAGCTACCTGTACTACCTGTCGCAGGCCCCGCACGAATTCCACGTGCTCATGAAGCCGGGCCGCCCCCCGGGCTACGGCGGGCGCTGCGGTCCGTTTCCCTTCGGCCCCAACGTGCACGACCTGCCGGCCGAGCGGGCGCGCGAGCGCGAGTTCGACTGCATCCTGTTCCAGGAAGACCATCACTTCGAAAACGACCAGTTCGAGCTGCTTACGCCGGCCCAGCGCGCCCTGCCCCGCATCTACCTCGAGCACGACCCGCCGCGCGCCGGTCCCGGCACGCCCGCGGGCACCTGGCTGACCGACATCCGCCACCTGGTCGACGATCCCAACGTGCTGCTGGTGCATGTCACGCCCTTCAACGCACTCATGTGGGACAGCAAGCGCACGCCCACACGCGTGATCGAGCACGGCGTCATGCTGCCGCCCGGCGTGGCCTACGGCGGCGAGATCGAACGCGGCCTGGTCATCACCAACCACCTGGCGCGGCGCGGACGGCGCATGGGCGCGGACCTGTTTTGCGCGCTGCGCACCGAGGCGCCGCTCGACCTGGTCGGCATGGAGGCGCAGGCTCTTGGCGGGCTGGGCGAGATCGACCATCCGCAGCTGCCGGCCTTCGCGGCGCGCTACCGCTTCCTGTTCAGCCCGGTGCGCTATTCCAGCCTCAGCCTGTCCACCCTCGAAGCGATGATGGCCGGCATGCCCGTGGTCGCGCTGGCCACGGCCGAAATGGCGACCGTCATCGAGCATGGCGTGTCCGGCTACGCGGTCACCGACGCCGGCCGGCTGCTTGCGGCCATGCGCGCGCTGCTCGCCGACCCCGGCCTCGCGCGCCGGCTGGGCGCGGGCGCGCGCCGCACCGCGCTCGAGCGCTTTTCCATCGAACGATTCAGCGCCGATTGGGACGCCGCGCTGCGCCACGTCACCCGCTAGCCAGGAACCCCATGAGACTCGACGCCCCCATGCAATCCGGCACGCCCACACCGGCGTTGCGGCGCATCGCCCTGATCAGCGACCACGCCTCGCCGCTGGCGGCGCCCGGCAGCATCGACTGCGGCGGCCAGAACGTCTACGTCGCGCACCTGGCGCGCGAACTCGCGCTGGCCGGCTACCTGGTCGACGTGTTCACGCGGCGCGACGCGATCGGGCAGAAGCAGCTGGTGCGCTGGCGCGAGAACCTGCGCGTCGTGAACGTGCCGGCCGGCCCAGCGCACCACGTGCCCAAGGAGCAGATGCTGCCCTACGTCGAGGCCTTTGCGCGCTTCACGACCCGGTTCGCGACCCGCTCGGCGCGCCACCTGGGCATGCCCTACGACATCGTGCACGCCAACTTCTTCATGTCCGGCATGATCGCCCAGCACCTCAAGCAGGCGCTCGGCATCCCCTTCGTGATCACCTTCCACGCCCTGGGCCAGGTGCGCCGCCTGGCCCAGGGCGCGGCCGACGCCTTCCCGCCCGCGCGGGTGCGCATCGAAAGCCTGCTGATGGAGCAGGCCGACCGCATCATCGCCGAATGCGTGCAGGACCGGCAGGACATGGAGCGGCTGTACGGCGCGAGCCCGGCCCGCATCGCGGTCGCGCCCTGCGGCTTCGATCCCGGCGAACTCTGGCCCATGCCCCAGGACGAGGCGCGCGCCCAGCTTGGCCTCGCGCCCGGCCGCTTCACCGTGCTGCAGCTGGGGCGGATCGTGCCGCGCAAGGGCGTCGATACCGTGATCCAGGCCACCGCCCTGCTGCGCGACCGGCATGGCGTCGATGCGCGGCTGCTGGTGGTCGGCGGCGACATGCATCCCGGCGGGCGCGACGGACCGGAAATGGCGCGCCTGCGGGCGCTGGCCCACAAGCTCGGTATCGCCGAGCACGTGCAATTTGCCGGCCAGCAGCCGCGCGCCCGGCTGCGCCTCTATTACGGCGCGGCCGACGTGTTCGTCACGACGCCGTGGTACGAGCCCTTCGGCATCACCCCGGTCGAAGCCATGGCCTGCTCGCGCCCCGTCATCGGCTCCGAAGTGGGCGGCATCAAGAGCACGGTGATCGACGGCCGCACCGGCTTCCTGGTGCCCTCGCGCGACCCGCAGGCCACGGCCGAACGACTCGCCAACCTGCAGCGCGATCCGCTTCTCGCGCGCAGCATGGGCGAAGCCGGCCTCAAGCGCGCCTACCGCCATTACACCTGGCGCACCGTCGCCCAGCAGGTCGCCGCGGTCTACGCCGCCGTCCTGTCCGAAGCGCGCAGCAGCCTACCCATCGACCTGACCCAAACCTAGACCCGGGAGACAGCATGGCATCCGATTTACAGGGCAAAGTCGCCTTCATCACCGGCGCCGCAAGCGGCCTTGGCGCAGCCCTGGCCGAAGCACTCGCCGACAGCGGCGTCCACATCATCGCCGCCGACCTCCAGGACGCGCGGCTGGCGGCCCGGCTCGCGCGCCTGCGCGCACGCGGCGCGCGCGCCGAGGGCGTCAAGCTGGACGTGAGCGATCCCGCCGCCGTGCGCGCGGCAATGGATCAATGTTTGGAACGCATGGGGCGGCTCGACATCCTCGTCAACAACGCCGGCACCGACGTCACCCTGCCCATCGCCGAGCTCTCCGAAGAAGACTGGCTGCGCGTGATCGGCACCAACCTGAACGGTCCCTTCCTGCTCGCGCGGCGGGCGGCGCAGCACATGCGCGCGAACGGCGGCGGCGACATCGTGAACATCGCCTCCACCGCCGCCAAGCGCGCCTGGCCCAACGCCAGCGCCTACCACGCCAGCAAATGGGGCCTGCTCGGGCTGTCGCATGCGCTGCACGCGGAGCTGCGCCCGCACGGCATCCGCGTCACGGCCGTGATCGCGGGCGGCATGCGCACGCCCTTCCTGCTCGACCGCTTCCCCGACATCGATCCCGCCACCCTGCAAGAGCCGGCCAACGTGGCGCGGGCGGTGCGCCAGGTGCTCGAGCTGCCGCGCGAGACCGTGGTGCCGGAACTCACCGTCCTGCCGGTGCGCGAAAGCTCCTGGCCCTGAACCCGCGCCAACGACATGACATGAAAGCAGTCTTTCTCGACAAGGACGGTACGCTGGTCGACGACGTCCCCTACAACGTCGACCCCAAGCGCATCATGCTGGCGAGCGGCGCCGGCGCCGCGCTGCGCCTGCTGGCGCGCCTCGACTACCGCCTGTTCGTCATCAGCAACCAGGACGGCATCGCCTTCGGGCGCTTTCCGGAATCGAGCATGGATGCCGTCAGCGACCGCCTGCAGGACCTGCTGTTCCGCGAGCAGCTGAGCCTGGACGGCTTTTATTACTGCCCGCACCACCCCGACGGCAACCTGGCCGCCTATACGGGCGACTGCCACTGCCGCAAGCCCAAGCCCGGGCTGCTGCTGCAGGCGGCGCAAGACCACGGCATCGATTTGCGCGCCTCGTGGATGATCGGCGACATCCTGCACGACGTCGAAGCCGGCAACCGCGCCGGGTGCAGGACGCTGCTGCTCGATAACGGCAACGAAACGGAATGGCGGCTCGGCCCGCGCCGCATCCCGACGCGCATGGCGCCCGACCTGTATTCCGCAGCCATGCTGATCGCCAGCCATGAGCATGACTGAGGATGCGTGCATGCGAGCGGAAACGGCCGCGGCCTGGCGGCGGGCGCGCAAGATCCTGTGCGTGCGCCTCGACTCGCTCGGCGACGTGCTCATGTGCACGCCCGCGATGCGCGCGCTGCGCGAGAGCCTGCCGGGCAGCACGCTCACGCTGCTCGGCTCACCTTCCGGCGCCGCCGCCGCGCCCTTCATCCCGGAGCTTGCCGGCGCCATCGTTTATCAGGCCCCGTGGATGAAGGGCAGCCGTCCGCATCCCTGCCGCGACGACGCCGCGCTGATCGCCCTGCTGGCCGCGCGCCGTTTCGACGCCGCCGTGATCTTCACCACCTACACCCAGAGCGCGCTGCCGGCTGCCCTGCTGTGCCAGCTGGCCGGCATTCCGCTGCGGCTCGCGCATTGCCGCGAAAATCCTTACCAGCTGCTGAGCGACTGGGTCGAGGATCCCGAGCCAAAAACCATGGTGCGCCACGAGGTGCAGCGCCAGCTCGATCTCGTGAAGCGCGTGGCCTGCAGGACCGGCGAGCTGGGCCTCTCCTTCGCCCTGCCCGATGCCGACCTGGCCAAGGCGAAGGCGATCCTGGCGCGCCTCGGCATCGCGCCCGGCCAGCGCTGGCTGCTGCTGCATCCCGGCGCCAGCGCCGCGGCGCGCCGCTATCCGGCCGCGCTGTGGGCGCAGGCGATCCGTTTGCTGGCGCAGACGCTCGGCCTGCCGCTGGTGCTGACCGGGAGCGGCCTCGAAGCCGGGCTGGTGGACGAGATCCGCAACGCCAGCGGCGTGCTGGTGCATTCGCTGGCGGGGCAGCTCGACCTCGGCCAGCTCGGCGCGCTGGTCCGCTTGGCCACGGTCGTGGTCACCAACAATACGGGCCCGGCGCACGTGGCGGCGGCGGTCGGTACGCCGGTGGTGGATTTGTACGCGCTCACCAATCCCCAGCATACGCCGTGGAAAGTGCGGAACCGGGTGCTGTTCCAGGATGTGCCCTGCCGCTTCTGCTTCAAGAGCAGCTGTCCGCAGGGGCATCATGCCTGCCTGACGGGGGTCGGGCCGGAACGGGTGGTGGAGGCGGTCGAGAGTCTGTTGCCGGCTGACGAGCCGCTTCCTGCCGTCGTCCCTGCGGAGGCGGGCACGACGAGCTAAACGCTCAAGGCTTGTACTTCGGCCCGTTATTCAGGAACACCCCGCCTTGGTAAAAGGTCGTGATGTCATCCTTCGGCGGATACGCAAAAGCGTCCGGCAGCTTGTGCGCGAACTGGGTCGAGCTGTCCTTGGGCTGGTAGCACAGGTAGGCCGCGTAGCGGTCGTCCCACCAGCGGCCCGGATTGTTCGAGATGCCGAAGGTGATCGTGTGGCCGACGCGCGGCGTGACCAGCGAGCGGTGCAGCAGCTGCACCAGGTCGTCCAGGCTCAGCCAGGTCACCATCTGGCGGTAGTTGGTCGCTTCCGGCCAGCAGTAGCCGATGCGGATGCAGACGGTCTCGACGCCGAAGCGGTCCCAGTAGTAGCGCGAGATCTGCTCGCCGAACACCTTGGACAGGCCATAGTAGCCGTCCGGGCGGGTCGGCATCGACGCGTCGACCAGGTCGGTGCTCTTGTACATGCCCATCGTATGGTTGGTGCTGGCGAACACCACGCGGCGGATGCCGAGCTTGTGCACGGCCTCGTACAGATTCACCATGCCCTGGATATTCGCCTGCATGATCGGCGCCCACTCTTCTTCGGTGGAGACGCCGCCGAAGTGCAGGATGGCGTCGACGCCCTCGCAGATGCGCATGACGGCCTCGCGGTCGGCCAGGTCGCACTGCATGAATTCCTCATGCGCGGCCAGTGCC
>Ga0308169_10006034_pt1 | contig 10792 bp, 21 predicted proteins | sample PhyBR1_2_FD_202139 | JGI IMG/M metagenome (GOLD analysis project Ga0308169, IMG submission 202139) | Phyllosphere microbial communities from UC Gill Tract Community Farm, Albany, California, United States - DLSLSB.R1 | ecosystem: Host-associated > Plants > Phyllosphere > Unclassified | place... | reverse complement strand
GGCCAGACGAACGATCCCTGCAGCTTACCTTCTCAATGCTCGGGCCGAGCTCCTTAACGGCGGCAGCAAGCAGCTCCTTCTCCTGGTCGTCGATCTGTCCAATCGGCAAGATCTTCTCAACACCACCGGGCTGCACGTCAGCCGTGCTCTTGACTGGCTACAACCGGAGGCCAGCTACTCACGCCGAGCTCGATGTTGACGGAGAAGTAGGCGAGGTCCGCGCCAATCTCCTTCTGGACAGCCTGTCCTCCACTCTGGTCGGCGGTGAGGTCGATGTAGGCCTGGACGGTTCGGGTCTTCTTGCCGCCAAATGCAGCCTGGAGGACAAACTCAGCGAACTCGGCTCCGGCTTCGCGTCAGCTTGAACATCGCCGAGGCGCGGCGTAAGCTCACCCTGAGCCATGGAGAGAGTAGCAGATCCAGCACCGTCTGTCTATTAGTGCGGGCACATGTCGAGCAGGTCACGACGCACCCTTGGCCTTGACGACCTCGTCACCACCGAACTGAATTCGGTTGACGAGAGCATCCCGCTTCTCCTTGTTGTTGAGGATCTCGGCGGGCTGCTATCAGCATAGCTCCATTTTCATCTGGTGTTTCCCCGAGCCCAGACTGCCCCACGAGGCGATAGGCAGGAGAGTCGTAGTCGCCTGCCCACGCAATGAGTGTAGACCTCGACTCACGATCTTGGGCTCAGACTGCGAGAGCAAGGGCAAAATCGTCGCTCCGGAGTGTCCACCAACAACGGGGATGGTGTACTTGGGCGCATCGGAAGCGTTGCCAACAACGGTCGCGACGAAGGTCGACGCTCGGACGATGTCGAGGTGCGAAACACCAAGCAGTCTGTCGTCAGCAAGCCCTCCTCATCATCATTCATCTCGCTCTTGATCAAGTCGAGGGGTCGGCCCACGGTCCGGCGCCCGGCCCGTGTGCACGTCACGAGCGGACTTACCGCTTGGGGTCGTACACGCCGGCCTTCTTCAGCGTCTCGGCGAAGACGGGAACAGTCGAGTTGACAGGGTTGGAGATGACGAGGATGAAAGCCTTGGGGCAGGCGTTGGCGATGGCCTGGGCGAGGGTCGCACAGATGCCCGCGTTGACTTTCTGGTCGTCAGCCTCTGCGATCGGGCTTTGCCATTCATGGCAGCTGAGCGACCGATGCACGGCGCGGAGCAGAGATTGTGCAGAGCTGCACGCACGAAGAGGTCGTCACGGGTCATCCCTGGCTTTCGGGGCACACCAGCCGGAATAACGACGATGTCGCTGTCCTTCAACGCCTTCTCGGCGCCGTTGTCGGGCGGGAGGAAGCCCTGGACTTGGGCAGGCGTGGCAATGTGGGACAGGTCAGTCGCGACCTGCGCGTCAGCTCGAGGACCGCTGGCATGCGGACTAGCTCACTCCGACAGCGTTGACGACATCGTAGAGAGAGAGCTCGGTGATCAGGGGGTTGAGCTTGAGGAGGAGGGAAAGAGGTTGACCGATTCCACCTGTGTGGTGTGAGCAGGAACGCCGATGTGCGCGTGGGAATGGGCTCACCGGCAGCACCGCAGACAGTTGCCTTGACCATTTTGTATGGGTATGAGTTGGGATTGGGTGAGAGGGGGATGGAGGGTGCGAGTAGAAAGCTGGTATGGGTGACGCGAGTGTTGGTCGAATAGGCTAAGCGGTATAGTTGATGCGCCGTGAGGGGACGTGATTGGGGACGACGTGCTTCTGGGGTGGACAGTGCCCCGCTCAGATTCGAAATCAATACCCGGCTGCGCGGTCACCCATCGTCCGTCCGCCTTATGCGCCCGTGGTCTGGTCTGCCCCCGGCTAAACAAGCCCGAGCCGAGATTGTTCCGTCTATATCGAATCTGACGTGTTGAGATTGCAAACACGTGTGACGGTATCAAACAAACGCCCCTGCCGGCCGATCAACCAACTTCGTCGGGCGGGTGGAATGGGATTTTGACTTTTCGGAAAGTTGGTCTAATCTGCCTGTACATTACAACAACAGCTCCAATCACCATGGACAGCTACCAGACCCCCCTCTCGTCGTATGTATACACTGCATCTGCGGTTTGTCCCCTGCGATACTGACCCCGCAGGCGATATGCATCCAAGGAGATGTCCAAGCTCTTCTCCGCGGGTGTACGTCCCAGATCACCTGTCATGTCGACCTCGTACTGACAGCTAGACCCGGTTCGGGACCTGGAGGCAGCTTTGGCTCAACCTGGCCATCGCTGAGAAGGTGTGCTGCTCTCTGTCCACCTGACCCGAGGTCACTTGGCTCACTCGCAGGAGCTCGGCCTCGACATCTCGGACAAGGCCATTGAGCAGATGAAGGCCAACCTCGTGCTCGACGAGGCGCAGATGAAGGTCGCGGCCGAGGAGGAGAAGAAGCGAAGGCGTGAGCCGATGAGTGTACCCGGGGATACGATACTCACGCGCAGACGATGTCATGGCCCACGTGCACACCTTCGGCACTGTTGCCCCGGAGGCTGCCGGTATCATCCAGTACGTAGAGCTGCACTGCCCATTGCACCTCAGCTCACTTCAGCTTGGGTGCCACCTCGTGCTATGTCACTGAGTAAGATGCCTTGCGCATCTGAATGTAGCACCCACTCACAGCAGCAACGCCGACCTCATCTTCCTCCGAGAGGGTCTCAACATCCTCCTCCCCAAGCTCGCCGTCGTCATCTCCCGCCTGTCCGCCTTCGCCGAGAAGTACCGCGACCTGCCCACCCTCGGCTTCACCCACTTCCAGCCCGCCCAGTTGACGACTGTTGGCAAGCGAGCCACGCTCTGGATCCAGGAGCTGCTGTGGGACCTGCGTAACCTGGAGCGAGCGCGGTCGGACCTGGGATTCCGAGGTGTGAAGGGTACGACCGGAACGCAGGGCTCGTTCTTGGCCTTGTTCGATGGCGACCATGCCAAGGTGAGCACGAGGCGGCGTGGTCACAAGTCATGGGCAGGCCAGACGACTGACGTACAGGTCGAGGCGCTTGACGAGCGGGTTACGGAGCTGTTCGGCTTCCCCTACGCCTACCCCGTCACCGGACAGACATACTCGCGAAAGATCGACGCGGACGTGCTTGGCCCGCTGTCCAGCTTCGGTGCGACCGTGCACAAGATCGCGACTGACAGTGAGTCGCTCGAATCGCATCAGTCATAGAGATGAGCTCACGGCAGTCCGTCTGCTCGCCAACCTGAAGGAGATTGAGGAGCCGTTTGAGAAGGACCAGATTGGAAGGTGAGCTTGAGGCGCCCGATAGGTCCTAGCAAGCTGACGCGCAGCTCCGCCATGGCATACAAGGTCAGGTTGGAAGACCTGTTAACTCCCTGGGCTGACGTGTAGCGAAACCCGATGCGATGTGAACGAGCCTGCTCTCTGGCCCGACACCTCATGGCTCTCTACCCCAACACCCTCATGACCTCGTCCGTCCAATGGCTCGAGCGAACCCTCGACGACTCGTGAGTCACCACATCTTCTCTGTCCTTGCCTCAGCTCACGCCAGCGCCAACCGACGAGTCACTATTCCCGAGGCATTCCTCACTGCCGACATCCTCCTCACCACCCTGCAGAACATCTCCGAGGGCCTTGTTGTCTACCCGAAGGTCATCGGCCGACGGATCTCGCAGGAGCTCCCCTTCATGGCCACCGAGAACATCATCATGGCCATTGTCAAGGCCGGTGGAGACCGACAAGAATGCCACGAGAAGATCCGGGTGCTCTCGCACGAGGCGGGCGCGGTCGTCAAGGAGCAAGGAGGGGAGAACGACCTCATCGACCGAGTCAAGAAGGACAAGTACTTTGAGCCGATCTGGAACCAGCTCGACGCGCTGCTGGACCCCCGTACGTTCGTCGGACGCGCGCCGGAGCAGGTCGACAAGTTTGTCGCGCAGTGGGTTAAGCCGGCCTTGAAGCCGTACGAGAAGGACCTCGCCAACGTCAAGACGGCCGAGCTGTCCGTGTAAAGCTCGATCGGAGGCTGTGTCTATACAATACATGCATTGGTGGTTCCGAGACCTGCCTAGCCCTGCTCCGAGTAGATCTTGACCGTCTTGTCTGCTCCGCCGGTGATGAGCCGCGTGCCGGTCTTGTCGAACGCGGAGCAGAAGACGCCGGCCTCGGCGTCGAGCGATCCAGGTTGAGGGATATCCTTGAGGTGTTGGAAGGGAAGGCCGGAGTGGTAGTCCCACATGGTCAGCGTGCCGTTGTCCGCACCGGAGAACATGACGCCCTCCTCGTTGACACTCATGGTGTTGATGATCGCCTCGTGACCGACAAAGTTGGTGACAAAGATACCTTCGGGACACTTCCACTTTTTGATGCTGCTTGTCAGTGATGCTCTTACCGTGTAGCGAAGGGGGTAGAGGATAGCTGAGCAGGATTCGTGCTCGACGAGGAGCCAGCCGGATAGCGCAAACAAATTGCAAGGACTCACTTGTTGCCGCCTGCACTGGCACTGGCAAAGCTGTACTCCGTCGGATGGATAGCCAACGCCCTGACCGACTTCTTGTGATGCGTCAACGTAGTCATGCACTTCCCGGCAGCCAGATCCCACAGCCTGTACGTGAGCTCCCGCAGTCACAAGGATCCGGTCGCGCTCACCTGACGGTGCTGTCCATGCTGCCTGAGATGATTTGCGGGTCCGAGGCCTGCGTCTTCACGTCCGCGACGGTACTTTGATGGCCCGTCAACGTGAAGATGTTTGCGCGCGTTCGCATGTCCCAGACTCGAACACTGGCATCTCGACCACCGGTAACGAGGACGTCGAGCGTGGGGTGGACACTGACATGAGCGCTTGCCAAGTCCGAAATTTCAACCAAGCTCACGCCATAGTGTATACACCCGAGAAGTGACCGTGGTAATGTCGAATGACCTTGTTCGTCTCCAAATCCCAGCACTTCACCATCTGGCATGAGCGTCATTTGTCCAACAGGGTCCGAGAAGCTCACTTTGTCCTCTGCACACGAGAACATATACGGGTGTCGGTCCGAGACTGCCAGTCCACGGATTGTCGAGATATGTCCCGTCAAAGACAGCTTGAGCTCGCCTGATGCCAGATCCCATATCTGCCGTCAGCATTCATCTACAATGGAATCGAGAGCAGTGGCGCACCTTGATAACACGGTCTCCCGCACCCGTCGCGAACCACTGATTTGCCGGATCGACAGTGACCGCCCGCACCCAGCCCATGTGCCCCGAGATGACCCTTGTGAGTTTCCCTACGCGTCAGTTGTAGATCCCACGACATGGAATGCCCAGCTCACACTGCGGGTGGTACACCGGCTTCACCTCCCTTGCCTCCTTCTTCCGCATCAACGCCTGCGACAGCTTTGATCCTGATTGCCCTCCCTCCGCGGCGAAGCCTTGCTGATGCCTGAACTTGACCAATGATCTCGGTTCCGCTGCCGGTGCGGATCCATTCGTGCTGTCGTCAGCTCGTCCGACGCCATACTTGTGTTTGCTCACGTTGCGCTAGCCTCCGGTCCACCGATCAGCTTCACGCTAGGTCCAGCCGCTCCCGGCCCCGCAGGAGCCTGACCAGGACGCTTAGGTCCTGCTGGTCCGGCCTGCTGTCCCGCGAGCACGGGCGGCAGGACCTGCACATCCCGGTACTCTGCCGCGAGTTTTGTCGACAGCTTGATCTTGTTTCTGCCATGAGCGAGTGCGGCCTGGGGAAATCGAGCAGCGTACGCCTTGGCCAGACCATCGTCGACTGCGTTCACGTCGGCGACATATACCGCGCGTGTACGCTTGACGCTACGGCGAGCGAGCTCGGAGAGGGGCGGGAGGCTGGCAAGCGTTGATGGCCCTGCCTCGTCCGAGCTCGGCGGGATGACTGATGTCGACATCGTTGGAAGATGGTAGGTGGTGTGAGGGATAAGTTCAGCAGCAGCGATATTATGGATGGCGATGTGAGCGTGAGGGAGCGTGAGCCGGAGGCAATTGTCTTTGCGCTATTTTATTCACATTTATCCCCCGCGGCCCTCAACAGCCGGAGCTGTTCCGGCTCACCCGGTTTCATGTGCTTGTGTCAACCATCGTCGACGTTTGAAAGCATCATTTTGCCGGCTTCCAGTGCCATTCGCGTTCCTCCATTCACCCCCAACCTCGCAAATGTCTCAGCTAGATGCATCGACTGTTTCACTACTCTCTCCAAGCAGGAGCGACGGTTACAGCCCTCCTCAGCCCCCATTCACGAACCTAACAGTGCGGTAGCCAGCGTCATCGCCATTCAGGCCGGCACATCTGCTCGCATCTGCTCGTGTCCCTCTCTCAAACGACTGCGGCGCCGCCAGCCCCTGTCTCGGGCACCTGGGCGGTGAATCGTCGATCCCTGCACCACCGTCTCCGGGATTTACGCTTGCATCAGATGATACCCGCACCGAGTCGTCACGCCAAAGGAGCCCCTTTGCAAGGTCGAAGATTGCGCTTTAACTTACCACGATAAATGCTCCGATCATGGATTCGGTTCTCTCATTCACCGTCAGGTACGGGCGCGATTGCGTTGGTCGGTGCGTCGTTCCCTGTCACCTCGAACCGTGTCGGAGCAAGGCCAGTGACGTCGTGTTGAGTCGGTGACCAACACGGTCGGTTCCCAGACCTTGACGACCGACGCCCCGGCAGAGCGAGGTGCATCCTGAACCCGTTATCATGAAATGTCACCCCTCGCATGGTGGGCTGCTTCGACTACTTGCTCAGTTTATTCTACAACCTCACCTTTAGTACCCGTTCTCGATCGACATGAGCCTCTCGACCTTCCAAAGCTCGAACCTCTTTTCCGTCATGGGCAAGGTGAGGAACGCCCTGCATTGTCTCGCCCACAGCTGAGGAAAGACCTGCATCGTCACTGGAGGGGGCAGTGGTACGTTGGACCCTCAGCGGCCAACGGATCAGGGCTGACCGCGAGGCATTGGCAAAGGCATCACCACCGCTCTCGCCGTCAACGGCGCCAAGGTGAGTCTGCGTTCATTGCACTACCCTCCCGAAAAGTCGTAATAACGCCAGGTTATCATCTGCGGTCGACGCGCCGAGCAGATCGAGGTTACCGCCAAGGCTATCAACAAGGCCGCTGGGGAAAGTGGTCACGGAGGGGAGGTCATCGCGATTGAGGCGGACGTGGGGACCAAAGCGGGCGTCATCGACTTTTACGAGAAGTGCGAGAAGCACATTGACTGCGTGGGTACTTCGCGACACTTGTGTAGCCACCAGGATAAGGGGGAAGGTCGAGAAGGACTATTACTTATCGCAGCTCGACTTCCTTGTGAACAACGCCGGCGCCTCATCGGGCTGGAAAGACCTCTCGGCATGGAACAATGCTGAGACGCTCCAGGACAAGCTTATGTCCATCGACGAGTGCGTGCAGTGCGATCCCTCCTCGGTTTGATATTCGTTTCTCGGTTCTGGACCGCACCGCGTCCATTCCTACTAACAGCAGCGCCGACTGGGCCAATATGACCGCCATCCACTGCGCCGGGCCCTACTACCTCGCTGCCAAGTTCGTCCCCATGTTCGAAAAGAGCAACGATCCGTCGATCTGCAACATCACTTCCCTCGCCGCCTTCTTCCTCGCTCGGTAAGTGTTGTCACCGCTTTTCATTTTTCAACCCCGCCTTCCCCCCTCCTCCTTTCCTTCTCCGTTTTGCCACACTATCATGCGCCTTCCCTGCCTTCGGGACAAACATCTGACTGACCTTAGGGCGGTCTGCGAGTTCTCCTACGCCCAGTCCAAGGCCGCCGAGGCGCAGCTCACGCAGCTCATGGCCGCCGCGCTTCAGCCGTTCGGGATCCGAGTCAACTCCGTTTGCCCGGGCTTGTTCCCTTCGGGACTGACTCTCGATGGGGAGGGAAACTTCCACGCACCGATGCAGGAAGCGCACAAGGTCATCCCCAAGGGGTAGGTGTGAAAGCACATAGGTGAAAGCCGGTGCTCATGGTAGCCGAGCGGGGTTGTGGGAGGAGATTGCGGGAGTTGTCATGATGCTCGGCACACGGGCCGGCGGGTATTGCAACGGAACCGATATTGTCATCGATGGCGGGTGGCACCTGGTAAGTCTGCGGAAGACGGTGACCATGTGGCGCTCACGTTCAGAACGCGTCGGCACGCGACATCTGAGCAGCTGTTGGTATGGGACAGTGGACGCCGGACACAGTCCGTCCTGTGCGTTCGCGATCCTCGAGCACACTGGATGCGATGCAGCTCTCTACGTACCGTGCAGCGGTCAAAACCCGTCACCTGGAGAAAACACTCAGCTGAGTCGAGGGGAACATACCTGTAAGAAGTCTGTCAGGTGTTGCACATTGGCCGGAATGCCTTGAAGGTTTCGGAGCCTCTTCATGGTGTTCCGTCATCAGCCGGAAGTGGCTTGTTGCCCCCTATATTTCCTTCTGCACAGCGTGACCTGCATCAGTCTCAGTCGCCCCCGACCTTTCAGCCATGCTGCAAAGCGGAGCCTGATATAATTGTTTGGAGGTCGGCGAGACTCCGGATGAGCGAAGGAGGTCGCGATGAATGTGGTCAGATTCGGTTCTGGCGTTACGCGTCGGACTGAGACTGCCTGTATGGGTATATCCTGCAGCTATATGCGATTCGCTGAAGGTCCCCTGCGGGAAGTGGGCGGTCTAAGCAAGGAGAGGGCTCCGAGAAAGTTCCAAAGAGCATTGCCCAGCAGGGTGGCTTTGCCATTGAGCAGATGGCGTCGTCGTCCTTTGAGATCGCTCCGACACCGTCCGGCGTAGACCACCCCAGAAACTAGGGCTAGATGGGCCTCATGTCGGCCAGCGCGGGGACCATGACGTTGTGGGGTCATGGACTTGGGCTCCCAGACAGTACATCTCGCCGCCGGACGCAGGCTCAGGCTCAGACTCACAGACCCTAACACTAATCTTTGCATGCGGCCTTACGCTCTCTGTAAGCACGACGGACTGCATACCACAACTCCCACCGACCCAAGGACACACAGACCTGCTCACAACTCCCAGACTGCTGCCTTGAACTTGGAAATCTGGTCGCGGATCGTCTCGACCTCGCTGTGCCCGACATTTGACCAGAACCCGAATTCCAGGCCGTAGTGAGTCGAAAGCAGCTCCACCGAAGGTGGGAGAAGGTGGAATTTGCCCTCCGAAGCTTTTACGGCTGCGCCTTGTTTCTCTGGCAGACTGTCGAGCTGTGTCGCTGCTCGGGTGACTTCGTACATGGACGAGACGACTGCCTTCTCCAAGCTGCCAATGAGTGGCTGTCCACGGACGACGCGTACACGCAGACTCCTCCTCTGTCTTTTGCTTTTTGGAGAAAGTGCTCAGCCAGCTGACGACGTGATACATGGCAAACGAGCGCCGGGTGTCAGCTTCGGAGGATGGCCATGTTAAGATCAGGCCCAGAGCTTGTGCGAGAGTCGCTTGCACTTCTGATGCCCCCGCTGTGCCGTCACGCAATGGTTGCACAACGTCCCAGGATTCCTGCAGCCTGTCGTGATGCTCCGCGTCGTTGATGACCCCGCTAAAAAGACTCTTGCCCTCAACCAGCTCTTCCAGCGGGCATTCGTGTACAGCTCTGATGCGTTGAATGAGCTCATGCCTTCGAGAAGCTGGGATGGAGCTGGTAGAGCTTCCTGTATTGCCTGTGTTGGTCTCCATGTCCATGCTCAACCTTTGAAATCACAACTGAGGCCAGAGTGTCCAAAGCCGGGCTTATGTTCGGGAAACCCGCAAAGCCTCCCTGTCCCTCCAGTTCAAGCACGCTAGACATCAAGGTTGCTCGGCATGCCGCAGTCGGTGAAAGGATAAGAGCTGCGCCAAAGGAGGACCGTCATTCCAGCACATTCTGTCGGCGTGTTCGCAAGTATCCCATGTGTCGCTGTTGATTACGAGCGTATCAGCTGCATGCGCACATCAGTTCTGGATGGCGAGATGCAGGACTCGTAGTGCCCCCTCCACTTGTCTGTCTCCCTTCGGGTGTCGATCGCAAGTCCGTGGGTCGCGTTTGATAAGGTTGGCATCAATGTGGGGTGACGTGAATACAGTGGAATACGCTCCACTCTTGTCAAAGTTGACCTGCGCTGCCATTTACACATCCAGCCTCTTCCTGCTTCGACTCCTCCCGTCCCGAGCAGAACCAGGCACCAGGCCGTCCCTCCCCTTCCTCCCTCTCACCTCCCTTCCCTCCTCATCCACCACGTCCAGCTCCCCGCGGTACTCGTAACCCCCAAAATCCTTCCCCGGGCTGTTTCTCGACCAGCTTCCAGTGCTGAGCCTCGTCGTGGGCGAGTGCGACTCGACCTCGACAGGCAGGCGTTTCGTCCCGGGCGAGTCCGTCTCTCGCCGGCGAGATCTGCTCCTCGAGCTCGGTTGAAATGTGTCGAGGTAAGGGGGAGCGGTACCGGGTGGCCGATTCGCCGAAGCCGATCTCGACGTCAGGGAAGAGGGGCGTGTGAAGGTGAGGCTTTCGGGGTTGACCTTCGTTGCGGTCGATCTCCCCCGCGAGATGGCGATACCCTCCAACTTGGCGATACTCTCGGCCGTAGCATCCGGGCTCCAGCCAAACATCCCGCCTTGTCCACTTGATCTGCTCCTCGAACCAGAGACGCTGGCTGATCGGCTCCTCGAGTCGGGATGGCTGAAGACATCGGTGGTACGTGGTTCTCTCGAGTGCGCGCGACGCGGCGTGCGGATGGGAACAGGTTGGGTTGTATCCGTGTGACGAGGTTCCAGCAGTTCCCGATGCAGCCGGCTATCTGATCGTCCTCGAACGCGCGATCGCGATCTCGATCTGCTCTTGACCTCCTTCCATCCGACGACCGCATC
>Ga0308169_10006032_pt1 | contig 10794 bp, 18 predicted proteins | sample PhyBR1_2_FD_202139 | JGI IMG/M metagenome (GOLD analysis project Ga0308169, IMG submission 202139) | Phyllosphere microbial communities from UC Gill Tract Community Farm, Albany, California, United States - DLSLSB.R1 | ecosystem: Host-associated > Plants > Phyllosphere > Unclassified | place... | reverse complement strand
GGCCAGGGCGAAGGCCCCGCCGTCGCGCGCCACATGAGCGTCACCGGCGGATGAGTCGGTACGAGCGGCGGGCGCTGGTTGCGTCCAACACCCCGCCCGCTCGTGCCGCTGAGGCCGAACTCGCCGATATGGGCGAGTGGGTATCGGTCGAGGACGCCGACGTCATCATCGCGCTGGGCGGCGACGGCTTCATGCTCCAGACGCTCCACGCCATGCTGGAGCGCCGCAAGCCGCCCGTACCCGTGTTCGGGATGAACCTGGGCACCGTCGGCTTCCTGATGAACGAATGGCGCCATCACGGGCTCGGCGACCGGCTCGAGCGCGCCAAGCCGTTCAAGGTCATCCCGCTCAGCATGACCGCGATCGGCGTCGATGGCCGGACGCACACGCTGCCCGCGATCAACGAGGTGTCGTTCCTGCGCGAGACCCGCCAGACCGCCAATCTGGAAGTGACGGTGAACGACCGCATCGTCCTGCCCGAACTCGCCTGTGATGGCATCCTGGTCGCCACACCGGCGGGATCGACCGCGTACAACCTGTCGGCGCATGGCCCGATCCTGCCGCTCGGTTCGGGCATGATCGCGCTAACCCCGATCAGCCCGTTCCGCCCGCGGCGCTGGCGTGGCGCGATCTTGCCCGACAAGGCCCGCATCGGCATCCGCGTGCTCGACCCCGGCAAGCGCCCGGTGTCGGCGGTCGCCGACCAGCGCGAGATCCGCGACGTCGCGCGCGTCGACATCTGCATGGACCGCGCACGCGAGCTGACTCTGCTGTTCGACCCTGAGCACGCGCTCGACGATCGCATCACGATGGAACAGTTCGTCGCCTGACCGTCGATTTCCGGCCGAAGTTCACTTTTTACGAGAAACCCGCTTGCATCGCCCGACTGGCCGTTTATAGAGCCGCCTCCGGCAACGTTCCCTGATAGCTCAGCGGTAGAGCTCTCGACTGTTAATCGAGTGGCCGTAGGTTCGAATCCTACTCAGGGAGCCATTTTCCTCGTTCACGAGGATGCCGAAACCGCCGCGAGTGCTTGTAAGCCCGCGGAAATCTCCACATTCGACATTTGACCCGGTCGACGATGGACCAGGGGCATCCAGCATGATGTTGGGGCACTTCGGGGACATTAATTTCACGCGCCGGGGGCGCCGCGTGCTGACCGACACAAAGTGTCGGACAGGCGATCGCGATGCCACGATGTATCTCAACGATACCCCAGGCGGGCGGCGCTCAACAGCTAACGCGTGCCTCCGTGGTCGGACGCTTCCGCCCAAAGTCGGACGTAACATGCCGGTCTCAGTGTGCCAGTAAGCTGCCGTTCCTTAATGCCGGAAGCGTTGCCGCAACTTCGTCGCGAGCGAGACGATCAGCGCAGCAGGAATGCCGCCAACGACGCATCCGGCCGCAACCCAAAGGGCGAGCATTACGAGCATAATCGCGAACGTGCCGAGTTCTTGCCATCCCGCGATCTTCCACGGCTCCATGAAGATCACGCCAAAGCCGTAGGACAGGAGAAATGGCGCTCGAAAGCCCGGACCATTCTGTGACAGGACTGCCGCACCAACGATCCAGCAGGAAGTAATTAGCGCAGCGAGCGGAAGCACGATGAGGCCGGAAAAGTCCATCGTGTTGAGTTAGCGGCAGCTTTGACTATGATCCAGCCGCAAGCCCGCCCGTCCGCACTCCTTCTTACCTCAGCCATTCCGCGTCCGCCCAGTTGCGGCCGTTCAGCCGCATGGCATAACCCGCAAATGGTCAGCGTACGCCTGCCTTTGGGCAAATCTCTCGTTTGGGTGCTCTCCACCTTCGTGATCCTCGGGCTTCCGGCGACAAGCTGGATTTACTGGCCCGCTGTAGGAGAGTCGAGGGTACTTTCGCCCGAGGCCGACACGATCATCATACCGATGATGGCTAGCATCCTCCTTGCTGTCCTGCTTTCGCCCGTCGTTTGCGGGATAACGTGGCTCTGCCTCCGTGGGAGCGATAATGCTGGCAGCCCGCTGGCATGGGACAGAACCCGACCCATCCGTAGCTCCATAGTGACGCTCTGCTTCGCAATCCCGTTCTGCTTTGGGCTTTCGTTGTTGATAGATGAGTTCGCCGCGCCGCCCGGCTGGCACGGCCTTTGGTGGTTGCCCTATACGCTTGTCACGCTCTTTTGGCTGGCTGTGATGCGCGGGTCGGCCCTCTCTAAGCGGAATGGCAGATAACCTCTCCCTTCCGGACATTCGGCGTAGATCTTAGGATGGCGTGATGAACGACGATACCAGCTTAAGAATGATCCAGGTTGCCCTGCACTGGGCTTGGGACCCGATCGGGGTGCGGGGTATCAAAGAGGCTGCGGACGAGTACGACATGTATGCGCCTCGGGTGCTTGAATAGCTGAAAGCCGATGCGCCGGTGGAGCAAATCGCCGACTATCTTACCGGCGTCGTCCGAGATCGGATCGAGCTTCCGGTGCGGCCTGACCGGGACAGGGACCTGTCGTCCATGCTGCATCAGATGTTCGCCATCACCCGGTAAGCGGACGGTCCACTATCCTCTCCCTTGTACACATCGATAACGGATGATCATGCGCCAAGCGCAGTCGGCACGGGGGTGAACGAATGTCTGAAATTGGGAAGCGGGGAAGGGCGCGCGAATGTCCGCATTTGGGTCCTCCGGACATCACCGCTCGCTGTCGCAAATGTGCATCGTATCTGTTTTTTTTGTTCGGGCTCAAGCCGCTCTAGGTGGAGGAGTTGGCGCGCTTGAGCACTTGGTTGCGCGATCTGCGCAGCCCAGTTGTCATCATGAAGTGGTGTAACCCGTTCGGCGCCGACGTGATCTTCCAGGAAACCTACACAAGGCTGGCTGGAGATCGAAAACGCATCCGGATCAACTTCGCATACGGCCGCCTCTCGCGCGTGAGTAGGTCGTCGCCCAACTCCACCCTTCCCATGCAAAACTCACGGTTCTTGCATCAACCCGAGGCGGGCAGGAAGCCGAGGGCTTCGGCGGTGCGAAAGGCTGATGCATCTGGAATACCCGTTTGGTCGGTTTCATTGGGGTGTGGCCTTGAAAGCGGAAGGTCCACCTGGCTGTTCAGCGGGGACATTCCGGCGCTGCGGGGGTGACAACTGCGACCCGGGTGACGAGAGCTCAGAACCGTGCTTTAATCCAAGTGCACAACACACGGAGATATTGCGTGCGATACGCGATAAGCAAGTTGGCAGGCGCGCTTTGCGTGGCCGTCATGGGGGCGGCGGGCTTTTGCCAGACAGGCTCGGTCGCGTTAAACGCTGTGCCCGGCTCAAACCCGATTATTCGCGACAAGTTCACGGCGGATCCCGCGCCGCTGGTCGTCGACGACCGGTTGTACCTGTATGTCGGACATGATGAAGCGCAACGGGACGAAATGTTCAACATGCGCGAATGGCTCGTTTATTCGACCACGGACATGACTCATTGGCAGGATCATGGGCCGATCTTGAAGGTCAGTGATTTCCCTTGGGCGAAGCAGGATGCCTGGGCATCACAGACGATCGCGAAGAACGGGAAATACTGGTTTTATGCCGCGGTGGAGCATGATGCGACACATCCGGGAAAGGCGATCGCAGTGGCGGTGGCGGACACGCCGACCGGGCCGTTCGTTGATGCGAAGGGCGCAGCCCTAATTACCAACCAAATGACTCCAAAGGGTACGCACAGTTGGGAGGATATCGACCCGACCGTTTATACAGACGAGACGGGCACGACTTGGATCGCGTGGGGCAACCGGCAGGCATATATCGCCAAGCTGAACGCCAATATGATCGAGCTCGACGGTCCGATCACTGAGATTACGCCGCCAAATTTCGAGGAGGGGCCGTGGCTGCACAAGCGCGGTGCGCTCTGGTATCTCACATACGCCTCACTCGATCGATCGAAGCACCGGGACGAACGTGTATCTTATGCGACTGCGACCAGCCCGCGCGGGCCGTGGAGATACCACGGCGAGCTGACGGGATCCGGCAAGTACAGCTTCACTATCCATCCCGGCATCGTCGACTTCAAGGGGCAATCCTACTTGTTTCTGCACAATGCCACGCTGACGATCGGCGATATGAGTGGGGCAATTGGTCGGCGTGCGGTGACCGTGGAACGGTTGTTCTACAACCCTGATGGAACAATGCGGCCGGTGATTCAGGCCCAGGCAGGTATTTCGTTGCCGGTGCCACGCTGAAGGACCTCGACCTCTTGAAGCGCCTGAATGATGGGAGAGCGTCCGTGGGGAGGTAGCTTTGATTTCTCGGCATCCGGAAGCAGCCCGTCTGCGCTCACCGGAAGCCGGTCCGCCTGCTCCCCCAGATGAGGAAACGGCCGCCTACCGGGAGATAATGTCTGGGAGAAGACAAGCCCGTTGCCACCCATCACGATGTTTATGACGGCAGAGTATGCGCCAAACGCGGTGCCGCGGAGGTGAACGAGCGTGCGAAGTTGGGAAGCGGGGAGGGGGTGCGAATGGCTGACTATGTCTTACCGGCCCCGCGGTGTCGGGCAGTTACGCCCAATTGTCGCCGTTTGGCTGGACGCAGTGCTTGCTACGAAGCGGACGTTCGTTCAGCTTCCGCCGTATCCTGCTCGCTCGTCCAACCAGCAGTCAGCGCCGTTCGAGTTCGCCCGCCTAAAGAACGTACCGGTCATTCCCATAACGCCGCCAAGATGACGCGATTTCGAGAAAAAGGTTTTGAGAACGGTTTTGGGAAAGCGGCTTGCGGCGGGGGCAGTTCACTCGCAACTGTTGTCCACCGTTCCCATGTCGGGCTCGCGTTTGGGAACGCTGAGAAGCTCCTACATTCCCTTCGTGAACCAGCAGTTGACCACGCGACCGTCCTCGGCATCCACGTGGCAACGCCCGGTCCATGTCGTCACTTCGAGCACCGCCTGATCTAACGCTATGATCTGGGAGTAGCCTTTCGCGTCCGACCACTCTTCAACCGCCATAGGTGCGCGCCAGGCGAGCCTGCCGTTATGTTCGTACGCTGCGACATTTGAAGCGTTGTCCTCCGCAATAAATCCGTACGGCTCATTGACGACATAGACCCGGCGGCGATCAAAATCAGGTACGATCTCCGATACTTCCGTATTGCCAGTTCGGATGCGCTTCAGAATGTTGGCCGTTGCGGCATCTATCAGTAGCAGACCGTCATCGACGCCTACGAACAGGGTTTCATCCATCAGCACCATAATCCGTGCGTTGAACCACGGCGCACCGGGTACGGACACGTCGCCAAGTTCGATGATCTTGGCAAAATCAGCGCGTCTATGTCGCAAGCCGAGGCGCACCCTGCTGGGAGGACGCGACAGCTTCTTGTCGTGGATCTCCTCATAGCTGAGAGCGTCAAATGTCAGATCGGCGACGTAATCGAGATTTTCCTCTCTATAGGCGTAGCGCATTGCCGTCCTTTCTCTTGTCATGCGCAATGCACCGATGGTTCGCTACTAGCGCCTATGCCAGCGAAACCCGAGATTCTCGAAACACCATCCTAATCACGAAGGGTAGAAAGCACCCATTAGCGGACGCTGAGAGGGTCTTCTGGCAATGTCTGAAGATAGGCAACGATGGCTTCGACCGTCGCAATACATGCTTGGTGCGCAGTGACCGTGGACGGCCCCATGCCCATATGCTCGGCCCCCGCCCAATCTAGATATGCTACTGCTTCTTGATTGGACCTTCCCTGATTTAGCATCCCGACAACATGGAGGAGGTAACTGTCGTATTCGTCCGCGCAATCTTTTGGCCAACTGTCTCCCGGCGATCCCAAGCCTATCGGGTCCCATAGCCTCCATCCGATGTCGCGCAGAAGCGAGAGTTTAATTTTGGGATATCGGTTCATATTGGCGTTCTATCCCCCACGTCCTCTAACCACCAAGCCCGGACATTCCTGAAACTCGATCCTTTTTGGGAAAGGCGGTAGCTGCCAATGTCGGCTATCGCCACCTGCCCTCGCGAAAGCAGCCTGTCCGCTGTCCTCCCCAAAGCGGTCGTCAGGTAACAATAACGATGGCCACGCCTGCGATCGACAGAATGACGCTCAGCGTTGTGAGCCATCGAACTTTTCGCTTGTCCACGGTAGTGCTGGCGAAGTGCACGGCGCCGAGCAGCAGGGCCGTGCTGAGAAGCACGATAACGCTTCCTAAAAGATCGCCTTGGCCTTCGGTCATCTGGTCATCCACGACGCTGCCCTGACGATCGGCCAGCAGCGCGAACGGCTAGCAGCGCTTCCCTATCATAGGCGTGACGGGCTGGTGAAAATGCCGAATTGTCGCCGTTTAGGACAGCTACTGCGCTGCCCGAAAGCGTTCGCTCATTCAGGATGTGCGCCATGTCTCCGCCGTTTGTTCCTCATTCGGTGGTAGGGCTCGCTGGAGGGCAGCGAAGACATCGCCAACCCTCAACCAACTGGCGGCAGTAGAGGTATCCAGTTTCACGCCGAACCGCTCTTCGACCTCTTCTATTGCTGCGATCTCGTCTCCGTCGCCCCAAAAGGCCAAGGGTCGCCGGGGGCTGATTTTGAGTTGTTCCCATGGCACCGTTGTAGCGCTGCTGTCGCGATGCTCCAATGTCCGCTTACCTTTCCATCCCGGCCATCCGTAAGGGCCATCCTTGCTGTCGGAGGTCTGATGCGAAAACGAAGCTATTTGGGTTCGGTGGTGGTTCTGACAGTAGCGATCTGGCTGTTGGCTGCGATGACAATGCTCGGTCCAATTATGGGCGACTGCCTTCCTGGCGGCGGGCTTAGCTGCCCTACAGATCACGAGCGCAACCTTAGTTTGCTGCTGATCGCGCTTGGAGCGGCTGGAATCAATATCGCAGCGATTTGGCTGCTCATCCATCTATGGCGAGATCGTTCCTGATCTAGATGGTCAACAAGCTGCGCTTTCAGCCCAAAAGCCGCCAGTCCGCTTTCCTCTCCATTCCGGCCATACCGCTTTCGCCCAATTGCTGACATCGCGCATTTAAGCTGCGTTGCAATGGTAGTAGTTGCCCGCCAGTAATGCTCCCATGCATGCCGAGCGCCCTGAGAAACTAGCGGATAGCCTTATCGAAGCGCTGGAGGCGGTCTATCGCAAGTTCGAGATGCGGCCACCTTCGTTGATCGAAGGCTGCCCTTGCTGCATCGATACCCGCCGGACAGACGTGTTGCTCACAGTACCGCTGCGGCAGATCACCGGGCAGGATCTTTGGCGTTATGTATCTGGAGCTTTCCTGACGGTCGGCGGCAAGAATGATTTTCGGTATCTTCTACCGCGAATTTTGGAAGTGTCTGTCTCTGAACCCTCGAACGCCAACGATGCTGAGATTGTGCTAGGCAAGCTTTCGCTTGCGGCTTGGCGCTCATGGGCAGCAGATGAGCAGCTTGCGATCGAAGCGTTCATTGGAGCGTGGTTCGAACAAGCGCTTTCGGTTGACCTGTCCGAGGCGGATGAGTGCTGGATCGGTCGGGATGCTGAAAGTGTGCTTTGTGGCGCTGGACGAGGAGGGGTTCCCATGGAACGATTGCTCGCGCGCTTGATTGAGCCGGACGCGGCACCGGTTCTAGCCGATATGAGAGGAAGGTTTCCAAGCAAGCCGTCCGGCTTTTGGAAGGACGCGCCAGATGCCTTCTTTAAGGTACGAGCGTTCTTGGATTGAGGACGGTCGCAGGTTGCTGACCTCTCCATTCCGGACATTCCGCTTCCGCCGACACCCGGACGTTCCCGACGTTGCTGACACACAACATGCAAGATAGCATGCACGCATGAACGACAATTCTAAGGACGAGGCAGGTGAGCACTGGTGCGGCACGCAGCGCCAGCAGGTTTTGGCCTACCTATCCAGCGAAGGCTTCGAGTCGCCTAATGTCGGGGACTGGCCCTGACCTGCTCCCCGTTTTCAGGCCGCTGATAACTTAGCTTCGGTATCCATATGCCCTTGGCGGGGGCGGTTCGTAAACTCGGCGGGTGCCAACCCGCCAAGGCTGCTGTGCGGACGCACGGTGTTGTAGTCCGTCCGCCATGCCTCGATGATCCGTCTCGCCGCAGCCAGCGTCGGGAACAGGTGCTCGTTCAGGCACTCGTCCCGCAAGCGACCATTAAAGCTTTCGACGAAGCCGTTCTGCTGCGGCTTACCGGGCGCGATGTAATGCCACTCGACCCCGGTGTCCTGGCACCAGGCAAGGACGGCGTGACTGGTCAACTCGGTGCCATTGTCGCTGACCACCATGCACGGTAGCCCGCGGCGCTCGGCAACAGCGCCCAACTCGCGGACGACACGCCGGCCTGAAAGCGAGGTATCGACGATGCACACTAGGCATTCCCGGCTGTAGTCGTCGATGACGTTGAGCATACGGAACCGCCGGCCGCAGGCCAGTGAGTCCGACACAAAGTCGAGAGACCAGCGCTGATTGAGTTCCTGTGGGATCGCCATCGGCGCCCGCGTCCCAAGCGCGCGCTTGCGGCCACCACGTTTGCGCACCGTCAGCCGCTCCTCGCGGTACAGCCGGTAGACCTTCTTCAGGTTCATGCCCTTGCCCTCTCGCTTCAGCATGATCGCTAGCCGCCGGTAGCCGAACCGGCGACGTTCGTTGGCGATCTCTCGCATCCGCTCGCGCGCGGCGTCGTCGTGCCCGCGCAGCGGCTCATATTGCCATGCCGACCGATTGACCCCGATCAGCCTGCAGGCACGACGCTCGGAAAAGCCGTGGTCGGCTATCAGCTTCTCCACCGCAGCGTAGCGCTCCGCAGACCGGGTCAGTTTTTTCCCAACAGATCCTTCAGCGCCGACACGTCGAGCATCGACTCCGCCAGCAGCTTCCTCAGCCGTCGGTTCTCGTCCTCCAGCGTGCGCAACCGTGCCGCCTCCGACACCGTCATCCCGCCGTACTTCGACTTCCAGTTGTAGAATGTCGCATCGCTGATCCCGTGCTTGCGGCACAGGTCGGCCGTCTTCACGCCAGCCTCATGCTCGCGCAACACCCCAATGATCTGATCCTCGGTAAATCGGCCTCGCCGCATCACTCGTCTCCATCTGACGAGCTAACTTACCAATGGCATGATTTCTGGGGAGCGCGTCAGCCCGCATGGCACGTCGCGCCAATAATTTCCGTATGGGCTGTAGAAAGTGTCGAACTCCCCGGATCGATTGGCTGGTGGGCTGTTTCGGGGGATTGCCCGACCGACTACACCGTGTGCTCAGGTGAGCGCCATCCGCGCCAAGCCCTTCGCGACGCCGGAAACCGATGGCAGAAAGCGGCCGTGCGTTGGGCAGACGGCCTACCTGCGGATGGGTTCGGATTACGCAACGCTGCACAAGAAGGCGAACTCGCGCCTTTGCTCCTATCGCGCTCGCGACAGTTCCTCACTATCGCCGCTGACGATAGCAATTGGGAGTGATAGCGCCCTTCGGCTTCCTCTCCATCCTGGACATTCCGCTTACGCCCAATCTTTGCCGCTCCTGCGCATAATCCCTCATCCCGATTGCAGACATTCATTCAGCGGTGCACATCATCGAAATGAGCACGCTGCGACCCTTTGCCCGCTGCCGCATTGGCTTAGCTATTATCGCGGCGGCGATGGTCGAAGCATGCGGCTCGACTGAAATGCGTCTGCCGTCGTGTTGGCAAGCGAGCGACTTGGATCAGGGCTCGACGTTCCGTGGAACGGTCTTAATTCTTGGTGGCGATGACACCAGGCCCAGTATGTTTCCTATGACGTGCGATGGCGGCGTTGTCGCCGATTTACCTGAGGGCTTCACCCTGCCCGCGCCCGAAAAACCGCCTCTTAGCGAGCCGCCAGAGCGACGCTTCTTTCAGATGGATGTCGTTGGCAAGGTGGTGGGCGTTGCGTTCGGTAGGCCGAGCGTTCAACTCGAACAGGTCAATCATGTGCGCCCAGCGACACCAAGTTGGCTTCGCTCAAACGGCAGCTAACCGCCCTCGCATGCCCGATACCTGCCGTTCCGCTTTCCTTCCCCTATCCCGGACATTCCTGATGCAAAAATCAAAAGTTTTGCATCAACGACAAGGTCGTCACAACGCGTACCCTCATCTATCCGCGACCATCTGACAGTGCGCTATCGGTCGCCGGGCGAGGTAATAAGGGAGGCGTGCTATCAGGATAAGTCAGCCAGTTACGCCAGATCATATAAGTTCGTAAGCGCGTTAAGCGTATGCGGCACCCAGTCTCCATGCTCGTCCTGATTGTGCCATCCCGATACTTCTCAAAAATCGCACCACATTCAGAATTTCTGTACGCCAGCCATGATCGTTGAGCTTGGATGAAACCTTTGGCTACAGGCGCCCCACCTTCTTTGCGAACTCGCTGAACCGCCACGTCGTAATAGCGGTTTAGGTCAGCATCTGCCTCACCGAAGCGAGCTGCGAGACAGGCGTCCACTTCTGTCGTTGTTGCACCAGGGCAGGGAGCAGGGTCAGGGCTGGCACTGACAATCATTGCTAGAGCTAGAATCAGCACAGGCTTTCTCCTGAATCAATCGCTCTTAGTGATAGCTCGTCAAACCAAGAACGGAAGATCGCTTTCCCAATGATGCAAAACTCACGGATTTTGCATCGGCCAGAAAACGGCAGGAAAGCTGGGTATCCGTCGATGCAAAAAATCTGATGCATTTGGCGGGCGCATTCGATGGCTGGTTTCTCGGAGTGCAGTTGCGAAAGCCGCCCGTCCGCTTTCCTGCCCATACCGGCCATTCCGCTAACGCCCAAAACAGTCGTTCGGCAACGACGGCGTCGTTCCCCGTTCCAGACACTCGTTCACATCCGGCTGTTCAGTTTA
>Ga0308169_10006029_pt1 | contig 10795 bp, 15 predicted proteins | sample PhyBR1_2_FD_202139 | JGI IMG/M metagenome (GOLD analysis project Ga0308169, IMG submission 202139) | Phyllosphere microbial communities from UC Gill Tract Community Farm, Albany, California, United States - DLSLSB.R1 | ecosystem: Host-associated > Plants > Phyllosphere > Unclassified | place... | reverse complement strand
TACAAGCTTCGCCTCGCTGTCGACTCGCTCATTGTTCCCGAACGTCCGATCCGAAACGACCCCGATACCTCCGACGAGAACGGTAAGGACGTCTTTGACGCCTCTGCATTGACGCTCATGCGATTCCTCGATTTTAAGCATCACCGTCTCGACCTGGTCGACGGATCCGACCTGGCAAGGTGCTTCGAGATCAAGCTGGCGGAAAAGCGTCTCGGCACTGCACGGGACTTTGCAGCCCTGGAAGAGGATGTTTGGTGGGAGTTCTGGGCGGGTGAGGGGGAGCATTGGGATATATATGCCCGTGATCTGGCTGAGCATGTTTGAGCCAGTAAACTACACACGCAGACCGACCTGATCAACGAGGAAACGGAAGGAGGGTGTGTAATCGTGCGACGATTCACCAGCCTAGGTGGAAGCCGCCTGTTTGTAGACACGAGTGCGAAACGACACAACGAGACGAACCCTCATCATGACAAGGAGATAAATACAATGAGAGAAAGCGGTACTCGACGTATCGAGGGGATGTCTATAAGACAAGTCACCGCAACGCTCCCCGTTTGTCAGTTTGTATTCTGTCCTAGAGCTCTCCCTGCCATCGGGCATATGCCGGAGTCTGTATCATGAGCTTCGAATGCGCTTCGGAGGCGAGGTGTCCTTCGTAGATTTTCAGCATCTCCTCCCAATGAACCATTGTGAGCTCGTGGACAGCATCCCAGCTGGACACGCTTCGTGTTCATCCTCCTTCAACCCCCTCGTTCAGACCGTCCTGAGCGTCGCTTCGCGCCTGTACGACTACGATCGATCTGTGAGCGTCCACCGAGTGGGGCGGTAGTTGTTTCGTAGTAGACAAGACTGCTTCCCGCGTCACGGCCTCCGATCAACTTTCAGTTGTCTGATATATACTACATCGGCGCTCTGACAAGGGTTGAACTTCCCTTTTGCAACCGCAGACTTGCTCGCCACCTCTGTTTCATGATTCGAACCAGTACTCTAGCAAAACTGCCACGGTGGACAACACCTCGGAGCCTTGAGAGACCGAGACACAGCATTGAGCTCATGAAAGGATTTCGCCCGTTCCTCTGTCCTGAACATTCACATGTCAGAGCCGCAGTGAGCTAGCCATCATGATTGCTGCCCTCGTCGGGTTTGCAGTTTGGTGCGTCCGCGGTCAAACACACTCGCTAATCTCCTAAGAGTCAACATGGCTCATCCATCCAAGTCGAATCTCGCATTCAGGGCTCTGCTGCACGGCTCGTCTCGGAACCGAGAAATCAACAATGACGCTCCGGTTTGCCTGTCTTCTGACGGAAAGTCAAATATGGCGCCATGTAGTTCGGTCAATAGCGCACGCATCCATGGCAACCAGCCTGGCTCGAAAACGAGAACCCTGAGAACAATTTCGAAATGGCTGCACCGTTCGAATCCCCGTCGGGTCTTGTGCTCCCCATACAGCAGACTCTACAGCTCAGTGGCTGATTTGGCCTCGACATAAGTCCAAACTGGTCGACTACACGATACTGTGCACCGCATTTCCACTCTGGTGGATGCCCGTCCGGTTCACTTTCCACCCCGCCGCCGATGCCTAGATACATGCAGAGAGGGCTATATCCAGGCGTACCGATATTTGGAGGCTCCACCGCGTTGGTACACTTCCTAATGAGGGGAGAAACCTTCGTCTTGAAAGGACTCTGAGCATGTGGCAGTCTATTGAACCGAATGCTTCGCGACGTGGCAGATTTCGTGCGGGCGACGTCTTTGGGGGGAAGAGGGTCCGAGCGGGCGGTTCGTGCCAAGCAACCTGACGCCCGTGCAGCGAACAACTCATGTATTTCTCCCGGTCATGCTTGTTACACTGTTGTTCCCCTTCGAGCTGTGAAGCAGAAGACCCCGCGCTTACGTCTCATCTTAGGATCCGACATGATTAGGTCAGATGTGCGCCACTCACCCCTGATCCGCCACTCACTTCAGGTAGACCCCACAGCTGACCCGTACAATGCTCAAGATCGTCCAATCACATCCTGAGTGGATTCTCCCGCTGTTTGCGCCTGGACGCCTGCGCCTCTCAAACTCTCTCCCTGCCGAAGAGTCCGTCGCGGGCATCACCCGCGACATATGCCTCCAACTGTTCCGACGCGATTCGAGGTGGCTTAACGCTGAGGCTCGGAAAGGAACCCTGGTGCCTTCGAAGCACGGCTTGATCCAGACCGTAAGATGGCAGACGCAGAACAACAATCCTGTGCGACGACGGATCAGACTGTGACTGTCCTCGCAAATGCACCAGCCGACAGGAAAGCTACTCTGACTTGCTGATGGGCAGACTCAGACATGCTTTCGCGAACGGCGATTTCGTGAAGCGAGGGTTCAAACCACGGTGGAACAGGTGGACCCATATTCCCAGGCGATTCCGGTGTGAGCTAAAGATATTCTAGCGAGTGGGACAGCTGAGGATCTAGCGGCATTGCGACGGTCCTATCCGTTTTACTTTACCTTGCGCGATCTTGTCAACACAGCGGAGAGGCTGCACAAACAGAAGTTGGCCGTGGAGGCAGAGGCAGCCGCGGCGGACGCTCTGGCACCCGGACTGGTCTTCGGAGTGGGCGAAGGAGTCGAGTCTAGCCAAGAGCTGACGACCGGGATAGCACTTGTGGCTCCGAGTCAAAGGTGGTCGGATGGAGTGATCATCAGAAGACCCTCGGTCGAGTTGGATGATCTATACCAACCGGAACTGCTGGAACCGACGGTGGAGGGCGACAGGGCATTCTTTGCGTCTTTCAATAGGACCTAGCTAGGAGTCATGTATTTGGTGACACATCATTGGGGGCCAAAGACGGAGGTGGGGCTGGTGAAGTCCGCGAAAGCCTTCAGTCCGCTATTTTTCCGTGTGTGCATACATACGGTAATCAGACTATATACCTCTTGAGGAAGTCAGGCGGGTCACACCCCGGGCGTTGAAAAGTAGGTCCCTTCTTCCAAGTCCGCCAACAGCCCCTTCTGCTGGACCTCCCATCCAGTCAGTTTCTTAGTCAATTCGTTCGATCCGACAAGATACGTTCCGAACGCCATCCCAATAAAGCCATACAAGCCCATGGCCTCTTGCTTCGTGACCTGCTTGACTTCCACGCCGACCTTTCGCGCGATGACCTCAGCGATGTTCTTCGTGTTGCACGCTGAATCCTCCGCCCCATGCAGAACCGTCCCTCCCGGCAGATCCTTCTCGATCGCGAGCCTAAAGAGCTCGGCGGCGTCATCTCGGTGGACGGGCGACCAGAACGCGTTTTCGTCCACGTACATCGCGAACCCGTTCTTTCGTGCGCCATCGATCAAGGTGGGGATGAAGGCATAGTCCCCATCGCCATGTACACTCGGTCCGAGTCGGATGGTTATACCCCGGACACCCTCGCCCGCGGCTTTCTTGAAGAGCTCCTCGGCACCCGTACGCGGCCCGGGACCCTTCTCGTCCGTTTCCAGCAGGATCGTGTTGGGCTTACCGCCTGGAAGCCCGTTCGCAGCGACAATGGGCTTGTTCGTACCCCGTACACCGTCAACCAGTGCCTGTAGCGCCTCCCGGTCCTCCCTGGCCGCGGCAGGGAAGTCGTAAGACGGAGAAAGGAAGTCGTGGTGGAAGGCGGTGTGGATGACCGCGTCGCAGTCCTCGGCCGCCTTCGTGAGGAGTGCGAGGTCGGTCAGGTTGCCTATCAGAGGGGAAGCACCGAATACTTTGACCTTGTTGGCGGACGTCGGCGAACGAGCGAGCGCGACGACGGTGTGACCGTGGGCGAGGAGGGTGCGGGTGACGGCTGAGCCGAGGAAGCCGGTGGCGCCAGTAACGAAGACCTTCATGATGGGATTTACGTGATGGTGAGGTAACCGAGGGTGTAGTCTGTAGAAGGGGCCAGTGTGCAGGGAATGCAGTAATATGTCGGAGGAGCGAGAAGAGCTGATGTAGAATCCTCTAAAGCTCGAAAACAGGACCGCCTTTATAGCATCTGCCACCACTCTGCCACACTTCGCCGAAGAGGCATGACCGAAGATGACCCACATGGTGTCCTTTCGGGGCCCCGTCTGGCGCATGCGTCTGTCAATCAGATAACAGCCCGAGGTGATTACTCAGGCGGGCATGCCAACTGCTGATCGAGCCCGAGGCAGACGAGGTGGACTATATGGTGGGAAGACGTCCTCGGCCGAGGTCGAGACGGGATCAAATGCACGTTCAACTTCACGAAGCAGTCGACAAAGTGACATGACACACCCTTTCCTGCGTGACGAGACAACAAAGAGCTGCTGCAGCCAGCCGAAGCTGTATGTGGGTACGGATGCATTCAAAAGGTCCAGCATTCAAGGAAAGAGCAAGTAAATAAGCGAAATCAAAAAGGTGGTTAAAGGTTGTTGCTGTTGTTGTCTGCCGCGAAACGAAATCGAGGAGAGCTTGTTGAGAAGTCGTACAGATGCGATAACGGTGAACACAAGTCATTTCGGGTCATGCGTACACTAGCGCGAAGCTAGCGGGGCGCGGTTTCTCTGGCGGAATTGTCGAACTGCTTCGTCCTTAGATCGAGCTGACTCGGAGCTGGCCAAGCGGTCGACCCATTCCGGGCACAGGCGGTGGGGCCATGCCGACACCAACTCCTTGCCATGCTCCAGGCTGGATGGCCGGAGCGAATTGGCCGAATGCACCGGGAACGGGTCCACCAACTCCGGGCTGCCCGAGGTGACCAAGGTACGTCGGCATGATCCTTCGCCTTGTTCTCGCCTTCCTTTGGCCTGGCTGGCCGGTAGGTCCGGTGGCCGAGCCGAGCGCGCGAGATGCGAGTGAGACGGAGGGGGACCTCGACCGGTCGTAGCTTGATCGCATGGACATGGCCGATGCGGGTCGAGGAGCTCCACCGCCGCCGAGCTTAACACCTCCGCCCATCACCGTGACGTTTCCGCCATCGTATGGGGTGACCGTGGGAGTCGCAGAGATGGCAGTGTTTGGGGCAGTGGAATTCTCACGAGGCGCAGCTGGAGACGGAGTGCGTCCGCGCTGAGGTCCGGTCGGAGTGGGCGATTTCCCGGAATGGTCCGAAGTGAACGGATCAGTGGATGGCGGTCGTGATTGGGGAGTGAGGAGATGAGCGCCGGATTGCGAGGAGCCATTCGACGACATGGAGCCAGATCCTTTATGGCCATTGCGCACCGATGCGACACTCGTCGCATTCGTGCTTGCACGCGAGTGACCTTCGTCCGCGTGCGATGCGGCGGACTCGTCGCCAGACGACGCGTCCGATTGGCTGGGCGAAGCAGAGCGGGAGATCGAGGCCGCGGGGAGGAGAGGTGAAGCAGCTCGGGGCTGGTTGGGCATGGTCGCGTCATCGCCTTGCGTCGCGGGTGTGGGCGGGATGGCGAACACCGCCGGCAGGGCAACAGGCGCCCGGATGGGGATGGCGTAAGATGGGCGAGCGGGAGTGGTATTACTGGCGGATACCGTATCGGTAGACTGGGTGGTGGGAGGGGAGGGCTTGGGCGACGCCGCCGATTGCCAGATGATCTGATAGTTCTCTGCTTTGTCAGCGGCGCGTCGAGCTTTGTTCAGACCTCGCGACTCACCTCTGACCAATCGGACCGGATCGTATCCTACATCCTCCCACTCCCATCCGCCGTACCTCCAGACAACGGTTCCCGGATCGCACCAAGCCTCCCATTCATCGCCTCTGGTCCGTCCTTCCAGGTCCAGATCGGTCTTCCTCGCCAGAGCGTTGACCCAGACCTTCTGCGGGATGCCGACCTCGTCCGCAGCTTCCCTCAAAAGTTTCGGAAGGCCGAGCTCACGGTTGCAAATGAGCGACCGCGATCCGGACCCATGCTGAGGATGGGAAACGTCCCATGTAAGCGCGTAGACCTCGCTGAGGGACGATGTAAGGCGGAGGCGGAGGGCCGAGATATCCTTGGGCGAGTAGAGCTTTGTGAGCGGCTGGACGAGGTGTTGGATGAGGTTGGCGACGGCGGTGGGGAGGGTGAGGTCGATGTCGAGGGTGGACAGGCTGGGGTTTGAGCGGTGTGTAAGCGCGGGAGAGTGGCGTGGGGACAGCTCGAGCGTGATCGTGGTGCCGTTTCCGGTCTGATCGGCCGACGCTGCCGTCGAGCCATCGGGTGGTGGACGTGGGTTGAGCATGGCGGGGAGTTTAGCGCTTGAAGGTGATGTCCATTGAGGGAAAGCGGGGATGTTGGATAAGGACTAGAGCGAGACTGATTTTCCGGCTGGGGGGACAAACAAGAGACGTAAGGGGATGTGGGATTTGTGTGGGGAGTTATGGACTGAGCATGTGGTCGAGTGGGTTCAGAGAGAAGGGCCTGGGGGGTGGGAGAAGGCAAGTAGGGCGATGGTGGGTGAGGCAGCACTGAGCGAGTCAAGGTGGATGGTCGTCGGTGGGGTGAGACTCGAAGGAGACGGCGAGACTGGCACCCCCCCCGATGCACTCGCACACTCCAGTCCTTTCCAAACAACCCAAATAAATTGCCCCTTTCGGAAACATCCCACATCCCGACCCTTTTAGTGGCGGATGCATCTATCTACACATCCCCCTGCATACGGTTCCTCGCGCCATGCATGCATCAAGCTGCGATCGACAGAGGCTCAGCTTGTCGAGCACAGATATGACACTAATGTGGCCTATGAGCAGAGGGATCGTATATACAATGTCTTGACAGAATATCGTCAGAGGTCGTCGCTGCTTCGTAGATCGATATCGTCACCTCCCCCGCTTCACTCATCCACCTCCATCTTCACTCCCCCCGTTTCCACTTTGACCTCGTCGATCCTATCTTCCTGAACGACCCGCGCAAGATCGAGCAGCCCAGCGACATTGTACATCAATGCCTCCGTCCTGTACGCTCGACCCATCCGGTCCGCAAGCAAGATCGCTAAGAGGTGCTTGCACTGGCAGTCAGCTAGGCCTGCGAGGGACAATGCCAGCTCACGAAGATGTTCCGCTCGCTGCTTAGCGAATTGTATGCGAACCCCGTACATGGGCAGTACACCCCTTGCAAGCTGTTCATTGCACGCTCTACATATCCCAGCTGCACGCGCTCCCTTGCCTTCCCGTCGACTGTAACCTTGGCTTGCTCCGCCGGGCTGTCCGCGTGGGGCTCGTCAGCGACCCGATCCTCTATTTCGCCCATCCGTGCGGCTGGGATGAGGGCGGACTCGTCACGACCCTGTGCGCTGGGGGCGGATGCCGATGCCGCTGGCTTTGGAGGCGGCAGTGCCAGGTGGATCGTATAGGGTGCACCGGAGGACGAGCCTACCTACAGGAGTCAGCTCCACGGGCGGACCATGTCAAGCGTGTTGTACCTGCCAGATCTGCCGTTTAGTTGGGAAAGTGACGTGGAGAACTGGCTTCAGCTGTGATGCGGGGTGGACTCGACAACTCACCCTCACGGCGATCTACAAGCTGGAGCGCGGACATCAGCATAGGTCCGAATACCATCTGAAGGCGTAGGAGGACCGCTTCATCAGCTGCATCGCATGTCAGCTCGGCACAGTGGGCAGAGCGGACTCGCTCACGGGTTTCTGAGGGCGAGGAAGGAAGCTGCTCGATGAGAGTCAGGGCGAGGCGAACGAAGTCGCCTGAGATTGTATCGCTCATCATGCTCTGATCCTCTCCTCTGTATTCGAATCGAGATGACGGGATGCTGGTGCCGCCGCGAGCTCTCGCATGGTTGAGGGCAAGATGATCGTGGTCGACGTCACTTTCAAGCCTCGGTCGCTATGAGTTGAACCCGGTGATGTCCGACGTTCCTTTAGCTGCCGTCGGACGACGTTCGAACCAGTGACGCCCTCGTGTTCGACTCACTCATCCACCATAAACTGTCGCCTGTTGATACCTCACTGCGCGAATCGTCTTGTCTACTCTGATCGATCACGGAGACTCACCGGTGACGGAAACGTGCTCTTGGTTTGCAAAGCGTCGGGCTCCACCCAGGCAACACCGCAGCCACCAAACCCTCGGGTCGGCATCGTAGTCTGAGACCGCTTGTGACGTGTCTACGGGAGATCGCCAGGTAGCATGAACAGGGTCAGCTTGCCGTCTCTAGCAACCGCTGGGCTGACCACCAGATATTCGGTACAGGCAAAGCGAAGCCCAAACCAAGCCTGACCGACGCAATCACCTCAGTGCGCAGTCCGCACGCCCGTCGGCATGTTCATACTGATAACGTCAGACGGATACGCGTATCGGCTCGGTTGAAGTCAAGATCAAGAAGCTCGATGCCGAGCTAGGAGCGTTCAAATCGCAGATGGCCAAGTTGAGGGATGGGCCTGGGAAGGTGCGTGCCCCTACCGCCTTCGCAGATACTACCGGTCGTCCCTGGCGCGTACAAGCGAAGACGAGCGCTAACGGCCAGAATGCGATCCAGCAGCGGGCTCTGCGAACATTGAAGCAGAAGAGGATGTATGAGAACCAGTTGATGCAGCTGCAGCAGCAGACGTGGAACATGGAGCAGGCGGCGATGACGACCGAGAACCTGAAGAACACGGTAAGTGATTTGATCTGGATGCTCAGCGGATGCCAGCAATCGGGTTACCACATGGGTTATGGCTGACTCTCAGATGGCCACAGTGGACGCTATGAAGGTCGCCAACAAGGAGATGAAGAAGCAGTACAAGGGTATCGACATCGACAAGATTGAGGTGCGCTCCTTCATGCCCAATCGGCCACAGCTCACGCGCAGAGCATCCACTATGACATGGAGGACTTGATCGAGCAGGCGAATGAGATCCAAGAGAGCCTGGGAAGGAGCTATGGTGTTCCGGATGAAGTGGACGAGGCGGATTTGCAGGCGGGTACGTCGACTCGGCTCGCAGGGCAGCAGCATGAACTGACAACCAGAGCTTGATGCGCTTGGACTCGAGGATGAAGCGATCGGAGAGGGCGAGACACCGAGCTATCTCCAAGATGCCACGGCTCTGCCAGACTTCATCGACGCCGCTCCATTGGAGGATCCCCAGGTACGTGTCGCGTGTTGCCGTTGCGGGCGTCCCGCTGACTTGCAGCAGTTGAACCAGCCGACGGCCGAGGTCGCCCGCTAGAGGAATCATGATACCGCTTTGAGGAAACGGGGGAGTGTACGATACGAGGATGGTCATAGAGGTCGCTTGACGAGCTTGAAGTGGATTGCGATGGCAACACCGGAGGCTTCAGGGTCGCTCATTGGAGGTGGGTTGTATTATATCATAGCCTTTTCATAGGCATCATGGAAGGTCTATTCTAGGAGGGAGTTGTCCTCAAAGCTCTATCTTCTGGCCGCACGCATATGGCGTCCTCCACACTCTCTGAAAGCACTCTGTTTATCGGCCACTCAAGCAGCCTGAGAATCGAGCAGGCTGCGCATAAGCCGGATATGACGAGGTCGAGCAAGGACATACACCTGCCGAGTCGCCCATGAGGTGACAGTAGGCGCTTGTGGCGATCGATGGCGGTCGAGCCCATCGCGGCCGCGAGACGGACCCTGCCGACCTTGTCTTGCCGAGCCGAGGTAGGGCGAAGGCGGCAGGCAGAAGCCGAACAGGCATTGCACAAGAATGCCCTTCAGAACTTCAACTGCCGCGTGTCCACGCCCTTCATAGGCCCCTCAATCCCCTGCACCACACCCCCATGTATCTCCGCACCGTTCGCGCCAGCATACCCATTCTCCCCATCCTGACCGTCCTTGTTCGAGGCGGTCGTAAGCCGCGGTCGGGCGCCAAGGGACGAGCAGAGGAGACGGTATCGCGCTCGAATGGACGAGAGAAGCGACGGAAGGTCCATCTCAACTGTCGCAGCGGTCTCCGTGCCCTGGTGGAGAGTCGCAGACTCGTCCAGCTCCATACCGCCATCGAGGTCGGTCGACGGAGTGATGGTCGTAGTGGCGGAGTCGGAGGGGTTCGACGAGGGGAACTTGGAGATGAGGTCAAGGAGGATCTTCGCGTGGTTCAGCGCACTGCGATGAGCACCCTGCCATGCACATTGCAGATGCGTCAGGGCAAGAGAAACAGATGAAGCAATCCGAGAGGCAGCTCACCGCGACTCTTTGCCCCGTCCACCCTCGACGACGCCTTTACGGCTCAGCATGCCAAGGTAAAAGCCCGCCCAACCCTCGTAGAACCCGACTTCCTCCCATATCTCCCACCCTTTCTCTCGACCCAGCTCACGACCCTCGAACAGACCGTGTAGGCGGCCGTGGTCGTATCCGGATTGCCATCCTTCGGCGTAGAATCTGTCGTGGTCAGCGCTGACGCGGCTGATGGCAACAAAAGCAGCATGCAGACACCTACCTGGACTCGACATTTGTAAGCTCGTCGAAGACGTCTTCCGCGCCATGTGTGCCGTTCGCAGTCGTCATGATGTCGCCTTTCCTTTTTTGGTACGTGGGATGTCTAGTGTTCGACCCGGTCGCTTGATACTGAGCACGGCCACCCGATGAGCAGACTGCTGAGGCTGGAATAAAGGTATGCGGGCAAGCAAGAATCAACTGCGAAAGTCAAAACAGCATTTGCTCATCCGGTCACGTGCACACTGTTTCAGGTTATCCGTCCTCGGCAGAGATCTAGAACGCTCATAGTTCTGAAGCGCCACCGATCACGTTGAAGCCAGATCATGAACATGCATCAAGGAACATGGACAGTCATAAGGTCGTAGCATCGTAAGAGCATGAGGGAACATGATAGGGTGGTGGTGAGATCGATAAGCGGTACAAGCCGTGGAGCGACGACGGAAGGCGTCAGATCGCCAAGCATATCACCTCAGTTCGTGCTCCTCAACCTCGACCACTATCTGCT
>Ga0308169_10006027_pt1 | contig 10796 bp, 8 predicted proteins | sample PhyBR1_2_FD_202139 | JGI IMG/M metagenome (GOLD analysis project Ga0308169, IMG submission 202139) | Phyllosphere microbial communities from UC Gill Tract Community Farm, Albany, California, United States - DLSLSB.R1 | ecosystem: Host-associated > Plants > Phyllosphere > Unclassified | place... | reverse complement strand
CCGGCCGCATGAGTGACGCCGGCTGGCCGATCGAGTGGGGCGTGGGCCGCCACGGTCCCGGCAACAACGTGTTCTCGTATTTCGTCGGCCCGGACGATTTCGTCATCGAATACACCGCCGACGTGCAGCAGGTCGACGACAGCTACAAGACCGGGGGGCCGTCCGACTGGACCTGGCCGCCGGGCCGATTCGACCAGTGGGGCGTGTCGAAGCCGCCGTCCGACCGCATCAAGCAGGCGCAGAAAAAGATCCGATTCACCAAACAATGAGCACCACCGAAGGAGAAGCCCTTGAAATTCGCAAGCTACCGCACAGGTAACGAAGCCCGCCTGGCCGTCGTCGACGGCGACCACATCGTCGACCTGAACAAAGCCGTGCCCGAAGTCCCATCGGACGTCCGCCAGGCCTTGCTTGCCGGCGTGGACCTGGTCGCCGCGGGGCGCCGCGCCCTCGAGCAGGCCGCGCCGGCCGAGCGCCAGCCGCTTGCCGGCGTGACACTGGCCCCTAGCGTCCCGGAGCCGGGCAAGACCGTTTGCCTGGGCCTGAACTACTACGATCACGCCGCCGAGAGCGGCCGCGACAAGCCGGTCTATCCCTGGTTCTTCCTGCGGGGGACGACATCGCTGCTGGCGCACGGCGAAGCCTCGCCGCGCCCGCGCGTGTCCGAGAAATTCGACTACGAGGCCGAGCTGGCCGTGGTGATCGGCAAGCGCGCGCGCCACGTCAAGCGCGAGGACGCGCTCGATTACGTGTTCGGCTACGCCTGCTTCAACGACATCTCGGTGCGCGATTACCAGAAGCGCACCCCGCAATGGACGATCGGTAAGAACTTCGACCGCACCGGCGCGCTTGGCCCGGTCCTCGTCAGCGCCGACGAGCTGCCGGCGGGCGGCGTGGGCCTGAAGATTCAGTCGCGCCTCAACGGTGAAGTCATGCAGGACGCGAACACGCGCGACATGATCTGGGACGTGGCCGAGACCATCGCGCTGCTGACCGAGTGCCTGACGCTGGAGCCGGGCGACGTGATCGCGATGGGCACGCCGGCCGGCGTCGGCCAGTCGCGTACGCCGCCGGTGTGGATGAAGCATGGCGACACCATCGAGGTCGAGATCGAGGGCGTCGGCCTGCTGGTCAACACGATCGAAGACGAGCAGCCATGAACCGCCTCAGCGACAAGGCCGAGTATGACGTCGTGGTGGTCGGCTTCGGCCCGTCCGGCGCGGTCGCGGCGGCGCTGCTCGGGCAGGCCGGCGTGCGCACGCTGGTGATCGATCGTAGCCATGAGGTGTACCCGAAGCCGCGCGCGATCGCGCTGGACCACGAGATCATGCGCGTATTCCAGAACCTCGGGCTGGACAAGGCGATTGCGCCTCACTGCGAGCCGTTTACGCCGTCCGAGTACTACGGCGCGGACGGCCGCCTGATCAAGCGCCTCGCCACCGTCGAGCCGCCATACCCGCTGGGCCACACGCCCTCGATGGTGTTCACCCAGCCGCCGGTCGAAGCGCTGCTGCGCCGCCACGTCGAGGCCTTGCCGACGGTCGAGGTGGCGCTGGGCTGGCGCTTCGTCGGCGTAGAGCAGGACCAGGATGGCGCCGCCGTGACCCTCGAGGGTCCCGAGGGCCGGCGGCTCGCCGTGCGCGCCGGCTATGTGGTCGGCTGCGACGGCGCCTCGAGCACCGTGCGCGAGGCGGTCGGCATCGCGCTCGAGGACCTGGCATTCGACGAGCCCTGGCTGGTGGTCGACGTGCAGGTCAACGAGCGCGGCCTGGCCAAACTGCCCAAGACGAGCGTGCAATACTGCGAGCCGGCGCGGCCCTGCACCTATGTGATCGGACCGGGCAATCACCGGCGCTGGGAGATCTCGCTGCTGCCCGGCGAGGATCCGGCTTACATGGCGACCGAGGAGGGCGCCTGGAGCGTGCTGAAGCGCTGGATCGGTCCGGACGACGCCACGCTATGGCGCCAGGCCAGCTACCGCTTCCACGCGCTGGTGGCGCGCGAATGGCGCCGCGGCCGCGTGTTCATCGCCGGCGACGCCGCCCACCAGCAGCCGCCTTTCCTGGGCCAGGGCATGTGCCAGGGTGTGCGCGACGTGGTCAACCTCACCTGGAAACTGCGCGGCGTGCTGGCGGGCGAGGTGGCCGGAGACGCCGCCGAGGCGCTGCTGGACAGCTACACGGTGGAGCGGCGCGAACACGTGCGCATGCTGACCACACGCATCAAGGAGATCGGCGCCGTCATCTGCGAGCGCGACCTGCAGGCGGCCGGCGCGCGCGACGCGGCGCTGATCGAAGCGGCCGGCGGCACGATCAAGACGGTTCCGCGCCAGGACATCATCCCGCCGCTGGTGGGCGGCCTGCTGGCGCCGGACCGCCGCAGCGGCACCGGCACCCTGTTCCCGCAGCCGCGCATCCACGGTCCGGCCGGCCCGGCGCTGCTCGACGAACTGGCGGGCGCCGGCTGGCGCATCGTCACGAATCTAGGCACGAGCCAGCTGCCGCCGGGCCTGATGGCGCTGGCCGGGCGCATCGGCATCGTGGTCAGCATTCCGTCAAGCGCGCACGAATTCTCGAGCGGTCCGCACCACATGCAGGCCGACGAGCTGGATGGCGTGCTGGCGCGCTGGTTCGCGCGCCATGGCTGCTGCGCGGCCGTCGTGCGCCCCGACCATTACGTGTACGGCGTGGCCGACAGCGGTCAAGCACTCCACGAGCTGGTGGCCGGGCTGCTCGCCACCCTTGACTGAGCAATCGAATAACAACATCGGAGACACATATGACACGACTCAAAGAACAACTCGACGGCCGCCGCCGCACCCTGCTGGGCCTGGGCACGGCCCTGGCGGGTGCCACGCTGCTGCCGGCCGCCGCCGTTCGCGCCGCCTCGGGGCAAGGCCAATTTCCCAAGGGCTTCCTGTGGGGCGCCGCCATCGCCGGCCACCAGGCCGAGGGCGACAATGTGGCCAGCGACGCCTGGTTCCTCGAAAACATCCAGCCGACCGAGTTCCGTGAGCCGTCCGGCGCCGCGGTCGACCACTACCGCCTGTACGAGCAGGACATCGCGACGCTGGCAGCCCTGGGCCTGAACACCTTCCGCTTCTCGATCGAGTGGGCGCGCGTCGAGCCGGTCGAAGGCATGTTCTCGGTGGCCGCGCTGGAACACTACCGCGACGTGCTGCTGTCCTGCCGCAAGCACGGCGTGAAGGCCATGGTCAGCTTCAACCACTTCGTCACGCCGGCCTGGTTCGCGGCACGCGGCGGCTGGGAGGACGCCGGATCGACCCAGCTCTACGCGCGCTATTGCGACAAGGTGGCGCGCCACTTGGGCGACCTGATCGACTACGCGACCACCTTCAACGAGCCGAACCTGCCGCGCCTCCTGTTCGGCATTCCGGGACCGCTGTCCGGCATGGCCGGCAACCCGAACATGCGCGCGATGCTGGCCAAGGCGGGCGAGCGCGCCGGCACCGGCAAGTGGTCCTCGTGGATCTTCGGCGACTTCGCCAGGATCGAGGCCGGCCTGCTGGCAGCCCATGCAGCCGGCTACCAGGCGATCAAGGCCGTGCGCCCGAACCTGCCGGTCGGCTTCTCGATCGCGATCGCGGACGACCAGGCGGTCGATGGCGGCGAGGCGATGGTGGCGAAGAAGCGCGCGATCGCCTACGAGCCCTGGTTCCGCGCCATCTCGGAGCACGGCGACTTCATCGGTGTGCAGACCTATACGCGTGAGCTGATCGGGCCGGACGGCGTGCGCCCGCCGCCCAAGGATGCCGAATTCACCTCGAGCCACATGGAGTACTACCCGCGGGCGCTGGAAGCGGCCATCCGCTACACGGCGAAGAACGTCAGGGTGCCGGTCTATGTGACCGAAAACGGCATCTCGACCGACGACGACGGCCGCCGCATCGCCTACATCCGCACAGCGGTGCAGGGCGTGGCCAACTGCCTGAAGGACGGCATTCCGGTGAAGGGCTATATCCACTGGTCGCTGCTCGACAACTTCGAGTGGATCTTCGGCTACGGCCCGCACTTCGGCCTGATCGGCGTCGACCGCGCGACCATGAAGCGCACCGTGAAACCCAGCGCGCGCTTCCTGGGACAGATCGCCCGCGACAACGGCCTTCGCGCCTGAGTGGCAGGAAGGCGCCGATAGCAGGTATCAGGAAATTAGGCTTTGGTCCGATCAATCCAAGCGATAAGCTGAGCCGATCTGATGTGAATAACAGGGAGACAAAACGTGGGCAGTATCATTTTTGAAAACGTACGGATCTTCGACGGCAGCCAGCTGCGCCCGGGGATCGGCGCGGTGCGCGTGGAAGGGAACCGCATCGCCGAAGTGAGCGATGGCGCTGGCCGCCTCGCGCCGCAGGAGGGAGATCGCGTCATCGACGGCCAGGGCGGGACGCTGATGCCGGGCCTGATCGAGGCGCATGCCCACCTGTCCTGGCCCAGCTCGGTGGAGCGATTCGTGCCGGGCATGGCCCTGCCGCCCGAAGACCTGGTGCTGACGACGGCCCGCAACGCGCGCATCCTGCTCGACCACGGCTTCACGGGCGCCTACTCGGCCGGTTCGCTGAGCAAGTCGGTCGAGACGGTGCTGAACACCTTCATCACCAGCGGCGGCATGCCGGGGCCGCGCCTGGTCGCCTCGTCGATCGAGCGCGAACCGCCGACCATCGAGGCGCTCGACCCGGGCCAGGTGGCCGAGCACGGCCGCGGTCCGGATGCCGTGCGCGCTTTCGTCAAGGAGTGCGCCGCGATCGGCGCCAAGTCCGTGAAATTCCTGCTGTCCGGCGAGGATGCCTTGAAGCCCGGCGCCTCGCAGGAGCTGATGTACACGCAGGAAGAAGCCAACGCCGCCGGCGAGCAGGCGCGCGAATCGGGCGTGTGGCTGGCCTGCCATGCCCAGGCCTCCGACGCGGTCAAGATGGGCCTGCGCGCGGGCTTCCGTGTGCTCTACCACTGCACCTATGCGGACGAGGAAGCGCTGGACATGCTGGAAGCGAAGCGCGACGAGATCTTCATCGCGCCGGCCATCGGCATCATCCAGGCCACGCTGGACGCGGCCCCGCCGCCGCACTTCGACATGAGCCACATGAAGCGCAGTGCCGCCGAGGTCTTGGCCCTGCAGAAGAAGCTGGTGCCGGAGCTGCGCCGGCGCGGCCTGCGCGTGCTGCCGGGCGGCGACTATGGCTTCCCGTTCAACCCGAACGGCCGCAATGCGCGCGACCTCGAGCTTTTCGTCGACCTGCTCGGCTACACGCCGGAAGAGGCGCTGTCGGCCGCGACCCTGCTGGGCGGTGAGCTGATGGGCATGGGCGACGAGCTGGGCCAGGTCAAGCCGGGCTTCCTGGCCGACCTGCTGCTGGTCGACGGCGACCCGACGGCCGACGTACGGATCCTGCAGGACCGCAAGCGCCTGCGCGGCATCATGAAGGATGGGCGCTTCCACAAGGATCCGGCGCTGGCCGGGCTGTGAGGGCGCAGGCATGACTCCAGAGATCGAACGCGCGATCCGTGCCGCCGGCCCGGTGATCGACCCACCCGCCGCCAAGGCCCTGTACGCACCGCTGCTGGCCGACATGCCGCTGGGCGGTGAGGTCATCCGCGACATCGCCTACGGCAGCGATGAACGGCACCGGCTCGACGTCTATCTGCCTTTGAGCGCGGCGGGCCCGGCGCCGGTGGTGGTGTTCCTGCACGGCGGGGGCTTCATCCGCGGCGACAAGGGCGAGCGCGCGGCCGTCGGCCACTACTTTTCGCGCCACGGCGTGCTGGCGATCCTGCCGAACTATCGGCTGGGCCCCAGGCACCATTGGCCGGCGGGCGCCGAGGATGTCTCCTCCGTGCTCGCATGGGCACGCGCCCGCGTGGCCGCGCATGGCGGCGACCCGGACCACATCGTGCTGTCCGGCGAGTCGGCTGGCGCTGCCCATGTGGCCACGGCGACGCTTGTCAAGCGCTTCCATCCCGCCGAAGGATTGAAGATCGCCGGCGCCTACCTGGCTTCGGGCGTGTACAACGCGCAGCTGGAACTGCTGGCGCGCAGCCAGCTCGGCATCGCCACGCCCGACCCGCGCAATGAAGCCTACTTCGGTACCGACTTCGCGCGCTACCCGGCCATGTCCACGGTGGAACTGGTCGACGCCGACCCGTTCCCGCTGGCGATCAGCTACGCGGAACTGGACCCCGTGCAGATGCAGGCCCAGGCCGGCGAGCTGTTCGCGCGCCTGGTCACGCGCCATGGCTTCGCGCCGCGCATCGCGATGATCCGCAACCACAATCACCTGAGCCAGGTGGTTTCGATCAACAGCGGCGACGACGCGCTGGCGGCCCCGCTTCTGGCGTTCGTACGCAATCCCGGGAGCTAGATACCGAATTATTGAGTGACAGCAAGGCCAAAAATAAATACAGTTAGGGTAAAGGCCATACCAAGAACGAGGAGACATCAATGCGATTCAACCGCCTGGACCTGAATCTGCTGCTGGCGCTCGATGCGCTGTTGGACGAGCAGAACATCACCCGTGCGGCCGCTCGCGTCAACGTCAGCCAGTCCGCGATGAGCGGCATGCTGGCGCGCCTGCGCGAGTTTTTCGAGGACGACCTGCTGGCCGCGGTCGGCCGCAACATGGAGTTGACGGTGCTGGGACGCCAGCTGGTGGGACCGGTGCGCGACCTGATCCTGCACGTGCACGCCACGGTCGGGATCCGCGTGAGCTTCGACCCGGCGCGCGAGACGCGCACGATGAAGATCATGGTGTCGGACTACGCCACCGAAGTCTTCCTGAACAAGGTCATCGCACGCGTGCTGCGCGACGCCCCCAACATGACGCTGGACCTGGTGCCGCTGGCGGACGACGCCGCCGAGAAGCTGCGCCGCGGCGAGAACGACTTCCTGATCATTCCCCGCAACTTCCTCGACCCCGAGCATCCGCAACGGCTGCTGTTCGAGGACCATTACTGCGTCGTGATCTGGGAGGGGAACACCCAGGTCGGCGACAAGCTGGACGCCGAGACCTACGAGCGCCTGTCCCACATTGCGCCGATGCTGGGCCGTCCGCGCTCGGCAACGATGGAGGAGCTGATGCTGCAGGCGCAGGACGTGAAGCGGCGCATCCGCGTCACCACCTCCGATTTTTCCAGCATGGCGACGGCGCTGGTCGGCACCGACCTGGTCGCGACCATGCACACGCGCCTCGCGCTCGCGTGCGCGCGCCGGCTGCCGATCCGCGTGCTGCCGCTGCCTTACGAGTTGCCGGTGCTGGCCGAATGCCTGCAATGGCACCGCTTCCAGGAAAACGACCCGTGCCACATCTGGCTGCGCGGGATCATGCTGGAAGTCGCGTGCGGGATGACGTCGAACCGCGACTTGCCGATGGCGCCGCTGTCGGCCAACGCGATCGAGACCGGACGTGGCGTGGCCGGGGTGGCAGACCGTCCACTTCGGGTCGACTTCCGCCGCTCGTGACCGCTGGTGACTTTGTCAGCTCGGCAACGTGCTAAGCTGCCGCGGCGGCCTGCCTGACGGCTTCCACGTAGAGTTGATAGAGGAGACACCTGATGTACACCACTGACATGCTGATCGGCGGGCAAGCCCGCGCGGCATCGAACGGCGCCGTTTTCGAGCGCCACAATCCGTCCACCGGCGAAGTGGCGACGCGCGCCGCCGCCGCCACCCTTGACGACGTCGATGCCGCCATCGCCGCTGCCCGAGACGCTTTCCCCGCCTGGTCCGCCATGCCGCCGGGCGCGCGCCGAGCGCTGCTGCTGGCGGCCGCCGACAGGATGGAAGCCCTGCGCGGCCGCTTCGTCGAGGCCGCGGTGCTCGAGGTCGGCGGCGCGCCGGTCTGGTATCAGTTCAACGTGACCCTCGCCGCCAACATGCTGCGCGAAGCGGCATCGATGACCACCCAGATCGCCGGCGAGGTGATCCCCTCGGACGTGCCCGGGTCGCTCGCGATGGGCGTGCGCCAGCCTTGCGGCGTGGTGGTCGGGATCGCGCCATGGAATGCGCCGATCATCCTGGGCACGCGCGCGGTCGCGATGCCGCTCGCCTGCGGCAACACCGTTGTCCTGAAGTCCTCCGAACTGTGCCCGACGCTGCACCGCCTGATCGCCCAGGCCTTCGTGGACGCCGGCTTCCCGCCGGGCGTGGTGAACCTGGTTTCGAACGCTCCGGATGACGCGGCCCAGGTGGTCGAGCGCCTCATCGCGCACCCGGCGGTACGCCGCATCAACTTCACCGGCTCGACCAGGGTCGGCCGCATCATCGCCCAGCACGCGGCAAAGCACCTGAAGCCGGTACTGCTCGAACTGGGCGGCAAGAACCCGATCGTGGTGCTCGACGATGCCGACCTCGACGCGGCCGTCGAAGCCGCCGCCTTCAGCGCGTTCTTCAACCAGGGGCAGATCTGCATGTCGGCCGACCGCATCCTGGTCGATCGCAAGGTGGCCCCGGCTTTCATTGAAAAGCTCGCCGCGAAGACCGCCACGTTGAACGCCGCACCGTCGGACGCGCCGCTGGCCGGCATGGCCGATCCCGCCGCCGCCGCGCGCGTGGACGCGATGCTGCAGGACGCGCGCGAACGCGGCGCGCAGGTGATCCAGTCCGGTGGCCTGGACGGCAACATCCTTCAGCCGGCCATCGTCGACCAGGTCAGGCCCGAGATGCGGGTGTATCAGGAAGAGTCCTTTGGGCCCATCGTGTCGGTGCTGCGCTTCGACACGGACGAGGAAGCGATCCGCCTGGCCAACGACAGCGAATACGGCCTGTCCTCGGCGGTGTTCAGCCGCGACATCGGCCGCGCGATGGCGGTGGCGCAGCGGATCGAATCCGGGATTTGCCACATCAACGGGCCGACCGTGCACGACGAGGCGCAGATGCCGTTCGGCGGCGTCAAGGGCAGCGGCTACGGCCGATTCGGCGGCAAGGCCGCGATCGCGGAGTTCACGGACCTGCGCTGGATCACGGTCCAGACCACGCCGCGCCACTACCCGATCTGATGGCGTGTCACCCTGGAGTTCCAAGCATGCTGTCTAAAAATCTTGTTGCTAAATTGCTGCCGCTGCTTGTCGCCCTCATCGGCGCAGGGGAGGCCACCGCGGCCGAACCGGGGCAAGCCTCCGCAGCGGGGGAGCAGGCGTATTGCAATGGACTGCAAGCCCAAGCCTTGCCCTTCCTGGATCCGTCGGTACGCTTGATGTCCTCCAGGTTCGTTGCGGCTGGGGAGATGGTCGAGCTGCCCGCGCATTGCGAAGTCATCGGAACGATGCAGGAACGACAGGGACGCAACGGGCAGCATTACGCGATCCGGTTCCACATGCGTCTGCCGGTCGCGTGGAATCACAACTTTTTCTTCCAGGGCGGTGGCGGCAGCAATGGCGAGCTTGGCGACGCCCTCGGCAATCTCGGTGCCGGTCAACAACCGGCGCTGAAGCTGGGCTACGCCGTGATCAGCCAGGACTCGGGGCACGACAACAAGACCAACGCCGACCCCGCCTACAACGGACAGCTGGCGTTCGGCTTCGATCCGCAGGCGCGTGCCAACTACGGGAACGAGTCTTTGAAGGCGGTGGCCGAAGTCGGAAAGGAACTGATCGTCCGCTACTATCATGAAAAACCGCGCCATTCCTACTTCGTCGGGTGCTCGAAAGGTGGCCAGGAGGGAATGATGTTCGCCCAGCGCTACCCGGAAGTGTTTGACGGGATCGTCGCCTCCGCGCCGGGCTTTTCACTTCCGCGCGCCGCAGTGGCCGAGACCTGGGATGTACAGGCTTTTGGCGCGCTCGTAAAACCACCAGGCGCGGCCACGTTCGACGTCAGGCAGTTGCACAACGCCTTCAGCAGCGCAGACCTTGCGCTGCTCCGGTCGGCCATCCTGGAGGCGTGCGACGCGGATGACGGCCTGCGCGACGGTATCGTCGGCGACTACCTGCGATGTACCGACGCCAAGGTGGTGCCACAACTGCGCGCCAGGGTGTGCACGGGCGACAAGCTCGATGGCTGCCTGAGCAAGGCCCAGGTCGCGGCGCTGCTGCGATCGCACCAGGGGCCGCACAACAGCAAGGGCGAGCAGCTGTACAGCGACTGGCGCTGGCCGTCCGGCATCGAGGGGGAAGGTTGGCGCATCTGGAAGATCGGCTCCGCCGACGGACGCGTGCCGCCCCTGAACGTCGTGCTCGGGTCCGGATCGCTGGCCGCGGTGTTCACCAGCCCACCGACGGCCCTCGGCGAAGATCCGCAAGCGCTCGCGAATTACCAGATGGCGTTCGACTTCGACCGCGACGCGGCGAAGATCTATGCCACCGTCGCACCGTTCCAGCATTCGGCCTGGTACGACGTCGGCGCACGCTCGCCCGACCTGTCTGCATTTCAGCAGCGGGGCGGCCGGATGATCGTGCCGCACGGCGAATCCGACCCCGTGTTTTCTTTGAACGACACGCTCAACTGGTACCGCGAAGTCGACGACCGCACCCACGGCGCGGCGGCGAGTTTCGTGCGAGTGTTCCCGGTGCCCGGTATGTGCCACTGCGGCGGTGGCCAGAGCACCGACAGCGTCGAGGCGTTCCCGGCGCTGGTGGAGTGGGTCGAACACGGCAAGGCGCCGGAATCCTTGCATGCGACAGCGGGTCCGTCCTCCCCCTGGCCGGGGCGTGAACGTCCGATTTGCGCGTATCCGGCGGTCGCGCGCTACAAGGGCAAGGGTGACCCGGAAAAGGCTGGCAGCTTCGAATGCCGATCGATTCAACAGCTTGGCTCAGCCATTGATATTCGAGTACTCTGATCGATCGCCG
>Ga0308169_10006026_pt1 | contig 10796 bp, 20 predicted proteins | sample PhyBR1_2_FD_202139 | JGI IMG/M metagenome (GOLD analysis project Ga0308169, IMG submission 202139) | Phyllosphere microbial communities from UC Gill Tract Community Farm, Albany, California, United States - DLSLSB.R1 | ecosystem: Host-associated > Plants > Phyllosphere > Unclassified | place... | reverse complement strand
ATTCCTTTCCCGCCTCACTAAAAGCTCTCCCGACTCCTTTCTCTCCTCCAACCAATCTCCCAACCAATTCCAACGGTTTCGCAAATACCACAAACACCAACATCCTCAATAAGCGTAAGAGTGGTCGTAAGAGTCGAAGGAGCGGAAGAAGGAGAGTATTCTGTGAGAGTCGATTCAAGAGGGAATGAAATATAGATCCCAATCTTTTAGTGATAGATGTCGAAGAATCGTCGTATCTTGAATTTGAAGAGTTGGAGAATGGTAATGAAGGTGAAGAACTGTTCCCACTTTTATCCCATAACCAAACCCTACTAACCCTTCTAACTTTCTTCGAACTCATCAATTCTTCTTCTTCTTCTTCCCTTGCCGAGTTCCCCCATAAATCCCTCCCGTTCACTCGATTCGAACTCACTCCATCCCCATCATACTCATCACCCAAATTTGCCGAATAACTGTATTCGCTCGAAGCAGGTGTCGAAGGAAAAGTAGGAAACAATTCATCACCCTCTTCCAACTCCTCTTCTCGATTATCCCTCATCAATAAAGTCCTACTCAAACTCCTCTTGTGTCCCATCGATGATCCATTATGACCACGAGCAGAGGAAGTGTGTCTTGATCGTCGACGTTTGTAGAGGAATGAACGAAGGATTACGAGGAGTTTCGGGAGGAGGAAGAATAGGAATAGGGAGATGGAGAGGGGGAGGTAGATGTGAAGGTAGATTGAGAGTTGGGAGGGAAGGGTACAAGAGTTTGAGGTGAAAGTTGGGAGGGGATTCGAAGAGGGTGAACCTGGGGTTGGAGGAAGAGGAGGGTAGAGGTTGAGGAGCGTGTATCCGGGATGCGTCACTCCCATTACCATAGACTACGAGTGAAGGCTCGACATAAGTGGTTTGAGCCAGGTGAAGCGAAAGAGGAGAGCTTACGAAAGATTTGACCGTTGTTTCTGTTATCGGGAGAGAAGTGAGAGGTGAACGGTAGGGATGCTGGATAAGACATGAATCGTGATCGTCGCCGCTAGAAGAAGAAAAGGAGAGGAGAAAACGAAAGAGTCAGTCGATGATCTCGTAGGAAACGAAGGAAAATGATTGGGAGAGTCCAGCGAGAAAGCGCTGTACATTCGAGACCCCGATTCGAAGACGTTGATCCTGAATCATACCAGCGCTACGACTCCTGCGCCTCGTCGTCATCCTTTCTCCACTCGACATCTGCTCATTCCCTTGACTTCGGAATTCTCCTCCAAATTCGCTGATGCCTCTTTTCCAACCTCCCCATCTCTTCTTCATTGCGGTCATCTATCCTTCTCCCTCTCTTCCTTCCCGATGAGATTCCCTTGCACCTTCCTCCCTGTTCTTCCTCCCTCCGACTCCCCCAATGTTGTTCGAAATCCTCACACTCCAAATCGCACCTCCTACTCGAAACGTCGACTCACCTGAACACACCCTCGGGTCTCACATTCTCCAATAACCATTTCGTCTCTTCCTCTCCGACCAAATTCTGATACCCTTTCCCTCTACCCTGTTCTATCCCTCCCTTGTTCCTTCTCGACTCTCTCGCTTTCCCACATCCAGTTCCACTCGGTCTCCATAATGGTACATGACTAAACAATAATCTAGGTTGCGTGACTTCTCCTTAACAAACGAACTCGATTGGAATCAGCTTGAAAACTCGAATGAGAAAGAAAGAGAGGTGAAAGCTCACCTTTGCCCAATTCCTCTATCCAATTCCTCATCTCTCTCCCCCTCTCGCCCCCCTCAATCAGTCCCATCGAATCAATCCAAACGACTTTCCAACCCCCCCATTCAACCTCTCCCCACAACCTCCCAAAACTCTCTTCAAACTTTTCCCTCCCTCTTGATAATTCCGTCTCATTCAATCCCCTCAATTGACTCTCTCGATACAATCCCACATCATGGTTTCCCGGAACATAAACTACCGGTATAGGTGGATCCAATTCACTCGCACTCAGAGAATTCCTCCTAGGTAATGGAAATAACCTTCTAAACCCTTTCACAAATCCATCATACCCTTGTTTAGTCTGAGCTAATTCAATCAAATTATCCCCTAAATCACCATTCCAAACCACTCCCTTAACTCGTCCTCTTGACCCTCCTCGAGTGAAAGAATTAACGATCCACCAAACTTTCTTCTCATAAACCTTGCTCACCCAAATGCCCAATTGCTTGATCACCCATCCTCTACCCTCATAAGAATTCATATCCAATAATTGTGGATCGGTAACGACCAACACTCGAAACCCTTCTAAACCTTTCCATCTCTCATCTTTCACCCAATCCCTCCCATTCCACCTCAACCCCTTCTCACTAGGTCTCTCGTCGAACCCGGAGCAGTTGAATCGGGTAGAGTAGAGGAAAGTGAGGAATTCGTAGTGAAGGATTAAGAGGGAAATGAGGGATTGAAGTAAACGTTTTAGGGGATTTGGGAGGGGACGAGTTAGGGATGAGGAGGAGCGAAGGGGAGTGGATTGGGATTGGGATAGGAGGAGGGAAGGGGAACGGATTGAGAGTCTTCGTAGAGGCATGAGAGAGAGTGAGAGAGAAGAGAACACGTCAGATCCTATCTAAACGCATTCGTTTCCTTTCCTCCTTGAATTGTCTAGTAGTAATGTATGCTTGATGTTATTCCTAGGTAAGCGTAAAGATTGAAAAGCCGAATCGATTGCGTAACTGAAATGAGATGAGATGAAGAAAGGCAGACGAACTCTCTCTCCCTCTCCTAACCACTTGACTGGTTCCCTCTTTATACTCTCAACAACCCTCTCTAAAGTCCCGATCTCTCCCCTACTTCAATCCCCACCCCTCCCTTTTCCCCCGATCCACAAAAACTCTATCTCTCAACATCCCCCCTCTCCTTCATGTCCTCCCCATCCCCTCCATTACTAGGTACACCTTATATCCTCTCACAATCCTCTTCCTCTACTCCAACATTAGTAACTCCCTCAACTTGTCAAAACCTCTCATCCTTCAAATCCCTCCTCCGCCTATCTCGTTCCCTCGACGATTCAATCACTGTTCGACTCAATCGTGCGAACGCATTATCTAGGAATACAGGAGGAGGAGTTGGGAGTGAGTGTGAGAGTGTTTGGAAAGAATTGGGAGAGAGATGGGGGGAGAGGAATAGGGTGTTGAGTTATTGTGATCAAGTACTCACTACTGGGGGAGACGAGAGAAGGAAGGAGGAGAGTGGGTTGAGCGCGGAAAAGGGAGAGTTGGGGAGAGGGAGGAGTACGGAAATTGAATTGAAAGTAAGATTTTCATTCACTCTCGAAGGGGGGAAGCGAGTTATTGGAGGGGGTTGCTAAAGCTCCCCTGTGTGTGCAGAGACAACAATTACATCAAGAATTCAGTATAGAGAAAGTTATAAGACATAGGACGATTTCATTGTTGTTCTCAAAATGTCCTGGATTGGAAGAACATATCAACGATGAAAGTCAGAAGGCAGTGGTAGAGGTACCGAGAGCTTTGGGACAAGAGGGGGAGGAGGAAGAGAGACGGAGAAGAAGAGGGAGGGACGAGAGAGGTGGCGTTAGATGGGCTTAAGAATTGGAGGGGGGAGTGAGGGAACATTAAGGAGGAGAAGAGTGTTGAGAAGGGAAGGAAGGAAGAAGATTCATATCCAATCGCAACTCATCATCATCATTGTCCAAACATTCCGCTTTTGTCGCTCAATCTCGAAGCGGTTCGCAGCAAGCAAGACAAGCTAGCACTTTTCTTTCGAGTTCTCAACGCTTTCGAAATGCTCTTCTTATTCTCTTCGGTACCATGTCAGCTCAACAGGCGACTTCACACTCGAATACTACCAAGTCATCGCTTCTCGAATCTCTCGCTTCAAAAGTTAACTCTTCTTCGTCGTTCAAGTTTTGATTCGTTTCTCTCACCAACTCGTCACTTTTCTCGAACCCGGGTACCTCGTCACCTCTACTGGCCCGTCTTGACTCAAAGAATGCGGCTATACTGACTAGACGGCGTCAAGTGGAGAGCGACGAATTAATCTTGATCGTTTTTGCAGCCCGATTTTCGTCGTTCAAGGAGTCATCGCTGATTCATGAGGTCCTCGTCAGGCGGCTCTCTTGTCCTCCTTCTCAGAGCATGCTCCTCCCTAGCTCAAAGAACTCGCTGATTTGAATACCGTTTTCATTCGCAGAGAGAGCTGTCGACGACTTTTCATCTTTGCGAAGAAGTCCTGTGAAACTCCTCCTGACCTCTTTGCAACCGATTCCTCATCTCTCGATCGCTGCTCACACGACACTCTCAACTTTCGCACTTTCGACTTGAGGTTTGCGAAACTTCTCCAATTCAATTACCCATTCAAACTTGAATGTCTCATCAAACAGTAAATCAGATCGCCGACTTCCCCGCTCCCTTCCCTTCATCCTCCTCCCCTCTCATACTTCCAATCTCAGCATCAACAGAAGCACACAATCACACCATAAAGAATGTTACTACGGTCCCTCCTCCTCGTCTCTTTCTCCTCACTCGCCGTAAGTCCCCTCCTCCCCCTTTAGTCCCATTCCAAACTAACCTCTTCCATCTCCTCTAGTTCTCCCAATCCGTAACAACCTCCCTAACGCCTTCCTCAACCCTAGTAAATTCTACATCCACCACCTCAGTACCATTCTTTTCAATCCCAAACACTTTCACTCCAACCGCAACCGGTTCATCCCCTATTCCAGGCTCGTAAGCTCCTCCCTCCTCCCTATCTCACTTCTCATTTCCTCTGAGCTGATGTTCGAAAGAAAGGGTAGAGTGATTACTCTTGCGAATGGTCCTTATTTGAGCGATTCATTCACTTATACTGCAGCGGCAAGTACAGTACCTCCTACTGGAAACATCACGAATCCTCAAGTACCTGCGTCAGCTGGTGGTGCAGGGGGGAATACGGCATTGGAACCAGATCCAACTAATTTACAGGTGAGTTTCCATCATTTTTTCCATCTCTTGCACTTGAAGAGGGAAGAGGAGAGAGCGCTGATTGTTTGGGTGAGGGACGGTGTAGACGGTGAATGCTGCGATTGGGAGAAAGGTTAGTTGGGGAGAAGGAGGGGGAGGGATGGGATTGTTAGTTGGAGGATCAGTGGTTTTGATGGGAATCTTGGGAGGTGGGTTAGTTCTGTAAACTCGAGGAGGGGTAGTAGGGGACGAGAAGTGTAGGGACGAGAGGAAGGGGAGAAGAAGGGAAGGGAGAGGGAGAGGGAGATTATCATATTCATTCTTTTTGTTCGTTCTCATTCTTTCCGCTTTGGATGTACGCTTCGTGTCTTGTTTCTCGTGATAGGGTCAGCTAGTTGTTTGTATCAGCAGTAATGTATCGTTATCATCGTATTCTCTATCCGATTTTGCGACTTGATTGAATTCAATTCGAGATCGAGAGTTGAGTCGATTCGCCTCTTTCGCAACGAGATTCTTTCGACAAGCTCAAGGAAGAGGAGAGGAGTTGCGTAGAGATTCAAGAGAACAGAAAGAACAGAAAGAACGTGATGTACGAAGAGGATCAAAGAGAAAGTTTGTAGCAAAAGGAAGTTTAGAATTGAAAACGAGAGTTGCGAGGAACGGGAATGAAGGCGTGATGAGAACGAGCGAGGGAGTGTGCCGCCGTGAGTCCGCCCGGTTTATCCCCAGGGACCAGTCGGAGCGTCTCTGTTAGTCGATGATGAGTTACATTGTGGTTCCAATACTATTTTCGGTAACGAAATCGATTCGTGTCACGTCTTTTGCTTTGAGCTTGACATTAAGAGGTATTCACTCACATCAAACCAGATCCGTCCCAGTGTTCCCAACTGAGAAAAATCACGAGACCGGTCAGTAGAGCTGACAGAATAGTTGAGAGGCAGCGAAAGGAAGTACTCACCACTTGGTTACTGACGAGTTTCACTCTTTCATGCTGTGAATCAATGGCGAAAGTCTCAGCCGTGAGCCTTGAAGAAATTGACGAAAGGAGACTGACGATCTGTTTGTGCAACAGGGCCAGTTGCTCGACATCATGTTCGGGGTCTGCCTGCACGGAACGGATGGCGTGACTGAGTGCTGCGACTTGCATGACGTAAGAATGAACAATGTTCATCTTCATTCCATCATTGTCGAGTTCCTCCCACAGAGCTTCGACATCAACGATTGTGAGATTGAGTAGCGAAAGTTTGAGGCATTTCACTTCGTCAGACACTGAGTCTACGAGCTCGTGGACTTGACCATTGAAGGGAATGAAGATGACGGTTGAAATATGCTTGCACAGAAGAGCCTGTTTGAATCATCGAGACTGAGTCAGCGCTTGAACGTAATCTCAATGCGAGATCTCGAGGAAATGAACGCGGAATTGTTTGACCGTTGTCTCCAAACTTTTGAGCTTCCAAGTCTGCGCCAAAGAAAAGACACTCATGGTCAGGCTAGTGCCTCTGCGGGCATTGAACGCTCAAAACGTACGTCTTTCCGGACGTCTAGTAACTCCTGACAAATCCTCCTCGTCCACAAAACCCCGTGTCCGTCTCTACGCTTTGACATGAACTGCCAACCCCGCTCTCCAGTGTTGCTCAGCTCTTCCTGGATCAATTCGATAGTCTCCGAGTTTGCGAGATGCTTGATTTTATCGAGGTTTTCGTTGCCTTCAGCCATCGCGATCAGCGAATCATCGACCGGTACTGAGGGAGGCGGCATTGCTGAAGACGAAGAGGCCGCTGCATGCTGGCTCATAGCGGAGGAGGAGACTTCGATAAGAAAGGGTTGGTGAAGAGGGCGAGGGGAAGCGACGAAATGGAGAAGAAAGGAGAAAGAAGGGTGAGGAGATGCAAGGAGGAGTTTGTCGATTGACCGGGATTAGACGCTGATACCTAAACCCGAACTGATCGAAAGAAGAACCGAGGGAAGAAGGGAGAAGTGGGTTCGAAATCGATTTTAATGAAAGCGCTTGTTCGAGAGATCGAGTATGAGCGATAGCGATTCATTCTTGGAGCCTAATGGGGATGCTACGAAGTTAGCTGCGTTGAGGATTGCGATTGAGAGATTGAGCAGATTCGAAAGGAGGAAACGAGAAACGAAGCGAGAAGCGAAGCAAAGTCCAGCAGAAGCTAAGGGTAGATTCCTGAGGCTAATCGAAGCTGAACTAGAGCACTAAGGAAGAGTTTAGGGATGATGAGACGAATGGTAAGAGGGAGACAAAGAACGTTTCACTTTCTGACTCTTACCATTCACCCAACTAGCTCAGACGACTTATTGAACAGCTAGAACTACTCAATCAAGTATCAGTAACAATCTCCAAGTATCGTCATCATCGCCAGAAGCCTACATTTCCTTCAACTTCTGCCCCATCCGAACTCTCAGTCTCCGAACCGATTTCTACAGCGTGAGGGAGATATTGAGCGGTGGACAGCTTGCTCGGAGAACAGTAAGCCTCCTCTCTACCGATACTGCTGATTTCAGAGTTGTATTCGTTTCGCTTGATTTGACAGACTCGCTCGTTTCTCGAAAGATCGAAGTCGAATACAGCGCGTACGCTTCGTTTACAGTATGATTTCGAGTTTAGCGCTCGGCTACGCATCTGTAACCCTCATTAACTTACGCTCGCTCCGTTTGCGCTTCTTTCGCTTTTTCGACTCTTTCTCCGATTCGGGTTTCTTTCGTGCTTCGGGTTTCTTTCGTGCTTCGAATATTCTCGGTTCTTGCTTATGGTATCTTCCTCTTAACCAGTGTATCAAGAAGTTGGAATCAAGCCGACAGAGGGGACTGAAGAAAGGAGGGGGGAGATATTGATTTGACGGTGTGAAAAGGGAATCAAGATCAGAAAGGAACGTTGAAGACTCGACGATCAACGGCTCGAAAAGGTTGATAAGGATGATTGTGGGAGAGTGAATGAGTAGGTTGGTGAGGATTGGTCAAAAGAGGTACGCCCAACTCTGGAGCTTTCCCATTCCAGTACTGACGGATGAGAGAAATCATTAGTTCCTATGGTGTAACGACAAAAGCTGACTCACCCCAACCCAAGTACCTTTGAGCTTGTTGATCTGCAGAGGTAGATGGTTTCGTCAGTAAGCTGATCCGCGAGACGCATCAACTTCGAGAACAACGAGAACTTACGAGAATCTGGTTGATCTCGTCTACAAGTTTGCTCTGTCAACAGTATCAAAAGAATGTGATGTGAGCGTGCCGCTGTCGACTCCGCTACCGACGGAAGACGTACGGCAGTATTTTCATGTTCAGCGAATCGTTTTGGTTCCCGGAGAGCCAGATCCAAAGATTGCTTAATTCTATACAGGCAGTCCTCTATGGCTTTGAGGCATGTCTGACCTCCTCTTGACTCCTCCCGCAGATCCGCAATCTCAGGAGGGTTCAGCTCGAATAGAGAGCGATTGAGGCATTCAATCTCTTTGCAATTGGAAAGCCCGATACCTTGCACATGCAACATCAGGCGATCGAATACACGCTCAAGAAGCTCTTCCTATATTAGTTTGTACATTACCGTTGCAAGTGATTTGGTCAGCTGCTCTGAAATCGAGACGACAAGAAACAGAGTCGAACCTGAAATCCTTTGATGCGGTCTTTGAGTTCCCTCAAAGTCCACCCTCTTTCCTGTTGACATTCTAGCCGCATCAGCTTAGCACAATCTGCTGATTGACTTGGAGCTCACAGCCCTAGCAGTTTTTCCAATTGCGACGCAAAGAAATCTCGTCCAGGTCCACTTTTTCAAAGCACCGTCGACAAGGAACTCGTCTTCGTCGCGCGACATCATTGTCCAATCATCCTCAGGAATCGATGCCAATTGACGCTTAATCGTGCTGATCTGCGTGCGATTCTCTGGAGTTACGAGTGCGTCCAAGTGTCGAGCCCATTCATGCAAACCCTCATACGTGTAGTTCAGTGGCGGAAAGATTGCAAGGCTGAGGTGACTAGGAGAGTGTGACATCTTGAACAGCTGAAGAGGAGGAAATAAAGATGTCGGATCTGCTTGCGGAACTTGTCGAGTTGGAGATGAAGCAGGGCTGTAGAGAAGAAAGGACAAGAGCGGTTGTAGCGAGTCTCGAGATCTACGCGAGAGATCTCCGCGGCAACTCAATGGGAAAGAGAGGAGATTTGTGTCTTTTGCCGGTTTCCTCGTGGTGCGCAACTTTTGCACTCCAATATCCTCGATGCACAAGTACAAAAACGCTGCATCTTCAGGGTAGGACTGAGCAACAGCAGTCCAAATTGCATCAACAACGTCGGAGTGAAGAAAACGGGAACAATCTACGAAGGGATAGCGAGTGAATCTGTTCAAAACGCATCGAGGGATTTTGAGCGTTCCTTAGGAGTGAACACATCTTTTGGTCGCATTGGCAACTCGTGCGAGTTGACCAATAAGTATGCGTCACGAGGTAGTCCGTAATGTCTAGCACTTGCGTTCCAAATCTGCGAAACTATCTCGATCAGTCAAAGCTACGCTCGTGACGAAGGTAGTATATTCACGACTCACCTCTGCCCATGTACTCCCAAGTGTGTCCATCTGTGCCCATGACGGGGAACACTCAGTAAAGGAAAAAAGGAAAACGAAGAAACAAGAGCTTCGAAACTGACGATCATGTCTCTAATCTGAATGGCTGCTCCGGTCTACAATATTGCCAGTGAATGTCAGTTCATCCAAGTGACAGGACAAGCAGCGAAAGTGTCTCGTACACTTTTCCCCATATCTTCAACAAACGCAGCCTGATTCTGGTCGGCTCCTCTCCTCAACCTCACTTGAAGTCGATCCATACAGACAAGGATTGTGTGAAGTGAGAGATTGATCTCATGTAAAACGAATCCATGCTTGTTCTCTGTTTTTGCAAGGGTTTCGAGGTTGTGGAAACCGAGTCGCACAATCGAGTGTTTGAGGCATTCAACATTGAGATTGTTCTCGAGGTGCGGGATAGCCTCAACAAGAGCGTGGAGTTCCCTTCGGTCACTTTGCGTGAACGACTTGAGTTCAGCTACGCGAAGTCTGGCAGCGTTCTATTGGACGGAATTGCAATCAGCGAATTCGAGGGGACGAAAGCGAGATCGAGTTCACTTGATAATCTTTGATAACATTCGATAGAGTGAACAAGCTCTGATATGACACGAAGGGTCGTGAGCTCGATAGTCCAAGTCTCGTAGAAGAAAGGGAAACGTACGTATTCACGCATCCTTGCGAGGATGATGGATTGACACAAACACTTCGTCCAGCCGACCTTTCTGATCTGACCATTGAGCTCCACGTCGACGGTCACGTCAGCCATCGCTTTCCATTCAGCTTCGGAGATGGAGTTCAAGGCGATGCATGCACCGTCCAACATTGGTCGATTCGGAGGTTCGATTGATGCGAGCTGCGCGACTTCTCCACGCAGTGTTGCCCAAGTAAGGGGACCATGATACTGAAGCAGATTTTTGACGGCGGAAGAGGCGGAAGACGTCATTGACAGATCGAAAGCGAGATACGAAAGGAAAGGAAAGAAGTTCAAAGGGCGTGAAGCTGGCCCGTCGGCTACCGGTCAAGCTTGAGGGTTTGAGCAAGGTCGTCGGGAGTAGGCGAGCGTATCCCGCTTCCGAAGAGGGCTTGGCGAGGGAGAGTGAAAAGAGAAAGTGGGTCGATATTGTTCCGATTTGTGGGAGGTAATCGACTTTGCGGTACTTTGAAGGACTGCTGTAGCATGTAGAGATCAGCGTTCAGTCAGCAGGTCTTCATGAAAGCCCGAAAGATCTAAGCGAAGAGAAGTAGCAAAAACGAAACGAATGAGAATGACGGAAGCTCCGGGACTGGCTGTAGACCGATCAAGAGGCTTCAGAAGCGAATAGAAGGCT
>Ga0308169_10006024_pt1 | contig 10797 bp, 7 predicted proteins | sample PhyBR1_2_FD_202139 | JGI IMG/M metagenome (GOLD analysis project Ga0308169, IMG submission 202139) | Phyllosphere microbial communities from UC Gill Tract Community Farm, Albany, California, United States - DLSLSB.R1 | ecosystem: Host-associated > Plants > Phyllosphere > Unclassified | place... | reverse complement strand
AGTAAAGAAGCAATTTTATATCTGACATGATCCGCAATTGAATGTCTTGGGCGGACAAAATAGCTTTGAGCAGTCCAATGGGTTCGACAGTTTTTACAAGTATAGCGTTGCTTTTTTAAGCGCATAACCATTGGCATATGATTGTATTGTTCAAAGCGGACAATGATTTCTTTCTTCCCATTTTTCACCACAATTGCTTTCCCATTTCCATCTACCACAGTAGAACCACAACTTCTACAAGCACAAGGATCAGGTGAGAGAATGGCATTAATGACCAATGTCTTTTCCTTATGAAAGATCTCGTAAGAGATCTCAGTAATCATCAAATCTTTATCTATTAATCTTAGCATTTTTTTGATAGAATCATTCATATAGCATATCGTCCTCTCAGTTGTTTATTTTGTGGACTAGAGAACGATATGTTTTTTTATAACTTAAATGAAAATGGGACTGAAGAATCAATTTTGATTCATCAGTCCCATAAATTATAGAGCTCATTTTTTCACTCCCGCCACCCCGGTGTCACTGCCTCCTTACAAAACGTGAACCGCTTCTTGTCATAATTCACCAAGCCGGAGTCTTTCAGCTGTTTGATCACCTGTCCGGCGGTTTCACGAGTGGTGCCGCTATTGACTGCTAGTTCTTTCAACGTGATTGGATAGGGGATCGATATATGACCGTCTTCTGTAGGGATTCCTAATTCTTCTTTTAAAACAAATAGGTTTTGTTTCACTCGGTCAAATGCACTGGAAGTTAAGCCGATTTGAATGCGTAGTTCGTGCATCTGGACGACTTTTCCTAATTTCTGGATCATGTAAATCATTTGATTAGGGTTGTTTTTGACGATTTTTTCATAACAAGCTACAGGAAAATAAAAAGTCTCGATGTCGGTCATGGCTTGTGCTGTATACGTATAAGGTTCTTCTTCAAATATACCAGACATTGGAAAGAGATTATTTGCTGTGACATAATCATAGTAGTAATAAGTAGCACTTTCATCATAACGCTCTAAACGGATCAATCCTTCTGTTAAGACATAGAAACGTTGCCGTTCATCTCCTTCATCAAAAAGTACTTGTCCTTTCTTATATGAACGTAGGACAGTCTGCTCTTTGATTTCTTCAAATTCCTCATCAGTAAAGTGTTCAAAATCAGGTTGATATCTGAGTTTAGAAAAATGATAATCGATTTTATTTACACGCATGAACATCCCTGCTTCCTATAATTCTCTCCTTCTATTGTGACTTCTTTTATTTCTTTTGTAAAGCCATAATACATTCCGAGAAAAGTTATATTTTGTAAAAAATCAATTGCGTTTGTTATTATGTAGGATTTATACAAAACAGATGAATATAATTTGATGAGTGATCATAAAAGTGTATAAAAAACAAACAATATACATAAAGTAAACGCTAACAACCTTAATTTAAATGGGATTTAAAAATATACAGAAAAATTTTTTTGATGAATAAAAATTTTTTTGATAGAGTTTTCAGTATAAAAAAAAGAGAAATTATTAATAAAAGATGCAAAAATGTGTAATTATTTAATTAAGCTTTAATAATGAGAGATTCTTCTCATTTAAAATGCGAGAAAAGCATGAAAGTGATTACAAAAGCAGTTTATTCTAAGTATGTAATCAAAACGAAGGAGGCAACACAACATGGATAAACCGATTCACGTTTTCTCTGAGATAGGAAAGTTAAAGACAGTATTATTAAAACGACCTGGTCAAGAAGTGGAAAATCTAACACCTGATATTATGGATCGTTTGTTGTTCGACGACATTCCGTATCTACCGATTGCACAAGCTGAGCATGATGAATTTGCACAAGTGCTCCAAAGTGAAGGCGCTGAAACATTATATTTAGAAAAATTAGCGGCTGAAGCAATCGATGCAGGTAATGTCAAAGAAGAATTTTTAAATAAAATGTTAGATGAATCTTTTATTGCATCTAATGCTGTTAGAGATGGTCTTCATGAGTTCCTTCTATCAATGGAAACTCAAGATATGGTAGATAAGATCATGGCGGGTGTCCGTACAAAAGATATCGATGTGAAATCACGTAGTTTATACGATTTATCATCTGATGACGACTATCCATTCTACATGGACCCAATGCCAAACCTATACTTTACAAGAGACCCTTCCGCATCAATGGGGAATGGGATGACAATCAATAAAATGGCATTTGAAGCGCGTCGTCGTGAGTCAATGTTCACAGAATACATTTTGAACCACCACCCACGTTTTGCAAATAAAGGTGTTGACGTATGGTTGGATCGCGAAAATCCAGATCATATCGAAGGTGGGGATGAATTGATCCTTAGTGACACAGTTGTCGCTGTGGGTATCTCACAAAGAACAAATGCAAAAGCGATTGAGCGTTTAGCACGTCACTTATTTGCGAAAAACGCCGGATTTGAAAAAGTCTTGGCAATCAAGATTCCGAATAATCGTGCCATGATGCATTTAGATACAGTATTTACAATGGTTGACCATGATAAATTCACGATCCACCCAGCGATCCAAAGTAAAGAAGGGAAAATGGACGTCTTTACAATTGAACAAGCTGGCGATGATATCAAAATTTCTCATTCAGATGATTTACAAGAGTCATTGAAATCAGTTCTAGGATTAGATGATCTTGTATTGATCCCAACAGGTAATGGCGATGCGATCGTTGCACCTCGTGAACAATGGAATGATGGCTCAAACACATTAGCGATCGCTCCAGGGGTTGTAGTTACTTACAATCGTAACTATGTATCAAACGAATTATTGAGAAGCTACGGCATCAAAGTATTGGAAATCACTTCAAGTGAATTGTCACGCGGTCGTGGCGGCCCTCGTTGCATGAGCCAACCATTAGTTCGTGAAGATTTAAAATAGTTTATTCCTGATGGCAGTCCCTGTCAGCTGCCATCAGATTTCCTCTTAATACCAAGTACTTTATGTACTATCAAATAGAATACAATTTTAAAGGAGAATGTTCATATGAAAGAATCAGTATTTCAAGGAAGAAGTTTATTAGCAGAAAAAGATTTTACAAAGGAAGAGTTACAATATTTGATCGACTTTTCTCAACACTTGAAAGATTTGAAAAAACGTGGCATCCCACATCATTACTTAGAAGGAAAAAATATTGCATTACTATTTGAAAAAACATCAACACGTACTCGTGCAGCATTTACAACTGCAGCAATCGATCTTGGTGCGCATCCTGAATATTTAGGTGCGAATGACATCCAATTAGGTAAAAAAGAATCTACAGAAGATACTGCCAAAGTATTAGGTAGTATGTTTGACGGAATCGAGTTCCGTGGTTTCAGCCAAAAAATGGTGGAAGAATTAGCTGAATTCTCAGGCGTACCTGTATGGAATGGTTTAACTGATGAATGGCACCCAACTCAAATGATCGCTGACTTCTTAACGATCCAAGAAAACTTCGGTAAAGTGGAAGGCATCACAGTTGCTTATTGTGGCGATGGACGTAACAACATGGCGAATTCATTGTTAGTAACAGGTGCGATCTTAGGAACAAATATGCGTATCGTTGCACCAAAAGAATTACAACCTGAAGAAGAAATCGTGAAAATGGCTGAAGAGTTTGCAGCGAAATCAGGTGCACAATTAATGATCACTGACGATGTTGCTAAAGGGGTTGACGGAGCAGACGTTCTTTACTCAGACGTTTGGGTATCAATGGGTGAAGAAGATAAATTTGAAGAACGTATCAAATTATTGAAACCTTACCAAATCAATATGGATATGATCGAAAAAACAAACAATACAGATCGTTTGATCTTCTTACACTGCTTACCAGCATTCCATGATACGAAGACAGTTTACGGTGAACAAATGAAAGAACGCTTCGGCATCACTGAAATGGAAGTAACAGACGAAGTATTCCGCAGTAAATATGCACGTCAATTTGAGCAAGCAGAAAACCGTATGCACTCAATCAAAGCAATCATGGCAGCAACATTAGGAAACTTATTCATTCCTCGTGTATAAACACTAACAAGTAAATAATCAAAACGAGTCAGCGTGAGGATCGTTCGAGAGGAACGCTGGCTTGTTTTGTCATCGGCAAAATTCAGAATGTTCTGAAAGAAAGGGAGATAAACATGGCAAATAGAAAAGTGGTTGTTGCATTAGGCGGAAACGCGATTTTATCAACAGATGCAAGTGCAAAAGCACAACAAGATGCGTTGATGGAAACAGCAAAATACTTAGTGAAATTTATTGAACAAGGAGATGAGTTGATCATCTCACACGGAAATGGGCCACAAGTTGGAAATTTATTGATCCAACAACAAGCAGCTGATTCAGAAAAAACACCGGCAATGCCATTAGATACATGTGTGGCAATGACGGAAGGTTCAATTGGCTATTGGTTGCAAAATGCGATGGGCGAAGTGTTGAAGGAAAAAGGAATCGATAAAGATGTCGTTTCGTTAGTGACACAAGTCATCGTTGATGAAAATGATCCATCGTTCAAAAATCCAAGCAAACCAGTTGGACCGTTCTATACAGAAGAAGAAGCGAATGATCAGATGAAAGCAGACTCTTCTGTAACCTTCAAAGAAGATGCAGGACGTGGTTGGCGTAAGGTCGTTGCTTCTCCAAAACCAATCTCAATCAAAGAAGCTCGTGTCATCCAAACATTAGTGGAACAAGGCGTAATCACCATTTCTGTAGGTGGTGGCGGTATTCCAGTAGTGGAAACTGCAACAGGTCTTGAAGGAAAAGAAGCCGTGATCGATAAAGATTTTGCTTCTGAAAAATTAGCAGAGATCATCGGAGCAGATCTACTGATCGTGTTGACGGGTGTCGATAATGTCTATGTGAATTATCAAAAACCTGATCAAAAGAAACTAGAAACAGTTGGTGTCTCAGAAATGAAACAATACATTGCTGAAAACCAATTTGCTCCAGGAAGCATGTTGCCAAAAGTGGAAGCGGCGATTGCCTTTGTTGAGGCTCGTCCTACTGGGAAAGCAATTATTACTTCCTTAGAAAATATTGAGAATCTATTAGCTTCAGAAGAAGGAACGATCATTGTTGCTGATGAAGCGTAAGAAACTTTTTATCGTTTTACCATGACCATGTGTATAAGATGTCCAGTTGGTTTTTAATCTCCTTTAGACCTCCTGGACATTTTAGGTTGTGAGAAAAGCGCTTTGACCTGTGCGATAAGATAGAAAATCAGAAAATAGTTTCTTATATTTTTTGATTTTTTAGCCTATTGTTGAAGGTCAACTTTTCGAACACCGTTTATTTATGAAGAAAACTCTAGCCAGTCGATTGGATATCTGCTATAATTCAAATCAAGTTAAATAAGAGCAACGTTTGCTGAACAAGAGAGTAATTGGTGTCATTTCGTTCAAAGCGAGTCTGGGTAGAGTGGAAGCCGGACGGACAAATCCCAATGAAGCGCACTTGGAGAACTCTGTCTTTGACAGACGGTCGTCTACCGATATCAGATCGAGCAGGTCCTTTTTTAGGACAATTGGAGTGGTACCGCGGGAATTCTCGTCTCTAGTAAATTCATAGGAAATATGGATTTGCTAGAGATTTTTTTGTTTTACAGCAAACAATATGTAGGAGGAAAATAAATGAATAACAAAGATGTTGTTGCAAAAGCACTATATGAAGTAGTACAAGATGATTTGACGTTGGAGCAAGTCGCACAATTACTTGAAAATCCAAAATCAGCGGACCATGGAGATGTCGCATTTCCCACGTTCTCTTTAGCAAAAATCTTCCGCAAAGCACCACAACAGATCGCAGCGGATCTTGCTGAGAAAATCGATGCAACAAATTTTGAAAAAATCGAAGTCGTCGGACCATACTTGAACTTCTTTATGAACAAAGAGATCATCAGTAAGCAAGTGTTAGCTACAGTAGTAAAAGAAAAAGAACACTATGGTGATAGCACGATCGGTAACCAAGGAAGCGTGCCTATCGATATGTCTTCACCAAACATTGCAAAACCAATTTCAATGGGTCATTTACGTTCGACAGTAATCGGAAACTCAATTGGCTTTATTATGGAAAAATTAGGTTACCAACCAGTACGTATCAACCATTTAGGAGACTGGGGCACACAATTTGGAAAACTGATCGTTGCCTACAAAAAATGGGGATCTGCTGAATCTGTAAAAGCTGAACCAATCAATGAATTATTGCGTCTATATGTCCAATTCCACGAAGAAGCTGAAACACAACCTGAATTGAATGATGAAGCTCGTTCTTGGTTCAAGCGTCTAGAAGAAGGCGACGAAGAAGCGATGGAGTTATGGCAATGGTTCCGTGACGAATCAATGAAAGAATTCAACAAGATCTATGACTTGTTAGAAGTTCGTTTTGATTCATTGAACGGGGAAGCTTTCTACAATGACAAGATGGATGAGATTGTCGAATTACTAGAAGAAAAACATCTCTTACAAGAAGACAAAGGTGCAGAAATCGTTGACTTATCTGTTTATGATCTAAATCCTGCCTTGATCAAAAAATCAGATGGTGCGACACTTTATATTACGCGTGATTTGGCAGCTGCACTATACCGTAAACGTACGTATGATTTCAGTCAATCACTATACGTAGTTGGTAATGAACAAAGTTATCACTTTAAACAATTGAAAGCTGTCTTGAAAGAACTAGGCTTTGACTGGTCAGATGATATGCACCATATCCCGTTTGGTTTGATCACACAAGGTGGTAAAAAACTATCTACACGTAAAGGAAAGATCGTTTTACTAGAAGAAGTATTGAATGAAGCAATCGACTCAGCGAAACAACAAATCAGTGAAAAGAATCCTGATTTGGAAAACAAAGATGTCATCGCAAAACAAGTCGGTGTTGGTGCTGTTATTTTCCACGATTTAAAAAATGATCGTTTGAATACCTTTGACTTCAATTTAGAAGAAGTGGTTCGTTTTGAAGGGGAAACTGGTCCTTATGTCCAATATACTCATGCTCGTGCGATGAGTTTATTAGACAAAGCAGGTTTTGTTCCTTCTGAAGATCAAGCTTATGCGTTGAATGATGAAAATAGTTGGGAAGTCGTGAAGCTTGTACAGAAATACCCTGAAACAGTACTTCAAGCGGGTGAAAAATATGAGCCATCGATCATTGCAAAACATGCGATCAAACTGGCACAAGCATTCAATAAATACTATGCACATACAAAAATCTTAGCGGACGATGACCAAAAAGATGCGCGCTTAGCGTTAGTTTATGCGGTAACTGTTTTACTAAAAGAAGACTTACGTCTATTAGGATTACATGCACCAGATAAAATGTAAAAAGTTTCATTGCTCAATGATTTTCTGAAGAGAAATCTAAAAGTTATTTATCAGTCAATAATCCATTGCATATTTACAATTGAATTGATTTTTATCTAGAAGGTTCTCTTTTAGAAACGAGCCAAGTCGGGATTTGAAAAAATCCCGGCTTTTTTGATGTATTTTTGGTACGGCATACATTTTCATAGTTGTTTTATGTTGAATTGTACATACAAAAATTTTTATGAATAAATAATTGAATTTCCTTTTCTTATTTTAGAAAAAGTCGTTTCATGAGAATCTTCACTTTTTGTTAAGCGCTTTCTTTTCTTGCGGTATACTCTCGGTGTAAATAAAAAAGAAAAGGAGTGGAAAAATGAAAGTGAAAAAGAAATGGTTCTCGTTGTTGATGGTTGTGATGTTGTTGTCGTCGGTTTTCCAACCGACACTCTTAGCCTTTGCGAGTGATCGATCCTTCAGAGAAGCGATCTCGCGTCCGGCTGTTGAGATTGATTTAAGTGGTACGTCGCAGGTAAAAGATGAAAAAACATGGAACGAATGGGTAAAACTCCGTGGATTTACGGATACCCTGACTGCCGAACATAACGTATTTGATAATTTAGTTCTAGCGGATTATTTAGACGTGATGGAAGGGCCAAGTACGTTACCCCTCAGTGCACGGTTTGCTCGTTCGAAAATTGCACCGATCATCCAAGCTACCGCCTTTGCTGAATTTACCCGACCCTACTTAAAAGAATCGTCCAAAGAGACGGCTGTCAGTCAGTTGTATCGTGTGACCTCCACCAATATCTTAAGACAATCGATCAGTTTACTTGGTGACGCCATTGATGCACCCGAAGATCCGATTGAGATTTATCCAACCACCAAAATCGAGTTGGCTAGCTGGATTTCAGTCCAAAACCAGTTTCTCGAATACATAGAAACGACCCCCGACTTATCTGGATATGAGATGCGAACTGGCACAGACGGTGTGAGCAGATTATTCGTGCCGAAAAGCACGAACAATCAAAGTCTGTTAGTTTATCCAGATGGTTCGCTGAATGAATACTTACCGGGAAATGAAAAATTACCTCCACGGATTGGCGCCCTCAAGCAAATCAATTTTTCTCCATATAATGGTCCAGGAACGCCTTATGTCAATGTGACCATGAGTTATACCGCCTATGACCATCGCCAACAATTATATACACAATATGATGTTCGTGGCATCACGATTCCCATGGAGACGGACTTTGATACATTTTTAGCAGAAATCGCCACACCTGAACAAGCCTTGGAACTGGTCAAAGAATATTCTTCGGTCCAATTCGGGGCAGTAGACCCAACAGATGTCGATTCCGTCAATGAAGTCGGAAAAGAAATCACTCGTAAAATGATCGATGAGCGGGATGCGCTGATTGATCAATTACCTGATACGTTTCAGACCAATCTATTCCGGATTGCAGCGAAAGCCAATGACAAAGAAGTTGTCATTAATCGGGAAGGTGAATTTGTGTATCGGGGAACGCAAGAAATTGTTCCCTTAGATCAAATCGACATCGGCTTTAACCAAGAAGTCATCTATACGATCCGCAAAGTGCAAAGCTTTTTCGGTATCTATTGCAACTACTATGCGTTAGCCGATGGCTTGTTTGATGAAGAACGCACGAATGCCTTACCAAGAAGTCTAGATGAAACCACCATTGCAGCGATTTCTGAAGTCGGTGGCAATGTATTGAAGAATTTACCAAATTACGAAAATACCGACTGGGTCATCAAACAGTCCCAAATCCAGCTCGAAAAAACAGACATCTTACTTATCATTATGTGCTTACCGTTGTCTGAAATGTTTTCTGTCTTACGAGCAGTTGAATCCGAAGAAGTCTTCGTAACAGCGATCGAAGTTGAAGAAGCTGAAGCCACCCGCGTGCTGGAAGCCGAGAAAGCCCTGATCACCAAAGGTTGTCCAAATGAAGCTTTAGTAGAGAAGTTACCAACCACTGAATTTTATAACCGCAAGTCGTTGCGTCATGTGGCAGGAGAGGTGAGACCGGGGAAAAGTGGCAACCCTGAAATCACAGGTGCTCATTCAAGGCATCCTGATTTTTATAGTCCAGACAGTGGAGTGGTTTATAAGCCGACAGGAACAGTGGTGGAAGGGCAACCTTTTGAGGCAGAAGTTAGATATGATGGGAACATTAAAAATACTAAATCTACTGTTTTTCCCGACAACTGGGATGCGGAAAAGATTATTAGTGAAGTAGAAAGAATTGTAAAGGAAAAAGTATCTAGTTCCGTTCCAGGGAATCATCCTTTTAGTGGCGATAGTACAGAAGGATTTAAAATAGCAGGGCGAGTAAATATAAAAGCAAATGGTAAAATAAATGTTGTGACAGCTTATCCAATCATAGAATGATAAAGAATGGTGGTACTTAGTTAAACTAAGTGCCACCATTCTTTATCTTCACGTATTTTGTGCTGAAATTGTTCTGGCGTATAGGTTTCACGCCAATAGTATTTGTTGTAAAGCATATATTTTCTCATAATCACTTCAATCGCATCATCTAACACCTTATTTAGCCCCAGATACTTAACATTAGTAATTCCACCATTAAAGAAGTCGCCATGAAAACACGTTCCTATACTATAAGGAGAGAGACTGTAAATAGGTATCTGGTTAAAATAAATAATATATTCATAATTAGATATGGTAGCAATTGGATCATCAGGCTCATCTTGTTCAGAGTCATAAGGCGCATCAGCTAATAAATGACCAATTTCTGGTCCAAAATCAATAAATGAATCATCGTGAGTAAGAGTTAAGTGAAAATCTAACTGTCTCAGCTGTGTCTCTAGAAATTCAGTATTTTTTTTAACAGCTGCTAAAGGTCGGTACTTTGGATCACTGAAATCAAATGGGGAGTTCCATATATTTGTGTCTCCGATTATTTGTTGATTTTGTTTATATAGGGCCAAAGCATGTTGTGCGAATTGTTTTTGTGAAAACAAATCTTTCCAATAAAGAAGATTATGAACTTGATAATCTCGAATGACTTCAAGAATTGCATCATTAATGCTACTTACTTTTTTTTGCAAATTTTTTTCATGACTATCTGGTAATCGTGATTTATCAATAATCACACCATAAGGGGTAACCCAATAAGCAGTATAGAACTTTCCTTTTAAACGATACTCCGAATACACAAAATGTTCCATCGGGTGATCTGGCACACGAGGGTCCCAATAAATTTTTGATAGCTTTGGAAAGACCTCCGGACCATAATCAATAAAGTTATCATTATGTATCAAAGTCAAATCTGGATCGATTGCTTGAAATTTTTGGGTCAGTTCTTCTGTCATTTTTTTGATCTCTACTTGTGGTCGACGGTTGGGATCGACAAAGGGGAAGAAGGTCATAGATATTATTCCTTTCTATATCAAGTTTTTTCATTTGAATCATAACATGTTGAAAGACAGTATAAAGAATTTTTTTTCGAAAAAGTC
>Ga0308169_10006023_pt1 | contig 10799 bp, 7 predicted proteins | sample PhyBR1_2_FD_202139 | JGI IMG/M metagenome (GOLD analysis project Ga0308169, IMG submission 202139) | Phyllosphere microbial communities from UC Gill Tract Community Farm, Albany, California, United States - DLSLSB.R1 | ecosystem: Host-associated > Plants > Phyllosphere > Unclassified | place... | reverse complement strand
TGGCCGCGGTGCGCCATCCGGCCAAGCGCAGCCAGATGTTCCTGTGGGTGGCGGCCGAGGAACAGGGCCTGCTGGGCAGCGCGGCCTACGCGGCGCGCCCGCTCTGGCCCCTGAACAAGACCGCCGCGGCGCTGAACCTGGACAGCCTGAACTTCGTCGCGATGGCGAAGGACATCGGCGTGCAGGGCAGCGAACGCAGCAGCCTGGGGCTACTTGCGGCCGGCACCGCCAAGGCGATGAACCTGAAGGTGGCGGACGCGCGTCCGGACCTGGGCGGCGGCTACTTCCGCAGCGACCACTTCAGCTTCGCCAAGGCCGGCGTGCCGGCATTCTCGGTGGGCGGCGGCCACGACTGGGTGAAGGACAAGGAGGCCAACGACGCCAAGCGCAAGGCCTACGGCCCGCGCTACCACCAGGCCAACGACGAATACGATCCCAACTGGGACCTGTCCGGCATGGTGCAGCAGGCGCAGTACACGCTGAACCTGGGCCGCGCGGTGGCGGACGCGCCCGCGATGCCGACCTGGAAACCGGGCGACCAGTTCGCGAAAGCCCGCGCCGCCAACTGAGCTTTCCGCAAAAATGACATCCCGCGCAGCCCGGAAATGCCGCGCGGGATTACCGCCCTGCTTGCAAGCTGGCGGTCGAAAGCAGGGTTACATGCGGGAGATCGCCGGCCGCAGCTGCTCCAGCAAACCGGCCTCGGACGAGCAGCCGAATTTTTCGTAGACCGCCTTCACGCAGTCGCGCAGCACGGCGTCGCTGACTTCCATATTCGCGCGCGCCGATTCGCGCCCGCCGCCGACGCCCATCCAGAACGCCACCTCGGCCTGCTGCGGCGACAGTTCCACCGAACCGATCGCGCGCCAGATCCGCAGCGGCAGCGGCACCACGAACTTCATGAAGACGCCGACCATGCGGCTGGCGGCGCCGGCATCGCCGCCCGTGTGCAGGGCCACGGCGCCGCCCACGCTCATCCACTGGGCGCGCGCCTCGAGGACGCCGCCGGCCATCGCCAGGGTCCCCAGCGGCAACAGCCAGGGATAGCGGTCGCCGTGCACCACCGATTCCACCAGGCGCATGCAGAACGGCGGCACGGTGCGGCGGTCGAAGCGCTGGCGCTCCTGCGCGGCCAGCTGGTCCAGCAGGCCGCCGGCCGAGTCGCTGAGATACAGGATCTGGCCGTCGCCGGTGGCCAGCAGCATGGCTTCGTCTTCGACCACGCCGGCGCCGCCCGCGCCCAGTTCCCGCGCAATGCGCAGCGCGTGCTCGAAATAGCCGGCGACGCGCTGCAGGTCTTCCTCGTCATGGTGGTCGAAGGCCGGGCCCCCGGCGCGCCACAGCAGGATCTCGCCGCGCCTGCGTCCGCCACCCTGCAGCGCCGCCTCCAGCACGTGGACGGGCGGCGCGGACGGCGCATCGAAGCCGGCATGGTCGCTGTAAAAATAGCCCTGCGGCGGCGGCAGCACCTGGGCGAAGACGGCATCCTCCCGGCCGGCGTCGGACGCCGGCTGCGCGGGCAGCGGCGGAAGCAAGGCCAGGTGGGCGGAGGAATGCGGGATGAGCTCGCGCACCAGCCCGAAGGCGTCCTGGACGATCGTCATCAGGTCGAGACCCGCATGGCACAGGATGCGCAGGCGGGCCCACTGACGGCTGTTCTTTTTGCGGGACATCACCGAATACTGAGCGGTCGACAATTAATTGTCAATATGCCACGGCACCCGCTCGTCGCCCCCGCGAAGGCGGGGGCCAGGTTTGTTAAAGCTAACGTTACGTTTGCAGAACTTGGGTTCCCGCCTTCGCGTGAACCACGGGTCAAGGAGCGGGAACGACGGCGGGTACGTGCGCCAGGATCTGCGCCAGCTTGGCGATATCGACCGGCTTGACCAGGTGGTGGTCGAAGCCGGCCTGGCGCGAGAGTTCGCGGTCGCGCTCCTGGCCGTAGCCGGTCAGCGCCACGAACACCGCGCCGGCGTGGACGGGACGGCGGCGCAGGCGGCGCGCCAGTTCGTAGCCGGTCATGTCGGGCAGGCCGATGTCGAGGATGAAGACTTCGGTGCCTTCCACTTCGGGCGCGCGCAAGGTGGTCGAGGCGTCCTCGTAGACCTGCACGTGGTGGCCGTGGGCGCGCAGCAGCACCGCCAGCGAATGGCCGGCGTCCAGGTTGTCGTCGACGATGGTGACCGACAGCGGCCGGGTCTCGCCGGCAATGCCGCCCGCGCGCGGCGTCTCGCCCGCCTGCGTCTGCGCGAGCGGCAGCGTGACCGTCATCGTGGTGCCGCGCTGGGGACCGTCGCTGCTGGCGGCCACGGTACCGTTGTGCATGCGCACGATGCTCTTCACCAGCGCCAGGCCGATGCCGAGACCGCCCTGCGAGCGGTCGGGTGCGCGGTCGGCCTGGGTAAACAGGTCGAAGATGTGGGGCAGCAGCTGGGCGTCGATGCCGCTGCCGTTGTCGCGCACGCTCACCTCGGCCGAGGTCCCTGTGCCGGTGACGGCCAGCGCGATCCGGCCGCCGGCCGGCGTGTACTTGGCCGAGTTGTTGAGCAGGTTGACCAGCACCTGGATCAGGCGGGTGCGGTCGCCCTCGACCGGCACCTGCTCGGGCGGCAGGTCGACCGTCAGCGCATGGCCGCGCTCCTCGATGTGCGGGCGCGCCTGTTCGACGGCGGCCATCGCCACCTTGTTCAGGTCGAGCACCTCGTTCTCCAGCTTGACCAGGCCGCGGGTCACGCGCGAGACGTCCAGCAGGTCGTCCACCAGTTCCTTCATGTGGCGCACCTGGCGCGAGATGATGTTGCTGGCCTTCAGGCGCAGGTCCTCGTTCGCCTCCGGCAGGCGCAGCAGCTGGGCGGCGTTGGTGATCGGCGCCAGCGGATTGCGCAGTTCGTGCGCCAGCATCGCCAGGAACTCGTCCTTCATCTTGTTGTGGCGCTCGGCCTCGGCGCGCGCGGTACGTTCGCTGGCCAGCAGGCTTTCGCGCTCCAGGGCCGCTTTCTGCGCCATGTCGTACAGGCGCGCATTGTCGATCGCGATCGCGGCCTGGCCGGCGAAGGTGCCGATCAGCTCCTCGGTGCGCGCACTGAACATGCCCGGCGTCGAATGGCCGAAGAACAGCCCGCCGATCACCTCGCCCGAACGCGACACCACCGACGCCGCCAGGTAGCTGCGCACCGGCAGGTGGCCGGGCGGCATGCCGTGGTGCGGCCCCATCGAGCCGTAGCGCGGATCCTTCGTGATGTCGTCGCTGCGCACCGGCGCGCTGCCGTAGAAGGTCGGGCCGAACACCTTGGTGGGACGCGGCTGGCCGAAGTTCTCGAAGGCCTCGCGCGGCGCCCCGCTCAGGGTGTAGAGGCGATAGGCATCGCCGTTGCCGTCGGTGCCGTTGTAGAAGAAGGCGCCGAATTCGGCGCCGGTCAGCTGGGTGGCGGCGTCGGTGATCGCCTGCATCAGCGTTTCGAGGTCGAGGGTCGATGCCAGCTGCCCGGTGGCATCCTTCATCAGCGCCAGCAGGCGGCTCTCTTCGCGCAGCGCCTGCTCGGTACGGATGCGGCGCAAGGCATCCGCGATCCGGTGCGCGCTGTCCTCGATCAGCTCGACGTCGGCGGTTTCCCAGCTCTGTGCGGTGGGCGCGTGCAGCGCCAGCAGGGCTTGCAGGCGCCCCTCGTCCATCAGCGGCACCACCAGGCCGGCGGCGACGCCCTGCGCCAGCCAGGCTTCGGGGCCGGGAATGTCCGGCTCGGCGGCGACGTCCGGCACGCACACGATCTCGCCGCGCAGCAGCTGGGCCACGCGCCCGAACGCGAGCATCCCGAGCGGCACCGCGCGTCCCGGCTCGCCATCCGGCGCGCCGTTGCGCCACTGCTCGCGGATCACCGCCGCCTGCGCCGCATGGTCGACCGCCGCGAAGATCGTCACCGTGCCGCCCGCATGGCCGCTCACCTGGCGGGCGGCGGCCTGCAGCAACGGACCGGCTTCGGTTTCGCGGCGCAGGATGTCGGCCAACGCCAGCTGGAAGGCATGGCGGCGCTCGGCCCGCATGCCGCCGGTGGTTTCGACGAAAGCGGCCAGCACACCGCCGACCCGGCCGGTATCGTCGTAGACCGGGCTGTACGAATAGTGGAACCAGCAGGTTTCGGGGTAGCCGAAACGGGTGACCGTCAGCGCCAGCTTGTCGGAGCCGATGGACTCCCCGCGCCAGGCGCGCCACCAGCGCTCGGCCATCACCGGCCAGATATCGGCCCAGGTGACGCGCGCGTCCTCGCCCAGGGCCGTGTCCTGCTTGTTGCCGAGGGAAGGCAGATAGGCATCGTTGAAGAACTGGATCTGGCTTTCGCCCCAGGCCAGGCACATCGGCAGCCGGCAGTCGAGCAGGGTGCGCACCGTCAGCTTGAGACTGAAAGGCCAGGAAGCGACCGGGCCGACGGGTGTGTTTTCCCAGGGATGACGCCGCATCCGCAGCTCCATCTCACTCACGTTCGGTGGCGACGTATCGCCGGATGCGGCAGGGTCGAAAGGCCAGGACATAAGGTTTCGTCAGCAAAGCCGAGCCGGAGGTCGGCTCGCCGGCTCATCATAGCAGGCATTGTTAAATCAATGCATACGAGTAATGAACAATTTTTACATTATCCTGGCCGGACACTCACTGGATGACGCCGCAGGCGATGCGCTCGCCCCCGCCGCCCAGCGGCCGCGGCTTGTCGGCGTAGTTGTCGCCGCCCGCATGGATCATCAGCGCCTTGCCCTTCACGTCGGCCAGCCTGGTGAGATGCGGGGCCGTCACCGCCACGGTGGCGCGGCCGTCGCCGCCGACCACCAGCGGCGGCAGGTCGCCCAGGTGGCCATTCCCGGTGGGGCCGAGGTGCTGCCTGGTGCCGTGCGGGTCGTAATGTCCGCCGGCGGCGCCCGCCGCCACCTTTTTCCCGTCCTTTTCATTGACGCCGCAGCTGCCGTTTTCGTGCACGTGATAACCGTGCGGGCCGGGAGCCAGGTCGGTCAGCGCCGGCGTGAACACCAGGCCGTTCGGCGATTCCGTGATCGTCACCGTGCCGATCATCTTGCCGGTGCCGCCGGCGGTCACCAGGGTCATCGGGGCTTGCAGCTTGTCGCCGGAAGACGCCGGCGTTGGCGCTGTCGCCGGCACGGAGGTTTGTGCGCCGGCGCTGCCGATGGCTGCTGCGGCGAGGGTGCATGCCAGCAGGGCGGTCCTGGTATTCGTGTTCTTCATTACCGTCTCCTTTCAGGTGTGGGGAAGTGGAGCGGAAATAGTGTATGACATTGCCATGCATGAGGGCGGACGGGAGAAACCGGCGGCGCGCTCAGACGTGCTTGTAGAAAAAGACCGTCGCACACAGCGCGCCGTCCGGCATGAGCGCATAATCCGGCACCGTCCCGACCCGCTGCCAGCCCAGGCGTTCGTACAGCCTTTCGGCGGTGCCGCTGGCCGTATCGAGCACCAGCACGCGCCTGCCCTGCCCGCGCGCGGCGTCTTCCACCGCTTCCATCAGCTTGCGGCCGATGCCGGCGCCTCGCGCGCGCCGGTGCACCAGCAGCTTGGCGACGTCGGCGCGGTGCGGCTGGTTCTCGGGCATGTCCGTGATCAGCTGGACGGTGCCGGCGATGCCCTCCTCATCCTCGGCGACGAGCAGGATGCGCTCGCCGCGCGCAACGCCGTCCGCCACCTTGCGCCAGAAATTCAAGGCCGTCCCGCGCGCCATCGGCAGCATGAAGCTGACCGAGGCGCCGCCTTCGACGCAATCGAGCAGCACGTCGGCCAGCTGGCCGATGCGGTCCACGACCTCGCCGGCGCCCAGCTGGCGGATGCCCGGGTCCTTGGTCATGCCTCCCTCCTCGGTGGTTTGTGCGCCTGCGAGACCAGCGAGACGAGATAGCGCGCCGGCTTGCCGGCCGGGTTGTGGTAGGCGATCGGCTGGTCGAGCCGCATGGCCAGGCAGTCGCCGGCGTTCAGGGTCCAGGACGCAGCGCCGACGCTGACTTCCATCGTGCCCTCGATGATCCAGACCTGCTGGTGGACGTCGACGTCGCGCGCGCTGGTTTCATAAGCGACGCGCTGGCCGGCCGGGAAGCTGACCTCGACCAGCTGGACCGGCGAGTACAGCGCCGGCGACAGGTTGCGCCGCACGTAGCCGGAGGCGGGATCGGTCCATACCGGCTGGTCTTCGGCGCGCGCTACCGGCGACGGCGCGTCGTCGGCCGGCTTCTCGAACAGCGAGGCGACCGTGACGCCGAGGGCGGCGGAGAGCTTGTCCAGCACGGTGGCGGTGGCGCTGCTCTCGCCGCGTTCGATCAGCGAGATATTCGATTTGCTGACGCCGCTGCGTTCGGCAAGCAGCGCGAGCGTCAGTCCGCGGGCGTCGCGCAGTTCGCGCAGGCGCTGGGCGATGAGGTGGTTGATGTCCATGAAATCCAGTATATAGGAAATAAAAATCCCGTAAACTGGATTTATTGGCGCATCAGGATGCCAGTTGCGCGACGACGTCGTCGGTGGAGAGCACCTGCGCATACTCCCCATGCAGGTTCGCCAGCGCCATCAGATGCACCTCCCCGGCGCTGCGCCAGGTGCCGCCGAAGTCCTGCTTGTCGAAGGCGAAGCAGGCGTCCGCCACCACCACCGTCCCGAAGCCAAGGTTGCCGGCCGTGCGTGCGCTCGCCTCCACCGAATTATTGGTGCTGACGCCGGCGATCACCAGGTGCCGGATGCCGCGCGCATGCAGCCAGCGTTCGAGACCGGTATTGATGAAGGCATCCGGCACGTTCTTCTCGACCACGTGCTCGTGCGGCAGCGGCAGGAAGCGCTCCTGGAACTCGGCGCCGCCCTGGCCGGGCGCGAACACGGATGCCGGCGAGCGGCTGATGTGGCGCACGCTGATTACCGGCTGGCCGGATTCGCGCCAGGCGGCGAGCAAGCGGGCGATGTTGTCTTCGGCCTGGGGGTTGTTCCTGGGTGGCAGGGTCGGGCTGCGCATGCCCTTCTGCATGTCGATGATGATCAGTGCGGTCATGCCGCCATCTTACTCGTCGGCGTACAGATTTTTCGATAAAAAAACCGGCCCCTTTCGAGGGCCGGCAAAGCTTAAGAAACTTCAGGCTTTTTTTTCAGCTCAGAAGGTGTAACGGGCGCCCAAATAGATCCTGCGCGGTTCGACCCAGGCAGTCGCCTGGCCGAACTGGTAGGAAGCGCTGCCAGCGACCAGCGACTGCTGCGCGGTCGGCGACTGCCTGTCGAGGATGTTGAAGATATCGACGAAGAACTCGACCTGTTGCCTGGACGTGAACTTGTAGATGTACTTCGCACGGACGTCCAGGGTGTAGTACGACGGCGCCTGCTGGCTGCCGATGGAACCTGGCAGGATCCAGGTATCCACCACGCCACCGTTCAGGTAGGGGTCGCCCATTTCGGGCAGGTTGCGGCTGGACGACAGGAAGGTACGGCTGTACAGCGCGCCGCTGTTCCAGTTGAACACACCGCTCAGCTCGAGACCGTTGTCGAACCAGTAGGCGCCGTAGCCCTTGACCTGGTGTTTGATGTTGCCGGGCTGCGGACCATAGGCGTTCGGCGCGCGTGGATCCAGTGCGATCCAGTCGCCCTGGAAGTCGGCGTTACTGTCCGAGTTGGTATTACCCTTGGCCTGGTTCCAGGTGTACGAACCGCCGGCCATCCAGTTGTCGCGCTTGGCCTTGGTGAAACTGAATTCCAGGCCCTGGTAGTCGCGCTTGCCGCCTGCGAGGGTACCGATCACGTAGTTCGAATTCGGCTTCGACGAGTAACCGAAGTAGGAATATGGCAGGTAATAGGCCGATCCCGGCGCCGCATAACCTTCAGGTGCGGTGGCGACGGTCAGGGTCGGATCCGAATACAGGGTCAGGTCGTAATCTTCCAGCAGGTCGCGGGTACGGCGCTTGGTATAGCTGACCGACACGGTCCAATCCTTGCCGATATTCGTCGCATAGCCGAGCATGAACTCGTCGGTGTACGGGGTCTTGGTCGACGGCGAGAACAGCGCATCCGGGGTCTTCGGGCCGCCGCGGGTACGGAAGGTCAGCCACTTGTCGCCGAAGAATACCTGCTCTTCCAGTACCGGGCCGGTCAGGTTGCCGGCGAAGTCCGACATATTGGTACGGATCGGGTCGTAATAGCGGCCCAGGAAGCCCCAGACCTTGCTGCGGCCGTCGCCGTTCAGGTCGTACACCACGCTCAGGCGCGGCGCCGGCTCCCATTTGAACTTGGCGGACTGGGCGCCCGTCGAGTCCTTGTGCACCCACTCTTCGGCACGCACGCCGGCGTTCACGGTCAGCTGGTTCAAGGTCCAGGTGTCCTGGAGGTAGAACGCTTTGCCCGTGGCCTTCACCGTGTAAGGCGCGGCTTGCGCCTCGCGGCTGCGATAGTTGTTTACCTGACCACCGGGATTGCCGGCGGTGCTGGCGAACTTGTAGGCGCGGATCTCGGCGTCGGAAACGGCGCCATCCTTGTTGGCATCGAGCAGGCCGACGAAGTAGGCCTTGTCCGGGCTGCCATTGATGGCGCTGATCATGCGCGGGATGTCGGTCGCATTGATGGAACGCGAACCCGTCCAGCCGGAGCCGACGAACTGGGCGAACGTGACACCGGCGTTGGCCGCCGCGATCGACGTGTAGGTGGCCTTGTCCGGGCCGGTCACGCGGGAATCTTCGTAATACTCGTTTTTGGAGGTCAGGAAGCCCGACTTGAACGTATGGGTGCCCGCTTTGGCAGTTTCGAAGAAATACTCGGCATTCACGCCGACTTCGTCACGGTTGCGCTTCGTGATCAGGTCCGAACCGGCACCCCCCAGGCTGCGCTGTGCATTGGTCGGTGTTGTCGCCGGGTTCAGGAAAGCGACGTTGTTACGGGTCGACGGATCGGCCGAATAATCCGAGACTTCGCCTTCATGGCGGAACGCGTAGGCGTTGACACGCAGGTTCTCCATGTCGCGCGAGTACTCGAGCTTGTAGTTGTCGCCGCCCTGCTGGCGACGTGTATCGCGGTTGTTGGGCGTCGATGACGTCGTCGAACCGCTGATGGACGTCGGGTCGTTGAAGAAGGACGCCGTGATGCGGTCGTTGTCGGTCGGCTGCCAGGTCAGCTTGAGGAAGCCCAGCTTGTCGTCGCGCTTCACCTTGCGCATGAATGCGCCGCTGGTGGCGTCGACCACGTCGGTATCCCGGCCCTTCTTCTGGAAGGAACCGAAGAACCACAGATTGTCCTTGATGATCGGGCCACCCAGGGTAGCGGCGGAATCGAAGGTCGAGAAGCCGGATGCGGTGTTGTGCTTGTTCTTGGCGACCAGCTTGTCGTTCTGGAAGTAATAGTTGATCGAGCCATGGAACTCGTTACCGCCGGACTTGGTGATTACTTTCGAGACCAGGCCGGAACCGCCCGCGTACTCGGCCGGAATGCCGCCGGTCAGGATCTGCTGTTCCTGGATGATCTCGGAGTTGATGTTCGAACCGAAGGTACCGGTGTTCGAGTCGGTGACATCGATGCCGTCGAGGATGTAGACGTTGTCGGTCGAGGTGCCGGTGGCGCCGCCGATGTCCGAATAGTTGACGCCCGACTTCGAGGACGGGTTGCCGCCCGAAGAAGGTTTCACGCCCGGAACGAGCTGGAGATAGCTCTGGTAGTTACGGCCGGTCGGCAGCGCTTCCACGGTCGCCAGGTTCAGGATGGTGCCGACGGTTGCGGACGTCGTGTCCACCTGGGCCAGGCGCGTGCCGCTGACGATCACCTGTTGCGGACCGGGACCGGCCGTACCTGCGCCGGCCAGGTTGTAGTTCACGCTGGGGTTGGCGCCGCTGACCACCACGACGTCGGTAGCGTTGTAGGCCGTGTAGCCGGGGGCCACCACTTCGATCTTGTAGTCGGTTGCCGGGTCCAGGCCGGCGACGCGGACCGAACCATCCGCCTCGGTCACGGCCGTCTTGGTCACCAGGCTGCTTGGCGAGCTGATCTTCACCGTCGCGCCAGCGACAGGCTTGCCACCCGCTCCGGTAATCGAAATACGCAGACCGCCGGTTTCAGCAGCCCATGCGGCGCCGATGAAGCACATGCCGACTGCCAGTGAAACTGCGGACCGGCGCAGCACGGATACTCTCGACACTTGTTTTTCTTTATGCAACATATCTCTCCCTATTATTAAGACAACTGGACAACAGATACATCAGCAAACGACAAGTCTTCCCGACCGATTTTCTTTACATAAATTTACACACGAAAAAACTTGTATCAGCCCTTGCAAAATATTTTCATCACGAAAACTTCACGAGTATTATTATTTGGTAATGTTGTGTCAATGCAAATGTCTAGACAAGGTGGCATACATACAACGTATGCATTAGATATGCACGACGAATTGACATTTTCGATAGACGAAAAAAAACGGCACCCGAAGGTGCCGTTCTTGTTTAGCCGTTATCAGCGGCTAGAAGCTGAAGCGAAGTGGATCACTCGCCATCACCATGATGCTGCTCGATCGAAGCCGCAGCATTCTGCTGGTCTTCCATCGCCTGCAGTTCGGCAGCCATATTGGCCTTCTCCTGCTGCAGCAGCTGCTGGCGCTCTTCCGCTTCCCACGCCTCTTTTTCCTTGCGGGCGCGGTGGAAGGCCAGGCCGGTACCGCCAGGGATCAGGCGGCCGACGATGACGTTTTCCTTCAGGCCGCGCAGACCGTCGCGCTTGCCCATGATCGCCGCTTCGGTCAGCACGCGGGTGGTTTCCTGGAACGATGCGGCCGAGATGAAGGAGTCGGTCGACAGCGATGCCT
>Ga0308169_10006019_pt1 | contig 10802 bp, 9 predicted proteins | sample PhyBR1_2_FD_202139 | JGI IMG/M metagenome (GOLD analysis project Ga0308169, IMG submission 202139) | Phyllosphere microbial communities from UC Gill Tract Community Farm, Albany, California, United States - DLSLSB.R1 | ecosystem: Host-associated > Plants > Phyllosphere > Unclassified | place... | reverse complement strand
CGCGCCGACGACCAGCCCAGCCACTTGCCCCAGGTGACCACCAGCTCGCGTTCGGCGGTTCCGGCGCGACCATCGGCCCAGACCATCCGCCAGCAGGCACGCAGCATGCCTTCGGCGGAATTGGGTTGATGCTTGAGGCGCAGCAGGTGCCCGCGCAACTGATCACCCCCCGCCTTGCCCCGATTGAATGCACCGATGGCGCGGCGACGTGCCTGCTCGTTGAGGTTCAAAGAGCGCATTTCCAGGCGCGCCTGCTGGATATGCGCCGCCACCACCTGGCCTTCGGCCTTGGCCACCCGACCCAGCAGTACGAACAGCAATTCTTCGTCGCGCAGCACCGACTTGCCTTTGAGCCGATCCAGCAACTCCCCCCACGTCTTCAACCTGAGGTGGCGATCGAGCACCTGACCAAGCACCAGGCCCAGCAGCGCCCCTGGAATGTCGGCGATGGCATAACCTGCCGCTGCGCCGGCTACCGTTGCGGGCCACAGCATATCAACCCCGCTCGGCCAGGAGTCGATCCAGGTCGGTCAGCCGCTGCGGCGTGCCGACGTCGATCCACTGGCCCTGGTAGTGCTCGCCGGTCACCTGCCCCACGTCCATCGCACGGCGCAACAACGGCGCGAGCTTGAACGCGGTTTCGCCGTGACCGTCGAACAGCTCGGGGTCGAGCACGGCGATGCCGCTGTAGGTCAGCCCGGGCTGGTCGCGCACCTGGCCTTCGAGCAGGGTGAAGTCACCCTGTGGATGCTGGGCCGGGTTGTCGACCAGTACCAGATGGGCCTGGCCCGCCAATGGACCGCGCAACCGGGCGAAATCGTAGTCAGTCCAGATGTCGCCGTTGACTACCAGAAACGGTGCATCACCCAGCAGCGGTAACGCCTGACGAATGCCCCCGCCGGTTTCCAGCGGTTCGGTCTCGCGCGAATACTCGATGGCCACACCGTAGCGCGCGCCGTCACCCAGGTAGTCTTCGATCTGCCGGCCCAGCCAGGCGTGATTGATCACCACGTCGCTGAAGCCCGCCTTGGCCAAGGCGAGCAGGTGGTATTCGATCAACCTTTTGCCACCGACGCTCAGCAACGGCTTGGGCGTGGTCAGGGTCAGCGGACGCATGCGCTCGCCCTTGCCTGCCGCCAGGATCATGGCTTTCATGAGGACACTCCAAGGCTTTTGAACAGTTGACCCAATTCAGCCAGCTCGGGACGCCGCGCCAGTACCGTTTCTATATAAGAGAAGAAACGCGGTGCGTCGGCCAGGTAACGGGGTTTGCCGTCACGATGGCAGATACGGGCGAAAATGCCGATCACTTTAAGATGGCGTTGCACGCCCATCAGGTCGCTGGCACGGCAGAACTCGGCGAAGTCCAGCTGCACCGGTATGCCCTGCTCGCCCGCCTGCTCCCAGTAGCGCTGCAGCCATGCCTGTACACGTTCCTCGGGCCAACTGAGGAAAGCATCCTTGAACAGGCACGTGATGTCGTAGGTAACCGGACCATAGACCGCATCCTGAAAGTCCAGCACGCCTGGATTAGGCTCGCTGACCATGAGATTGCGCGGCATGAAGTCGCGATGCACCAGTACCTTGGGCTGCGCCAGGGCGCTGTCGATCAGGCGCGTGCTCACGCGCTGCCAGGCCGCCAGCTGCTCGGCGTCCAGCTGTTTGCCCAAGGCTTTGCCAACGTACCATTCTGGAAACAGTTCCAGCTCGCGCCGCAGCAGCGCCACGTCGTAGCTGGGCAGGTCGCCGCTGGCCGGTAGTTTCTGCAGCGCCAGCAAGGCATCGATGGCGTCGGCGAACAGCGCTTCGGCGTTGTCCGCATCGATCACGTCCAGGTAGGTCTGGTGGCCAAGATCGCTCAACAGCAGGAAGCCACGCTCCAGGTCCTGGGCATGAATCTGCGGCACATTGAGGCCGGCGCTCGCGAGCAATTCGTCGATTTTCACGAACGGTGCGCAGTTTTCCTGGGGCGGTGGCGCGTCCATGACGATAAAACTGCGACCCTGGCCCTGCCAGCGGAAGTATCGACGAAAACTGGCATCGCTACTGGCCGCAGTCAACGTGGCCGGGGGTACGGCGCCCCATTCACGAGCCTGGAAGAGTTTCTCCAGTTGCTCGTCGAGCCATGTTTTGAGGTGTTGCAGGCGTACATCTTGATCAGGCATTGCAAGGGTCTCCGACGGCGCTAGCCGTCAAGCGGGTCATGCTTTATTATCCAGCATCTTTTTCAGACCATCGAGAGGCGTGCGGCCCCCCCGCGGGCAAGATGGCACGCAGGAAGCCCGGACTAATAAGATGGCATTGAAATCCCCCGCGTTTCGTAAAAAATTTCCGTTGCTGGTCACTGGCGGTTTGCTGGTGATGCAACCCATGGCCACCCAGTTCGTCTTTGCTGCAGAGCAATTCGACTGCCAAGTCTCCGCTGCCGGTGCCTGGGACTGCAACCCCAAGGCCCCGGCTGCGCAGTTGCCGCCCCGCCCCGTGCACGACGGCGCGGCGGTGGCAGGCAGTGGCGGCGGCTCTTCGCGTGAAGAGAAGACCGTCGGCCCGGTGGCCGTCACCCAGAGCAAGGGCCGTGGCCTGACCTCGCGCAGTGCCGACTACAGCCACCTGGACTGGGTACCGCGCAGCAAGCTGACTGCCGCGCAACTGGCCGAAACCGGACCGTACTGCTCCGGTGCGTACATCGAGCCCGTGCGTCCCGGCATGAGCGACAACACGCCCAAGAGCGAGTCTCCGACCTTCATCGGCGCCAAGGCTTCGCGCTACCAGACCGAAGAGCAGATCGCTTCGCTGGCCGGTGACGTGGTGATGCGCCAGGGCAGCATGCAGATCGAGGCCGACGAGGCCAGCCTGCATCAGGCCGAGAACCGTGGCGAGCTCAACGGCAACGTCAAGTTGCGCGACAACGGTGCGCTGGTGGTGGGCGACCACGCCCAGGTCCAGCTCGACACCGGCGAGGCCCAGGTCGACAACGCCGAATACGTGCTGCACAAGTCGCGCATCCGCGGCAGTGCGCTGTACGCCAAGCGTGCCGAAAACGCGATCATCCGCCTCAAGGACGGTACCTATACCACCTGTGAGCCGGACAGCAACGCCTGGCAGCTCAAGGGCAACAACATCACGCTGAACCCGGCCACCGGTTTCGGCACCGCGACCAACGTCACCCTTCGCGTGAAGGATATTCCGGTGCTGTACACGCCGTATATCTACTTCCCGATCGACGACCGTCGCCAGTCCGGCTTCCTCCCGCCGTCCTTCGCCACCGACACCGACAGCGGCTTCACCCTCGTCACGCCGTACTACTTCAACCTGGCGCCCAACTACGACGCCACGTTGTATCCGCGCTACATGGCCAAGCGCGGCGTGATGATGGAAGGTGAATTCCGCTACCTGACCAAGACCAGCGAAGGCCAGTTCGGCGGTGCGTACCTCAATGACGAGAACGACGATCGCCGTCTGCAGTCCGACTACGACAAGACCCGCTGGATGGTCAACTGGCAGCACAAAGGCGGCCTGGATTCGCGTCTGACCACCGAAGTCGACTACACCGACATCAGCGATCCCTACTACTTCCAGGACCTGCAGTCCGACCAGATCGGCGTCGAGCGCCACGACTGGATCAACCAGCAGGGTGCCCTGACCTATCGTGGCGATACCTACACCGCACGCTTGAACGCCCAGGCGTACAAGCTGGCGACCGTGGCCGACATCACCCCGTACAACCGCATGCCGCAGATCACCTTCACCGGTGCGCTGCCTTACCATCCGGGCGGTCTGGACTTTACCTACAACAGCGAGATCGTTCGTTTCGAGCGCGATCTGCGCACCGGTACGTTCATCAACGAAGATGGTATCAGTGAGCGTCGTATCGACAACAACGTCTCCGGCCTGGCCCGTGCCAACGGCAACCGCCTGAACCTGGAACCCGGCGTGGCCCTCCCGCTGAACTGGAACTGGGGCTTCGTGCGTCCGTCGCTCAAGTACATGTACACCCAGTACGACCTGGATCTGGACAGCCGCGGCAAGAACACCCTGCTGGCCGACGAGCGTTTCAGCAGCTCGCAGAACCGTGGCGTACCGATCGCCAGCATCGACAGCGGCCTGTACTTCGACCGCGACACGCAGATGTTCGGCACCAACTTCCGCCAGACCCTGGAACCGCGCCTGTTCTACCTCTATGTACCTGAGGAAGACCAGACCGACATTCCCGTGTTCGACACCTCGGAAACCACCTTCAGCTACAGCTCGCTGTTCCGTGAAAACCGCTTCACCGGTGCCGACCGCGTGGGCGACGAGAACAAGCTGTCGCTGGGCGTGACCAGCCGCTGGATCGAAGACAACGGTTTCGAGCGTCAGCGTGTCAGCGTCGGCCAGGCCCTGTATTTCCGGGATCGCGAAGTGCAGCTGCCGGGCGTCGACTTCAAGACCCGCGACGATGCACAGGCCAACGTTTCGCCGTACGCCCTGGAATACGAATACCGCTTCAACCGCGACTGGCGCTTCAGCTCGGATTTCAACTGGGATCCGGACAGCCGCAGCACTCGTTCGGGCAGCGCGATGTTCCATTACCAGCCTGAAGACAACCCCAACAAGGTGGTCAACCTGGGCTATCGCTACCGCGACGACACCGTCCACTACGATTCGGCGACCGGTCGCTGGACCTTCGGTGGCGACTATGGTCAGCCGGGCGATCTGAACTACGTGAAGGACTACTACAAGATCCAGCAGCATGACTTCTCGGTCATGTGGCCGATCGTGCCGCAGTGGAGCGTCATCAGCCGCTGGCAGTTCGACTACAACCGCAACCGCACGCTGGAAGCTTTCGGTGGTTTCGAATACGACAACTGCTGCTGGAAGATGCGTCTGATCAACCGTTACTGGGTTGACAACGACGAATACAGCCAGGCCGCCCCGCAGAACGAAAAAGGCGACCATGGCGTCTTCCTGCAAATCGTGCTGAAGGGCCTCGGTGGCGTGGTAGGCAATAAGGTTGAGGGTTTCCTCGACAAGGGCATTCAAGGTTATCGTGAACGTGAAGACCAAGCTATGTGATCTGCTGCGCCCAGTCGTGCTGGGCGCCATGCTGCTGGGCACCACGGCGCACGCCGCGGTGCAACAGCTGGACCGTGTCGTGGCCATCGTCGACAACGACGTGGTCATGCAAAGTCAGCTCGACCAGCGCGTCAAGGAAGTGCAGCAAACCATCGCCAAGCGTGGCGGTAGTGGTGGCGTGCCTCCAGCCAGCGTCCTGCAACAGCAGGTGCTGGAACGCCTGATCGTCGAGAATCTGCAACTGCAGATCGGCGAGCGTTCCGGCATCCGCATCACCGACGAAGAACTCAACGCTGCCATCGCCACCATCGCCCAGCGCAACAACATGTCGACCGCGCAGTTCCGCGCCGCATTGGCGCATGACGGCCTGTCGTATGACGATGCGCGCGAGCAGGTGAAGCGCGAGATGATCATCAGCCGCGTGCGTCAACGTCGCGTGGCCGAGCGCATCCAGGTGTCGGAGCAGGAAGTGAAGAACTTCCTCGCCTCGGACCTGGGCAAGATGCAGCTGTCCGAGGAACTGCACCTGGCCAACATCCAGATCCAGGTCCCGGAAAGCGCCAGCTCGGCGGCTATCCAGGCAGCGGCCAGCAAGGCCGAAGACATCTATCGTCAACTCAAGCAGGGTGCCGACTTCAACAAGCTGGCCATCGCCAGTTCGTCGAGCGAAAACGCCCTCGAAGGCGGCGACATGGGCTGGCGCAAGCCGGCGCAATTGCCACCGCCTTTCGATCGCATGCTGAGCACCATGCCGGTCGGCGATGTGACGCAGCCAGTGCGCACCCCCGTGGGCTTCATCATCCTCAAGGTGCTGGACAAGCGCGGCGGCGGCGCCCAGACCGTCGACGAAGTGCACGTACGCCACATTCTGTTGAAGCCGAGCGAGATCCGCAGCCCGGCGCAGACCGAAGAGCTGGCACGCAAACTGTACGAGCGCATCGAGAACGGCGAAGACTTTGCCACCCTGGCGAAGAATTTCTCGGAAGATCCGGGCTCGGCACTCAACGGTGGCGACCTGAACTGGGTCAACCCGCAGTCGCTGGTACCCGAGTTCCGCGAAACCATGGCCTCGACGCCGGTGGAATCGGTCTCGCGTCCATTCCAGACTCAGTTCGGCTGGCACGTTCTGCAGGTACTCGGCCGCCGCGCGACCGACAACACCGAGCAGGCCCGCGATCAGCAGGCAATGAACGTGTTGCGTAACCGCAAATACGACGAAGAGCTGCAGACCTGGATGCGCCAGATCCGCGACGAAGCCTACGTGGAAATCAAGCTGCCTGGCGCCGACCAGGCCGCACAGTGACACCCAAGCGTTTCGCATTGACGCCCGGCGAGCCGGCGGGCATAGGTCCTGACCTGTGCCTGCTGCTCGCCGCGCAACCCCAGCCTCATCCCCTGATAGCCATCACCAGTCGTGACCTGCTCGCCGAGCGGGCCGCGCAACTGGGGCTGGCCGTCAGTCTGCTGGAAGTCGATGCCGACGCCCTCCCCGATCATCCTGCGCCCGCTGGCAGCCTGTACGTATGGGATACGCCGCTGGGCGCGCCTGTGCGCACAGGCGAGCTGGATACGGCCAATGCCGCGTTCGTGCTGCAGACCCTGACCCGTGCGGCCCAAGGCTGTCTCGACGGCCTGTTCGCAGGCATGATCACCGCGCCGGTGCACAAGGGTGTCATCAACGACGGTGGCATTGCGTTTTCCGGACATACCGAATTCCTCGCCGACCTCACCGCGACCGAACAGGTGGTGATGATGCTGGCCACCGGCGATCTGCGCGTGGCGCTGGTGACCACTCACCTGCCGCTGCGCGACGTAGCCGACGCAATCACCGCCGAACGCCTGGAGCGGGTCACGCGCATTCTGCATGCCGACCTGCAGGGCAAATTCGGCCTGGCTCGCCCGCGCATCCTGGTCTGCGGCCTCAACCCGCACGCCGGCGAGGGCGGCCACCTGGGTCGCGAAGAAATAGACATCATCGAGCCCACCCTGGAGCGTCTGCGCGCCGAGGGCATGGATCTGCGCGGGCCGCTGCCTGCCGATACGCTCTTCACTCCCAAATACCTGCAGCATTGCGACGCGGTGCTGGCGATGTACCACGACCAGGGCCTGCCCGTACTCAAGTACAAGGGCTTTGGCGCGGCGGTCAACGTCACCCTGGGGCTGCCGATCATCCGCACCTCCGTGGACCATGGCACCGCCCTCGACCTGGCCGGGACCGGCAAGGTCGATACCGGCAGCCTGCGCGTCGCCCTCGACACCGCCTATCGAATGGCCGAGACATTTTAATGACCGAGCAATACCAACACCGGGCGCGCAAGCGCTTTGGTCAGAACTTTCTTCATGACGCCGGCGTTATCGACCGCATCCTTCGCTCGATCCATGCCAAGCCCGGTGAACACCTGCTGGAAATCGGACCGGGCCAGGGCGCGCTGACCGAAGGCCTGCTGGGCAGCGGCGCGCAACTGGACGTCGTGGAACTGGACAAGGACCTGGTGCCCATTCTCAATCAGCAGTTCGCAGGCCGTGACAACTTCCGTCTGCACCAGGGCGACGCGTTGAAGTTCGACTTCACCAGTCTGGGTGCCGAGCCCGCTACCCTGCGCGTAGTCGGCAACCTGCCGTACAACATTTCCACACCGCTGATCTTCCATCTGCTGCACAACGCCCATCTGATTCGCGACATGCATTTCATGCTGCAGAAGGAAGTGGTCGAGCGCATGGCTGCAGGGCCTGGCGGTGGCGACTGGGGTCGTCTGTCGATCATGGTTCAGTACCACTGCCGCGTCGAACACCTGTTCAACGTCGGACCCGGTGCGTTCAATCCACCGCCCAAGGTCGATTCGGCCATCGTGCGACTGGTGCCCCATACCACCCTGCCCCACCCGGCCAAGGATCACCGCCTGCTCGAGCGTGTCGTCCGCGAAGCTTTCAACCAGCGCCGCAAGACCTTGCGCAATACCCTCAAGGCGTTGCTGCCCAATGAGGCGATCGAAGCGGCCGGCGTCGACGGCAGCCTGCGGCCCGAGCAGCTCGACCTGGCGGCTTTCGTACGCCTGGCCGATCAATTGGCCGAACGAAGCGACGCACTCTGACCTCTAACGTGGACCACCCGTTGGTCCACAGGCCCTCTATTTGACCTAGACTGACCTGAACCGGCCGACGCCGGCTACATTCGCTCTCGCTTTCAAGGCCTTTTGCATGTCCGATCCTCGCTATCAGATCGACGTCAGCGTCGTGACCCGTTTCCTGCCCGAACAGTCTCAACCCGAGCAGCACCGCTTTGCCTTCGCCTATACCGTGACCGTGCTCAACAACGGACAACTGCCGGCTCGCCTGCTATCACGTCATTGGGTGATCACCGATGGCGACGGCAAGGTCGAAGAAGTCCGTGGGCCTGGCGTGATCGGCCAGCAACCGCTTATTGCTGCGGGCGCGAGCCACACCTACTCAAGCGGTACGGTCATGGCCACCACCGTAGGCAACATGCAGGGCAGCTACCAGATGCAGGCCGAAGACGGCAAGAAATTCGACGCTGTGATTGCGCCGTTTCGCCTTGCGGTGCCCGGAGCCCTGCACTGATGGCGGTGTACGCAGTCGGTGACTTGCAAGGCTGTCTGGAACCCCTCAAGTGCCTGCTGCAACGGGTCGCCTTCGACCCGACGAAAGACACCTTGTGGCTGGTGGGTGACCTGGTCAACCGCGGACCGAGCTCGCTGGAAACCCTGCGCTATCTGTATGCCATACGCGAGTCGGTGGTCTGCGTGCTGGGCAACCATGACCTGCACCTGCTGGCGGTAGCCCACAACGCCGAACGACTCAAGCGCGGCGATACTCTGCGCGAGATCCTCGAAGCGCCAGACGGCCCGCAACTACTCGACTGGCTGCGCCGCCAGAAGCTGCTGCACTACGATGAGCAACGCAATACCGTTCTGGTTCATGCCGGGATTCCGCCCCAGTGGTCGCTGCGCAAGGCCCTGCGCCTGGCCGCCGAAGTCGAGACGGCTCTGCGTGACGACAACCTGTTCCAGCCCTATCTGGATGGCATGTACGGTAACGAGCCGAACAAGTGGGACAAGGAACTGCAGGGCGCCGCTCGTCTGCGTGTGATCACCAATTACTTCACCCGCATGCGCTTCTGCACCGCCGACGGCAAGCTCGACCTCAAAGGCAAGGAAGGCGCCGACACCGCGCTGCCCGGTTACGCCCCCTGGTTCGCGCACAAGGAGCGCAAGACCCGCGACCTCAAGATTATCTTCGGCCATTGGGCGGCCCTGGAAGGTCGCTGTGACGCGCCGGGCGTGTTCGCGCTCGACACCGGTTGCGTATGGGGCGGCGCGATGACCCTGCTCGACGTCGACAGTGGCGTGCGCCTTTCATGCCAATGCACCGATCAGGGCGGGGCAATTGCACCCGAACCGATGCCTGCGGCAGATTTCCCTCCCCCCGGCGACAAACGCTAGAATGGATGCCCAGCCCAGGAGCCTGCCCATGACCGAATTCCAACGCATCCCTCCGCAACAAGCCCACAGCCTGCGCGAACAGGGCGCTGTGGTGGTCGACATCCGCGATCCGCAGACCTTCGCGGCCAGCCACATCACCGACTCCACGCACCTGGACAACCACTCGCTGCACGATTTCATCAAGGCGGCCGACCTGGACAAACCGCTGGTCGTGGTCTGCTACCACGGCAACTCCAGCCAGAGCGCAGCCGCCTATCTGGTCAGCCAGGGGTTCTCCGACGTCTATAGCCTGGATGGTGGCTTCGAGTTGTGGCGCAGTACCTTTCCGAGCGAAACCAGCCAGGCCTGAATCCTCGGCGGCGGGCAAGGCGCGACGAATTTTTTTTCGTGCGCCGACGCCGCGCCCCACGGGCTTTCCCGGCATCGGCGCAAAGCCTTGCCGAGACTTAATTGCGCATCTGCCCTTGAAGTCCCCGATTACCAACTATCCTTTAGCTCAGGCCATCCATAACAGGGGAGAGCCGGTACACCGGCGCGCGGGTCAATCGGTAAAGACTACATGGGTGTTCTGGGGGGTATACGGCCACCAAGGGGTTCAGGTGACCGCCAGCATCAACTGAGTGATCCGACGTCGGCTCCACGTATCGAGCGAGGTGACGTCATGAGTATTTTTAGCCACTTCCAACAACGCTTCGAATCCACACGCCAGGAAGAGCTCTCATTACAGGAGTACCTCGAGCTGTGCAAAAAGGACCGTAGCACCTACGCCTCCGCCGCCGAGCGGATACTGATGGCGATCGGGGAGCCCGAATTGCTCGATACGTCGACCAATTCCAGGCTGTCGCGCATCTTTTCCAACAAGGTGATCCGCCGCTACCCCGCCTTCGAAGACTTCCATGGCATGGAGGAATGCATCGACCAGATCGTGTCGTACTTCCGCCATGCCGCGCAGGGTCTGGAAGAAAAGAAACAGATCCTGTACCTGCTCGGTCCGGTCGGTGGCGGCAAGTCGTCGCTGGCCGAGAAGCTCAAGCAGTTGATCGAGAAGGTGCCGTTCTACGCCATCAAGGGCTCGCCGGTGTTCGAATCGCCCCTGGGGCTGTTCAATGCCACCGAGGACGGCGCGATCCTGGAGGAAGACTTCGGTATTCCGCAGCGCTACCTGAGCACCATCATGTCGCCTTGGGCGACCAAGCGCCTGGCTGAATTCGGCGGCGACATCAGCCAGTTCCGCGTGGTCAAGCTCTACCCTTCCATCCTCAACCAGATCGCCGTGGCCAAGACCGA
>Ga0308169_10006018_pt1 | contig 10803 bp, 11 predicted proteins | sample PhyBR1_2_FD_202139 | JGI IMG/M metagenome (GOLD analysis project Ga0308169, IMG submission 202139) | Phyllosphere microbial communities from UC Gill Tract Community Farm, Albany, California, United States - DLSLSB.R1 | ecosystem: Host-associated > Plants > Phyllosphere > Unclassified | place... | reverse complement strand
GTGGGGCCAAAGATGTCCCTCCGGTCAGCTCATAACATGTCTCAGCGCGCAGTCCAGCATCGTTATGCATTGCGTGGCTCATCATCAAGCCATGCCCATCGTTTGCTCTAAAATCTCCCTCTCCACCAAACCCCTCTCATACCACCTCCTCCCTTCATGCAGCCCCATACTCGTTGCCGCCAGTCCAAACAGCATGAACAGATCCCGAATGGACAGCGCCTCGGTCTGGAAGATATGTTGCAGCGGCGGAACGTAGATCAGTCCGAGTTGCACCACGAACGACACGCCCACCGCGAGCGTGAGCATTCGGTTCCGGAACATTGCGCAGGTGAGCCCTCGGTTCTGTATGGCCGATACCAGGTCGAGGAAGACAAAGATGGTGAAGGTCTGCACGTGAGTAGCTGTATACGCAAGGGGGTACCGCACTCACCATCGTCTGGTCCCGCCTGGACATGGTCCCGTCGCTGAGTTCCAGGGCGTAGATGTATAGCGTGCCCAGGACAATCATCGCCGCCGAGAAGAGGATTCGGCCCATCAACCTCCGCGAAATGATGTTGGTGCCCTTCTTCCTAGGCGGTCGACGCATGATCTCCTTGTCGACCGGGTCCACACCCAGCGCCTGCGCCGGCGGTCCGTCCATGAGGATGTTGATGAACAAGATCTGCATCGCGTTGAGCGGATTCGCAAGCTGGAGGAACGTGCTGAGGGTGATGAGGCTGAGAGCGGCAACAGCCGTGGACAGCTGGAACGACAAGAAGTTTTGGATGTTGTAGAAGATCGATTTTCCCTCTTCGACAGCGGGAAGGATGGACGAGAAATCGTCGTTGACCAAAATTACGTCGGAAGCTTCCTTGGCGACATCCGTGCCGGATTTGCCCATCGATATACCGATATCGGCCATCTTGAGCGCAGGCGAATCGTTGACTCCATCGCCCGTCATGGCGACCACAGCGCCGCGCATCTGCCACGCCTTGACGATCCGCATTTTGTGCCGAGGCGTCGTTCGCGCAAAGACGGTGACGGACGTTACCCGCTCGATTAGCTCCCTCTCGCTCAAGTTGTCGACCTGCGTGCCCAGCATGACGCTCGAGCTCCCGGCGTATGCGTTTCCGGCTGACGAGACCTTGAGACCGAGTTCTCGCGCAATGGCCAAAGCTGTCGTATCCGAGTCGCCGGTGATCATCACGATTTGTACGCCGGCTCCGTGAAGCGCTGCGATCGCGTGTGACACGCCTCGACGCGGAGGGTCCATCATGGCCTGGAACCCGGCGAAAATGAGGTTGGACGGCTCGGCACCATCTTTCGCGAAGCCATACGCCATAGCGATGACCCGAAGTCCCTTCGCCGCACTCTCGTTCGCCCGGTCGAGGATCGTTTTCTGTACTGCCGCATCGAGTGATGGTGTCGAGGAGTCAGTGACATAATAATATCGACATTTCGCAAGGACCGCTTCGACGGCGCCCTTCATGTACACCATGTCCGATCCGCCGTTGAGCGAGCCCACGACGCTCATCGTCTTGGCTTCAGACGAGAAGGGAATCTCCGACTTGCGCACAAAGTTCTGCCGGTCAGCTTTGTCCTGGGGAAGCTTCAATAGCAAGCCCACTTTGCGCTCGTCATCCTTGCCTAAGACGGGTAGGACGTTCAACAAGGCGACCTCGGTGGCTTGACCGACATTGACCCCTTGCTCGTTGCGGAAAGCATTGTTGCAGACGTTCCCGATGAGTGCGGTCTTGATCATGGCGGCTGAAGGGCTGAAATCGGCATGATCGGGGTGCCGAGGACCGAAAGATGGGTGGAGATGTGGTGTGAGGTCGACGAGGTCATCGACGGCATACAGGTATGTAACGGTCATTTCGTTCTTTGTCAGGGTTCCTGCTATTTAGCCATGTCCCGCTCGAAACCAACAAAGGGGCTGACCCGTTTTATCCGAGCAGATCACACTGACACTGCCAAGCGCTTCTACGCTCGGCAACTTTTTGACGATAGCTTGTCGCTTAGACATCCGCAGCACGCCGAGAGCCAGAGTGACGGTGGTTACGATGGGCAAGCCCTCGGGAATAGCAGCAACAGCGAGAGACACTGTTGTCAGCTTGCGCTCGCCCCGGCGTCATCGGACGTTCAACTCACCTCCGATGGTGAACATTTCCAGCCAATCTCGCTTTTGCCATACTCCAAGAAGGAAGATCACTCCAATGACTCCGAACGAGAAGATTGACAATCGCTTCGCCAGATCGTCCATCGACAATTGCAAGGGCGTTTTCTTCTCCTCGACCTGAAATAAGCGCCCACCTCGATAGATCAATTCACGTACATCCTGCATCATCGAGAAAATCACGCCGAACTCGGTGTCTTTGCCCGTTCCGACGACGATCCCAGAGCCGTGGCCTACCAGTCAGCTTGTTCGGCGGCTTGCGAGCGAGGGACTCACCGCTTCGGACCAAAGTACCCATAAAAGCCATACAATGTCTTTCGCCCAAAGCCTTTCCTCCTCCTTCTCCGTGTGTGTCCTCCCCCTCACCTCGGTCGCACATATCCGTGTTTTTCCGCGCTGGACGAGTCTCTCCCGTCAACGCCGATTCGTCGATCTCCAGTGACACAGCAGAGATGAGCCTGATATCTGCCGGTATCCGGTCCCCAACGGAGAACGTTACCAGATCACCCGGGAACAGAGTGTTGGCGAGAGGAGTGAGCGTCTGGCCGTTCCTGCTCGTCAGGCCCCGTCGCCTCCGCCATATCCTAGACGCACCGTATCAGATGGCAGTAATGAGGGACAAGCTTGTATAAGCACCTAGCGGAGTCTGAGCGCCAGACGTACCTTGTTCAGCGCTTCGAGTGACTTTTCTGACCGTTGTTCCTGCACGAAACCGACTGCGAGTCAGCGGTGCGTACCCAGGGCCTGGGGGAGACATCTACACACCTGTCAAGACGATGGCCACAGCGATAACGACGCACACCGCATCGTCGTACTGCCCCATCAACGCGCTAACAGCGCTCGATCCGAGCAAGAGCAAGTTCAACGGGTTCTCGTACACCCCTTTGGCGAACTTGAGCCATAGAGACTCCGCTGGCGGAAGCTCGAACTCGTTGGGGCCAAACCGAGATAAGAGTTGGGACAACGCAGAGGAGGATAGACCAGCCGTTGGATGCGTAGCGAAATCACGTATCGTGTCCTGCCATCAGAACGAGCCAACGCAAACCGGAGGAGTACGAGTTACTTACGTCGATGGACTTGTGCGCGTAGATCGCACTGGGTGTCTCCCTCGCTCGTCGCTCCATACTTCTCCGGCGGTCTTCTTCGTCCTCCTCCCCTACTCGCTCATACTCCCTCCCAGTCAATCTCTTGCCTACATTCAACATCCTCTCCCACACGCCAGCTTCCTCCTCGCCAACACTCGCCCTCCGCCCGCGAAGAGACTCTGATGATGTGCGATGGCCTGAATGACTCGGAAGACCATACGGGCCATGCCCGTCCAGCGTCAAAGACGGCTGTCTCCGCAAGGTGGTCGAGTACGCATACGTCCCCACTCCAGGGCTGGCAGAAACACCACCTGCGCGCCCGTTCTCCGTCGAAGCGAGCACATCCTCCGGGTCCGCGACGAATTTAGCCGAGGACGACAGCGGTGGACCGTTGAACTGTTGCAGGAGCGGTTTACGGCCGCGAGAGGCCTCGTCCAAGGGGGTGTAGGCCGATGAAGGGGAGGAGGAACGGTATGTCATGGTCGTACCTGATTTTGACGGTTTAGTGCCGGTCGAGATGGCTTCGGTATCGATCGCCATGGTATGTCGCGATGCCGGGTACTCGGGGTCGACCTCGTTCTATGCGTGCGTGCTCGTCCGATACGGTGAGTGATGACTTGTTCGATGGGCGATGATGAGCTGGAGAGGGGGATCAGATGGAAGACAAGTTTACGTTTACTTTTGGCGCGTCGGGGTCTGTGCTGCGCGCTCGTTTCGCAACCGGCCGAACCGGGGCTCATAGCTCACGGGTGATTGCCCTCTCCCCCTTGCCCCCTCCCCACCCTACAGGAACCAGTCTCACTCTTGTCCTCACCCCCCGAGCCTCGACTGGATACTGTGTCATGTTGAGTGCATATGTGTACGGTGTTGAACCAAGCCTACAATGTGTTTCCTTCCATCTACTGTATTTACAACCTCTTCGCGCTTCACCTCTCACACACAGACTCGGAAGGATTTCAGGGTAGGTTCGACGAGGGTATCTATGCGGTTGTTGGGTATATTGTGACGGGGTATAGGTCATCTACTAGGGGCGGAAGGGGGATAACACGAGTTGAACGTGTTTTTGAGGTCCGTTGAGGACCGTGTCCGGGGGGGGGGGGGGGGGGAAACCAGTCATTATTGCACGTTATTGCACGATCGATGCGAGACGCAAGATGCCTAGTGTCCGTTACCGAGGCCATTGACGGCGGATTTGACGGTTTCTTTGATGCCGTTTATACCGTTCGCAATTGCGGTAGCGGCTCCGTTAACGCCATTGGCGGCAACCTCGCCGTCGAGCTGGAAGGGGTCGAAGATACCCGAGCCGTCCTTGAAGTCGTTGGCGACAATGTTGACGAGATACGAGCTCGACATGATGTTTTCGATCAGGGCTCGAGACGGCGAGCCTTCCGGATACAGCGTCGCCCACTGTAGACCGAGCTCGAAAGCCTCGTCCTTCCAGGCAATAAACGACACGGCCTCAACGATCGTAGGCTGAACGATCTCCTTGCCGGGGAAGACACCCCACGTGACGGCATTCGGTCCTTCGCTGTGGGTGTTGGTTCGCAGATCGCCTTGCTTGTTAACAGCGTAGTAGGTGATCCGGGGGTCTCGCTCAATTCGCCGGATGAGCGGACTGAGCAGCTCGGGCGAGACGAAAAACTCGAGGTACGCCTTCTGATACACGTAACCACCCGCGGGTCCCCAGCCGTGCACCTTGTCGTCGCTCCTGACACCGTCGACAGCGGGCTGCGAGTTGATAGTCAGATAACCCTTCTCGTTCATCTTCGCGAGCTGTGGCGTGATGACCGACGTCTCCGAAGCGGGCGGCTGGCTCGACCACGGCAGCTTGGTCAGCTCGCCACGACAGAATCGAGCAAAGAGTCCGGAGATGTCGTCGAACGTCGTCGGGTGGCCCCAAAGGTTGTACGCGTCTTCCGGCTTGATACCGATCGAAACCGGGTATCCATCAAGATCACCGTACGCCGGCGATCGCGAGTCTCCCCATCGTCCGTTCGGGAACTCGTCCCAGTCGTCGGTTCGCGAAAGGTAAGACTGAACTCGGTTGGCCCAGAAGATCGGTCGGATCGTCTCGGTTCGTCGGGCAGGCGTGAGAGACGGCCGCCATGGCAGCGGCGCAATTTGCTCGCGTCGGCCCTCGAGGTTGAGCTCCTCCAACAACATACGTGCACCCTTTTCCAAGTTCAGCGTGTAAATGTGCAATCCCTTGATGCCGGCTTCCTTGTTCGCCAAGAGCGTCCGGCACATATCGGCCACAAGCTTCGTTCCGACCTTTCGCACTTGCTCATCGTCGCCTTTGACCGGGTTAAGCGCTTCGTAGAAGTGAGGCGGGACGATGATCTGCTCCCGCTCGACCCACTTGGCGAATTTCTCCCAGTTCTGGATGGGCATAATGCCGGGAACGATCGGAACAGTGATGCCAGCCGCACGAACTCGCTTGACCCACTCGAACAGGATGTCTGTGTCGTAGAACATCTGCGTGAAGATGAAGTCTGCTCCAGCATCGACCTTCTCCTTCAGCCACTTGATCTCCTGCTCCAACGCATCTTCTCCCTCTGGCGTCTCGGGGTGACCCTGAGGAAATCCAGCGACGGCGACGCAAAAGTCTCCAGGATACGTCTTGTGAATATACTTGACGAGATCGATGGCGTTATGGAAGCCGCCGGGGGTAGGAGTCCACGTCGACGAGCCGTGAGGAGGGTCGCCTCGGAGGGCGAGGATGTTTTGACAGCCGTGAGCCTTGGCTTGCTGCAATGTCAGCGCGAAGGGCGCATCAGGTGCTAGTCTCACCTTGAGTGCCCACTCGACTTTCTCCGCCGGCACTGGCCATTAGATCACAGAATCGACACATTTGCGGACTCACTCTCGGTGCAGCACAGGTGCATGCAGCACTCGAGACCGATCGTCTCCTGGCAGACCTGGACCAAGCTCGACGTCAGGTCGGCGTTCTTTCCACCGGCGCCCCATGTGATGTCGATGAATTCGGGCCCGAGGTTGCGCATTCGCTCAATACGGTCGTACAGGTTCTGGAGACCCTGGTCCGTCAGTTGACGAGCCGTGTTGCTGCCATGTTGGCTCACCTGAGCGGTTCGAGGAGGGAAAAACTCAAAGGACCAGTAGGTCCGGCCCTCTCTCTCTGCCTTTTGCAATTTCTCCGTGATCTTCATGATGTATTCTTGTTATAGGCGGATGGTGAAGGTGGGAGCAGGTCCGAGCGAGATCGTGACCAGCGATTTATCGATCGGAATCGGCGAGGACCAAAGCGCGTGTAGCGTGGGCTGTTTCGTCTGAAAAGAGCCGTACAGGGCAGCAGGCAATCGTTTCAGTGAGGGGACTTGTGCGCTCCTTTTGACGTTGCGACGGTGGGATATATGCGAGGGTCACGCTCGAGGGAAAAAGTTGGATGGTATGAAACGTGTTGTGATGGGCCGATGCACCCATATTAATTGCTTCGGAATTCAAAGAAACGCCTTGGCCGCCGCCGCGAGACCCGACTCACGGTATCATTCCGTGACGTGTCATCTGACATGAGTTCTGACAAGCAAGAGTCATCTGTCGGCTGCGCCATTTACCTCTACACCGCTGGCTCATCTTTCCTACCTTTGCCCCTGCATTGAATCACCCCTTCCCATACCGAGTGACACGACTACCTTCACCTTTTACCCGTGTATCGAAACCCAGGCAGAGCAATCTATATTCCCAGGCACGATAGGGTGGGAACCGTTACCCTGTTCGATAGACGGCTCGCTTCGAGCCCCCAATCAACTGCCGCCAGACGCGTTTCGACCTATTCTCATCAGTTGCCTTTGCCCCCTCAATCGGCACGACCATCCTATCGTCTGTCTCTTACTTCTCTCCACGAGGGCAGTCTTGGTCGCGTGGCAACCTAGCTTCGCAGCGGCTATAGCCGGACGAATCTCGCTCGTGCCCCATCGTCCTGCGCACGTTCCGCCTGTCCCGCGCAACCCCCACCCCCCGCGCACACGGGTGACGACTTCTCCGCCAAAATCGGTCGCCTAGATCTGGTCATTACAACTCGTCTATGATCCAGGAAGAAGGTCACCACTTGCACCTCCCTTACACGTTCGCCCCTTTGCACCATCGCACGCGTCGACGATAGACCGCGCGCGTCATGTCCTCAGGCCCGTCCAAGCCGACCCGCCGCAACACGGGCGTTCAGTCATCCGAAGGCAGCCCCACCCTCCCGTCACGTCAAGACGATGACGAAGGGCTCATGATGCGAGATAGGGCGGAAAGAGAGGAGGGAAGCATTGGAAAAGCTGGGGCCGTCGAGCGCGGAGTGACCAGGCCAAAGAGACGGCTGAGCAGGTGAGCGTCTACTCCTCTTCGGTGTCGCCATGGTCTTCTGTCGTACCCATACCTGACTGTCAAGCCGCCTTCCTGCAAACGGTGCCTTTTACCCGGATAACAGGGGTCAATCCAGCGCCCCTCCTTCACCAAACGGCAATGGCATTGCGAATGCGCGCCATGGCTCGCAAGGCGCGTATCACTTTGCGCCTCCTTCGCCCTCGTACAAAGCGCCGGCTCCGATCAGGTTAAACGACAGCGACACGGATCCAGCCAGCAAGGACGGTGTTCCAACATTCTGTGGTGTGGAGCTGAAGTGGATCTCGTGCGTGGGCATTGCGTCTGACATGGTCACAGCTGATTGTAGGCTCATCACGCTAGCGCTGCAAAACGCCTTCCTCACCATAATCATGCACTATTCCCGAATCTCGACGGCACCGAACAGGACATACTCGGCCGCTGCGGCGGTGCTTCTCAATGAGCTGCTGAAAGGCGCGATATCGGTCATCATCGCACTGAAAAAGATTGACGCCAAACTCGCGAATACACAAGCATGGAACGAGAAAGGATTGAGGGTGACCAGCCAACCGTCGACATCGCGGTTACCGTCGTACTTGCACGCGAGCCGACTGAAGAATCTCTCGCAGCAAGTCTTTTCGGCAGACTGCTACAAGCTCGCCGTCCCGGCAATTCTTTACGTCATCCAGAACAACCTCCAATACGTCGCCGCGTCCAACCTCGACGTCGCGACATTCCAGGTGACCTACCAGATGAAAATCCTCACCACGGCTTTCTTCTCGGTGCTGCTGCTTCGCAAGCGACTGTCGCGGACAAAATGGCTAGCATTGGTCTTGCTCGCCGTCGGTGTCGGTGTCGTACAACTCCAGTCGACAGCGGCTCCGGCGCATGTTCCGGGAACGGCTTCCACCGGCGACAAGCCTCTCACGACGCGGACGGAGAGTATCGAGGCTCCCACCCCCCGCGTCATGCATCCTCTGCGCGGCTTCATCGCAGTCATTCTTGCCTGTATGACATCCGGCCTCGCCGGTGTCTACTTCGAGTTCATCCTCAAATCCTCGTCCGGTTCGAGCCCGCCTCCCGATCTCTGGGTCCGAAACACTCAACTCTCGGCATTCTCGCTCATCCCGGCACTTGTACCGATCCTGTTCGGCGGGAGCGGCTCAGACGACATGGGTTGGTTCGCTGGCGTTCTGAACAAGTTCCGCAACTTTAACGGTTGGGCTATTGGTACGGTCTTGACGCAAACGTTTGGAGGATTGGTTACTGCGATTGTTATCAAGTACTCGGACAACATCATGTGAGTGCTGCTTGGACATTCTCCTTGAGAAGGATCCGCCCTTACGCCCAGGAAAGGATTCGCGACGTCTCTGTCGATCATCATCTCCTTCCTTGCATCCGTTGCGCTCTTCTCGTACCCGATCACCCTCACCTTTGTCGTGGGCGCATCGATCGTTCTCGCCGCCACATACATCTACAACTCTCCCGGCGTCCCAGACGCTCCCGCATCACGAACCAACATCGCCGTTACCCCCGGCTCACCCATCACTCCCTCGGCGCCTATCCTTGGCGAGCCCGAAAAACCGTCGAGGGCGTCGAGCGTGATCAACCTTCTCGGACTGGGATCCACCTCATCTTCCCGACAGCCGTCGTCGACGGATCTGCGCAATGCCGCCGGGCTTGGATATGGGAGCCAGTCGCACGTATACGCCGCCTCTGCACCAGGTTCGCCGTTCCTTTCCAACCCTTACGCCACCAACAGGTCGAACTCGCCCCAGCTGGGCAAGCCTCACGACGGGTTGGGCAAGCCCGCGTTGTCCGTACACACAAAAGGGCAGAGCTAGATTATAGTATGAACCATGTCGGAAGGGATGAAAGCATATATGCTTCACACAACACGATGACCATTTCGTACGGCCTGAAGGAAGATGGTCGAACATGAGCGGGTACACCCCAGATCGCGCTACATCTCGTCGATATATGCCCCTTCGAACGCCCCAATTGCTCCTGCCCTTACATCTGAAAGCGTACCCGCTAGACTCCACTGCGCCCAGGTGACCCACTCTGCCTCTCTCCATCCTGTATCCATCGAAGCCGCTCTGTCGTCTGAGACCCGAGGCTTTCGCTCTCATGTACGTGCCCATGCTCGCAGTGCTGCGATCATCTCCCGACTCGCTTGACTTGGCCATTGCAGGCCGTAGCCTCTGCGCCCGCGCTTCTCCTTTGCCGATTGGATGTTTCCGTTGGGGGGTTCTCAAACCAGATCCGCAAGCCAGCCGCGCAGGCCGACGTACTCAAACTCCGACTGAGGCGTCTCCGGGCGGGACACTGCTGCGTCCATCTCCTTGGCGCGGAGGAAGTACGGTGGCAGCGGAAACGGCGGGTACTGCCATGAGCCCTCGGTGTCGTTGTACTGCCCTATCTGGGGCGGAGTTGTCAACCTACCGACAGCTTCCACGCTAGCTTGGAAGCGACGTTCGAAGAGACAATCCGTCCATAGTAAGGAGATTGTCCCGAAACCACCGCCAGCCGGCGGGCGTTGTCATGGTCGCCTCGCTGGCCCAGGGACATGCTACACGCAATGCGTCCCTTGGGACCTTTCGGGTCTATATGCGACTCGAGCCGGTGTCGTCGTGCGTCTTGCAGCGCGATCTTCCCGCTGTGGTGCCGAATCATGACGAGGGTGACGACAAGATCCTCGTGTGCATTCTTCCATGATTTCGCTTTCTCAAATGAATCCATCCCATCCATCTCTGTGTACCTCCTCTCAATATCGGTACTGGCCTTGGCGAGCCTCCTCGCGGGCTCCTAGACACACCACGTGAGGTCTTTGCTGGTGGAGATCCACGGTGACATGTCGTCCTCGGGTATATCCACCCCTTCCTCGTCCGCGACCATACCCACGTAGTTGGTCGCGGTCTGCCGCCGCTTCTGCAAGATGTGTTCAACAGCCGTTTGTTTCGTAGAGGCCCATCGGCCCAAGTCACCTGTCCTCGGTTCTGTCGAGACTGGCTGAGATACGCTCCAGGAGACAGACGCCCGCGCTTTCCATCCGGCGCGACAAAACCAGAGTCCGACAGGCAGCCTGTCCGGATCATGGGCGAGGCCGAGGTGGTCGAAGTTGTGCTTGAATAGCGGGGGTTGCTGGCGTACACCTCGTTCCGTGGACGGCCCATGGTCTCGCTGAGGGTGAAGGGGGGAGAACTCGAGGACACGCGGAGCCAAGGACCGGGATCA
>Ga0308169_10006017_pt1 | contig 10806 bp, 9 predicted proteins | sample PhyBR1_2_FD_202139 | JGI IMG/M metagenome (GOLD analysis project Ga0308169, IMG submission 202139) | Phyllosphere microbial communities from UC Gill Tract Community Farm, Albany, California, United States - DLSLSB.R1 | ecosystem: Host-associated > Plants > Phyllosphere > Unclassified | place... | reverse complement strand
CTGATGTACCTGACGATCTATGTCGCGATGACGCTGGGCTCGTTCCTCGTCGTGCTGCAGATGCGCGGCGACGATGGCCAGCCGGTCGAGAGCATCGCCAGCCTGTCGGGGATGTCGCGGACGCGGCCAGGTCTCGCGGCTGCGCTGGCGATCTTCATGTTCAGCCTTGCCGGCATTCCGCCGCTGTTCGGCTTCTACGCGAAGTTCGCGGTGTTCAGCGCTGCGGTCGACGCCGGGCTGTTCCCGCTCGCGGTGGTCGGCATCGCCGCCTCGGTGATCGGCGCCTATTATTACCTGCGCGTCGTCAAGACGATGTACTTCGACGATCCGGCGCCGGCGTTCGCGCCGATGGACAACAAGGTCGAGGGCGGCCTGATCGCGCTGGCGGCGATCTTCGTGTCGCCGGCGGGCTATCTGTTGATCCCGGTGATCGGCGCATGGACGATGGCTGCGGCACGGGCGCTGTTCTGACCACGATCAGGACCGTTGCGGAGACAGGATCGACCAATGCCGACCTGATGGCGCTCGCACGCAGCGGTGCGGCGGACGGGTCGTGGCTGCGTGCGGTCCGTCAGACCGCGGGGCGCGGGCGGATGGGACGCGAATGGAATTCGCCCGAGGGCAATCTCTACGCGAGCACGCTGGTCCGCCTCCGCGCAGGCGACCCGCCGGCGGCGAGCCTTGCGCTCGTCGCGGCGGTCGCCTTGCAGGAAACCGTCTCGACCTTCCTCGTCGGCGGCATTTGTCAGGGCACGACTGACTCCAGCGCTATCCTCGCGCTGAAATGGCCGAACGACCTCCTGCTCGCGGACGCGAAGCTTTCCGGCATCCTCCTCGAGCGCGCGGATGATGCGGTCATCATCGGCTACGGCGTGAACATCGCCCATCACCCCGATCTGCCCGATCGCCGGACGACCGATCTCGCGGCGCACGGCGTGGTCGTCGAGCCCGCCATGTTTCTCGACATCCTGGCGGACGGCGTAAAGCGCTGGGTCTCGCGGTGGCGCACGGAGGGGATTGCGCCGGTGCGCGAGCGCTGGGTCGATTGTGCGCACCCCGTCGGCACCGCGCTGACGGCGCATCTGCCAGACGGCAGCACGGTCGAGGGGCTGTTCGCGGGGCTGGACGCCGACGGTGCGCTGATCCTGCGCGTGGCGTCGGGCGAGCGCCGCGTCATTCACGCCGCCGACGTCTTCCTGCTGTGATGCCGCCAGTCGCCATCGCCCGACGTCTGGCCTATGCCCGACGCGAACGGAAAGGTTGAACGCCCCATGCTGCTCGCCATCGATGCCGGCAACACCAATGTCGTGTTCGCGCTCGTCAACCAGACCGAGCGCGGCAGCGATATCGTCGCGCGCTGGCGGATCGCGACCGACCCGCGGCGTACCGCTGACGAATATGCGGTGTGGCTGAGCCAGTTGATGCAGCTTGGCGGGCACGACCGCTCGACGATCGAGGGTGTCATCGTCGCGACCGTCGTGCCGCGCGCGCTCCACAATCTTCAGGTCCTGGCGTCGAAATATTTTCATACCACGGCATTGATCGCGGGGCAGGCGCCGGTCGAATGGGGGATCGCGATCGACGTCGACGAGCCCGCGTCGCTGGGCGCGGACCGTGCGGTCAACACGATCGCGGCGCATGCGCTGCACAAGGGCGACCTGATCGTCATCGACTTCGGGACCGCGACGACGTTCGACGTGGTCGACTATACCGGCGCGTACAAGGGCGGGATCATCGCGCCGGGGATCAACCTGTCGCTCGACGCGCTCGTCACCGCCGCGGCGAAGCTGCCGCGGATCGCGATCGAGGCACCGGGCGATATCAGCGTCATCGGCGTCAATACCGTCTCGCAGATGCATATCGGCATCTATTGGGGCTATGTCGCGATGATCGAGGGGCTGGTCGCACGGATGAAGGCCGAGATCGGTCGCCCCGTGAAGGTCGTCGCGACGGGCGGCCTTGCAACACTCTTCGAAAAACAGACCGACGTGTTCGACGTCATCGAAGCCGACCTGACGATCCAGGGGCTGGCGATGATGTGGGCGCGCCACCATATCAAGGGCCACTAGGGCTCGCGCCGACCGGCCTGCGGGCCGCATTTCCATGTAATACCGAAAGTAATCAATGACTCCGAAGAACGAACTTCTTTTCTGTGGCCTGGGTGGCTCCGGCGAGATCGGCATGAACGTCAACCTTTATGGTTGCCAGGGCAAATGGGTGATGGTCGATCTGGGCATCACGTTTGCCGATCCGCAATATCCGGGCGTCGACGTCATCCTGCCAGACCTGTCCTTCATCGAGGACCGGATCGACGACCTGCTCGGGATCGTCATCACGCACGGGCATGAGGATCATATCGGCTCGCTGCCGTATCTCGCCGAGGACCTCGGCGTGCCGATCTATGCGACGCCGTTCACGATGGGGCTCGTCCGCGGCAAGCTCGAGGAAGAGGGCATCGCCAACCGCGTGAAGCTCAAGATGATCCCGATGGGGGGCAGCTTCCAGCTCGGACCGTTCGGCTTCACCTTCGTCGAGATGTCGCATTCGATTCCGGAAGCGAACGCGCTGCTGATCGACACGCCCTATGGCCGCGTGTTCCACACCGGCGACTGGAAGCTCGACAAGAACCCGGTGATCGGCAACCCGACCACGCCCGAGGGGTTCATGGCGATCGGCGACAAGGGCGTCGACGTCCTCGTCTGCGACTCGACCAACATCTTCAACACCACCGCGTCGGGCAGCGAGAGCACGGTCCGCAAGGGCCTGTTCGAGGAGGTCAGCAAGGCCAAGGGCCGCGTGATGATCACCAGCTTCGCATCGAACGCGGCGCGTCTGCACACGTTCGGTGAGGTCGCCAAGGAAACCGGGCGCAAGCTGTGCGTCACTGGGCGCTCGCTCGACCGGATCATCAAGGTCGCACGCGCGACGGGGTATCTGAAGGACTTCCCCGAGACGATCGATCCCGACACCGCGATGCGCCTGCCCAAGAACAAGGTGCTGATCATCGCGACCGGCGGGCAGGGCGAGGAGCGCGCGGCGCTCGCGCGGGTCGCCAATGGCAGCCACACGATCACGCTCGACCCCGACGATACGGTGATCTTCTCGTCGAAGCAGATCCCGGGCAACGAGGTGCAGATCGGCCGCATCCAGAACACGCTGGCGGCCAAGGGCATCCGCATGATTACCGAGCGCCAGGCGCATGTCCACGTTTCGGGACATCCGGGCCAGCCCGAGCTCGCGCAGATGTACGACTGGCTGCGGCCCGATGTACTGGTGCCGACGCATGGCGAGATGCGCCACATGATGGAGCATGCGCGCTTCGGGCTCGAACAGGGCATTCCGCGCGCGCTGGTGCAGAGCAACGGCGACATCGTGCGGCTGGCGCCGAAGGGCCCGGTCAAGATCGGTAACGCCACCGTGGGGCGCCTCGTGCTCGACGGCGACGTCATCCTTCCCGCCGACGGCACGACGCTGAACGAGCGTCGAAAGCTTGCGATCAACGGCCAGATCTCGGTTGCGGTCGCGATCGGCAAGGACGGGCGGATGCTCGGCCAGCCACAGGTCCGCGTTCAGGGCGTGCCGGTCGAGGAGGATCGTGCGGCGTTCGTCGCGGATGCGGTCAAGGCGACCGCGGATGCGGTGCGGGGCGGCAAGCGCGACATCGACAAGCTGCGCGAGCAGGTCCGGCTCGCCGTGCGGAAAGTCTCGACGCGCTGGACGGGCAAGAAGCCGATCGTCGACGTCCTTCTGATCGAGGGCTGAGCCCGTGCGCTGGACCTCGGCACTTGCGATCTACGTCCTGTTCTGGGCGTTTTCGGTGTTCCTGGTCCTGCCGTTCGGCGTGCGGACGACGCGCGAGGCCGGGGGCGATCATGTCCCCGGCCAGTCCGAAAGCGCGCCGCACGAATTCAGCGCAGGCCGCGTCGCGTGGCGCGTGACGATCGTCGCGACCGCGCTGTTCGTGCTCTTCCAGCTCAATTACCACTATGGCTGGGTCACGCCGCAGATGGTCGACTTCTTCGACACCCGCGACATGGTCCGCCGCTAAACGCCAACGACGCCGCGCGGCGTCAGCGCAGCCGCTCGATCGCCTGTGCGAGCGCGACGTAGAGCTTTCCCATATCCGACGACAGCAGCGTCACGCCCAGCGGCGAGCCATCGCGCTGCGCGAGGATCGAGCGCAGCATCGACTCGAAGTCGTGGATGTAGCGGTTCACCATTTCGCGGAAGCCCGCATCGTCGTCGTACAGCCCGGCGATTGCCCGGACCTCGCCCGCGTCGAGGATCCGGACCGCGCGGCGCGTGAAGACGCCGCGGTCCCCCTTGAGATACGCCGCCCATGCGCTGTCCGAGACTTCGGGCGCGAAAGTCTTGGTGATGTCGATCGAGGCGGAGTTCAGCGATTCGATCAGCAGCGAAACGCGGCGCGCGAACGTGTCGCGGTCGGCGGTCTCGCGTTCGCTGCGCGCGTCCTCGATCCGCGTCTCGACGATCGCGGTCTGGTCGGCGACCACCTGAACCTGTCGCGCAAGGCGCTCGGTGGCCCGCGTCGCGGCATCGACCGCGGCGTCTGCTGACTCGGCGATCGCCTGGATCTGGCGGTCGACGGTATCGCTCGTCACCCGCTTCATTGCGGTGCTGCTGGCAGCCTCGAGCGCGGCCGCGGCGTCGGGAATGACCTTGGCCAGCGTCTCGCGTGCATTGTCGGCAGCGGCACTGGCGGTCTCGCGGACACGCAGCAGCGCCTCGACGAGGCGCGGAGCGGCGTCTTCGGCAAAGCTGTTCGTGCGGCCGATCGTCTCGTCGACCATCTGACCCAGCGCATCGGCCTTCGCGCGACCCGAGGCGAGCGTTTCGATCAGCGTGTGCGAAAGCCGGTCGAGGACGTGGCGCTGTTCGGCGATGACGCCGGCAATCGCATCGATCGCATCGTGCGTGCTCTCGGCCGCGGTGACGAGCGCGAGCAATTCGGGTTTTGCCGCGACGACGATCGCCTTGCTTTGCCCGACGCGCGCATCGAGACGGCTGAGCGCGTCGGGAAGCGTCTCGTCGATCTCGCGTGCAGCGGCGTCGAGCGCGATCAGCAGCGATTCAGTCGTGCCGATCGTCCGGTTGGCCATCGCCTCGCCGGACTTGAGCGCCTCGGTCATCGCATCGGCAGAGCCACCGAGTGCGCTGATCGACGCGGCGAGCAACTGCGTCCGCTCGAGCCCCTGGCGGTGCAGCGTCTCGATCCGCGTCTCGATGCCGCCGAGCCCGGAATTGAGCGTGTCGACGATCGCATCGCCCGATGCGCGTTGCTGGTCGAGCCGCTGCGCGACGCGTCCGATCGCATCCTCGACGCTGGCGACCTGGTCGGCGAGCGCCTCCGCGCTCTCGCGCGTCGCGGTGTCGAGCGCGGCGTGGTTGGTGCGGACCATCGCCAGCATCGCGTCGCCCTGCGCGGCGATCCCCTTGCGCGCCTCGTCGACCGCGTCGGCGGTCCGGCCGAGCAGCGCATCGACCGCGGTGGACATCGAATCGGTGACATCCTCGAGCCGTGCGCCCGCGGTCTCGCTGGTCGCCTCCATGCGGACGATATGCGCAGCGAGCCGCTGTGCGGCACCGCTGGCCATCGCATCCGCCTCGCGTCCGCGCTCGGCGAGCGCGACGATCTGCGCGTCGAGCGCGGCGGCATGCGTGTTCGCCGACAGGCCGATCTGGCGGAGATTGTCCGCCATTGTTTCGGTCTCCGCCTGCGCACGCGGCAGCGACGCGAGCAGGACGCCGAGCGAGGTCTGCGTCGCATCCGCGGCCGCGACCAGGCTGCGGGTGTGCGCATCGGCGCGTTCGATCTCGGTCGCGAACCCGGCACCGATCGCGCCGAGGAATTGATGCGCGGTGTCGCCCATCGTCATCAGCGTATCGACCTGATCGGCGAGATCGGCGCGGTTGCGATCGATCGTTCCCGCGATCGCGGCAACCGTACGCTCGAGACGCGCCGCCTCGTCCTGCATCGCGCGCGCCGTCACCCCGAAGCGCAACGTCTCGCTCCGGCTGGTGCGCATCGCGAGCAGCCAGATGATGCCGACCAGCGCGGGGACGACGCACAGCGCCGCGATCAACTGCACGAGCGTGACCGGATCGATGCTGCCGATGGCGCCGCGAACGATCCACGCCATGCTGCCGAGCCAGACCGCGACGACGCCACCCGCGACGAGCGCAAGCGTGCGGCCCTGGTCCCATGCGTCGTCGGTCGGATCGTTGTAGTCTTCGGTGAACACGGACGCGGGTCCCTTCAAAGGCGGTGGTGGGACGTCCGCACGAAACGGGTCCGGTGCGGGCTCCGCACGTAGGCCGATGATGGAAAACCCCCCGTTCATGATCTGGGTTTTACCATGATTTCGCGATCGACAAAGCGAATAGCGCAACCTCCTCTTAAGCCTATCGCATCTAGGGGTCGGCTCATGGCGTATGATCCCGGAGCAATCGATGCGGCGCTCGCGGCCGCGGTGGGCGACGAACCGCTGCTGATCGCGGAGTTGCGGCTCGCGTTCATTGACAGCGTCGATGCGACGCTGACGCAGATGCAGATGTCGACCGACATCGACGCGTGGACGCTCGCTGCGCGGCGCATGAAGGGGCTTGCGGCAAGCTTTGGCGCGGTGCGGTTGATGGCGGCGGCGACGGCGGCGATCGAGAGCACGCCGCACGATACCGAGGTGATGCGCCGGATCCATCACGAGGTAGCGCGTCTCTAGCGAGCCCGATCGCATCCGCGCGCGATATAATGCGGAATTGATCTGCATCAGGCCCGGCGTTTGGCAGGCCCGCGGGGACGAACGGTCCTATCGGCATGCTGCGCGGGCTTTGCATCTCGCGCTATGGAGCCTAACAGCCGCAGATGCTTGCCGGGCTTCTCTTCGCTATTCATGACGCCGACGATCGTCCCGATCGTCTTGCCGCCACCCTGCCGTTCAGCGGCGTGACGCTGATCGAGTATCAGGCCAGACTGTTGATCGCCGCGGGCGTACGGCAGATGATCGTCGTCGTCGCGCGGCTGACACCCGAACTGCTCGGGGCGATCAACCGCATCAACCGCCGTGGCATCACCGTCGACACGGTCCGGTCCGCGAGCGAGGCGATGGAAAAGCTTCATCCGCTCGCACGCGTGCTGATGCTCGGCGACGGGCTCGTGACGACCGAAAGCATCGTGGCCGCGATCGCCAACGAGGGCGGCGATGCGCTGCTCGTCGTGCCCGAGGATGATGCAGGGCCCGGGTTCGAACGTGTCGGCGGGCAGATGGCCTGGGCGGGTGTCGCACGTCTCGACCCTGCGCGGATCGCCGAAGTGGCGGGGCTGCCGCAGGATTACGATCTGCAATCGACGCTGCTTCGGATGGCGGTGCAGGCGCGCGCGGTGCAGATCCTGTTGCCGACCGACGCGATTCGCAGCGGCCACGGGATTGAACGCGAGGCACGAACGCTCGAGGAGCGTGGCCGCGCGGTGCTCGCGACGATCGTATCGGGACGCAGCGGCTGGTTCGACCGCTATGTACTGGCGCCGATCGCGCGGCTCGCGCTGCCGATGCTGGTTGACCGGAACGTTGCGGGTACCGCGGTCGGCGGCGGCGCGGTGGGCGTCGCGCTGGTCGGGCTGGTCGCGATGGGGTTCGGCTGGCTGACGACGGGCCTCGTGCTCGCGAGCGTGGCGGGGATCGGGCTGGCGATGGGGGCGGTGCTGAGCGGGCTACGCGACGACGAAGCCGTCGCCGTGGTCCAGACGCGCGGCATCGGCATCGTCTGCGCGCTGGCGGTGCTGGTGTTCGCCTATTTCACGACCGGGTACAGCGGCGATAACACCATGCTGGCAGTCGCGACCGCGCTCGTCGCGATCGCCGCGCTGGGCGAACGCGCGATCGTCGAACGCGAGCGACGGCTGTGGTGGGGTAGTGCACCGGCGTATCTGCTGGTCGTGACGCTGTTCGAGCTTATCGGGTTTCCGCTGGCCGGCCTCGCAGCCGCGGCGGCCTATGCAACGGTGACACTTGCCGCGGCAATCGAACGACTTCGTCTTCAACCTTAGTCTCGTTTTAACGACAAGCCGCTAGTCACGGCGAAATGTCGGTCGGTCCTGACCCGATGCGTGATGCCGCTTTGTCCCGCCTGCATGCCATCGCGCGTGCTGAGCGCGCGCGATCGCGTGGCGAGGATCGGCTCGACGGCTCCATCGCCGACTTTTTCCTCGATACGCCGGCACGGCTGGATGATCGCGCGCGTGCGTTGATCGCGCAGTGGCTGCGCGGTGTCGTCGGGGGAATCGAGACCGATATCCGACGGCATGCGGCGCGGCTGCTCGTCGCGGCGGGAGAGACCGCACGCGCGGAGGCGATGCTGACGCAGGGCGGCGCGATGCTGCGGCTCACGCGCGCCGGACTGTTGCGCGACCGTGATCTGATGGGCGAACTGATCGCGCGGGTTCGTCACGACCTGATCGCGCAGGCGCTGCCGAGCGCGATCTCCGGCCCCGATACCGCCAGCCTGCTCGTCCGGCTGGCCGCAGTGCCGGATACGATCGTCGCGACCGCCGCGACCGCGCTGCTGGTGGCGGACAGCCGACGGCGTACCGCCAACGAGACGGGCGCAGGCGCGCGCAGCGAACTCCCCGCCGAACTGCACCACCGGCTCGTCTGGTGGGTTGCGGCGGCGATCCGCGAGGGCCTTCACGACCTGATGAAGGATGCGGGCGTACCGTCCGCGACCGGGGGCGTCGTGCAGAGCGACCGGGCGATCACCGATGCCGCGCTGCGCTGCCTCGCGGCGCACGACGAAGGCGAGCGGCTCGAGGCGGTCGCCGCGCGGCTCGCGCTCGCGATCGACGCACGCCCCGACGAACTGCCCGCGTTGCTCGTCGAGGCGCTGGGCGACCGCCGGCTTGCGCTGTTCATCGCGGTGCTCGCATCGGCGACGGGCATGGATTTCGACCAGGCGCGGGCGATCGTCGTCGATCCCGAGGGCGACCAGCTCTGGCTTGCCTTGCGCGCGAACAACCTCGACCGCGAGACGATCGCGCGGATCGGGCTTGCGCTGTCCGAGGCGGATCCACGGCGCGATATCGAGAGCTTCGCCGAGGCGCTGGACGGCATCATGGCTGTCACCGAGGCGGATGCGCGGGCTGCGATCGCACCGCTCTCCCTTCACCGCGATTTCCGGGTTGCGTTGCGCGCGCTCACGCGTTCTGACCGGTAATGACGACGCACGCTTCGTTTCATCACCCGGCCGACGATCCGGCCGTGGCGCAGGCCGCGGTCGCACGCGACGGCGTCCTGCTGTCGGCGGACCCGGTACTGGTGGCGTTGAACACGCGCGCGGGCGGCATGATCGGCGCGCCGCTCGCGGTGCCGCAGCTCGCTGCGATCACGAAATTGTCGCAAAGGCTCGGCATCATCGTCTCGCGCGGGACGGTCATCGCCGACGACGATGTCGATATCGACCTGTGGGTCCGCGCGCAGCCCGATGGCGACCATATCCGGCTGACCGTCAGCGGCTGGCGCGAGGTCCAGCCGTCCCGGGCGCCCGCCTCGCCACGCCGTGCGGTCCTCGACTTTCAGGCTACCGGGGCGGATCTGCGTTGGGAGACCGACGCGAGCCTGCATCTGACGTTCGTCTCGCTCGACGCGGGGACCAGATACGGGTTCGATCCGCTCGCGCTGCTCGGCCAGCCGATCTCGGCGATGGTCGCGCTTGATGCCGACCAGAACGAGGGCGCGGCGATCCTCGATGCGCTGTCGCAGCGGCGCGCGCTCGCGATGCTGCCCGCGCGGTTTCAGGGGACGGGGCTCAGGGTCCGTCTATCCGCCGAGACGCGCCATGACGCGCACGGCGCCTTTGCCGGGTATGCAGGGGGCGTTCAGGTCGTTACCGATCTCACCGCGGGCGGCGAGCGCGGGGTGGTCGAGGCCAAACCGGAGTCGGATCAGCTGTCGCCGACCTTCACCGCGGGGCTCGACCGCGCGCTCCGCAAGCCGCTGGCGCGGATCGTCGCGAATGCGGACAGCATCCACGCGCAGGCCGATGGCCCGGTGCGACACGATTATGCGGATTATGCGTCGGATATTGCCAATGCCGGGCGTCATCTGCTCGCGCTCGTCGACGACCTGGTCGATCTGCAGGCCGTGGAACGACCCGATTTCACGCTGCTGCCGGAGCCGATCGACGTCGCCGACATCGCACGTCGGGCAGCGGGTTTGCTGTCGGTCAGGGCGGCGAACGCGGATGTCGGCGTCGCGCGGCCGGCGTTCGATGCGAGCATCGCCGCGCAGGGCGACTTCCGCCGCGTGCTGCAGATCCTGGTCAACCTGATCGGCAACGCGGTCCGGTATTCGCCAAAGGGGGGCACGGTCGTCGTGACCGCGAGCACCGAGGGTGACCGCGCCACCGTGACGGTCGCGGACGAAGGCAAGGGGGTCGCGCTTGCGGATCAGACGCGCATCTTCGAGAAATTCGAGCGGGTCGATCCGTCGGAGCCCGGCGGCAACGGGCTGGGGCTCTATATCGCGCGGCGGCTTGCACGTGCGATGCGCGGTGACCTGACGATCGACAGCGCGGCAGGTGAGGGCGCGCGCTTCGTGTTGACGTTACCGACGCAGGCGGCGCGCGACCAGGATCAGCACCAGCCCTAACACGGCGAGCGCGGCGCCACGGTCCGCCCATGGCCGCTGGTCGAGCATGAAGCTCGACTGCGGCCAATGGACGTAGCCGAGGCCCTGGCCGATCCAGAGGAACCCCATCAGCGTGCAGACCACGCCGATGACAATCAGGATCGGC
>Ga0308169_10006016_pt1 | contig 10806 bp, 10 predicted proteins | sample PhyBR1_2_FD_202139 | JGI IMG/M metagenome (GOLD analysis project Ga0308169, IMG submission 202139) | Phyllosphere microbial communities from UC Gill Tract Community Farm, Albany, California, United States - DLSLSB.R1 | ecosystem: Host-associated > Plants > Phyllosphere > Unclassified | place... | reverse complement strand
GGAAGCCGGCCTCTATTCTCGTCAGGACCGGGCGTCGTTCGATCTCTTGGAGGGCGCAACTCGCTTGTTCTGCTACGTGCTTGCTTTCGGCGACAGTTGCGCGATATCGACCGTCTGGTTCGACGAACGGATAACCCGCATGACAACCCACGCGACCAGATAAGCCGAGCCACAGATCACGAAGAGGATGTTGTAGCCCGCGTTGATGTGTCCAAGCGCCTTGAAGTGATCGAGCACAACACCCACTAGCAGCGGAAAGAGCGTTGCGCCAAGCGCGCCCGCCAATCCACCAATACCCACAACCGAACCGACCGCCGCTTTGGGAAACATGTCGGAGGCCGTCGTGAACAGGTTGGCCGACCATCCCTGGTGCGCCGCTGCAGCGAGGCTCAGGAGTGCAACCATCGCCCACATGTCGTTGATCCAAGGAGACAACGCAATCGGCGTGACGAGGAACGCGAGTACAAGCATGGTGGTCTGCCGTGCTTTCGTGACCGGCCAGCCGCGTCGGATGAGCGACGACGATACCCAGCCGCCACCAATGCTGCCGATCGACGTTGCGATATAGACGATGACCAGTGGAAGGCCGAGATTCTTCAGGTCAAGGTGGAAGCGCGCATTAAAGTACGACGGCAACCAGAACAGCATGAACCACCAGATCGGATCAGTGAGCAGCTTGCCAGCGAAAAAGGTCCACGTCGCACGGAGCTTCAGCAGCGACACCCAGCGTACTTTCGCAGGTTCAGCAGTGGACACCGAAGCGGCGTCCTCGCTGATGTATTCCAGCTCCGCCTTCGTGACCTTCCTGTGCTTCAGAGGGGCCTGATACATGACGTACCAGAAGCCGAGCCAAACGAAGCCAGTCAGGCCCGTGACGAAGAAAGCGGCCTCCCAGCCATAGGTCGCGGCGAGCCAGGGGACGACCGCGGGCGCTGCAACGGCGCCAATGCTTGTTCCCGATGTCAGAATACCGACGGCCAGCGCCTGCTCCTTGCGGGGGAACCATTCGGAGACGCTTTTGACGGCACACGGGAAGCTTCCAGATTCGGAAATGCCAAGCAGTGCGCGCATCACACCAAAGCCTAACGTGCTGCGCACGAGTGCATGCCCGCAAGCTGCGATGCTCCACAGCAGGACACATAGGCCGTAGCCGATCTTCACACCGACCTTGTCGACGAGTTTGCCGGAGAGCAGCATCCCGATTGCGTAGCAGGCTGTGAACACAACGACGATGTAACTGTATTGTGTTTCGGTCCAGTTGAACTGCACGGCAAGCGCGGGCTTCAACAGCCCGAGAACCTGGCGGTCGAGGTAGTTAATCGTCGTTGCGAAAAATAGCAGAGCGCAGATGCGCCAACGGTATTTCGAATGTTCCATGGTTTACTCCTGTCTCCTTTGCGAACGCGCCTGATTGCGCATCATCGAGCCGATGTGCCGGTTCTCTAACGTCCTGTGCCGGCAGCAGTTGGCCTCAACTCACTACACCCAAAAACTTCGCTATCTGTTCAACGGAACTGAGAAGAAGGTGCCGCCCGGCATGTGTCCTTAAACCCATCGCAGAAGCCTTCTGCAGAAGAGGCGTTTGCTCCGGCTTCATGATCAGGTCTGCTACGACGGCACTCCTGTTGATATGCGATATGTCGATCGGTATCGAATCCGATGGACTCATGCCGGCCGGCGATGCATTGACGACCAGGTCGTCTGCGCGATTGCCGGTGGCTTCTGCGATTTCGATGTGCACTAGCCCATACCGGCTCCGAAGCTCGACGGCCAGTGCCTCGGCGGCTTCCTCACGAATATCGGCTAGCCTCAACGCGGCAACCTGTGCGGTGCATAGTGCATTCGCGAGCGCGCGGCCCGCTCCGCCAGCCGCGCCGACGAGAAGGACCTGCCGACCCGATACAGACACACCTTGCTGTTCAAGGCCAATGACAAAGCCTTCTCCGTCGAAGTTGTCGCCGAGCCAACCGCCTTCTTCCCGTTTTCGGAGACAGTTCACAGCGCCAATTGCCGCAGCACGTTCTGTCGGTTGCACGTCAGCCAAGGCATAGGCGGCGACCTTGTGAGGCACGGTAATAACCACGCCCGCGAGGTTCTGCAAAGCCGCCAGGCCGGAAACTGCCTGATGCAATCGCTCAGGCGTGACGTGCGCTGGCACCAGCACCGCATGGATGCCTTGCCGCGCGAAAAAGGAATTGAAGAACTGAGGCGACTTCACCTGTGAGATCGGGTCGGCGACAATCACCACGATTCTGGTGTCGCCATCGATCCAGCCGGGCGAGAAGACACGGCTGGACGAAGCGGGATCAGCTAAAGTTTGCATGGCGCTTCTCACGGAATGCAGCCACACCTTCCGCAGCGTCTGATGACGCCTTGCAGACTGACGCTGCAAGTTCGTGCGCGTATTCGCGTTGCCCGGTCTCCATCATCCGTATGAGTCTTTTGCCAACGGACAGGGACGTCTTCGAGCGCTTTTGAAGCGTCGTGCAAATGGCGTCCACGCGTGCGGCGAGTTCATCGGCGGCAAGCGCTTCGTTGACGATGCCCCATTGCGCTGCTGTAGCTGCCCCGACGGGCTCGCCCAGCAAAATCAGTTCACGGGTACGCGTGGCGCCGACAAGCTCGGAGAGGCGGGCGCAGCCCATCCAGCCAGGAATCGCACCGACCGCCGCTTCCGGAAACCCGATTCGCGCGTCAACGCTCGCATAGCGGAAGTCGCAGGCCAATGCGAGTTCGAGTCCGCCGCCCAGTGCGCTACCGGCAAGCACAGCTATCGTAGGCTTATCGAGCTCGGCGATCCTGCGAAAGACGCGGTTCCCATTCCGAATGAATCGCGTGCCCATCGTTTGCGGGTCGATGTCGCCCCATTCGTCGATGTCGGCGCCGCTGCAGAAGAATCGTTGACTGTTCGAAGTGAACTTCAGCGCGCGCACTTCGTCATTGCGTTCGACGATCGTGACGCAACGCTCGATGTCGTCCAGCATGCCGGTCGTCAGCGCGTTGTGCCGGGCCGTTCGATTGAGCGTAATCGTCGCAACAGCGCCTTCGATGGTGAAGATGACGTCGGAAACTTGCTGCATGAGAAATACCTCTGGATTCGGGTAGGGGCGTGTGTCGTTCGAAGCTCAGTGAGCGATCGCAGCGTCAAAAAGATGCTCATCGACCAACGGGGCAAACTCCATCCGTGCCAGCACGTCCTTGTGCAGATCGATGCCTTTGGCTAACTCGATCAGGCGAACACCAAGCGGATCGAGCTTGAACACTGCCCGTTCAGTGACGTAGAAAACCTCTTTGCCGTCGAGACGGGCCTGAAGGCCGCTGAACGTTACGTGGCGAACCGTCTTGACCGCCTTTGGAACCGACCCCGGCGATACGATCTCAAGCGAGTCGTCGCTCTTTCTTTCAACGCGCAGGCCCTTTGCTTCGAACGCGCCGCAGAAAACAATTTTCTTGGCACCCTGCGCGATGTCCATGAACCCGCCAGGGCCAACCACGGTGTTTCCCAGTTTCGAAACGTTCACGTTTCCCTGCTCATCGAACTCGCCCATACCGAGGAACGTGATATCGATACCGCCGCCGCTGTAGAAGTCGAACTGATCAACGCTTGGCACGATGGCGTCTGCATTGCGCGCGGTGCCGAACATCGCGCCATCGAGCATGGTGCCCCTGTGAATGCCCTGTTCCACCGAGCCCCAGTAGTCGGAGCCGCGCCCTTGTGCCGCGAGTACTGCGGGGATCGCCCCGGGGAAGCCGAATCCGAAATTCGCTGACTGATTCGTGCCGAGTTCCTGCGCCGCACGCTCGGCTACGATCAGCCGCATGCCGTCGGGCATTTCTGCGTCGGGTGTCACGCCGAGCGATTCACCGCTGAGCGTGGCGTCGTAGTCGCTAATTGCGCACTGTCGCTGGGCCGGCGTTTCAACGGTGATATCGACCATGACACCCGGCACCCTCACAAGGCGCGCGGGTACGTGACTGTCGGACTTGCCTTTCACCTGCGCGATGACCTTGCCGCCGCTGTTGTGCGCGGCCAGCGCGACGGCGTAAATGTCGAGGTCCGCGGGTTCACGGCGCGTGGAGAGATTTCCGCGATCGTCGGCGGACGACGCCATGACGATGGCAAAGTCGATCTTGATGGGCTTGAAGCGCAGGTACTCGTCGCCGCCGATCTCGATCAGTTCAACGAGGTCTTCAGTGGTGTTCGCATTGAGCTTACCGCCGCCGAGTCGGGGATCGACAAACGTCCTGAGTCCCACGCGGGTGATAACGCCGGGCCGGCCCGCCCCGATTTCGCGGAAAAGAGTGGCGATCACGCCGCCAGGGAAACTGTATCCCTCGATCTCACCCGACTCCGCCAGTGCCTGCATGGCGGACGACCATACCCAGTGACCACCGACAACGCGCTTGACCATGCCTACGTGCGCGAATCGCCCTAGGCCGCTGCCTTGGCCGTCGCCCACACCCAATGCGTGAACGACCGTGAGATTGCCGGGGTGGCCCGTCCGAAGGAATCGCGCTTCGAGCGCCGCGAGTATCGCGTCGGGTTCAAGCAGCCCGCCGCCCGAGCCCGTAATCGCGATCGTTGCCCCATCGGGTATCGAAGCGGCCACAGCTTCCGCGCTCATCCACTTGTTCACATCGCCTCCTTATCCTTGGCACCCGGTTCGGTGAGTTCATATAAAACCGAACCGGTTCGTTACTTAGAGTGGATCATGTCACAGGCATTCGAGGCCTTCAAGGCCCGCAAAGCGATAATCGGGTTTACGATAGCGGACACTAAGCCCCTGGATGAGTTGCGATCGGGGAATCGCCAATGTCATCGCAGGCGGTTTGCAGCTACCGTTTAATTTTTGAGTTTGAAGAGGCAAGATGCCAACGACGACAGTCGAGGGACGCAGCGAAGCGCCCGTAGCCGCAAAGCTGCCGCAGCGCGCGAAGCGCACGCGTGACCCGATCCAGACGCAGGCAAAGATTATTGCTGCAGCGAAAGCTGAGTTCGCAAAGGTCGGCCTGGGCGGCGCTCGCATCGAGTCGATCGCCGAGAAGGCGGGCGTGAACAAGCGGATGATCTACGAATATTTCAAGGGGAAGGAGGAGCTATTCCAGACCGTTCTTGAAGAAATGTGGACCGACATCCGGACCGAGGAAAGGAAGCTTGCACTTGACCATCTCCCGCCCGCCGAGGCCATCCGCACCCTGATGACCTTCACGTGGGAGTACTACCTGAAACATCCGGAGTTCATGTCGCTGGTCAACAGCGAGAACCTCCATCGGGCGCGGCACGTGAAGAAATCGAGGAGATTCAGCGAGCTGCACCGGGGCTTTATCGACATGCTCCAACAGATCCTGGATCGGGGCGTGGCGTCCGGCGACTTCCGGCCAGGCGTCGACGCGAGCCAGCTACACCTGACCCTGGCCGCGATCGGGTACTACTACCTGACGAACCGGTTCACCGGCGAAGTTATCTTTGGCTTCGATTTCGTTTCTAAAGAGGCGCTTCAAAAACGCCTTGAATTCAATATCGACACGGTGTTTAGCCTCCTGCGGCCGCGCTAACCGCGGCGACATCGCCTTCCTTCGCTTTCCCCAAAATCCCAATCTCGCAGGGTTTTCCGCTTCGCTAAGGGAAAACCCTTTTTTGACTTTGCTTCGTCTCGGGTATTAAATAACGAACTGGATCGTTACTTAAACTTTTCGCGCAATCGGCGACGGATCGACAGGACGACAGTCACGAAATGCCAGGCAGGAGACAGTCATGGAGCAACGCCAGGTCGCGCTCGTCACGGGTGCCCGTCGCGGAATCGGTCGAGCCATTGCGCTCGAGTTAGCAGAGGCCGGGTTCAACATCGCGATCACCGACGTCGAGCCGTCGGAGGAACTCGAAGCCGCTCGCTCCGATATCCGGCGCAACGGCGTCGAATGCGTGGCGCTTACATCGAACCTCGCGGACATCGCGCAACATGACGCGCTGCTTCAGGCCGTCGAGGACTCGTTGGGCAGCGTCACATGCCTGGTCAATAACGCGGGCGTCTCAGTCATGTCGCGCGGAGATCTGCTCGATGTAACGCCCGAGAGCTACGACCGCTGCCTCACCGTCAACACCCGCGGCACCTTCTTTCTGATGCAGGCGTTCGGCCGCCGCGCCGCGAAAGCGCCTCGGGGCACCGTCAATCGCTCGATCATCACGATTACCTCCTCGAACGCAGTCGCAGCCTCGCCCCAACGCGGCGAGTACTGCGTGTCGAAGGCGGGCCTTTCGATGGCGACCACGTTGTTCTCCCTGAGACTGGCTGAGCTTGATATCGGCGTGTTCGAGGTACAGCCGGGCTTGATCGAAACGGAAATGACCGCGCCGTCCAAAGCGCGCTACGACGCGCTCATGGAAAACGGGCTGACTGCCATCAAGCGGTGGGGTACGGCGAAAGAGGTCGCCGTCGCGGTACGCACGCTCGCAACGGGCGGTCTGCCGTTCAGCGTGGGCCAGGCAATCCGCGTCGACGGCGGTCTCCTTGTTTCTAAATACTGAGTTCGAGAGTCAAGTCATGCAAATCAAACTTCCCACGCTGGACGGCACGCTGGTCGACTACCGTCTGACCGGCACGCCGCTGCAAGTCGTCAAGCCGGCTGCTCAGTTCAACCGCATTGCATACTCGGCGGCGCACGTCGTGGCCGATCCTGTGCGTAGCGGCGAACTCGGCCGGCCTTGCGCGATCGACTGGGAGCGGACCATCGAATATCGCCGTTACCTTCTTGAGCAGGGTCTGGGTATCGCAGAGGCAATGGACACCGCACAACGAGGCATGGGACTGTCCTGGGAGTCGGCGAAAGAACTGATCGTCCGTACCCTGAACGAAACGCGCGACATCCCAGGAGCGCTGATCGCATCCGGTTGCGGAACGGATCATTTGCCCGTTAATGACGTGCGTTCGTGCGACGAGGTGATCAAAGCCTATCTGACGCAGATCGAAAGCGTTCAGCGTGCTGGCGGGCAGATCATTCTGATGGCGAGCCGCGCGCTCGCGCGGGTAGCCAAAGACGCGAGCGACTACGTCCATGTGTATCGGGAAGTGCTGTCGGCTTGCGACAAACCGGTCATTCTTCACTGGCTCGGCGAAGCGTTCGATCCGGAACTGGCCGGCTACTGGGGGCACGCCGACTTCGAAAACGCGGCAAAGGTATGTCTCGAAGTCATTGCTGCAAACGAAGCGAAGGTGGACGGCATCAAGATTTCACTGCTGGACGACACGAAGGAGATCGAATTGCGTCGTCGCCTGCCTGCATCCGTGAAGATGTACACCGGCGACGACTTCAACTATCCCAGGCTCATCGCCGGCGACGACGTCGGCTACTCGCATGCGCTGCTCGGCATTTTCGACGCTATCGCGCCCGCCGCGTCGCAGGCACTGGGCGCGCTGGCCGCAGGCGACATGTCGCGCTACGAACAACTGCTCGCGCCGACGGTGCCGTTGTCGCGACACATCTTCCGCGCCCCTACGCAGTACTACAAGACTGGAGTCGTTCTTCTCGCCTATCTGAACGGATTCCAGCCTCACTTCTTCATGTTGGGCGGACATCACGGCACGAGGCCTCCTGTCTACCTGGCAGAGGTATTCCGTCTGGCCGATCAGGCCGAACTGCTGCGCGACCCTGGCCTCGCCGTTTCCCGGATGCAAGGGCTGATGGCGACGCTCGGCTGCGCTGCTTAACGAGCGCGCACGATTCAGGTTTGCGGGATCGGGCTAACTGGTCGAGAAAGAAAATGGATACTTTGCAGGGAAAGCTGCACCGTTGCGCGATCAACACCGCAACGCTGGGGCATCGGGAGCCGTTGAACTTCACCGTCGATCGCATTGCAAGAGCGGGTTTTGGTGGCATCGCCCCTTGGCGACATGAGGTGGAGGCTGCAGATGTATCGCAGATCGCCCGACAGATCCGCGCGCTTGAACTCAACGTAACGGGTTATTGCCGCTCGACTTATTTCCCCGCGCCGACAGCAGAAGAACGGGCAGCGAACATCGAATCAAACATTCGCGCGGTCAATGACGCGGCCGAACTGGGGGCCGAACGCTTTGTCATGGTCGTCGGAGGACTACCGGCGGGCAGTCGCGACCTGTCGGCCGCCCGTGAAATGGTCTCTGATGGAATCGCCGCTTTGATGATCGAAGCGAAGAAGGTCGGCGTACGACTCGCGGTCGAACCTCTTCATCCGATGTATGCAGCAGAGCGTTCGGTGATCAACACGATTGGACAGGCGCTGGACCTGTGCCGGCAACTCGACCCGAAAAATGAGGCGCTTGGCATTGCGGTCGACGTCTACCACTGCTGGTGGGACCCGCAACTCGTAGAGTCAGTTTCTGCGGCAGGGAGCGAGGCACGCATTGCCGCATATCACGTGTCCGACTGGCTGACGCCGACCACGGACATGCTTCTTGATCGAGGAATGATGGGTGACGGCGTGATCGATCTGAAAGAGACGCGGAGCCTGGTCGAAAGCGCCGGGTACGTTGGCATGACGGAAGTGGAGATTTTCTCCAAAGATGTCTGGTGGAAAGCGCCACCGGACGAGGTTCTGAGGTGTTGTGCCGACCGGTTGCAAACCGTCTGCTAAATGTCAGCGCTGCAGCAGGACGACAAATTGCCGATACGGCGGTCGGACATGTTAAAGAACCGGTACCCGACGCGTCGAGTCAACTTCCAATTGAGTCGGAAGCACGGCCTGTTCATCGACGTCCGATTTGAGCATCATAGCCGCCGTCTGCGTCGCGAAGCCTGAGTGGCTGCTGCGGGTCGACAAGAGCCCGTGATGCTTTCCCTCAGCAGCCATTCGTCAGCCCGATATTGGTTGACGGCCATTGAATTAGCGCCGCAGGTCCTTCTCCCCACGCCATCAAGATAACTCTTCATATCTTGATGGTTTCATTACTGTGTCAAGCTGGCATCTGGGAACGCGCCTGAAACGAGATCCTCGCTCCGACTTCGGCCAATTGAGCTTTCGGATGCAGACGCGCGTCATGCTGCGCGCGTCGTAGCACACGGCGGCGCCACACGTCGTTCGAATGAATAGAAGGTCGGTCCGGAGGAGGGAACGCTACGTTCCGATTGTCGCGAACTGTCGGACCGCAACGCAAGCGATGCCACAGGGGATTGACGCTCCGCCGCTGCGATTCTTTGCGGCAATTCATCCGGCAGTCCAAAGAAAGTCTGCTTGCATCGCCGGTCTGCGCCGGTGTTTGCTGCAGTTAAGCTCGTGAGAGCGGCACTGTGAGTTTGTTTCGTTCGACGCCGCAGTTCGTGCGTTCTGGCCCGTGAGTCTGAGCAGGGCGCCTCCGCGCGTCGCTTCAATCGGTATTCGCAGTCTGAATGGTTGCAACCGGATGTCGGCTCCTTCCGGTGGCGTGGTTTGGGATGTGCGGTTAAGTAGCCCAACGAGACACCGAGCGCTCGCGGCGTCTCGATACCGGATTGCATCTCGTCGTACACCTCGAACTTCTGCATTTCCATGTAGGCATCGGCACAATCCCGATAGTCACGAAAATAATCGACGAGCGTTGCGAACGCTTCATCCGCTTCGCGTGTCAGCAGCGAAAGCTGGCTCGGACAAATCCATCGTGCAGGACTCGGCGAGTTTGGCCAGTTGTTTTCCTGTGGTCAGTGGGGTCGCCGTCAGTGTGACGTTCTCTCGATCGAACTTTTCCTTGCTGCCTTGAGCTCATCTTCCGTCGGAATCGTGAACGGTTTACTCAGGGCGTCGATGTCCTCAAATTCAAAGGCACGGGCGAGCGCACGGCGCGTATCGAGATTGGCGGGCTCACCTTGTCGGCTCGCTGGACCGTGCGGACATTGAGCCCTGAGATGGCGGCCAATTGCTCTTGTGACCACTGACGCATCTCCCGAAATACCTTGATCAGGAGCGCCAGTTCGTTGGGAGTCAACAGGCGGGCGCGCTGGGACTGTTCGGTAGTGTTCATGCGTGCCTCCATCGGTTGGTTGATGTGGCGAGTATGAGCAGCGAGAGAAAAGGGCAACACGACAGTAACCCGACAGCGAGCCGACAACGGTCACTATACGTCGGACGTCGTCTTTCCCGAAAATTCTGAATTCGTGCGTCCCGGCGTACCGCCGTCGCGCTTGTGGGCTGCATCCTGCGCCTCCTGCCCAGTCGCGGCCCTTTGGGTTCATCCCTGATGCGTACAGCCCGGCTTCCCGACCCGGGTCTGCGCGCTTCGCTTGCGTGGCGTATGCGATCGGTTGTCTGTCCAGCCATCTTTCCTGACTCATCCCCTCGTCTGCTGTAGTGTGATGGTATCGAGGAGCGCGTTCGAAAGAGGCTGACGGTATCAGCGACGGTATCGCGCCTACAAATCGTGAAGAGACGGTGAGTGTCCGCGATTTTCAAACAAAGCGGGCGTTGATCCTCCGGTGCGTTCCGACCACAACCGTCAACTGCCGGGCACAATTTCCGGTATTGCTGACGGTATCGACGTCAGCAGAGCCGGTGGGAATCCCGTCCCCACAAGGGGCCGGCCATTAGGTTGACGATCGAGTGGGAATAAATCAGGATCCTCTGCGGAGGTCTGCAGAGGTCTGCAGTGGTCTGCAGAGGTCCATAAGCGCCTGGATTTCCCCGACGCTTACGGACCTCGGCTTGCGGGCGCTCAAGCCGACTGGCAGTATCTACAAGGTGGCCGACCAAAGTGGCCGACCAAAGTGGCCGACCAACGTGGCCTGTATGTGGCCGTTACGTCGTCTGAGGTAGTTAGTTTCCCGTTCGACTATCGCCTGAATGGGCGTCGCGAGACGTTGGTC
>Ga0308169_10006014_pt1 | contig 10809 bp, 9 predicted proteins | sample PhyBR1_2_FD_202139 | JGI IMG/M metagenome (GOLD analysis project Ga0308169, IMG submission 202139) | Phyllosphere microbial communities from UC Gill Tract Community Farm, Albany, California, United States - DLSLSB.R1 | ecosystem: Host-associated > Plants > Phyllosphere > Unclassified | place... | reverse complement strand
TCGACGTCGGTGCCGTGAATCGGGCAGCTTTTGGCGGGTCGATCTTGAAGAGATAGCTCTCGGGCCAGATGCGTCCGCCACCCCACCAAGTGATGCCAAGCAGCACGTCGCTGTTCGCCCGCAAAGCAGCAATCGCCTCGACAGCAACTGCCGCGCACGATCCCTTTACGCCGTAGTGGGAGCCCAATGCGCTTTCGGTGATGTAGCCCTTGAGCCCGCGCTCGCGAAGGTGATCGGCGAACGTGGCAAAGCCGCTGACCGTAGTGGTGCAGGCTTTGCTCGTACCTGACGAGCCCTTGTCGAAATAGCGGTGCCCATTGATGAACGTGAGCCCCAGCGGATCCTTCAAACCGCCCCCGCGATCGATCGCGCAGCCCGCACTCTCGCATGCTTTGTTAGGCCCCTCCCTCTTCTTGAACCGGAACGTCGCCGACCACTGCGGATATTCCAAGAGGATCGGGTGGCGGATGCCGTTGGCGCGGAGACCGGCGATGATCAGGTTGCTGTCGCGCAGCCACTGATCCCAGTCGTTCGTCAGCACCGGGTCATTGAACCCCCGGGGTTCGTTGACCAGGTCGAGCAGCACGGACCCGTCATCGGGAAATTTGCGAGCGAAACCGGTCCAGAACGCGATTGCCTTTGCTGGCGCATCCCAACGGTAGGTGTGATTATCGAGGATAACCCGGACACCCTTGCTCCGCGCATAAGCGACGTTGACCTGCAGCTCGGCGATCCGCGCCGGTGTCATCCGATCATCCTTGAACGGGTAGCGGATCAGTTTGAAGCCGTGCCGGTCGATATATCCCTTCCAGTCGTCGAGCGACGGCCGAATTGCATCGCCTCCCTTGGCCTCGGCGCCCGATAGATTCGCACCAAACAGCGGCTGCCTCGAGGCGGCGTGCGCAGCCGGTACCGGGAGGATGACAAGCGCCGAGGCGGCTATTCCTATAGCTTTCAGAAACGAGTATAGAGCCATGATCGAGACCTTTCTTGTGAGCGGTAAGCTTTAGGCCGCTGTTGCCGTGATATTGTCGAGTTGCAGCCCGGCCGTTGCCGAAGACGCGGCGCTCGACTGGCGGAAGCCAATGAGCCCCGGAGCCGCGAGCGTGGTTTGCGTCGCTGCTGCAGGCGATCCGCTGAACACCTGAGTCATTGCGCCGCCATTAACGCTGACGTTTAGGGTGTGGACCTCAGAGCCGTTAGGACCGGTGATGACTAGCTGATAGTCGAGAGTATCGCCTGCGTTGTAAGCAGGGGTGGCGGTGGTCACGCCCGCAAAGTTGTCCGGAGTCAATGCCACGAAGCTGGCAAGCGTGTGGAACGCGCCATTCGCCCCACAACCAGCATAATAGTAGTTGGCGCCGTCCTTAACGCGATACCGGATGTAACAATTGCCAGCCTTGGTGTTGACGATGGTCCGCCATTTGATCGTCTGGTTGATCGTTGGAGGCGCGTAGCCGAACGTGCCTTCACTCGGCACAGTCGTACCTGCGAGCGCGTTGTTGCGGATCTGCGAGACGCCCGTCGTCTGCGTGACCGTGTGACCGCTCTCAGTTGTGTAGGAAGCAGCAGCTGTGTTGTCGGCGCCGGTGAACGTAGCATTGAGCCCGCCGGCTGGAGCGGCTGCTGGCGTAGCCGAAAGTGTGGCGCTCAGCGTGCCGGTCCCGATCGTGTTCATCGCGCTGACCCGGAAGTCGTACGCTGTTCCGTTCGACAGGCCAGTGACGGTTGCGGTCAAAGCTGTGGACGTGCCATCCGCGAAGGTCAGCCAAGTGCCCGACGTCGATGCCTTGTACTGGACGATGTAGTCCGTGATGGCAGAACGATTGCTGCTTGGTGCTATCCAAGCAAGCGACACCTGACCGCTCGACGGCGTAGCAGACAGGCCGGTAACCTGCGCGGGGGCAGTCGGCGCGAGGTTGTTGGCCTTCGCCGGCGCAAGTGCGCTGTAATAGCGCCCGGCGAGAGTGCGCTGGCTCGCCGCGTCGAAGTGCAGGTTGTCGCCTCCACTCGTCAGCCCCGCGCTGTCGACGAATGCCGAGAACGCAACGCGGTTGGGCAGATCAGCGATAGCAGCAGAGATACCGGCAGCGGTTTGCGCGCCGCCGACCAACAGCCCGCCAGCGATGAACGGTGCGTTGGTCGCGCCCGTGATGCTCGAACGCCAGCGGCTGATGAGCGCATCCTGGTCGGCCGAGTAGGTCACCTGCGATGAAGTGCGGTCGCCTTCGCCCTGATGCCAGCAGATCATGACAAGCTGGCTTGTTCCGCCAGACAGCGCCATTGCAGCATTGGCGCGGGCAATCGCCTGCGTGTCGCCACTGCCGCCCGAACGCCAGAACCCGGTGTTGAACGCCGTGTTGCCCATCGCAACGGGGACGAGCAGCACCTTGCGTCCTGCCGCTAGCTTACCATCGGCGATGTAAGCCTTGGCGATCGACATGCCCATGCCCACCGTGTCCGCCGTCTCGTCGCGATGGTCGAGCGGATTGGACGCGAGCGTGACGGTCTGCGAGTCGTAGCCGTACTGCATAATACGGTCGTCGGTCGCGTCGAGCGTCGCATCTACCGGGCCGTAGCGGCCAATCATGTTGGACTGACCGGCGAGCAAGATCACGTCGTAACCGGCGAACGCAGTGCTCGCGGCGGACACCGTGCGCGTCAAAATTGACGACGAAGCGCTGCCGCCTGAGCCTGTCGCGAATTCTTGGTACGTCAGCGTACCAGCGGAAGCAGGCGCGGCGGCCGGCCCTGTGCTGATGACTGATCCGTTAAGCGACCAGGCACGCGACGTGATCGTGCCGTTGGACACGGCGCCTGGCGTTGCGGTGTAGGTCGTCGTCCCCGCCGTGCCGATCGAAGGGCTGACAGTTGGTTGCGTGGTGAAGGCGGGCGCTGCTGCGGCCGCGGTCGCAACAGTCACCTGATGCACCGTCGACTGCGTAGTGCCGCCGGATCCGGTTGCTGTCTCCTGATAGGTCAGGGTGCCGGACGATGCCGGCGACGCGGTCAGTCCAGTGCTGATCACCGTCCCGTTGATCGTCCACGATCGCGACGTGACCGAACCATTGCTGACGTTGCCCGAGGTCGCAGTGAATGTCGTGGTGCCGGCGGTGCCGCTGGCCGGGCTGATACTCGGCTGCGATGTGAACGCTGGTGCTGGCGTCGGGGTGGTGGCGGCCGCAGTCACTGCTGCCACCTGAACCGTCGACGTCGTCGTGCCGCCCGGGCCGGACGCCATTTCCTGATAGGTAAGCGTGCCGGACGACGCCGGCACAGCTGTCACGCCGTTGCTGATGGCGACACCATTCAACAGCCAGGCACGAGATACGACCGAGCCGTTGCTGACGGCGCCAGGCGTCGCGGCGTACACCGTCGAGCCCGCGGTGCCGCTGGTCGGGCTGATGCTGGGCTGCGTCGTGAAAGCAGGGGCAGGGGTCTCCACCGAGACGCCAGCCGCCTCAAGCGCCGCGATACGCTTGATCAGCGCATTCACGGTGTCACGCCAGTCGCGCGCAGACGTGTTGTTTGGAATATTCGTTAGCACGGCCATGCGTGGACACTCCTATTCAGGAAAGCGGGTTGGACATTCATCAGGGAGGCGACGCGTCAGCGCGGCCAAGCGTCGACGGCGAGGCCGCGGCGCGCGTCACAGAGCGCGAGGTCGGCGCGCGCGTCGCGCAGTGACCACTCAGTGTCCGCGCTGTTGGCGCTACCGTCCGGCTGCCGGCGCATCGGCGTCGCCGTGCAAGGCTTCTTCGCCTCGGCTGGCACTGGGGGGATCGCTGGCGAATAGCTCAGCGTCGAGCGCGTCGATGCCGCGCACGCGATCAGCAGGAAGGCAGGCAGCAGTTTGCGCATAGTTCCTCACGGTGTCAGTGGATCGAAGGATGATGGGTTCACGATTTGCGAGGCGGTCGGCGAAGGTCGCGAGCGCCGTGGTTTGCTGGACGGCGAATCGTTTTTCCGCGTCGATGCGCAGCTGGTCAGCCTTCGCGATATCGGCGCTCATCGCCGTTCGCTCGGCGTTCAGAGTTGCCGTGCGGTCAGCAAGCGTCTCACGAGTGAAGTGCAGCGCGGCGAGCAGGCCAAACATCGGCACCGCCCACCAGAAACGCCGCAGGAGGGCGAAGCCCGCCGCCCAGGTCATGCTTCGTCCGAAGATGAGGGGGCGCCCGCGATCATCGCCATTTTCACAACGCCACCGATAACGGGCACGCCGGCAGGCCAGCGCGAGGCGGTCAGACGCGATTTTGCGATGCGCGTGACCGTTACAGCGTTGCCTTGGTTTCCGCCGAGCACATGATATGCGGTCTCGTCTTCACCAACATAGAAGCCGACATGCCCGCCGCCTGGGCGATCGAAGACGAGGACTGCACCGGGGGCGAGGCGCTCAGGCCGCAGTTTGCTACCCCAGGTTGCCCAGCTCGTCGCTCGCGCCGCGATCTTAACCGGCTCCACGCCGACGGCGACGAGGCATGCTGCGACAAACCCGCCACACCACGGCATCTCGTCGTCTTTCCAGATTACGCCGTTCCATTTGCGCGCCGTGTTGAGAAACGCGATCAGGGCATTGTTGTGCGTACGCCCGACGATTTCGCGAGTACCGAGGAGCGACTGGGCATGGCGAAGCCACGCCGGCTCTGATGCCGTCGTCATGCTTAATTCCTTACAATCGTGAACCGTTTTGGGTTTGGCGCCGTTCGCACTGCGCCGGAGAACTCTCAGAGCTCCGGACGGCCCGCCTCGCGCTTTTCCCCTTGTCGCTGAGGCGGGCCGTTAAGAAAATATTAACTACAATTAGTTATCTTACAGATGAGGCTTTGCCTCCCCGTGAAGGGTTCCCTGCTCGTCACGATGCCGCCCCAGCTACGACGAGCAGGGAGTAGGGCGCGACGGAGTGACTGCCTAACACTGGAAGCCTCTCACGATTTCGTAGGGGCGCCCGGAAGCCACGCCGGTTCTGATGCCGTCATCATCTTTCTTTCGTTTGATGTGAGGCGATCTGCCAAGCTGCTCGTTAGCGATGCGCTTGGGTCCACACCCACCGTGCCCTGGCCGGCCCGTCCTTGGCTGACCCTGGGGGCGGGTCGTTAGGCCTCTGTCTTCCCCGGTGGTTGGAACAGATCGCTGCCTCGCTTTACCCAAGCGAGACATGCACTAATGATAAGAACGCCAGCAGATCCCAGTCCCGTGCCGTAGGCGAGCGCCCAGAAGGGTTCAGGACGAAGCCGGATGATGATGCCGGCGGTGAACAGTAACGTCAGCATCGAGACGGGCAGATCGACGTTCCAGCGATGGTCCTTGCGGTCCTCTTGGCTGACGTAGAACCGCACGGCGAGACATGCGCAGATGCCGGCGATCATGCTGCCGGCTTCGAACGGATATCCGAGAAAATGCCAGATCTGAGGCGTGCTTTCCGTCACGATCGCCGCCTTGTCTTTTGCTATGGCCGCAGCCGCTACCGGTAATGCCGCCCCCGCGGTCGCGATAAGCCGCCACATTATCGCGTGCTCACCACGCCGATCGCGGCAATCAGGCTCAGAAGAGTTATGCAGACGGGACGCTTCAACTGATCCCGTCGCGCCCAGATGCGCAAGGGCAGGGGTTCGCGCTTGAGGTGATCCGCCATCCCGTGGCCCGAGATTTCGAACAACGCTAGCGCGAGCAATCCGATCGTGAACGCGATTGGGTCGGTCATGCGCTGCAGCGTCAACAGCCAGGCGGTGGACGCGGCCTTCTCCGGATCCCAACCCCAGAGCACCATTGCGGCTGGACCGAACCGAACGGCCATGGCGAAGCTGACCGCTCCACCGAACGCGCGCCACACGGTCACGGGGTGATGAAGCCTGTCGTGTCGGCGGTTCCGCCAGATGTCGCGCGCCATCTTGATCGCGAGCATCAGCGCGATGACGAAGCCGGCCGTGAAGCCCGCAAGGTTCAGTACGACGAGCCAGCCATGGCCGTTGAACGAAGGCGGGGCGAGCGTCATCGGCCCTTTCGCGACCGCCTGAGCCGCGAAGCTACTATTACTCATGATAGGATCCCTCAGGGTTTGGGCGCGCAGCCCAGGAAGGCAGTTTTGACGTTACGCCGGCAATGGTCCGGCTCCGCGCCCAGCAGAACGAAGAGCCGGTCGATAATCGCCTCGAGGAAGAGCCCCCAACGATGCCCTTTGATCGCCGCGCGGCCAACGCGGCTGGAGATCGTCTCGTCAGCTGATGGGGTTGGCCCGCCCGCGACGACATAGATCGGCACGGCGATCAGGATGTAGGCGAGCTGGTCGACCGCAACGAGCAGTTGGCGCAGGCCGAGCCAGAAACGCTCAGCCATTGAGGGCGGACCAGTCGACCTTGCCGGCTGCGACGATCGCGCCGAGATTCAAGGCGCGGGTCACCGCAGCCTTGGCTCCCATGCGCAGGCCCTCGATCGCGGCACCGACCGCCACCCAGGCATCGGCAAGCTGGATGACCTCGGCCGCAAGGTCGGCGATCGTCATTTCACGGGCGCCGGCCTCCGCGGACAGGAAGGGCGTGGCGGTCATGTTATTGAGAGACCATGCGCGCGCTTCGGCTTCCTTGCGCTGGTACGTCATGGCCTGTCCGGCGCCGGGCGTCAGGATGCTCTGCCGGATCACCTCAGCCTGGGCATCGATGCTGGCGGCCGCGGTATTGCGCAGCACGTTCAGATCAAGCGCTTCGCCTTCGAGGGCCTGCGAGGGGACCAGCACAATCCCAAGGCCCTCGGGCAAGACCTGCCCAGATGCTGCGCCCGTGACACCGCTCCCGCGCCAGCGCTCAGCGCCAGACGCAAGGTCGTAAACGATCCAATATTCCATGACCCATCCCTTCAGACGGCTGCGCGTTTCAATTCGGTGATTTCCATCGTCGACCCCGCGAGCACGGTCAGAGCGCCATCCGGCTCAAGGTTGCGAATTGAGAAGACGATGGTGTGATTGCCTGCCGGCAAACCCGTGACGAAAGCAGGCAGAGTGATTGGCATCGCGCCATTCGAGCGCTGCAAATCCAGCACGATATTGACCGTACCGGCCTGGTAAAGGGTGCCGTTGATCGTGATGTAACCAGCAAACTGAAGGTCGTCGGGGCTTTGCAGGCTGGCATAGGCCAGGATGCGCAACGCACTGTTTGCCTCCGCCTTGTTGAAAGTGGCCTGAAATATCGTTGTGCCGATCACGTAGCCGCCACCAGAGCCACCACCGTCCGTGCCGGTGCCGCCGCCACCGGGGTCATCTTCGTAAACTGGATACTGAAGCGCCATGCCGTTTCCTCATCCATAGGGGATCGCCATGCTGCCTGGCAGCGTGAGAAACATGGCCTGTTGCACCGATGAGGCACCCATCTTTGTCGAGGTGATCGTGCCGTCTACGACGAGATCTCCGCCGATCCTGCCATTCCCGATTAGCTCCCAAGCGCCGCCGAACTGATCCGACCAAAGGCTGAGTCGTGCGACACCGTTGCCGCCATCGGCGAGCAATCTGACATAGGCGGTGGCCTTGCCGGCGAGGTCGATCAGCGTGCCAGCCTGTTGCTGCACTGTGGCCACTGTGCCGTTGTAAGCGCTGCGCAAGTCCGTCACGCTCTGCGTCACGACGCCGACCTTGGGATCGACGATCGCTGCTGCCCGCTGGTCGATCCTTGCAGACAAGTCGTCACCAACTTGCGCTTCGAGACTCGACACGCGCTGGGCAGCCGCGAACCGGCCATCGGTTACCGCCGTTTCGACCGTCGACAGGCGGCCGCGGGCATCGTTGAGTGATGCCGTGATCGTGTCGTTACGCTGTCCTAAAGCCGTGTCTCGATCGACCGATGTCCGCTCGATCCGGCCAATCTCGGCTCGCACCGCACTGTCAGTGGTCGCAAGGCTGGCCGCTACAGCGTCGACCCGAATGCCGAGCGCGCGATCACCCTCACTCATTGCGCTTACCGTTTGATCGACGCGAGCGTTTGTCGTGCTGTCGCGGCTGACATAATCGGTGGTGATCGTGTCGATCCGCTGCCCGATCGCGGTGTCGGCATCGGTGAGCGCCGCAACCGCGGTGGTGATCCGCGTGCTGGTGGCTGCGTTAGCTGCCCTGTAATCGGTGGTGACCGTGTCGATCCGCTGCCCGAGCGCGGTGTCGGCATTAGACAACGCAGTGACAGATTGCGTGATCCGGGTGCTCGTTGCGGAGTCTGCCGCCTTAAAGTCGGTAGTGACGGTGTCGATGCGCTCGCCGAGCGCCGCGTCCGCGGCCGAAAGGGCCGTGACCTGGGTCGTGATGCGCGTGTTGGTGGCAGCGTCGCGGCTCGTATAATCCGTCACCACGCTGTCGATGCGCTGCCCCAGAGCGGTGTCACGGGTGGACGATGCTAGCTCGACCCGGCTGATCTCGGCGCGGGTGGCGGTGTCCTTGGTGGTGACGTCCGTTATGATGGAGTCGACGCGCCTGCCAATCGCCTCGTCAGCAGCGGACAAAGCGGTAACGGAGTCCGTGATCCGCGTGCTGGTTGCCGAGTCTGCCGCGTTGAACTCGGTGGTGACGGTGTCGATCCGCTCGCCGAGCGCCCTGTCGGCTGCGGACAGGGCGGTGACCTGCGTCGTGATCCGCGTGTTGGTGACGCTGTCCCGGCTCGTATAATCGGTGACAACGCTGTCGATGCGCTGGGCGATCGCGCGGACGTCATCGGTGCGGACCAGCCGCTCCGTCTCGATCAGCGCGCGGACCTCACCGTCGTTCTTGTCGGTGACGACCGTCAGGCTTTCGATACGGCGTTCGAGTAGCTCGTCCTTGCCCTGCGCCCGGATCGCCTCGGCGTTGAGGTCGGTCATAGCGGCATCAATGCGGGCATTCGCGCGGCTGGCCGCCAGATCGGCCGTGACGCGCGCCTGCGCCAGTTTGCTATCCGCGTTGGCCAGTGACCCATCGAGCGCAATCCCGGCGGAGAGCAGCTTGGCATTCAGGTCGGCGAGCGCCGAATCTGCCTTTGCCCCGGCCGTCTTGATCAGGGCATTGGCCGCCGCGACCGCGCTGTTGATCGCAGGGATCGTGATGTTCTCTAGGATATCCGAGCGCTGCTTTACCGAGGCCGCGTCAGCGATGACTTGCGTCGCCGGCACCCCAGCAACGGCGCCAGTGTCCTTCGACGTGTTTTCACCGGTGTTGTCGGCGTTCTCGGTCGGCTTCGTGCCGCTGACATTCTCCCAAGGGATCGTCAGTGGAGCGGGGGTCGCTGCCTCGCTGAACCCTTCAATCGACAGCGACAGCGTGCTGACCGACTGGCCGATTTCCACGCTGAAGTCCTTGAAGAACCCGTAGACGGTGAGGCTTTCGGTGGCGCGATCGGCCAGCCAAAGCGACGGCACTGCACGCACCGCAGCAACCCGGCCGATGACCTGATCGACAGCGTCGGTGCGGACCAGCGCCTTCGCTGCCATCCGCTTTGCCCAAGCGCGTGGCACGATCGCGATTTCCCCGAAGTCGTCCGTCTCGCGCTTGCTGTAGTCGGTGATGCTCGAGGTGGGTGACGAACCCGTGCGGCCGAGTGGCCGCAGGGTGCCGACCATGAGCGTTCCGACCGAAACCGTGCCATCGCCAGCGCGCGTGTCTTGCCATGCCGTCGTATCGCGCACCGTCCCGGAATCATCCCAGCTGGGCGGTTCGGCCGAAGCGGTTCCGGCAACGGTGTCGTGGAATGTGCCGGCATCTTCAAAGGGGACGGCATCATCGAACAACACGCGCTGCGCTGTGTTGCCGACGGCCGTCAACGTGACGGTCAGACTTGCACCTGCAGACGCGACCAGATCCAAGAATAGGGCAGAGGTCGCGCCGCCCGACACGGCGACGGTGCGATCATAACCCGGTGCCTGGACGCGCACCCTGGCGGCATTGGTGTCGAGTATCGCCAGGCCGGATACCGCCGGCCCCGGCCGCAGCGCGATCGTGATGACGTTGTCGTCGGTGGTGGTCGACCCGATCGCTTGGTCGAACATCGCCCAGCGATTGGTCGGACCGACGTTAAGCCACGCACCAACGGTTGCGGCTGGATCGTTGCCAACGTTGCTGGCGATGATGCTCTCGTAGACACGGTGCGTCCCGCGACGGACGACGCGCGTGCCGACAGGATAGCCACCGGCTGGAGACCATTCGATCGCGTCATCCTCGGCCACGCTGCTCGACATGAGAACGGCGTCGGTGATGGCGATCGGCTCCAACACCTGCAGCGTTGATGGTTTGCCGCCTGGCGCCGGATCAGTGCCATCATCGGTGAACTCGGCCTCGCCCGTCAGACCTTCGATCGTCAGCGTGCAATAGCTGATCAGCGACTTCGCATGGTCGACCTCGAAGTTCTTGTAGAACCCGCGGACCGTAAGGTTGCCATAGGGGTCATCGCCGATCCAGGTCGCCGACGTAGCGCGGAGATCGGCAAGCTGCCGCTGTAGCGCGTCTACGCCGGCAGACGGCACCGCGAGCCTGACCGACATCTGCCGGGCGAAGCTCCGCTTGACGACGGTGGTCACGCCGAACTCGTCGGTGGTCCGGCGACTATAGTCGGTGATGCCGATCGTCGGAGACGATTCAATCGTCCCCAATTCGATCGATCCGGTATCGGTGACGACCCTCATGCCGCGTTGCCGATGCTGATCGCCTGCCCGCTATGGTCGGCGGTGATGGCATCGAGGATGCGGGCGGTTGCCTTTGCGCTGCTGGCGATCGCCGCCTGCCCGGAGTTGTTGTCCTCCCGGAGCTTCGCCACCTCGTCCCGCAGTGAGCGCAGCTCGCTGGCCATATCGTTCTCCTGCGAGACGGGG